>Ga0315339_1000185_pt1 | contig 96113 bp, 96 predicted proteins | sample ASW17metaG_FD_204514 | JGI IMG/M metagenome (GOLD analysis project Ga0315339, IMG submission 204514) | Ammonia-oxidizing marine archaeal communities from Pacific Ocean, United States - ASW #17 | ecosystem: Environmental > Aquatic > Marine > Oceanic | place: USA: California | collected 2016-12-05
TCTTCGACTATATCTTTGGTTTTATATTTAGCTTTATCTTCGACTTTATCTTTATCACTATTTGTAAGCATAATTGATGGTTCAGTTATAGCTTTCGATTTAGAGATAATTAGGTTTCTAATAACTGCATCATTAAAGCGAAAATTATAATTAAGCTTATCAAGTATATTTTGATCACACTCAATGTTCATCATCAAATAATGTGCTTTATAGATTTTATTAATAGGATAGGCAAGGTGTTTACGACCCCAGTCCTCTTGACGGTGAAGAATGCCACCACCCGAAGTGATTAACTCTTTATACTTCTCAATCATCGTCGTTACCTGAGAACTTTGGTCAGGATGGACAATGAGAGTTATTTCATAATGTCTCATTAACATCTCCTTATGGATTAGATAAGCTTGCCAACATAGGCTGATCAAGCAAGGAAGTGGGTATTTTATACTACTTAATTTACATTTATCAATTATTTGTTGTTCTTATCGTATTATGTAGACAATGAGATAAACTGTTTAAATTAACAATATTTTATAATTTATTACATGTCGACTAAACTTGAAGTTTGTATTGATAATATAGCTGGGCTTGAGGCCTGCATCGAAGGAAATGCAGATAGGATAGAGCTTTGTAGCTTTCTTACTCATGGTGGTCTAACTCCAACAGTCGGGTTAATGAAACAAGCTTCAGATTCAAAAATACCTTTGCGCATTATGGTTCGCCCAAAAAGTGGTAATTTTCATTATTCATCATCAGATCTAAATCAAATGAAAAATGATATTGATATGGCTCGTTACTTTGACTTTGAAGGTGTTGTTTTTGGAGCCACGTTAGTAAATGGAGAGATTGATCAAGCTATTCTAGAGAAGCTTGTTGAACATGCATTTGGATTAAAAAAAACTCTACACAGGGCTATTGACACAATATCTGACATAGTTGGTGCTGTTGAGATTGCAACTAATTTAGGTTTTGATTGTATCTTGTCCTCTGGAGGCGCTAAAACTGCTAATGATGGCCTGTCAGTTCTTAAAGAAATGCATAGCAAGGCTTCGGGTAAAATCGAAATAATGCCCGGCTCAGGTATCAATCCTGAAAATGCTCAAAAAATTGCCTTGAGCTCTAACTTTAACTGGATTCATTCTTCTTGTTCTAGCATATTTCAAAACAGTCCCTTTACTGACTCTAATAAAATGATAAGTATAAAAAATGAAATTAATTACTAGTTCATGGATTAAACGAATACTTTTGTTATGTATTTTTATTTTTATATCATATGCTTGGTATTTAAATAACTTAGTTAAAACTGAATTTTCTTCAGATTTTGAATCAATAGAGGATGTCATTCAGGTTCAATATTCTTTTGATGAATATCCTAAAGATTTAGTAAATATGCTTTTATTGGTTGAAGATCAATCATTTTTCAATCATAGTGGGGTTGATTTTAAGGAAATATTAAGAGTTTTATATGGGTATTTATTTGATGAAAAAGAACTTAGAGGTGCTAGTACAATTACACAGCAGTTAATTAAAAATTCACTACTCTCAAGAGACAAAACATTATCAAGAAAAGTAGAAGAGGGGCTAATGGCAATCTTACTGGAGCTGTCATATGACAAAAAATTTATTCTTGAGAGATATATGAATACGGTATATTTAGCCCAACAAGGATCTACTGCTTTTCATGGCTTTGCTAGCGGAAGTTTCTACTACTTTAACAAAGATGTAAGTAGTTTAAATTTGAGGGAAATGGCTACGCTTGTAGCCTTGCTTAAAGGCCCTTCTTATTTCAATCCTACTAATTTTCCTGATCGCCTTAAAAAACGTGTTGAAATGATTTTGTCGATGCATAAAAACTATAAAAGAATAATTTGATGAATATACTTGCTATTGATACTTGTACAGAGGTTGCATCTGTTACTTTATATTCTGCTGGAGTTAAAACGAGTAGAGTACTAAATGTTGAAAAAAGTTCTGGCTACATTCTAAAGCTTTGTGATGAGGTTTTTTATGAGTCAGGAAAGCAATTAAAAGAAGTAGATTTAATTGCATACTCGAAAGGACCTGGCGCTTTTACAGGGGTGAGAATGTGTATTGGAGTTGTGCAGGGACTTTCGCTTTCTTGCAGCATTCCTACCATTGGTTTTTCAACTCTTGAGTTGCTGGGATTTAGGGCATCTAAAATACTTAAAGTAGAGAAAATAGCTGTTGCTCTTGATGCAAGAATGGGAGAAGTTTATTGGGCAGTTTATGATCATGGGGTTCTTAGTAATATGAAAATTTGTTGTCCTGAAGATGTTGATAATTTAGGCGCTGATTTTGTAGGTGTTGGAACAGGATGGGGCACTCATAATGATAAATTACTTATAGCCAGTAATATCAAGATTACTGACCTTACTATTTACCCTGAATCATGTGAATTAGTAGACTTATCTCTTTTGGCAATTGAGTTGGGTCAAAATCCAACATTTGAACTCCCTCAACCAATATATTTACGAAACAACGTCGCTCAAAAATCATTAAAATAAAATCTTTTTTTTATAACTTTTTTAGCTATGTGGAAATGGATTCAAAGGCAGTCGTCTCCTAAATTTTTTTACCAAACTTGTACTAACCTAACTCCTTGGTTTTTTTGGCCATTTATTGGTTTTTTAGTAGTTGGCTTATACTGGTCACTTGTCGTTTCTCCTGCAGATTATCAACAAGGAGATGGTTACAGAATTATTTTTGTGCATGTGCCCAGTGCTATTTTATCAATGATGGTTTATGCAATCATGGCTATTGCAGGGGGTATTGGACTTATCTGGCAAATTAAAATGGCTGAAGTTGTGGCGAAAGTATCCGCACCTATTGGAGCTGCTTTTACAATTATTGCATTAACCTCAGGGGCAATATGGGGTAAACCAATGTGGGGTGCATGGTGGGTCTGGGATGCTAGATTAACTTCTGAACTTATTTTATTATTTTTATATTTGGCCTATATGTCTCTAAACAGTGCTTTCGATAATCCTAGAACAGCTGCCAAGTCAAGCTCTATTTTGGCAATTGTTGGTTTGGTAAATTTACCTATTATTCATTACTCAGTTAAATGGTGGAACACACTTCATCAAGGTTATTCAGTTGGCACTGGTGGGCTAAAAGATCCTGACATGCAAATTGCTCTTACACTAATGTTTGTGGCGTCTATTTTTCTGTATGTTTTATTGGTAGTGATTAAAGCTAAAACTGAGGTTTTAATACGTGAGCAAAATTCTCGCTGGGTACAAGATGAAGTGAAAGGGGTAACCTTATGACAATGGTAGAGTATTTTTCTTTTCTTCCTTATGGCAAATATGCCTTTTATGTATGGCTAGCATATGGAGTTTCTGCAATAACTGTTATAACGCTTTTTATAAGCGCCAAAAGGAATCATAAAAAAGCCTTATTGAACCTTAAAAATAAGTATTCAAGAAGCTAATGACTAGAAGGCAAAACCGTATGCTACTTGTTGGGCTCCTTGTGCTTGGGGTATTTTCAGCTGGCTATTTAGGCATTAAAGCTTTTAGTGAAAACCTGTTATATTTTTATACGCCGACTGATATAGAAGCTGGAAAAACCCCAATAGGAAAAAGTTTTAGAATTGGGGGTCTAGTTAAGCTAGAAAGCGTTATAAGGGAGGATATGTCAGTTTCTTTTGTGGTGACAGACAACAATAAGAGCATCGAGGTAAAATATGAAGGTATATTGCCGGACCTATTTAGAGAGGGTCAAGGTATAGTTGCAACCGGCTCAGTGTTTAATAGCTGTAAAGGATTGACTTGCAAAAATACTTTCTTAGCTACTAAAGTTTTGGCCAAGCATGACGAGAATTATATGCCGCCTGAGGTTGCTGAAGCTCTTCAATATACAGCCACATTAAAATGAAAAAAATAATCCCTCTTATCTTATTTTTGGTCATTGCAGTATTCTTATTTTTAAGTCTCAATTCAAATCCAAATAAACTACCTTCACCGCTTCTTGGAAAAACGTTTCCAAGTATTGAAGGAAAGGATTTTTATACTGAAGAGCCTGTCAAAGCTACAGAATTATTTGCAGATAATATGACAATAGTTAATGTTTGGGCTTCATGGTGCACTACATGCAGAAAGGAACATGAAATGATTATGAGTATTGCAAAAAATACTGAACTCCAATTGATCGGTATCAACTACAAAGATACGAGAATTGATGGTGAAAAATACTTGGAAGTTATGGGCAATCCATTTGACCTTATTATATTTGACCCTGACGGAAAAATTGGAATGGATTTAGGTGTTTATGCAACACCTGAAACTTTTTTAGTTAATCAGGATGGTTTAATTTTATACAAACATATTGGAGAAATTAATTCTAAAGTTTGGGAAGATAATTTCGCTATTTATCTTAATAAATCTGAAACTTAAAAAGTTAATATAAATAAAGTTTCCATAACTTAAAATTATTTTCAATTTTTACTCAAAGTGGCTTGACACAAGGGTTTAATAATGGATAATTAAATTGAACACTAAGTAAAATATTTACTGTGTTTTAATCAGTGTAATTAAATTAAAGGAGTAAGAAAATGAATAAATCAGATTTAGTTTCAGCAATTGCTGATGGATCAGGTCTTTCTAAAGCTGATGCTGCTCGTGCTTTAGAAGCGACAACTAGTGCCATTTCAGGTGCACTATCAAATGGCGGTTCAGTTGCCATTACAGGATTCGGTAGTTTTTTAGTTAGAAGTCGTGCAGCCCGCAGTGGTCGAAATCCACAGACAGGCGCAACCATTCAAATTTCTGCCTCAAAAGTACCAGCTTTTAAAGCAGGTAAATTATTGAAGGAATCTGTTAACTAAGCAGATTTTTTGTCAGTATAATACGCCCGATTCCTGAAAAGATTCGGGCATTTTTTTTTGGGCGCTTAGCTCAGTTGGGAGAGCATCGCCCTTACAAGGCGAGGGTCACAAGTTCAAGTCTTGTAGCGCCCACCAAATTTGGAGTGGTAGTTCAGTTGGTTAGAACGCCTGCCTGTCACGCAGGAGGTCGCGGGTTCGACCCCCGTCCACTCCGCCAATCTTCCTTTTTTAGCCCCTCGTATCCCAACTTAATAGACTTACAAAGCCCTTTAGATTAGTGGTTAACTCTTCGTATTGTATTTAATTCTATTGTTAAACATAACTTATTGATATAATCACTTTCTTATGAGATATTCTTTATTATTCTAATGAAAACTTTTCTTAATGTGGGTTGTGGTCCTGTATCTAGATCAAAAATTAAAGGTTTTGATAATGATGATTGGAAAGAAATTAGGTTTGATATTGATAAGAATGTTAATCCAGATATAGAGGGCACGTTAACAGATATGATTTTAGTTGAAACTGGAAGTGTAGATGCTGTTTACTCATCTCACAACATTGAACACATATATCCCCATGAAGTTCCTGTTGCACTTAAAGAATTCCATAGGGTTCTAAATGATAATGGTATAGTTTTTATAATATGCCCTGACTTACAAACTGTTTGCGAAGCAGTTGTTAATGATAAGTTGTTGGAGCCACTTTATGAAGCACCTAGCGGCCATAAAATTTCTGCTATAGATGTTTTGTATGGACATAGAATGCTTATAGCTCAAGGGAATGAATATATGGCTCATAAGGGAGGGTTCACATACTCTGTATTGGATAGGATGTTTTCTGAAGCAGGCTTTAAGGCTAGATATGGTGGAAGAATACCTCTTAATGGTGGTGAATTAGCTCTAGTTGCATTTAAGCAAAAAAAATCTGAAGAAGAAATAAAAAAAATAGCGAATCCATTCTTTCCATCTTAATTTGTATGGTGGGTGGACGTCCACTCCGTCATCATAGTTTTTTCGTAATATGTGCTGGATTTTTTATTAACTAGAATTTTTACATCTAAATTTATTCTCAATAAACTAGCCTAGCTGGAATCACTATTGTTCTCATTAAGAATTATAATTTTGGATATAATTACTCTATTAATTATAAAAAATAAAATTTATGAAAACTTTTCTGCATGTTGGTTGTGGGCCTAAAAACAAATCTCAAATAAAAGGATTTAACAATAATAATTGGAAAGAAATTAGGTTTGATATTGATAATAATGTCAATCCAGATATAGTAGGGACGTTAACAGATATGAAGTTAGTTGCAACTGGGAGTGTAGATGCTGTTTACTCATCTCACAACATTGAACACATATATCCCCATGAAGTTCGAATTGCTCTAAAAGAATTCTATAGAGTCTTGAAAGATGACGGTATAGTTGTTATTACATGCCCAGACTTACAAGCCGTTTGCGAAATAGTTGCAAAAGATAAGTTGTTGGAACCTTTTTATGAATCACCTGCAGGCCAAATTTCTCCTATAGATGTTTTGTTTGGACACAGAACACTAATAGCTCAAGGGAATGAATATATGGCTCATAAGGGTGGGTTCACCTATTCCGCATTAAATGCGTCATTCTTTGAGGTAGGGTTTAAGGCTAGATATGGGGGAAGATTTCAAGAAAAGGAGGGGGGAAATCCTAATTTATTTCTAGTTGCATTTAAACAAAAAAAATCTGAAGAAGAAATAAAAAAAATAGCGAATCCATTCTTTCCATCTTAGTGTGTATGGCGGACGTCCACTCCACCATTACAAAAAACCCTCGTATTTTTAAGACCAAATCAATAAGATAGGATATGCGAGGTTTTTTATTAACCATAAGTTTTACATCTAAATTTAATCTAAATAAATTAGCCGAACTGGAATAACTTTCGTACTCATTAAGAGCTATAATTACTAAATTAATTATTACAAATAAAATTGATGAAAACTTTACTAAATGTAGGCTGTGGAATGTCAAACATATCTCAATTAAGAGGATTTAATAATGATAATTGGAAAGAAATCAGGCTAGATATTAATAATACTGTCAAGCCAGATATTGTTGGCACATTAACCGATATGAGTTTGATTGAAACTGGAAGTGTAGATGCTGTTTACTCATCTTATAACTTAGATCATATTTATGCTCACGAAGTACCAATTGCTCTTAAAGAGTTTTATAGAGTTCTTAATGAAGATGGTATTGCTGTCGTTAAATGTCCTGATATTCAGGCTGTTTGTGAGTTAATTGCTCAAGATAAATTATTAGAATTTCTTTATGAGTCAGATATTGGTCCAGTATATCCAATAGATGTAATATATGGCAATAGAATGCAGATACAAATGGGAAATAACTATATGGCTAAAAAGGTTGGATTCACTTATTCAGCATTAAATGCGTCACTTGCAGAGGCAGGGTTTAAAGCAAGGTATGGTGGAAGAATGCCTAATTATGGTGGTGAATTAGCTATAGTTGCATTTAAACAAAAAATACCTGAGGAACAAATTAAGAAAATAGCAGATCCACTTTTATTTTAAAAAGCTAAATTAAAAGAGTTTGTGCCTCAGATTCATATGCCTACTTTAATTGTTCTATATCCTTTATTGAAAATATTAAAATGTTGAAGTACAATTGTTGTTTATTGTTTTTATTTTTTAATTTCTAATGATAGAATCTCCAATAAGTTCAACTGTTGATTTTGAAAAAGATGGAGTTCAGCATGGGTTTCTCAAACTCCCACATTCACACGATGAATCGGCCTGGGGTTCCATAGTTATTCCAATAACGGTTGCTAAAAATGGCGAAGGTCCAACAATACTTTTTACTGGAGCAAATCATGGCGATGAATATGAAGGACCTGTGGGATTATTTGATCTGGCTAATAAAATCAAAGCAGAAGATCTTTCAGGTCGTGTAATCATTGTACCGGGAATGAACTATCCAGCGTTTCAGGCTGGCAAGAGAACATCACCAATTGATGGTGGAAACATGAACCGTGTTTTCCCAGGCAATCCAGAAGGCAACTTTACAGAAAAAATTGCGGATTACTTTAATCGTACACTTCTCCCTCTTGCTGATTACGTTTTAGACTTCCACTCTGGTGGTAAGACACTAGACTTTTTACCCTTCTGTTGCGCACATGTGCTTGATGATAAAGAGCAGCAAGCTCGATGTATTGCTGCTATGAAAGCTTTTAATGCACCACACTCAGTGATGTTATTGGAGATAGATGCTGTCAATATGTATGACACTGCTGCAGAAAAAATGGGAAAAGTATTCATTAGTACTGAATTAGCTGGCGGAGGTTCATCAACAGCCTATACAGTTGGTATTGCAAAAAAAGGAATCCAAAATATTCTTCGTCATGCTGGAATTACTAAGGGAGAACTTGAGGTAGATGAAACGCAGAACCTAGATATACCAGACCAGCGCTGCTATGTTTTTAGTGAGACTACTGGCCTAGTTGAACACTGTGTTGATCTGGGTGATGAAGTAAAGACTGGTCAGCTTGTTGCTAAAGTTCATAACATTGAACGCACAGGTACTGACCCTGAGGAATACTATGCAGGAATTGATGGTATCTATACTGGTCGCCACTTTCCTGGACTAGTTGTTAATGGCGATTTTCTTGGTGTCATTGCAGTCCCAATGTGATGTTTAAGTTTATCAAAAATACTGAAATTAGATAAGGACTAAAAACTTTTCTAGATAAAGGGTTTACCCTTGTATAATGCATCTGGATTAGTCTAGAGTGATTGGCTGAATTGCCATTTCCTTATAGCTAGTAAAAAATATTTGAGAGTTAACTATTAACTCCATTTTGGGAGCCCTTATTACAATTTGGGCTAAAGTATAAATGTTTGATGGAAATATGTCTCAACAATATTGGTTTAATAAATAATTATGTTAGGTGCAATAAGAAGAAAATCTAAAGGATGGGTCGCATACCTTATCGTAGGCCTTATAACTGTTCCATTTGCGTTATTTGGTATTCAAGACTATGTCAGTGGTTCTGCAAATACTTCTATTGCATCAGTGGATGGAGAAGAAATTAACATTAACTTGTACTACCAAGAATTAAACTCTCAACAAAGAAACTTACAACAACAACTAGGTGCACAATATTCACAAGAGATAGATAATGTCCTTAAGCAAACACTTATAGATACAATGATTAATGAAAAACTAATTGAGAACTTTGCCAATTCACTAGGTATGGTCACTTTGGATCAAGAGGTGCGATCAGTAATTCAATCGAATCAAGCTTTTCACCTTGATGGTGTATTCTCAGAAGAACGCTACAATCAATTATTGAGACTCAATAGCTATACACCAACTGCTTATGAAATAGCGCAGTCTAAATCACTAACTCGTGATCAAATCAAGAGAAACTTAAGTAACTCAAGTTTTTTATCATCGGTTCAAACTACTCAGCTTAACGATCTCGCCTCTCAGGAGCGAGAAGTTTCTTATATAGCTTTAACTACTGATAAATATGAAGATGAGATTAGTGTTTCTCAGAGTAGTATTTCTGATTATTTTAATGCAAATAAATCCAACTTTTTAGAAGGTCGTAAGGTTAAAGTTGATTTTGTTGAGTTGTCATTAGACAACATCGATGAGCCAGAGAATGCAGATGAGGAAACCCTTCAAAACCTTTACGATGAAAATGAAGAGCTATACACTAATCCTGAAAGAAGGCGTGCCCAGCATATTCTAGTTGAGGATGAAAGCTTAGCAAATGATTTACTTAATCAAATCAAAGAGGGTGCAGATTTCGCTGAACTTGCAAAAACTAACTCAGTAGATACTTCTTCTAATGAGCAGGGAGGTGATCTAGGTTTATTTGAAAGAGATTTAATGGGAGCAGAATTTGATGAGGCTGCCTTTTCCATGAATGTTGGTGATGTTAGTGATGTAGTTTCTACTGATTATGGTTATTTTCATATTATTAAACTTACAGAAATACAAACTAAGACTGCCCAATCCTTCGAAGAGGTTAGAGAACAGTTAGTGGCTCTTCATATAAAAAATGTTAAACAAAAAATACTCTTTGATTTGGAAGAGGAGTTTGCTAATCTAGCTTATGAGGAATCTCTTGATATGCTTGCTGATCAGCTTGATCTAGAGATTCAGACTTCTGATTTCTTCTCTAACGGGACTGATCAATATGACCAGGCATTTGTCTCAGCTGCATTTAGCGAGGCAGTGATAGAAGAAGGTGAGAATTCTGATGTCATAGAATTAGGTCAAAACAAATTTGTAGTTCTTAGTCTTTCAAGTCTTCAACCTGAACGACAAAAGGAACTGAATGAAGTAGAAACTCAGATTGTTGCTAGCTTAAAAACGCTAGGTGCAAAAAAATTGATTGATGATTTATCTCTAAGTATTGCTAGTGCTTTGACGAGTGGTGATGAGTTAACGGTCAATAAATTATTAACTGAAAATGAATTAGAGTGGAATGATGGGGGGTGGATTTCAAGAGCAACGCAATTACCTTTTGATATATCTAGCGTTGCCTTTACAATACCAAAGCCTATATTAGGTGAGCATACGTATAGCTCTCGGAGTGCTGATAACTCAACATCTTTAGTAATTGACTTAAAGGCTGTTAGGCTTCCAGAAGGGGAAAATGATACTGGGATTTCAGAGATCTATTTAAGTCAAGAGAATAATGAAATGTTTGTTTCACTAATAAAACAATTGCGTGAAACTGCTGAGATAAAAGTTTTTTCTGATCTTCTTTAATATTTTTTTAGAGTTATAGTTATTTATCTATCTATATCTCTCCAGCTAATAAAAATGAGATTCTCAGTAATTGAGTATGCATTATTGTGAAGTGATTTAGCTGGCTCTTTTTGACTTTTTATGTGTTCTATAGCTTTGTCAGATTGTTCCCTATCTCGAAAATACATCGTCACAAAGTGCTCTTGTTTTCTCTCTTCATCAGTATCTAAAATACTATCACTTTGTCGAAGTCCAATTGAGCTATTACCTTCTACAAGGCCAAGTTCATTCATATGTTTTGTATATTTAGCTAGAGATTTTTGAAACTCTTGAATAGAGTGTCCTGGCTTCAAATCAAAACAGGTTAGCATATGAAACATTTTTTATGTATATCTGGGTTATAAATCAGGACCTTTTTCATAAAAGTTATAACCTGCATCTACATAGGTGACCTCGCCTGTAATACCCGAGGCTAAATCTGAGCATAAGAAGGCTGCAGCATTACCAACTTCTTCGGTGCTAACATTACGCTTTAATGCTGAGCTTTCAGCGGCATGGTCTAAAAGCTTTCCAAAGCCTTTGATACCACTAGCGGCAAGTGTTTTAATAGCACCTGCTGATATCGCATTGACTCGAATTCCTTTTTCAGCGCCTAGAGCGGCAGCCATGTATCTAACATTAGCCTCAAGAGAAGCTTTAGCGACTCCCATGACGTTGTAGTTAGGTATCGCCCTAAGAGCACCTAAATAGCTTAGCGTTAACAGTGCACCTTTATTATTAAGCATTGGAAGTGCAGCCTTAGCAAGGGCAGTGAAACTGTATGAGCTGATTTCATGAGCTTTCAGAAAGCCTTCACGTGTAGTTACTTCAACATAATTGCCATCTAATTCTGCTCTGTCTGCAAATGCAACTGAGTGAACTAGTATGTCAAAGCTATCCCAAGACTTCTTAAGTTTACTAAAGGTTTGATTGATTTGATCATCACTTGATACATCACACGGAATCACAATTGAAGAGTTGCAAATTTCTGCACACTTCTCAACTCGACTTTTAAGTTTATCTGTTTGATAGGTAAACGCAACTTCGCATCCATTTGAAGCCATTGCTTCGGCTATTCCCCATGCAATTGAACGGTTTGAGGCGACACCAACAATGAGCGCTTTTTTACCAGTTAAAAAACCCATGAAACCTCCACAATATTTATAATACAATTACTAATGAATTATAAACACATTGATTAAATAGATGCTATTTACTTGATAATTGTTGATGGGTTTGTAGGTTGAATTTTCAACTATGAGTTAATTTTAAAAAATTATGGTTTACGTATGAAGTACAAAGGCTACTACTTATTATTTCTTGTTTTGGTGTTGCTTGATCAATTTACCAAGCAAATTTTTATCTCTTCATTTGATGTAGGACAGTCCATCATTATTAATCCTTATCTTAGCTGGACCTATTTGCAAAATACTGGTGCAGCTTTTAGCATTTTGGCTGATGGCGGGGGAGTTCAAAAAGCTTTTTTACTATCTGTATCACTTTTGGTTTCTGTTATTGTTATTCTATGGATTCATAAGACTTCTGAATATCAGCGTCAAAAACTTTTTGGCCAGTTCTTTCTTCTCTCAGGTGCGGTAGGAAATTTAATTGACAGAGCTCAATACGGTTACGTAGTTGATTTCATCAATATACACGTCAATGGATTTTATTGGCCTGTCTTTAATTTAGCTGACAGTTTTATTTTTATAGGTGTAATGCTGCTTTTATTCCTGCGAAAAAAACCCTCTTTGTAAATAATATTATTGAAAAAATCTAGCAATTGTTTTAATAATCATCTTAACTGGTAGAATATAAACTTACTTCAATTACTAACTACTCTTGCATGAAAAATGCCCTATTACTTTCATTATTTATGTCAATCAGCCTAAGTGTTAATGCTGATTTTCTGAAGATGTCAAATGACGCTGAAATCCTAGACATGGAAAGCTCAGAATGGTCATGCGTATTAGATAATAAGAGCTCTCTAGTTTGGGAAGTTAAGAGTGAAAGTGAAGGCATACAGTACGCCCTAAATACTTACACTTGGTTTGATGGCGTAAGTGGCAGAAATAACAGCATCTATAGTAAGAATTGTTATTGGGGTAAGGGCTGCAATACTCAGTCTTATATTGAGGATATTAATAAGGCCGAGCTTTGCACCTATTCGGATTGGCGCTTACCAACTAGAGATGAGTTAAAATCTATCGTTGATTATTATGGCGACAGTGATATTTTAATAGATTCGTTATTATTCCCAAACACACAGATGGATACTTACTGGACTTCTATGTCAGTAAAAGATAATCCATCATTGGCTTATGAAATCCCTTTCTTTTTTGGCGGTTCTGTAGTCCGTGAAAAGACAATAGACACCTTTGTAAGACTTGTAAGAAGTGCTGACTAGAGAAATAGATAAGGCCTTATATGAGTCTTATTCAGACGATATACCTCAACTTCTAAAGAAAATATATGCTGCAAGATCAGTCACTGAGTCTCAGCTCTTAATGGCTCTTCCGGGCCTTCTTAAACCGAGCTTTGATCAGCTGAATATTGCCCTTGATCTTCTACAAAAGTGTATAGAAGAGGATCGTCGTATACTCATTGTGGGAGATTTCGATGCCGACGGAGCAACAGCGAGTGTTGTTGCAATTAAAGCGCTCCGATTAATGGGTGCTAGGTATGTTGACTTTTTGGTTCCTAATCGCTTTAAACATGGATACGGATTAAGCCCTGAGATTGTCAACGAAGCTAAGCTTGAAAAAGAGCCAAATCTAATTATAACAGTTGATAATGGTATCTCTAGTAATGAAGGAGCAGCGCTTGCTAGATCGCTTGGAATTGATGTCATCATTACCGATCACCATTTACCTCCTAAAGAACTTCCTGATGCTAATGCAATTATTAACCCTAACCTTCGAGGATGTGATTTTCCATCTAAAAATTTAGCGGGTGTTGGTGTTTGTTTTTACTTGTTTTCATCCCTTAAGACTCATCTCGATTCTATTGGTTATTTTGAAAAAAATAACATCAAAGTGCCGGACCTTCGCGTGCTTCTTGATTTGGTTGCTCTTGGAACCGTTGCAGATGTGGTTAAATTGGATCAAAATAATCGAATTTTAGTCAATGAGGGCATTAAGCGAATTCGACAAAAGAAATGCTCAAAAGGAATTCTAGCGATACTTGAGCTTACAAAGCGTCCCATAGAATCTCTTCAGGCATCCGACTTAGGCTTTACTGTAGCGCCAAGAATTAATGCAGCAGGGCGCCTGAGTGATATATCACAAGGAATACGCTGCTTACTCTCAGAGGACATTAATGATGCTCGGAGGTATGCAACAACCCTTGAAGAATTTAATATTAAAAGGCGTGAAGAGCAGACTCGTATGCAAGACGAGGCATTGGCTATTGTAGAGAGTCAGTCGATTGATGAAAGTCAATTTGCAATCGTTCTATATGATGAAACTTGGCATGAAGGTGTTGTCGGTATTGTTGCAGGGAAACTTAAAGAGACTTATCAGTGCCCATGCGCTGTTTTTGCAAAATCAGACAAAGTATTAAAGGGCTCTATCCGTTCAATACCAGATGTACACATCAAAGATTTACTTGACCTGGTTGATCGCAATAATCCAGATCTTATTGAAAAATTTGGTGGTCACGCGATGGCAGCTGGTTTAAGTATTACCCCTGAAAATTTTGAAGAATTTAAAGAGGCATTTACTGGAGCAATTACTGAGCATCTTGAAGGTAAAAAGCCAATTATTGAGTTGCTCACAGATGGAAAACTTGATGCCACTGAAATTACGCTTAATAATGCAGAGCTTCTTCGTCAAGCCTCTCCATGGGGTCAGGGTTTCGAAGAGCCAATTTTTTATGGAGATTTTGAGCTACTTGAGCAGAGAATTGTTGGAGAAAAACATCTCAAGTGCACTTTAAAGTTAGTTGATAATAGTTCGATCTTTGAGGGAATTGCCTTTTTTCAAGAAGAGTTGGATTCAAAGAAAGTTAGAGTTGCCTATAAGTTAAATGTCAATTCATTTCGTGGGAATGAGTCTTTACAGCTAATGATTGATTCAATGGAAGTTATTAACTAGCCTACTGATACTTGCAACTAGAGACATACATAACAGCGCCAGCCCAGTCCTCTACATCAATATATAATTTTGCGTTAACCTTATCAATCTTGCTAAGATCAATCGGCGTTGATCTTTTATGCTCAGTTAATATCGGATATTGCGGGTTTCTTGGAAGTTCACCAGGGCTCGTCGTTAATAGAAAAAAAGCCATCTTGCCAACTATGTGTCCATTCTCAGTCAGTCTAAGATTAACCTCGTCTTTAAAATAGCTTGGATCTGTCGACAGCCCACCCATTCGCCAATGAGCATAATTACCAAATTCGACATTTGAGTCTTTTATATTAATATCTCCTTCAGAAATATTCCAGCCTTCAATTTGACCTTCTTCTACAACATCATAGATAATCCTTGGCATTCGGAATCGGCAACCAATATCTTTATTATTTTTGGTCAGTTGATGTTTACTAAAGTCATAATCGGTTGGAATGACCACTAAATTTAGTAGCTCCTCCAAAACCTCTGGAGAGAAAGCAACGTCGTAGATTTTAATTTCTTTATCAACAGAAGAGGATGCTCTTTGCGAAGTTGTTGTTTTCTTAGTTGTTGAAGTGGTTTTATTAGTTTGTGCTGCACCTGCAACGGCTTTACCACCTTCGCAGCCAATTCCTCTTTTTTGTACCTCTGCTTTGTAGCCTGCATTTGTTGGTCTCATGTCTAGCCACATGCATACAACATCATCTGTCCAATCATCATAAGCGCCAGCAATAGATACCCCGGTGAGACCTATACTAAGAAATAGAGTTAATAGTATCCTTTTGAACTTCATAGGGGATTTCAAGTAATAGATAGTGACTCCTTAAATTAGATTAAGCTTAGGAAAAAATATAATCGTAAACTCGAGGCAGTTTAGGGGTAAAGAAAACTTTGTCAGCAATGAGGTCGTGATCTAGGCCGAGTGATTTTTCAATACACGCTGCACAAACGGATCGATAGTCAATCGTAGACATTAGGTCTCTTTTTTCAAATTGTTCATTTTCTGCAAGCCCTGGCCACTTAGAGATAACTCTACTTTTTGTAATCGCACCTCCAGCCAAGAGTCCAGCAGAGCCGTATCCATGTTCTGTTCCCCAGGTTCCATTTTCTTTGACTGTTCTTCCAAACTCTGTTAGTGTAAGAATAATGCTGTTATCCCAAGCATCTCCTAAACCTTCTCTGTAGCCAGCAATAATCTCATCAACAAGTTTTAATAGCTTGCCGTGTGCACCAAATTCATCTGCACCTTGATTTGAATGGGTATCAAATTGAGTGACTTTTATAACCGACGATAAAGGACCACCTTCTTGGGACATTGCTTTACCAGCATATTTTGCTAAACTTGCAGGATCTCTTGGCACTATTGAATCTTTTTGAGTGCTTTTATTACTCACTTTTTTAAAGACTGAAGAGCCTTCTTTTGAGTGAAACATAGAAATCATGTCAATTAGCTTAGTCTTTAGATTACTGGAGCCTCTTATACTAGCAGGATAGAAATTATCATTTCTATCAGTACCCCTAAGAACTAAAGGCATATCAAGTGAAAGTGACCTTCCTGGAAGTTCAGCGAGCTCAAGAGACCTACCGAGCCAACCTGAGGTTTCAGAGAACGGACTTAATCCTCCACCTTGCATTAAATTTTGACCCTCAAAGTGTGATCTTGCAGTGTACGGGAAGTTAGTTGCATGAACGATTGAGGCATTATTTTTAGCCATGAGTCCACTAAAATATTGAAAAGAGGGGTGAAGTCCAAAAAAAGAATTTAGCTTTAAATAGTTATCAGGGGTAAGACTTTTTCTCATCTTAAAGAGATTTGGATCACCAAATGGTGGGACTGCAGTTAGTCCATCCATTCCGCCTTCAAGCATGATCACCGAAATCGTACCCGGCGGTTTGTCTTTAGTAAAGCCAGGAAGAGGAAGGCCCGCTAAGAATAATGAAGCGCCAGATACTTTTAAAAACTCTCTACGTGTCAAATTAAGTTTAGGCATTTTCTAACCCCATAAGTTCAGGACTACACATTAAGGCAATAAATTGATCTTTTTTTCTAGTAAAGCTATTAACGAGACTTCGAGTCGTTTCATTTGCACCAATTCTTTCCATTATTTCATCAGGAGTACTGTAAGGATAACCATGAGAATAGATTGCATCTGCAAACCTAATACGGCGTTCAAACATTTCACCAGAGAGCCATTCTTTTTTATCACTTGAGTAGCCATTAGGTTGCCTCTCATGCCAAAAACTTTGTCCAAGTTCTTCAAAAATTTCTCTAGCTTCCATAATTCCTTGATTGTATTTATTGATTTCATCCCAGCCCTTAAAATAGGTGGCGCCACTTAATCTAATAACTTGAAATAACCACGTCATAGGCCATTGAAACTTTGGCTCTGTTGAGGAAATGGCGCGTTCAATGACAGCGGTATGAATCTGGTCTAGATTGCCGTTGCTCTTTTTCCAAGCATTAACTATATAGTTAATATCTGATTTGCTTGGATTATCACTAACAAAATGCTGGGCTAATTTAAACGATATAAAGTTAATTGTGTGTTCATGAGAAGCGAGAAAATCAGTTAATTGTCTGAGCCCTCCTTTACCAGCAGGAATGACTTTGCCTAAAACCCTTTTAGTACCAGGCTCAGCGTGGTTTTTTTTGAAGAAGTCCCAAGAATTAATCGTTCCACCCATCTCTCGAAGTTTTTTGTGCCTCTGTTTAGTTGATAGCAGTTCATCCTCACCGCTGATTCTTCCTGGCCAAATTCCCCAGCCCGCTAAAACATTGGCGGCATTTTTGATGTCTGATTCCGTGTATTTAACGCTTGGTGAGACTGTATGCAGCTCAAGGAGTTCTCGACCTAAATTGTCATTAAGTCCGGCCAGCCTACCATCTTCCCTAGCCCATATAGCTTCTTGAGAGTTTTCACCACAGCTCCAACAATTATCCAAGTAAGCGAGCATAGATGAATGCGTCGTCATTTTATAAAGCATATGAGAAAAATTCCCATTCAGGTTGGCGAGTATTGCCTCATCAATAGCGTGCCCAATATGATTTGAATTGTCATGTATATTCCCTGTGGTAAAGTGATTTGCCCAAAAAGCGGTAAAGCGAAGTTTAACCTGGTCGTCACCGTAGACATTTCTATGGGCAAATTTAAGCTGATCCAGCTCGCCCATAAGATTCTTTTTTCTATTGTCTTGTTTTGCTGCTTCTGAAGTGTAGCCATCTAGGCCCATCTCTTCCCTTTTTCTATTGTATTTATATAGGCTAAACATATTGTCTCTTTCAAGAAGGTCGGGTTGAACTGACTTTGGCCACTCTTTACCTTTAGCATTGAACTTCCATCTCTTAATACCGAGCGCTGGAGATTTAGACTGAAGTTGATTAATTGCCCAAGCTTTTACATCCTCAGGAAGAGGGGTGTCATGAAAAAACATGAGACCTAATTTATGAGCTATTCTAAATTGTTCATTCATACACTTTAGCTTTAAATTTTCACGTTATAAAAATAAGTATATCACTATGAACTAAAAAACCTTTATATTTTTAAAATATATTTAGAAAAAATATTATGAAAACCTACCCAATAATGCTTCGTTTCCAGGGGAAGGTTTTGATGGCATATTAAGAGCCAGTAAAAGTGAAGCTAGCGCAATTCCAGCACCCGCATAAAAAACTAAAGAGGATGAGTAAAGCCAGATAAACCCAAACAATACAGGTATAAAGACTGCAGCAATGTGATTAATTGTGAACGATACTCCGGCGCTTGAAGCTATATCAGCGGGATCGGCAATTTTTTGAAAATAAGTTTTAAGAGCGATAGCGATTGAGAAAAACAAATGATCAGCAATATATAAAAAAACTGCAACATAGGCACTTTCTACAAGTGCGTATCCAACAAAGATAAAGGTAAGCCCGACATATTCAAATATAAGCGCTCGACGCTCACCAAATTTATGAATAAGTCTGCCAATTTTTGGCGCTAGCGTTACATTAATAGCAGCGTTTGCAAGCAATAAAAGTGATATTTCTGCAACACTAAATTCAAACTTTTCAACCATTAAAAAGCCAGCAAAAACAACAAATATTTGCCTTCTAGCACCGCTCAAAAATTGTAACCCGTAGTAGAGCCAATAACGCTTACGCATAATAATTTTTTTAGTTTGAACTACTTTTTCAGGAAAAAAGGAGAAGTGCTGCCAACAAAATACAACTATAACGACTGAAGCACCACCACCAATCATATAAATCCATAAATACTCAATATCAAATTGCTCAAACATTACCCAAACCAAAGCAAATGCTATGATAGATGCTGCTGAGCGAGTAGCGATAACTCTTCCTAAAAATTCAGCTGTTTTTTCTTTATTAACCCATTGAAGCGTTAATGAACTATTAATTGTTTCAAAGTAATGAAAGCCAACAGACATAACAATCGTTGCTAGATAAAAGGTCATATTTGTATGAACTAAACCCGTTAATATGACTCCAATTCCAAGCAGTGCGAGTGACACATAGGCAAGCTTTTGCTCTCTAATGAAGGCTAAAACGAGAATGACCGTGAAAGCTAGAAATCCAGGAATCTCTCTTAAACTTTGGAGTATTCCCATCTCTGCACCATTAAAATCAATCTTTTCAATCGCAAAATTATTTAGTAGATTAAGCCACACAGCCCAGCTTATTGCAGAACCTACAGTCATTAGAAGGATTAATAGTTCAGGTGATTTTCGAGCTATTTTCATAACCTGTTAATATACCTTTAAAGTCTTAATTTTGACTAAGATAAGTGCGCTATCAAGGTAAAATAAATTTTTTAATTTTTATTCAATAGTTATGCCAAATGTAACATTGCCAGATGGCACAGTTAAATCTTATGATCAGTCGCTAACTGTGGCTGATGTGGCATCTTCTATTGGATCTGGCTTGGCAAAGGCCGCAATAGCAGGAGAGATTGATGGGCAATTAGTCGACACCTCGTATGTAATTGAGAGTGATTCCTCTCTGGCAATTATTACTAATAAAGATGACAAAGCCCTTGAAGTTATTCGTCATTCTACTGCTCACCTTTTAGCGCAGGCAACGCAACAATTATATCCCGATGCACAGGTCACTATTGGTCCTGTTATTGATAACGGCTTTTATTATGACTTTGCTTATAAGGATGGTTTTTCAGAGCAAGATTTAACGAAGATTGAGAAAAAAATGAACGCCATTGTGAAGCAGAATTTAGTGATAGAAAGAATGGAAATGAGCCGAGATGAGGCTGTTAAATTTTTTAAGTCAATGGGCGAGCACTATAAAGCTGAGATTATTGAATCTATTCCAACTGATGAGATTCTTTCTCTTTACAAGCAAGGAGATTTTGTTGATCTTTGTCGTGGTCCTCATGTTCCGTCTACTAGCAAGTTGAAAGCATTTAAATTGATGAAACTAGCGGGTGCTTATTGGCGTGGTGATTCAAACAATGAAATGCTTCAAAGAATTTATGGAACGGCCTGGGAGAACAAGGACGACTTAGAGACACATTTACATCGCTTAGAAGAAGCTGAAAAGAGAGACCACAGGAAGATTGCTAAGGTTCAGGATCTTTTTCATACTCAAGAAGAGGCGCCAGGAATGATTTTTTGGCATCCAAAGGGATGGACTCTCTATCAAATAATTGTTCAGTATATGAGCCAAATTTTTAAAGATCATGGCTATCTTGAAGTTCATACACCTGAAGTAATTGACAGGACGTTATGGGAAAAGTCAGGACACTGGGACAAGTTTGGTGACGCTATGTTCACAACACACTCAGAGAATCGTGACTACGCTGTTAAGCCGATGAATTGTCCGGGTCATGTACAGATCTATAACCAAGGCCTTAAGTCCTATCGTGATTTACCATTACGTTTAGCTGAATTCGGCTCTTGCCACCGTAATGAACCGTCTGGCACTCTACACGGAATTATGCGTGTTAGAAATTTTGTTCAGGATGATGCACATATTTTTTGCACAACAGATCAAATTCAGAGCGAGGTGTCTGCATTTATCGATCTGACATTTGAAGTCTATAAGCATTTTGGTTTTGAAAACATTGACATTAAGCTCTCTACTAGACCTGAGAAACGAGTTGGCTCTGATGAGGATTGGGATCAAGCTGAAGCAGCATTAGCGGAAGCTCTAGATGCTAAAGGCATCGAATGGGAGCTTCAAGAAGGTGAGGGTGCCTTTTATGGACCCAAGGTTGAGTTTGTCTTAAAAGATTGCTTAGATCGTGAATGGCAGTGCGGCACAATACAGGCAGATTTTTCTATGCCTGAGCGTCTTGATGCTCAGTACATTGCTGAAGACGGATCTAAGCAGACCCCAGTTATGCTTCATAGAGTTATCGTTGGATCTATTGAGCGATTCACGGGAATTTTGATCGAACATTATGAAGGTGCGTTCCCTTCATGGCTTTCTCCAATTCAAGCAGTTATTTTAAATATTTCCCAAAAACAAGAGGAATTCTCTCTAAAAATAGAGAATCAATTAAAAAAACAAGGACTTAGAGTGATTTCGGACTTGCGGAATGAGAAGATAGGCTTTAAAATACGCGAGCACTCGATGCAACGTTACCCATATATTTTAGTAGTGGGTGATCGAGAAGTAGAAAATAACCAAATTTCTGTTCGTCGGAGAGGTGGAGAGGATTTAGGATCAATGACTGTTGAGGCGTTGATTGAGTTAATAAAACAGGAGTAATTATTAAAAGACCAAATAAGGTAACGACAAGGATTAATCAATATATTAGTTCACCAGAGCTCAGAGTGTTAAATAACAAAGGTGAACAGTTGGGAGTCCTAAGTAAAGATGAGGCACTTGAATTAGCTGAAAATGCAGGATTAGACCTAGTTGAAGTTTCACCAAATGCAGAACCGCCAGTATGTCGAATTATGGATTTTGGTAAATTTCAATATGAACTAAAAAAGCAGAAGAGTGACGCAAAGAAGAAACAGAAAAAAACTCACGTAAAGATGATCAAGTATCGTCCAGGAACTGAGGAGGCGGATTACCAAATCAAGTTTAAGAAATTGGTTGAATTTATAGATAATGGCGACAAAGTCAAAGTAGTTATTTGGTTTCGTGGTCGCGAAGTTCAGCACCGAGAGTTAGGTGCACAGATGTTAGATCGAATTGAAAAGGATACTGAAGAATTTGCCGTTTTAGAACAACGAGCAAAAATGGAGGGTCGCCAGCTTGGCATGATGCTAGCACCCAAATCGAAGAAGAGTAAGGCGCAAGCCCGAAAAATTGAACCCGAACAGGGTAAAGGAGTAAATGATGCCGAAGTTAAAAACAAATAGAGGTGCTGCAAAGCGCTTCACAAAAACCGCCAGCGGCGGTTACAAAAGTAAACACTCGCACTTGAGGCATATTCTGACCAAGAAGAGTACTTCTAGGAAACGTTCTTTGCGTTCACCAGATTCCATTGAAAAGGTTGATGTTCCAATGGTTAAAAGAATGTTACCTTACAGTTAAACTAGGAGTATTACTATGGCAAGAGTTTCAAGAGGTGTGCAGGCGCATGCCAAACATAAAAAAATATTAAAGAAAGCCAAGGGTTATTACGGTGCTCGTTCAAAAGTTTATCGCGTTGCTAAGCAGGCGGTTATCAAAGCAGGACAGTATGCCTATCGTGACCGTCGTCAGCGTCGTCGCCAATTCCGTAGATTGTGGATTGTGCGTATCAATGCTGAGGCACGAAATAATGGCTTGAGCTATTCACAGTTTATTAACGGCTTAAATAAAGCTGGTATTGAGATTGATCGTAAAGTTCTTTCAGATATTGCTATATTTGACAAAGATGCTTTTGCTAAAATTGCAGATCAAGCTAAAGCTGGACTGGCTGAGTAGTAAAATCGAATCAAAAGACTGTAATTAATGTTGCAGTCTTTAAAACATAGTAAACAATAGGCATTTTGATTAACAAGATTATCACCGACGCCAAAAAATCTATAGCTAGTGCTATAGACCTAAAGGCTCTTGACGATTCAAGAGTGCTTTTTTTGGGCAAAAAAGGTGAATTAACTGATCTTCTTAAAGGTCTAGGTAAACTCTCTAAAGAAGAGCGCCCAGTGATGGGTGAGGCCATCAATGAAGCTAAGGTTAAGATTCAGAATCTCATTGAAAGTCGAAAAGAAGAGCTCGAAGAGGTAGCTCTTCAGAAGCGCCTACTCGAAGAAAGAATTGATGTTACATTGCCTGGCAGAAATATCGAAAAGGGTGGACTCCATCCTATTACTCAAACCCTTCACCATATCCAAAGTATCTTTGCTAAGGCCGGATTCGAGATAGAGATTGGACCTGAAATTGAAGATGATTTTCATAACTTTAGTGCGCTAAATATTCCCGAGCATCACCCTGCAAGGGCGATGCATGATACCTTTTATTTTGACGCTAATACCGTTTTAAGAACGCACACGTCACCGGTTCAGATTCGAACACTACAGAGACAAAAACCCCCAGTACGTGTGATTGCCCCGGGAAAGGTATATCGTTGCGATTCTGACGTGACTCATACACCTATGTTTCACCAAGTAGAAGGGCTGATTGTTGACAAGGAGGCGTCTTTTGCTCAATTAAAAGGGTTACTAATTGACTTTTTAAGGGCTTATTTTGAAAAAGATGACCTTAAGGTTCGTTTTCGCCCGTCTTACTTTCCATTTACTGAACCCTCAGCCGAGGCTGATATTGAGTGTGTAATTTGTGGCGGTGATGGTTGCAGAGTTTGTAAAAAATCTGGCTGGCTTGAGGTTTTAGGTTGTGGCGTGGTTCACCCTAACGTTTTGAGCGCAGTTAAGATTGATCCTAATGAATTTTCAGGGTCGGCTTTTGGTATGGGTGTTGAGCGATTGGCTATGCTACGTTACAGCGTTAATGACCTGAGATTGTTTTTTGAAAATGATATTCGCTTTTTAAATCAATTTTAGTGGATAGGGATTTGATATGAATATTTCTACTAGATGGCTAAGAGAATGGGTTGACCCTAAAGTTAGTGATACAGAGCTGTCTGAGAAATTAACGATGGCCGGACTTGAGGTTGAAAGGCTTGCGCCTGTCGCTCCACCCTTTGAAGGTCTGGTTGTAGGACATGTTGTAAACTGTGCTAAGCACCCCAACGCAGATAAGTTAAGCCTTTGTGAGGTTGATATTGGTAGCGGGGATAATTTACAAATTATTTGTGGCGCACCTAACGTAAGAAAAAACCTCAAAGTTGTTGTTGCAACTGTTGGCTCAGTATTACCTAATAATCTTAAAATTAAAAGAGCCAAGCTTAGAGGTGTTGATTCTAACGGAATGATTTGTTCAGAATCTGAAATATGTCTCTCGGATAGTCATGAAGGCATCATGGAACTCGACTTGTCAGCAACCATAGGTGAGAATGTCAGAACTGTTCTTGATCTAGATGACCACATCATTGAGCTTGACCTTACCCCAAATAGGGGGGACTGTTTTAGTGTTCTTGGAGTTGCTAGGGAGGTTTGTGTTAATTATGATCTTTCTCTTCCGTTAACAGATTATGTTGCTAAACAAGAAGGCAGTAAGTTATTTACAGCTAAAGTTTCGAGCCCTAGTGATTGTCCTAAATATTTAACACGGGTTATTGAAGGTGTTGATAATAGCGTTACTACGCCAAAATGGATGGCTCAGAGGCTTCAAAGAGCCTCACAACAGTTGCATTCACCTATAGTGGATATTACTAACTACGTTTTGCTCGAGTTAGGTCAGCCTATGCATGCATTTGATTTAACTACGATCAATGGAAGCATAGAGGTAAGGCCTGCAAAAAAAGGTGAGAAGCTTGAGTTATTGAATGACCAAACCGTCTCCTTAAATAAAGACACCCTTGTTATTGCTGATGAGAATTCAGCCATAGCAATTGCCGGCGTTATGGGCGGATTGAAAACTGCCACTCTTAGTAGTTCATCAAAAATTCTTCTAGAGAGTGCCTTCTTTGAGCCAATAGCGATCTCAGGAGTTGCTAGGTCTTATGGTCTGCATACTGAATCTTCTCTGAGATTTGAGCGTGGTGTTGATTTTAATATAACGAAGCAAGCCCTAGAAAGAGCTTCCGAATTAGTTCTTGATATTTGTGGAGGTAAGGCATCACCCATTAATGAGTGTACTAACCCTTCTTCTCTTCCATTACTAGAGCCGATCAAAATATCTAGAGAAAAAATAGCCAGCGTTTTAGGTTTTGATCTAGATCCAAAATGGATAGAGTCTAAGTTTAAGTTCCTAGAGTTTAAGTATATAGCTCACAATGATTCTTGGACTGTTACACCTCCAAGTTTCCGTTTCGATGTTCGTATACCGGCTGACATAATTGAAGAGCTAGCTAGGCTTTATGGTTATGACAAGATACCTGTTAAGAAGCTTTCAATAGATGCAAATATAGCTCACTCATCTCAATCAAAAGTTAGTTCCTATGATCTTTCTCAATCGCTCGTAAATAGAGGTTATCAAGAGGTCATTACCTACAGCTTTATTTCCAATGAGTACCATGACTTAATTGACCCAAGCGCTAAGAAAATTTTATTAAAAAATCCAATCTCAGACGATATGTCAGTGATGCGCTCAAGTTTGTGGCCAGGTCTTCTAGAGACCGCGAAAATGAATCGAAGAAGAGGACACCAAAATGCCAGGTTCTTTGAAACTGGCCTTTCCTTCTCGGGTACCTCAGTTGAGGATCAGAAACAGAAAGTAGCTGGAATCGTTTGCGGTAATCGTTTTGAGTCGCAGTGGGGGAGTGGTGATAGAGAGGTTGATTTTTTTGATGCCAAATCTGATGTCCAATCCCTCCTAGATCATAGCAAAGGTGATTACTTATTTGAGGATGCTGAGCATCCAGCATTGCAGGCTGGTCAGTCAGCTAAAATCTCTAAAAATGGTCAATTTATAGGTTGGCTTGGGGCGCTCTCTCCTGTCCTCCAAAAGAAGCTATCATTGCCTAACTTATTTTTATTTGAACTTAACCAGAGTGACATTGAGCAAGGAGAAATTTCAAGCTATAAAGCTTTCTCTTCTTTTCAGGCCTCCCAAAGGGATATTGCTTTAGTTTTTTCAAAGGACGTTAGCTCTGATCAACTTATCAATTCAATTAGATCTCTAAATCAAAACGACCTTATTGACGTTAACTTGTTTGACGTCTATGAAGGTGAACACATCGAAGAGGGTAAAAAGAGTGTTGCCTTAAACCTTACTTATCAATCAATAGAAGCCACATTAACCGATGAACAGTTAGAGCAAAATGTTAGTAAAATAGTGACACATTTAGAATCCAAATTCTCAGCCAAACTAAGATAAAAAAATATGTCCCTAACCAAACAAGATATTGCTAACGCTCTAGTTAAAAAAACCGAACTCACTCAAACTCAGGCATTAGTTTTAACAAACCAATTTTTTGATCAGATAATTGAAACGCTCAAGAATGGTGAGGAAGTTAAATTATCGAGTTTTGGAAATTTTGTTGTAAGAGAAAAAACTCAGCGACCTGGTAGAAATCCAAAAACTGGAGAAGAGGTTATCATTAGTGCTAGAAAAGTTATTACCTTCAAGGCTGGCCCTAAACTCAAAAAAGCAACTCAGAAAGGCAAGTAGATTTAATCTAGTCAGTTATTGCGACCATAAACCCTATTACAATTGGCATTACCGATAGCATAGATAATTGCTGAAGATTCTCGTCAGCGGTCCTGCCACTCATCTTGCGATTTTTTAGTTTAGGAGTGTAGTCGTCATCCAACGAGAATGATGCAAATATAGGCTCTTTTGATTCATTTAATACATCTTCATTTTGAACCATCTCCACGTCATAGATTGAGTCAGGATTTTCAGTTAATTTATTAACAAATAATATAGTTTCATTAAAGTGCAGAAAGAACCTTTCAGCAGGGCAGTTTGATGCCTTCTTGGGGGTCAACTCACCTTCCGACATTGAGCTAGCTATCTGGTCGTAGTGCTGCTCAGTTAACCTAATGTACCTTGTGTCAAGGTAATCACCTAGGTCATTATCTCCTTCGTACTCTTTTATGTATTCAATTAGCTCTTTAAGCATGTATTTTGGAATTTAGAAATTAAGTTGAGAATTTTATCAAAGATTCACTTGGATTTACCAAATTGAATTTGATATATGTCGAAAATAGTAATCGACATTGCAGCAATAATTGGACCTATAAAAAGGCCAAGTATTCCAAACTTAATAATTCCTGCAAGTGTTGAAAGAACAGTAATGAGAGTATGGTTTAATGGACTCTGATGCTTCATTGAGCTTGAGAGTTTCGTAATAATAACTGGCCTCAAGAAGTTATCAATCACTGTGCCCGCTAAAATTGCACCAAAAAATATAATAATAAATGCACTGGTCGTTTCACCAATAGCAAACAGATAGATTGAAAGTGGAAGCCAGACTAAAACGCCTCCAAGTACAGGAATAAAGCTAGCAAGTGCCATAGCAACTCCAAAGAATAGTGCAGGTAAACCTACCATCATGACTCCAATTGCAAAAGCAATTCCCTGTGTAATAGCGACTAGAAAAACGCTTCCAACGAGGGTTAAAGAGAGTCCGGAGAATTGATTAAGTAGCAAGTCATTAATCTTATTATCGAGCGGTGAGACATTTCTGACCTTGGTGATAAAGGAAGGACCGTCAATATAAAAGTAGTAGAGAGAAAAGATCGTAATAATTACAAAAAAGACAAACTGACTCGAGAGTGTCGTAATGCTTTTAAGTATGACGATAGAGAAATCTTTAATCGCAATCGCAATTCCTTCGAGATTGTTACGAAGAGAACTATCTAGAAACTCTCGTATTGAGTCCGATAAAGGTAGACCCATGATTATTTCATCTGTAATTCTGCTAATCTCACTGAGCTGAAAGTCGCTTTGAAGCCTATTGATTAGAGCCGTAATCTCAATGCCACTCACTAATAAAATATAGCCAAGTGGTAATATTAGAAGAACGGTAACAAACAGCGTCATAATAACTGCTGCTAAATGCTTTGAGTATTTATTAGATAGATTGTTGAAGCTACTAAAGGTCGATATGCAAATTAATAGCGATAAAAAAAGGTAGGCAATGAAGGGTGTAAATAGCCAAACTATGGCTAGAATGGAGAGAGCCAGAAGAATTAATACTAAGCCATTACCATGGCGGTTATTGACGTTTTCTGTCACATCGACTCCTTGAAGTTATCTCTCCTTTGAGAGATAAAGTATACTATATTGTTTTAAATATGAAACAATAATACATGGAAACAGCTTATCTTGCAGGCGGATGTTTTTGGTGCGTTGAAGCGATCTTTCAGCGTGTTGACGGTGTCAAAGAATTAGAGAGTGGATATTGTAATGGGTCTACTCAAAATCCATCATACGAGTCAATATGTAGCGGGCAAACTGGTCACGCTGAAGTCTTAAAAATTGACTATGACGAGAGCGTAGTTTCATTTGAAGATTTGCTAGAGGTTTTTGTCGCGACTCATGATCCAACGAGTTTAAATCAACAGGGTGCTGATAGGGGTACTCAGTATCGATCTGCTGTCTTCTATACAAACGATTCTCAAAAACAAATTGCAACCTCTATTATTGAAGCAATTAAAGGCGCGGTCACTGAAATTAACGAGCTAGATGTTTTTTACCCAGCAGAAAGCTATCACCAAAACTATTTTAATGACAATTTAAGCCAGCCCTACTGCCAGATGGTGATTTTGCCTAAAATTAATAAGTACTTTAAATAGGTATATGGAAGACCAAGAATTACTCAGATACTCTAAGCAAATTATGTTGCCTCAGATTGATGTTGAGGGGCAGCAAAAAATCATGGATTCCACAGTACTAATTATTGGAATGGGAGGTCTTGGCTCTCCAACAGCGCTTTATCTAGCCGCTGCAGGGGTTGGTCATATTATTATTGCTGACTTTGATCAAGTAGAGCTATCTAACCTCCAGCGTCAAATCATTCATCAAACTAAAGATATTGGCGAGGATAAAGTCGATTCTGCAAAGAATAAATTGACTGAGCTTAATCCTAATATCAAAGTAACCATTGCCAATGAGCTGATTCATTCGGATAACCTTTCCACTTTGATTCAAGATGTAGACATTGTTTTAGATGGAACTGATAACTTTGAAAGTCGATTTGAAATCAACAAAGTGTGCGTTGATCATAAAAAACCTCTTGTCTCAGCAGCTGTTATTAGATTTGAAGGCCAGGTTTCAGTTTTTAAGGGATATGAAAAAGATCAGCCTTGCTATCAGTGCCTCTATACTGAAGAAGGAGATGATAATGAGAGCTGCGTTCAAAATGGTGTTTTAGCCCCAGTAGCTGGACTCATTGGTACCATTCAAGCGTTGCAAGCAATAAAAGTGATATTAAGTTTGGGTGATGAGTTATGTGGAACATTGCTTCTGGTTGATGGATTGGATTTAAGTTTTAGAAAAGTTAAAATCGGTAAAGACTTAAAATGTCCAATCTGTAACTCAAATTAAACACAAGGTAAAATAGTTATTTTTGGAGTTCAAAAATGTTAATTTTTATTAGTACGCTTGTTTCTGTTGGATTTGGATATTTATTTTTTAGGATAGTAAGGCCAAAATCTCAGACGGGAAGTAAGACTAACTTCTATGCAAGAACCTTTCTTGCATGGAGTTTATTTGCTTCAACTTCTTTTTACATACAGCCTTTTGCCAGGAGTCCAAGTTTAGATAATCTAATCCCTTGGGTGTCAGTGGCGATACCTTTTGGATTGGTTGCTATTATTGCAGGTTATCTCTTCGGGAAATTTAGATAATCAGTTATTCAATTCTGGTTATTTCGGGGCGTAGCGCAGTCTGGTAGCGCACTTGACTGGGGGTCAAGTGGTCGCAAGTTCAAATCTTGCCGTCCCGACCATTAAAGTTTTAGTTCTTGAACGCCATCATTTGGCTTAAGTGAGTCTGTGGCTTTAGCCTCTCGATGACTGATGTATATTGTTGACATGAATATTATCAATCCCCCAACCCAAGTCCAAGTTCCAGGAATTTCTGAAAAAATCATCCACCCTAAAAGAGCCATAATCGGAAGTTTTATAAATTCAATTGGCTCCAGGCTAGTAATGTCAGCCATCGAGTAGGATTTAGTCCATGAGAAATGCGCCAGTGTTCCTACAATTGCAATTCCCCAAAGGTATAGCCAAGTTTCAAAACTTGGCCACTCCCAAACCGGAATAGCCGGTATAAAAGTAATTGGAATAAGGATTATTACCATCCACGTAATGATTGCTTGAGGCGTGTCAGTCAGAGTCAGTTTTTTGACTATTAAGGCATTAAGTGAGTGAGCTAAAGCGGCAATAATTGCAAGCATTATTCCAAATGAAAAACTATTGACCCCTGGCTGAACAATTATAAGCATTCCAATAATACCAATAATAATGGCAGCAATTCTTCGAGCCTTAATGATTTCACCTAAAAAAATAGTGGCACCGATTGTTATAAATATTGGTTTTGAGAAGCTAATTGAAGTGGCTTGTGCAAGTGGTATGAGAGTTAAACAGGTAAAGCCCGCAAGCATTCCAATAGCACCAAAAAAACCTCTCATAAAAAATAACTTAGTATTATTCATTTTTATTGCAGCTAGGCCAGTAGATTTTAATATTGGCAGCATTACAATAAAAGCTAATAGGTTTCGGAAAAAAACAACTTCAAGAATATGTAAGTTTTCTGCTGCTTTTCTAATAAAAATAACCATGATTGAAAAAAAAACTATAGACAAAATATTTAAAATTATTGCTTTAGTTTGGTAGCTTTGCAATTTAAAAAATCGAATTATAGGGAGGTCATTAAGTAGTTTTTTTATCAATTGAAAGTCTCTATTTTTTGATAAATACACTATACCTTATTAAGACTTAATTTGAGCCAATCTAATTAGTTTAAATCTTTAGTAATATATAATAACCCAGTATGAAAAATGAGTCAGACGGAAAGGTGTTATTTAACGAAGAGTGCAGTATCTGTAACTTCGAAATTAAACACTACAAAAAGCGATCTCAGCTTCAATATGAAAACTCTAGTCAAAAGGGTGATAAATACCTAAAGGCACTCTATGTTGAATTTCTAGATGGAAGTGAGATTAAAGGAGTTGATGCTTTTATCTATGTCTGGAGTAATACTGAAGGTTATGGGTGGCTTGCCAAACTGGTCAGTCTTCCAGTTGTATTTACACTTACTAAGATTTTGTATGCCTTTCTAGCATTTGTTCTTTATTGGCGATTCAAAATATTCAATCGTATCCTCTCTAGCTAAAATCTAGATCTATTCAATATGAGTCCTAATTCAATAACGCTTTCTCATAAAAGAGTACTTGGCGTTGCAATTCCAATTGTATTAGCAAATGTAACAATTCCAATTTTGGGAGCTGTTGATACGGCAGTTGTTGGACAGATGGGTCTGGCTGCCCCAATAGGTGCTGTTGGAATTGGAGCCATTATCATTTCAGCCATTTATTGGCTGTTTGGTTTTCTTAGAATGGGGACCACTGGGCTCACTGCTCAGGCAATTGGTTCGAATGATCAGGCAGAAACTTCTGCTCTCTTAGTTAGAGGGGTGATTATTGGACTGGTGGCAGGATTAATTTTAATCATTACTCAAGTTCCTTTATTTAGTGGTGCTCTTGGTTTGGCACCAGCGTCTATAGAGGTTGAGTCTTTGGCGCAAGAGTATTTAAAGATAAGAGTTTATAGCGCTCCTGCTGCAATCGCAATTTTTGGAATTACAGGTTGGCTTATTGCCAAAGAGAGGACGCGAGCTGTCTTGGTTCTTCTGTTGCTTGTCAATACAGTCAACATAACTCTAGATTTCGTCTTTGTTCTTAAGCTGGGTTGGGGAGTTAAAGGAGTCGCATTTGCAACACTTATTGCAGAATGGCTTGGACTATTATTTGGATTATGGCTCGCTAGAGAGGGATTTAAAAACGGCTACTGGAGAAACTGGGTCCAAATATTTGACAGAGCTAGGCTTATAAAAATGGCCAAAGTTAATAGTGATATTTTGATTCGATCAGTTCTACTAGAGATAGCCTTTGTGAGTTTTTTATTTCTTGGATCAAGTTTTGATGACGCCACTTTGGCTGCGAATCAGGTGTTGATTCAGTTTTTAAATATCACCGCTTACGCCATGGATGGCTTTGCTTTTGCAGCAGAGGCATTAGTTGGGCAAGCCTTAGGTGCGAAAAATAGAGGATTGTTTCGAAAGTCAGCCATTATGACTAGTCAGTGGGGTTTTGGATTAGTTATAGTTATGGCAATTATTTTTGCTGTTTTTGGCAGCAATATAATTGATGTTATGACGACTGCTGAAAATGTCAGAGAAGTGAGCCGAGAATACCTGTCTTGGATGGTTCTAGCGCCTTTAGTTGGGGCAGCTGCTTGGATGCTGGATGGCATTTTTATCGGTGCTACTAGAACAGCAGATATGCGTAATATGATGTTTATTTCTTTCTGTGTCTATTTATTAACTTTAGCAATACTCTTGCCTAGATATGAAAATCATGGGCTATGGGCTTCGCTCATTATCTTTTCAATAGCTAGGGGAGTTACACTGGGATATAAATATCCCAAGTTAGAGGCTTCTATTGAGAATAGTAACTTAAAAAGTTAGTCTAAGTATCCAAACTTCCCACTATTAAAATCATCGATTGTTTGCCTAATCTCATCATTAGTATTCATAACAAATGGTCCGTATGAAGCGATAGGTTCGTCGATAGGCTCACCGCTGAGCACAAGAACGACTGCATCTTCATCCGCTCTAAGTGTGAATTCTGTACCCTTATTTTCAAAAAGTACAAAATGGTTTGTTGGTGCTTTTTCAGAATTGTTAACGGTAACACTTCCTTTAATTATTAGAAGGCCAGTATTATGGTTTTCATTAAAGCTAAAGATGGTTCCTTTACCTTTTTTTAACTTTACATTAAATAAACTTAATGGGCTAAATGAATCCGCTGGACCCATATGATCTTCATATTCTCCAGCAATAATATCTATTGAGCCAACATTATTTTTAAGTTCAACTTTAGATAAATCTTTGTTATTAAGATTTTGATATTTAGGTTTCGTCATTTTATCTTTTGAAGGTAAATTAACCCATAACTGAACCATCTGCATTTCGCCGCCTTTTTTACTAAAGTTTTTTTCGTGATATTCTTTATGCAAGATGCCTGAACCAGAAGTCATCCACTGAACACCACCTTCTTCAATTATGCCTCCAGCTCCAGTGCTATCGTTATGTTCGACTTTTCCTTTATAGGCAATTGTGACTGTTTCGATGCCTCTATGAGGATGAGGTCCAACGCCGCGTGGGGCGCCATTATTTGGTGGGAAGTAATGTACTGGTGCGTAATCCAATAAAAGAAAAGGGCTCATACGTTTCATACTAAGAGGCTCTTTTCTGCCTAGAATTCCATATACCCTGAAGCCATCTCCAACAAAGTGAAGATTGTCTGGCGGTAATACTGCCTCTATAGATCTAAATGCCATTGTATTAAATCACATTACTAAAAGATAAAATTATAGATACATTCTATTAAATTCTCTTATTTTTTTTCGAAACAGTAAGTTTTATATTTCTTAATGATTAATTGTTATTAAGGTATATTGATTTGAACTCATTAATTGGCTTATAAGCGATTCTTAACAAACTGATTATTGTTTTTATCTCACTATCTCTAATAGGCTGTTTTGGAGGTAGTAGCTCCAATGTTGTCTCTTCATCTTCTACAAGTGTTTTAAGTTCTGGAACGAGCCTGACCTATAATTCTACAAATGCAACAACTCAAGCTGCTACAACAGAATTTAAATATTTCAACTACTCGAGTGCTGCAAGTTCTCAAAATCCAATGGAAGTCATAAATTCTCATAAGGCTTATGGATATGGGCTAACAGGCTCTGGAGAGACAATCGCAATATTGGATGCTGGATTTAATACTAGCCACAATGAACTCAATGCTAAAACTATTACCCAGTATGGCACTCAGACTGCAGCAACTGGCGCCAATGCAACAGCTGATCATGGTTTAATAGTCTCCAGTGTGGCAGCTGGTGAGGATGACGGGACGGGTATGCAAGGAATTGCTCCAAGTGCAAGCCTACATATAGCAAGTTACAACCAAACGAATGGTAATACTTATTATCCGACACATTGGGCTAATGCAACTGATAATGCAAGTTCAGCTGTAGTCCAAAACAACAGCTGGGGAATTAATTATCAGATTGATACGCTTCAATCTGATATAAGCTCTAATAGTTGGACTAATGCGTACGGAATAGCTCAAAAATTTCATTCTAGTGGCCTTACTGCAAACGAAGCATCAGCAAATGCCTATATAACTGCTCTTAATAATTTCCAGGATCATGGTGTTATTGTCTATGCACTATCAAACACTACGTCCTATACAGATGCTGATTTTCAGGCCGCACTACCCGTATTATTTTCTCAACTAGAGGAGGCCTGGATAACTGCAGTCAATGTCGAAATTACGGGCTCATCTGGTAATGAAACTTATACAAGGAAGTCAGGTCCATGTGGCTCTACTGGAAAATACTGTTTAGGTGCAGACGGTTATCAAATTGTTGGTGCTGCATACGATAGTTCAAATACCAATTCTTACTGGGCTGGTGTTTCTGGCACTTCATTTGTTGCCCCACAGATATCTGGTGCAATTGCAGTTTTAGCTGAGGCATTTCCGAGTCATACACCAGAGCAATTAACAGATAGGTTGCTGGCATCAGCTGATAACACCTTCTTTTCTCATGACGCAGCAGTAGCATTTGGTAATGGTGTTGAGCATGGCTATGATGATGAGTTTGGACACGGTATATTGGATATATTTGCAGCTCTAAATCCTATCACATCGTCAGCATATACAAGGATTTATACAGGTAAATCTACAGAGGTCGGTGAAGAGTATCAACTAGGAAATTCGAAACTGTTAACTTCAAGCTCTTTGGGTGACTCCCTTCAAAAAGGTTTGATTGGTGAGGTAGGATACACATACGATGACTTGGGGGGTGGCTTCGAGTATGACATGAGTTACCACGTTAATTTAATATCAAATAATAAGCCCAAATTTAATCTCTCAGAAGAGCTTAAGAGTCTTACAAATCCTATTGATAATTCAATGAAAACTAAAAACTCTTTGAGTCTAAATCAAGGAATTTCAATCGGATTAAGCGCATTACCAGTTCAGAGCTTCTTTGATTCAAATAGTGTCTCATCAACTAACTTGAAAAGTTACCATACATCATATCTAGATTCTAATGAAGGTGGATTGGGTATAGGGGGTACTTTTAATATATCTAATACCCGTTTATTAGTTGGTGCAACAATTCCTATTGAGTTTAATAATGGTCAAAGAATTGGATCTAAAAAAAGTCTAGTAAGTTCACTGGAGTATGGAAACCCTCAGAGCCAATCTGTCACTTTAATGACTGGCCTTAGTCAAGAGAATGATAGTCTACTTGGCTCTATAGGCTCTAATGCTTTTTCTCTTGACGGTGCTAGATCGACTACAACCTTTACTGCACTCAAAGCACAAAAGCATCTTTTTGATAATTTCTCCTTGACAGGTATAGCAACCCATGCAAATACAAACATGACGAGTCCAAGTAATAGCTTAGTTGATTCAGCGAGAGATGTTAAATCTTCTAGTATTGCGTTGGTTGCTGATATGATAAATTTATCAAATGATGACCAACTATCTATATTTGTTAATCAACCTAATCGAGTTGATAGCGGCTCAATAGCAATCAAAACTGCAAGCTTGGCTGATTCTAATAGAAATATAAATCAAACTATCAAAAATATTGACCTAGACTCTTCATCAAGGCAATTAAATTTTGGACTATCTTATCGCAAAGACTTAAATGAAAATTTAGCTTTTTCAGTTAAACATATTATTACAAATAATTTAAATCATAGTGATAATTCAAATAGGCTACATTCAAGTTATATTGGTATGGACTATAAAGACCTTAAGCTGGGTGTTGCAAGTAATCCTAATGACTCTTCAATAGAAACAGAGCTCTCTTATGCTATCGCTTTATAAACTCAAAAACAAATTTCTGATTCTCTTAATGATGATAGTTAGTTCTTGCTCGATTATTTCAGATGAATTGTCCTGTAAGTTTTCTGAAATTGACTGTTATCGCTTTAACTATTCATCAATTGAGGATTTTAGGGATTCGGTAACAGAGTATGCTTCGCAATGGGATTTGAAAGATCCTTCGGGTGCTTTATCTAATCTAACAATAAATAAGGAGTTATCTATCAAGTCCTCAAATGACGCTGAGGGGTTGATTTCGACTAATCCTGAAGATATTTATGTCCTTGCTAGATACATCACTGAAAATCAAAAACCAAGAGAATGGCTATTCGTTGCTGAGCAGGCTTTTTTACGAAGTTGGAATAACCTAAATAGATAGATTAAATTTTCTTTATTTTGTTGGTAAGAATCAATATGTCAATATCACTTTTTCGATTAAGTGAGTGCATCATACGGTGACAGTTTGGGCACAATGCTACTGCATTTTCTGTCATATCTTCGCCATCATCTTCTAAATGTTTAACATGATGTACTTCTAGGTAAGGTTCCCCATTAGGTTTGTTAAAAGGTGCTGCCTGCTCACATAGTTCACAGACTCCATTGGCTCTCCTTAATGTATAAGAAACAACGTAAGGATTTCTTTGATGACAAATAGTTGCGACTTCTCTATAACCGAGTATATCTGGCAAGTTGTTAGCTTTGCTTTCTAATTCTTCATTACTAAGTTTTTGAGATTTTTTAAATTGAGCTTGAAAAACATTTTCAATTTCAGAACGATTGATTGGCTTTGAATTATTATTGAACTTGAGTGGGAAGACCCATACAAGTCTAGAGTCACCATTTTTATCAGGTTGTTTTTTTTGATACGGCTTATCATACAAATTAACCTGCCCACGATAAATGTATTCTCCTACTTTAAAAACTTCAAAGAGATGAGGAACTACACCATTAGATTTTGATTCAGAGAGGGTTTTATTTTCTCGAGTGAGTGTTTGATCACCTATCTGTCCCTTACCTATATGATGCACTTTATTATTAAACCATCTATCGTGATAGATTGATTTGATATGGTTGATAATTAAAACGAGCGTGTTGGTGCTATTGGATTTATTCATTCCGGACTGTAATGAGCAGCCGAAAGTTGAACGAATCTCCTTATTTGAATAGATATTCCCAAGTTGTAAATTCTCAATTTGCATACCAAGAACCTTACATTCACTACTATTATTAATTAAATAGCAGTTTATTAAAAATCTATCATAGCACTTTTTATGAATAATGGCTTCTGAATTGAATCAATTCAGGAGTTATAAGACTTACAAAGTCTCCAACAACTGAATTCATGCTGATATGAATTTTTTTAGTAGTGTTTAAGTGGATTTTTAGCATAATGATATTTATTAATTAGAGAAGAGAAGAGTGACTAAAAAGAATATTCTAGTGTTCAAACATATGCCCTCACAAAACCCAGGCATTTTTCGTGACTTTGCAGAAAGTCAAAACGTTAACTTTATAGAAATTGATCTTCATGCAGGAGACAAAATTCCTGATTTAAAAGACTTTGATGGTCTCTGGGTAATGGGAGGTTCTATGAATGTCTGGGAGGAAGATAAATATCCGTGGCTGATTAAAGAGAAAAAAGCAATTAGATATGCAGTAGAAGATCTTAAAATGCCATTTTTAGGAATATGTCTTGGCCATCAGTTGCTTGCAGTTGCGATGGGAGGTGAAGCGATCGATACTGGACGATACGAGGTAGGACTGTTTGAAATTGAGCCTACCAAAGAAGGCTTTAATCATCCACTACTTCAAAACCTTAAAGATTCAGAAAAATGGGTAAATGCTCATTTGGTGGAAGTTATAGAAGCACCAGAGAATGCTATAATTTTAGCAACCTCAGAACATTGCCAAAACCATGTTATGCAGCTTGGTGAGAACGCGTACTCCTGTCAGTTTCATCCTGAAGTTTGTAGCCATACCTTGGATGGCTGGATGAAAATTCCTGGTGTGCCCGATTTTTTTGAGGAGCTCAGTGTTAATGGACTTGATGATTTAACATCCAGTATTACTGACAATCTAGATGTTAATAATAGGGCATCCTCTGTTTTATTTGAAAATTGGTGTAACCTCGTTTTTAATTAGCAGATTATTTAAAGTTTCATTATATTTGGCTAATATTGTTGCATTGATATAGAATCAATGTCAAAATCCAAATATAAAAAAATTACCTACTATTTCAATGACAGTTAAACATTGTTCACAATGCCAACAACAGTTTGGTTGTGGTGCGGGCACTGGAAACTGCTGGTGTATGAGTTTTCCCCCAATTATGGCGCCAACTATAGAGCAAGACTGTTTCTGCCCGTCTTGTCTTGGGGAGGCTATTAATAATAGAATTGAGTCTCTTGTTGAAGATAATGGTATGGAAAGTTTTCAGAAACTTGCTGAGCCATATCGTAACCAATCTAAGCTCATTAAAAATGTTGATTATAAAATAGAAGATGGGCTTCATGTTTTTAGTAAGTGGTATCTCATTAAAAAGGGAAAATGCTGCAATAATGGATGTAATAACTGTCCATATTAACTAAAATAAATTATGCATAAATTTGATGACCAAGCCTCCAAAATACTACTTAAGGTTATATCTCATACTATTGAAAGATTAAGTTTGGATCCACCTACTCTTGATTACCCAAAATCAGTTGAATTTTTTGAAAAAAATGCGCCAAGTCTCATAACTGAGGTTGGCAACTCAATTGATAAGGTTTTTGATCAATATAAAAACACTATAGAGCAGAGCATTATCTCTGCAGACTCTCCACGAAATCTCTCATTCATACCTGCAGCCCCAACTAAGGCTTCAATGATTTTTGATTTAGTTGTTTCCGCAGGCTCTCTCAATGGTATTTCATGGATAGAGGGGAGTGGTGCAGTTTGGGTTGAAAATCAAGTAATTCGCTGGATTTCTGATCTTATAGGCTTTCCTGAGGAAGCGGGTGGTTGTTTTGTGGCAGGCGGTACTAATGGAAATCTTTCTTCACTTGTTGTTGCAAGACAAGAACATCGAAAGCAGAATAAAGGTAATTCAAAGCGCTTAGCAATTATTTGCTCTGACCAAACCCATTCATCTGTTAAAAGTACCGCTAAGGTTATGGATTGTGAAGTGATTGTGGTTTCTACTAATGATTCATTTCAGTTAACACGAGAGTCAATTGAAAATGAATTAAAAGTTCATTCTGAGAAATATAGAGAACTTGATATATTTGCAATTGTTGCAACAGCAGGAACAACTAATTTAGGCGTTATAGATGATATTTATGGAATCGCAAAGTATGCAAAAAGCAATAAGATTTGGCTCCATGTTGATGGTGCTTATGGCGGTGCTGGACTTTTGTCTCCAAAGGTAAAAGATCTTTTTAGTGGTATTGAGTATGCAGATTCATTTATCGTGGATCCACATAAATGGCTCTTTGCACCTTTTGACTGCGCAGCTGTCATTTATCGAAACAAACACTTAGCTTCAGAGTTTCATTCTCAAAAAGCAAGCTATTTAGATATTCTGCATGACGAGGAGGTGGGTGATAATCCTTCTGATTATGCCTTCCATCTGACACGAAGAGCTCGAGGTTTGCCGATGTGGTTTTCTTTATCAGTCTATGGAATAAAAGCTTATCGTCAAGCTGTTGAAAGTTCTCTTAATATTGCAATTTATGCTGCTGATGAAATCAAGAAATCTTCCTATTTAACATTATTGATAGAGCCTTCACTTTCAATAGTTGCATTTGAGCGTGATAATTGGGGATGGGAGGAATACAAAAACTGGTCTACTGAACAACTCAAAAAGCAAGTCTGTTTTGTTGTTCCTTCTTTGGTTAGGGGTAAGCCAGTATTTCGTTTTGCTTTTTTAAACCCTGAGACCTCTAAAGAAATAGTTGATGAAATTTTATTGAGCCTTAAATAGCTCATTTCTTCTATATGAGAATTAAATGATTAGAAAGATAGTGCAAATAGGTAACCCCGCTTTACGTCAAATTGCTGAAGAAGTTAATGAGAGTGAAATTACTTCTGATGAAATTCAGAATCTCATTGATGATCTTATTGAAACAATGAGGAATGCAAATGGCGCAGGTCTTGCAGCTACACAAATTGCGATACCTCTTCGAATTTGCGTAATAGAGGTTAATAAAAATCCTCGCTACCCTTACAAACCTGATATTCCACTCACTGTATTAATTAACCCAAAGATTAGCTTTCTAACAGATGAGAGGATATTTGTTTATGAGGGTTGCTTGTCTGTTCCCAACCTAAGAGGTCAGGTCGATAGATGTCCTGAAATTATAATTGAGGGGTTTGATAGGGATGGACAAAGTGTCAATTTTGTTTCAAAAGGAATAAGCGCAGGTACTTTTCAACATGAACTCGACCATCTTGATGGTTTAGTCTTTACCGATAGAATGAGAGATGCCAGCTCATTAACAACCATCGATGAGTTTGCGCTTAATAATGAAGAAGAATTTAAAGAACAAGTTATGAGTATTGTTGCATATTATGGAAGTTAGTGAGCAAGATAAAAATTTTGAATTGCAGAATTCTGAGGGTCGAGGTTCTGGAGTTTTTACTAAGAATTTTTATAGTAAAGGTCAAGTTGTAATGATAGGTGTTATGGATAAAATTGTTAGTATTAATCATGTGGGCGTATCTCAGATTGGTGAACATGAATATGTCGCACCAGTCGGATTTATGGCGCTCGTTAATCATTCATGTAACCCAAATTGCGGCATTAAGGTTAATGAGACAGGGGCTCATGATTATGTTGCTATGAGAGATATTGAGCCTGGTGAAGAGGTTACTTTTGATTATGCAATGCAAAATTATAAAATAGGGTATTTTCCAAGTAGTTGTTTATGTGGCTCCTCAGAATGTCGAGGAGCGGTAGGAGGTTGGGTGGACTTACCAAAGGATAAAAGGAAAGATTATCAAGGCTATGTTGCACCATATCTTCTCAAACTAGATGATATCTAATCGTTATTATTCAGGTTAATTATAAAACTTCTTTTTTAAATAGTAATTAAAGATGATTTTAATAGATTTCAAATCTTACTTCATATATACTCATCTTTGGTAGGTGTTAAATCTTCCTATCAATAAAAAGGAGAGAGGTTTTTTAAACTTTAAAAGGAGATAATGTTTTGGAAGATCAAATATTAGCTTTAACGGCAGACTTAGCTGCTGTCAAAAGTGCGGCTCAGGTTACAAACACGATGTTTGCTGAGATGTACTATTATGTAACGATTCCGTTGATGGTTCTCATTCATGCTGGCTTCCTTCTCTATGAGATGGGCGCTACTCGTGTGAAGAACGTTCTTTCATCGGGTATGAAAAATTTACTCGCGTTCGCGTTTACAATTGCTGCGTGGTACCTGTTTGGCTGGTGGTTCTACTGGGCCTTACCAACGTTTCCTTACGACCTCGCCTCTGGCGCAGGTTACATGGAAATTTCAGGTATAGAGTATGCTAATGCTATAGCTTTACCATGGGGCGATTCTGCTCAATACATGGGTCCGAATATGGGTGACAACTCGTCAGGTGTATTCTGGGGAGCTTTTGCATTATTTGCTGCGACTACCGCTTCTATCGCATCTGGCGCTCTGATCGAAAGAATACAAACCGTAGGTTTTGTAATCTGTGCGATTGTACTAGGTACTGTTGCTTGGGGTACTGCTGCGGCTTGGGGATGGCATGCAGACGGATGGTTAGTTACTGAGTTTGGATATCACGACTTTGGTGCTGCTGGTCTTGTACATGCTGTCGCTGGATTCTTTGCACTCGGTGTCCTAATGAATTTAGGGCCACGTGTTGGGAAGTTCAATTCTGACGGTTCGGCGAATCATATTGCCGGTCACAATATGCCACTTACAGTAACCGGCTTAATGCTGATTATTGTTGGTTTCTTCGGATTCCTAATGGCTTGTATCATTCTGCCTGGTGAAGGTTGGAGCTGGTACGCTGACAAAGCAACGACCATTTATGGTACTCCAATGACGCTTTCAGCGCTAGCATTTAATGTTCCTCTAGCTGCTGCAGGCGGAATTATCGGTGCTTGGGTTATGACTAGAGATCCTTTCTGGATGATGTCTGGCTGTCTAGCAGGTATTATTTCAGTAGCTGCAGGATTAGACCTTTACTTTGGTTCTACTGTCATCGCTGTTGCTATGGTTGCAGGTATGATTATAAAACCATGTGCAGACTGGCTTGAAGGTTTAGGTATCGATGATGCTGTTGGCGCGGTTACGATTCACGGAACGATTGGTCTATTCGGTCTAGTTGTTCTTGGTATCTTAGGTTCTGGTGCTCCAGGGCTTGGTGCTTTTGCTCCAGAGGATACTGTGGCTATAAGCTTATGGGGTCAAGTTGTTGGTTCAGTAGTAATGTTCTTGCTTGGTTTTGTTCCAGGATATGTCGTATCTTGGTTAGTTCACAAGGCGGGAATGTTGCGTATCCCAGATGCAGTTCAAGAAAGAGGACTTGATGCAGTGAAAGTACCTGCACAAGCTTACCCTGAGGGTATGACGAGTCCTGAATCTGAATCTTAATTATAAAGGAGAATTAATATGGGATATTTTGCTGAATCTTTTGCAGAACTTTATAATGCCGATGGTTGGATTGACATGGGTATGTATATCGGTGCTGGCTCATCAGCCGCTGGCTGGTGGACAGTGATTGCTACGGTTATGTTGCTAGCAGTGTTAGCTAAAGGCAACTCTGACGAGCAAGATCACTATAAGTAACCAACTGTAAAAGTAATAAAACGAAAAGGGCGGTATGAAAATACCGCCCTTTTTTTTGTTCAAACACTAATTCTATGATTGATTCATTTTATTAAAAGTTTGGTGAATTAAATCCCCTTTGATCTTTAAACTTTTAGCAATAGTCTTGCAGGATCCTCTAGAGCTTCTTTAATTGAAATTAGAAACTGAACCGCCTCCTTGCCATCAATAATTTGATGGTCATAAGACAGAGCCAAATACATCATTGGTCGAATCACAATTTCACTATCGACTACAACTGGACGATCTTCGGTTTTATGCATTCCCAAAATAGAGCTTTGAGGAGAGTTTAGGATTGGTGTAGAAAGAAGGGATCCAAAAACACCACCGTTAGATATAGTAAAGGTACCACCACTCATTTCATCAACATCAAGAGAGCCTTCTTGAGCCCTATAAGCAAAGTCAGTTATACGTTTTTCTATTTCATGCATTTCCATCTTGTGGGCATCACGAAGAACAGGTACAACAAGTCCACGTTCTGAAGACACAGCCACTGAGACGTCGCAATATGCATGGTAAATAATGTCATCACCATCAATATAGGCGTTGACTGTAGGGAATTTTTTAAGTGATTCGACAGCAGCCTTAACAAAGAAAGACATGAAGCCTAATTTGATTGAATATTTTTTCTCAAAAGCCTCTTTATAGCTAGATCTCATAGTCAATATTTCGCTCATATCAACTTCATTAAATGTTGTGAGCATAGCCGTATTTTGAGTAGCAGAGTGGAGCCTATTTGCAATAGTTTTCCGAATTCGGCTCATTGGGACTCTTTCTTCCATTCGATTACTCATTACTGGAGCTACATTTAGATTTAAGTTATCATCGCTAGCTTTATTTTGAGTTTCCTCTTCAACAATTTCTTCTGGTGGAACTTCGGCAACAACTTTTTCTTCAGCTGAAACTTCTTCTGCTGGAATTTCGGCAACAACTTCTTCAGCTGGAGTTTCTACTTCAACCTCTTTAGCTTCATCATCCAAAAGACCAAGAACTTGCTGCTCGTTAACAGTTTCACCTTCCTTTTCTAGGATTTCACTTAAAACGCCAGACTCTTCTGCAGGTACCTCAAGTACAACTTTGTCAGTCTCAATTTCAACTATGACATCATCGATTTCAACATAATCGCCAGGCTTCTTGTGCCAAGCTGCAACAGTCGCCTCACTTATTGATTCTGGCAATATTGGTACTTTTACTTCTTTCACTTCTTAATGCTCCTAGAGTTATTTATAGGCTGAATGCCTAGTGCTTGTTCAATTACGTAGCTTTGGTTGATGTTGTGTTGTCTAATGCTTCCTTCAGCTGGTGCTGAATAAAGGTCTCGTGCAACAGCATGGAGAGTTTGATTTTTAATTATACATTCCATAAAATTATGTCTAGAAGTGTACCATGCGCCTTGGTTAATTGGTTCTTCTTGGCACCAAACTACATCCAAAGCTTTTGGAAATTTTGCGAGCTCTGTTATAAGTTTCTCTGCTGGAAATGGGTAGAGTTGTTCAAGTCTAAGGATTGCTACATTATTAATCTGATCATCTTGGCGACGAGTTAATAATTCATAAAATATCTTGCCACTACACATAATGACGCGGTCAACTTTTTTAGGTTTAATATTGTCATACTGCTCTTCATACACATCCTTGAATTTTCCCTCAGTGAACTTAAATAAAGGTGACGAAGCTAGAGGATTTCTTAGTAAGCTTTTTGGAGACATAATTATTAGAGGTGCGCGAAATTTTCTATTAACTTGTCGTCTCATTAAGTGAAATATTTGAGAGGCAGTTGTGGGAACGCAGACTTGCATATTGTGACTAGCACACAACTGAAGAAAACGCTCAAGTCGACCTGAAGAGTGTTCAGGTCCTTGACCCTCAAGACCATGTGGAAGAAGCATAACTAAGTTAGAAAGACGTCCCCATTTAGCCTCTGCTGAGGCAATAAATTGATCAATAATTGCTTGTGCACCGTTTACAAAATCGCCAAACTGAGCTTCCCAGATGACTAGAGATTCTGGGTTTGCTGTAGCGTAACCATACTCAAATCCAAGTGCAGCTTCCTCCGAAAGAATTGAGTCAATAATCTGAACTTTTCCTTGATTTTTGCTAATATGTTGAAGGGGAATATAATCTTCATTTACTAATTGATTGTGAAGTACTGCATTGCGGTGAAAGAATGTTCCTCTTCCACTATCTTGACCTGAAAGTCGAATAGACGTACCTTGCTCTGTGAGACTTGCATAAGCTAATGTTTCAGCAAAACCCCAGTCAGCATTAACTTTATCATTGGCCATTTTCTGCCTATCAGATAGCATCTTTTTAACTCGCGGGTGAACCTCAAAGCCAGTGGGTATTTTCTGAAGTTTTTTATTTAGTTTCTTTATGTGTTTATGAGGAATGGAAGATTCATAAGGAGCCTCCCATGAAGCATCAAAATAATCTTCCCAGAGTATTTCCCAAGCTCTTTTATTTTTTGGCTTAATGATATTGTATGCAACTCTGTGGCCATCTTTTAGCTCTTGTCGGTAGTCACTTACCATTAAGTCAACTTCTGACTGATTAATTACACCTTCCTTCATAAGAGAGTTTGCGTAGTTTGATCTGGTTGTAGGCATTTTACGAATGGCTTCATACATCAATGGTTGAGTAACGGCGGGTTCATCTGCTTCATTGTGGCCATGACGCCTGTAGCACATCAAATCTATAACTACATCTTTTTTATATCTCATACGGTAATCAAGTGCTAAGCGAGTTATAAAACTAACCATTTCAGGGTCTTCAGCGTTAACATGAAAGACAGGTGCATTAATCATCTTTACAACATCAGTGCAATAGTCAGTCGACCTAGCATCATCTTGTTTACTAGTTGTGAAACCGATCTGATTATTAATAATAATATGAATAGTTCCTTGGGTTCTGTATCCTCCAGATTGAGACATATTTAATGTTTCCATAACAACGCCCTGACCTGAAAAGGCAGCATCACCATGAATAAGAACAGGCAAAATCTTTTGACGGTCCTTATCTCCAATAATATCTTGATGGTAGCGAGCGTAACCTTCAATAACTGGATTAACTAACTCTAAGTGAGATGGGTTAAACATCAAAGCAAGGTGAACATGATTTTTTTCTGTTTTAATATCTGAAGAAAAGCCTTGGTGATATTTCACATCACCCGTTTGATTCTTAGTCAGTCCTAAATCACCATCAAATTCTTTGAATAAGCTTTCAGCACGCTTACCCATGATATTAATCAATACGTTTAAGCGTCCCCTATGTGCCATCCCTAGACAGATTCTCTTCATTAAGTGATTACCTGAGTGCTCAATAAGGACATTAAGTAGAGGTATGAGAGTGTCACTACCTTCTAAGGAAAAACGTTTTTGACCAACATATTGATTATGAAGAAATTTTTCAAAAACTTCGGCTGCAGTTATTCGTTGAAGTAGCCATTTTTTATATTCTGAATCATTTTGAAGATCTATAGACATAGTCTCAATCTTTGTTTGAATCCATTTCCTTTCTTCAATATTAGGAATATGCATATACTCAGTACCAAGGCTACCGCAATATGTTTTTTCTAGAGAGGCTACAAGTTCACGCAAAGTATTGCAGTTTGGTCCTTGGTAGGAGCCCATTTGAAAAGTCTTATCTAAGTCTTCAGTAGTTAAACCAAACTCTTCAATTGTAAATGGTGGTGTTGAGTGATGTCTTGGTCTCTTTAAAGGGTCAAGTTTAGCTCTCAAGTGTCCCGAGAATCGATAGGCATAAATTAAACGAAGAACACCGAGCTGTGAGGCACTTTTGTTTGCTGGAGTTTGGAAAGATGTTGATTCAAAATTAGTTTCACCGAAACTAATAAAACGATTAATCACATCTTCATGTGAGTTTGAGTTGTTATTCATTATTCGAAGAATTTATAGCAAGAAAATAAATCGTTTTTTGGATTGTATTAGAGTGACTAAGGCTATACTTATTGTTAAAAAATAGCATGCAATTTTGCACTTGCTTTGTCATCAAAATATTCACAATTTGTGAGTTAGATTTTAACTTGAAATTATATAGGGATTGATATCTTCTAATTGATAATTATTAAAATTATTCGTAATATAAATCTGACAACTTTTTTTATTGATAATTAAAGTGTCTAAGACTGTATCATATTCACTACAAATTTTATTGTATTTTTTAGTGAGTTTTACTGCAACTCTTATTTGAATTTTTTACAATCAAATGAATAATTTTCTACAACTTCTTAAAGAAAAGAATCATATATTAGCTGACGGTGCTACTGGCACTAATTTGTTTGCTATGGGGCTTGAAACTGGCGATCCTCCTGAGCCTTGGAATGTTAATCATGTTGATCAAATTCGTGCGCTTCATCAAGGCTTTGTTGATGCAGGATCTGACCTGTTTCTTACCAATTCTTTTGGGGGTACTTCTTATAGACTTAAACTGCACAAATTTGAGAGCAGAGTTTTTGAGCTAAACAAGGCTTCTGGAATTATTGCCAGAGAGATCGCTGATAATTCTGATCGTTTAATAGTAGTTGCTGGCGCAATGGGTCCAACTGGTGAGATGATTGAGCCTCACGGTCTCATGACTCCAGCTGAAGCGACTAATGCATTTAAGGCCCAAGCTGAGGGCTTAGTTGAAGGTGGTGTTGATGTTTTATGGCTAGAGACAATGTACTCAATGGAAGAGCTAGAAGCAGCACTAGATGCGGTTAAAGATTTTGGATTACCTGTTTGTGCAACCATGAGTTTTGATACAGCAGGCAAAACAATGATGGGGATTACTCCATCAAACCTTGCCTTGAGAGCTAAAGATCTTAATTTGACAGGGTTTGGTGCAAACTGTGGTATAGGTGCTTCTGACCTATTGGCAACAATCAATGACATTAATCGAAACGTTGGTCCGGATACGGTAGTTATTTCAAAGGCAAATTGTGGTATCCCAGAATTTCACGATGGCAGTATTGTTTATTCTGGAACCGAAGAGTTAATGGCTGACTATGTTCAAATTGCAATGAACTCGGGGGCAAAGATTATTGGTGGTTGCTGTGGAACGAGCTTTGACCATATAAGAGCAATGCGAAAGGCTATGGATGAGCACCAGATAAGTTCACCTCCAACTATAGAACAGATTGAAAATATTATAGGTCCAATGTCAAAGGGTTCTAGGGCGATTTTCCAAGGAGATGACTCAACACCGACTAAGAATCGAAGAAGTCGCCGCTCAAGATAATAATTAAGTTATTTTGGGTAGTTGTGTGCTAATATTATTTTCTTTATAATATATATTTCTTATTCTAAGTAAATAATTAATTTATGGCTTCTAACTCAGAAAACCCTTTAAAACAAAAAAATGTTTCAATAATAAATAAAGACCTTCCAAGTTTTGGAACTGATAAGCAGCTAGAAGCTTCCATTGGAAAGCAAGTTCGTATTAACCGAAAAAATGCTGGGGTAACACTTCAGCAACTATCAAAGCAATCGCAGTTATCTGCAAGCATGCTTTCAAAAATTGAGAATGGTCAGATTAGTGCTTCACTAAAAACAATTCAATTAATATGTCATGCACTTAATATTTCAATTACATCTCTGTTTGAGCAGCATGATAAAGACGTTGAGCCAACCTTTATTAAATCAGGAGAAGGTTTAACAATAGAAAGAGCAGGATCAGATGAGAGCCGTCATTATCAGCTTCTCGGACATACGGTAGGAGGTTCTCTTAAAGTGGAACCATGTCTTATCACTGTTAGTTCAAGAGACTATGATTTTCCAGAATTTCAACACAAGGGTGTTGAATTTATATACATGCTCAAAGGCCAAATGGATTATTACTATGGAAGTAAGGTTTACCACTTCAAGAAGGGTGACTCCATATATTTTGACTCAGTTAAGCCACACGGACCTAAAAAAATTATCTCAGATGAATGCCAATTTTTAACTGTTATCTGTTCCACTAGTTCTGATTAAATTAATTTTTTACTGAAGGTCTACTAGTATTTTTTTTACAGTTTATTATCTATATAGATACTTCCCTATAGGACCAGTTTATTTTATAATTTTTTTCCTGTTTTTTCTTGGAAAATTAGAAGAAATAGAACTCTTTATATAATTTCTTTAAAATAAAAAAATTTTCTTGACAATGGAATATCATTGGGCGTATACTTCTGTCAAATTTGTTGTATATATAATTTTTTTCTTAATAACATATGTAAGACTAGCAACAAATTTCTGATGTACTTATTTTGCTTTTTTAATCAGAAATAAAATAAATACATATATAGGGGGCAAATCTTTAATAAAGATTTTTTTTATTTTTTCGGAGAGATTAAATGACAGATTTAGAACAACACGTTAACGAACCTGGCCGCGATAAGCTCGTAAAAGATGTTAAAGCTAAGATCGATGCTTTAGGTGTTACATATGTATATTATCAGTTTGTATCAGTTACCGGACGTATCGTTGGCAAGGGTATTCCTGCACGTCACTGGGAGAGATTGGCTGAAAAAGGTTTTCAATTAGTGTACGGCTCAACAGCAAACTTATTTATAGATCGACACGGTGATTATATTGGTTATGGACCTGAAGCCTCAGAGTTAGTAGGTTTGCCAGACCCAGATACTTTTTGTCAACTACCATGGGATAAGAGAGTTGCTCGCGTTTTCTGTAGACTTTATAGGAATCGTGAAGAACGTGAAAACGCAGGCGCTGCATTAACATCTGATTGCCGTGGTAACTTATATAGACAACACAAGGAATTCCAAGATCAATTCGGTTTGGATATGCGTTGTGGTACAGAGCCAGAAATGATGTGGCTTAAGCGTGGCGATGATGGTAATCCAAATGGCGGTGTAACGAAGCCAAACTGTTACCACATTGATCAGTTTGAAGAGCTACGCCCTGTGTTTATGAAAGTGATTGAATATTCTGAGCAAATGGGTCTTGATATTATTCAAGGTGACCATGAAGACGCTCCAGGTCAATTAGAGCTTAATACACAATTTGATGATGTACTCAGAAATGCTGACCGTTTAACAACATACCGTCAAATTTGTGCTCAAGTAGCTCGAGAGTTTGGTTTGATTGCCTGCTTTATGAGTAAGCCTTTTATGGGTGTTTCGGCGTCAGGTTGTCACCACAATATGTCTTTATGGAAAGGTGGTAAAGAGGTATTCCATCCAGAAATTGCTACTGGTGATGGAGAGCTTCCAGGTATGCCTGGTTGCTTTACATATAAAGAGGGTGGTGAGAATACATTTATGCCGGATCCTTCTATTGACGAAAAAATGCCGGGTCCAATTGGCCTTCAGTCAATCGGTGGTGTTATTAAGCACTTACCAGCACTGACTTCAATTGGCTCTTCAACAGTTAACTCGTACCGTCGTCTTTGGGATACGGGTTTTTGGGCACCAATTTTTGCCGACTGGGGTTACCAGAACCGTACCTGTGCGCTTCGTGTTTCTGCACCAGGTCGTTTTGAGTATCGCTCAGTTGACTCAATGGTTAACCCTTACTTGATGGGTTCAGCGTTATTAAAGGCGATGGGTGATGGTATTGATAATAATCTTGATGCAGGTGAGCCTGAAGAGCGCAATATCTATGCAGCAATGGAAGCAGGTAAACAAGTTACTAAGCTTCCTATGACACTAGGTGATGCGATGAATGAACTTGCAAATGATGAAGTCATTAAATCTGCGATGCCTGATGAAATGTATAAGGTCTATCACCACTACAAAACAGATGAGTGGGAAAGATTTAATCATACGGTTACAGATTGGGATTTGGAAACTTACTTGGACTGCCTACCTTAGGTTAGTTTAATTTAGGTTTTTTATTTATAAAGTGCCCACCTAATCGGTGGGCAATTTTTCGGAAAGGGAGATTATTTTATGTGCGGAATAGCAGGAATTATTCATAAAAAAGCTGGAAAAGATGTAAACATTGGTGAGCAAATGACATCAATGCTACAGGCTTTGAAGCATCGAGGGCCAGATTCAACAGGCTATGCAATGTATGGCGAAGATAATGGAAATCAGATTTTGCGATTTAAGGTTGCCGAAGCTGCTGACTTAGAGGGTAGTTATGATATACATGCTGCAATTAAAGAGCGCCTTGAAGCAGTGAATTCGAGACTTACTGAGTTAGGTGTTAAAGTTATAAATAAAGAAAGCCCAACTGAATATGCTCATCGTTATGAGGTTAAATTTTCAGGTGATCTGAAAAAAGTTGCCGACTTTGTTGAAGATATTGAAGGTGTTGAGATTTTATCTATAGGTAACTCACTAGAGTTAATTAAAGATCTAGGAGATGCGTCTATTGTTTCTGATCAATATGGTTTAAATGAATTTAGTGGGACGCACGGAATTGGGCACACCAGGATGGCGACAGAGTCTGACGTAGATATACGCTCTGCTCATCCTTATTGGGCTTATCCATTTAGTGATGTTGCAGTAGTTCATAATGGACAGTTGACAAATTATTGGACAAATAGACGTGCACTTGAGCGTTCAGGTCATCGTTTTTCATCCAACTGTGACTCAGAGCTTATAGCCGTTTACCTTGCAGATAGAATTAGCCAAGGTGCTGACTTAGAAACTGCCATGAAAGATTCAGTTGAATATTTAGATGGTGTTTTCACATATTTAGTTGCAACAAAAGATCAACTTGGCATGGCAAAGGATGTTATGGCTGCTAAGCCAATGGTTGTTTATGAAGGTGATGACATGATTGCACTAGCATCTGAAGAAGTTGCAATTAGAACATTGTTTGATCATCATATTGAAACATTTGACCCATATCACGGAGAGGTAAAAGTATGGCAGAACTAAGAAAAGAAACGTCTCAAGAGATGGGACTTCATGAAGAGCAGTTAAAAGGAAGAACTCAGAAAAAATTCTTCTCAATTGATGAAAGTGAAAATTTAACATATTTCCACTCATTTGATGTTGATACTTCTAAGAGTGCAACGATTGATGCGCTTGACATGACACCAAGAGAAATTAATCGTGAAATCAGAGAGTTAATGGAAAAAGGTATTGGCGACATTACGGTTGATAACCCTATGTCTAGGCATGGTGTTGGTGTTGGTATCTTAAACAGACTTAACTTAACTTTCTCAGATAGCTTGGGCTACTTTGGTTGTGGTTTAATTGACGGTCCTAATGTTCATATTAAAGGTCGTGTAGGCTGGTCTTGTGCTGAAAACATGATGGCTGGTACTGTCGTAATTGATAAAAATGCTGGCTCTACTTTTGGTGCTGCTATTCGTGGTGGTGATCTCGTCTGTAAAGGTAGTGTTGGTGCTCGTACTGGTATTGACCAGAAGGGTGGAACAATTATTGTTGGTGGTAAGACAGGCGCATTTTCTGGATTCATGATGCAGCGTGGTCGCATGATTATATGTGGGGATGCCGGAATGAACTTAGGTGATTCAATGTATGACGGCACTATCTATGTTGGTGGTGAGGTTGAAGAATTAGGAGTTGACTGTGTGCAAGCTGATATGACAGAGCTTGATGTTCGTTACTTAACAGAGAAATTAGCTCTTTATGGTATGAAATCTCCTAGGGGTGTTGAAAAAATGCAAAAGCATGTTTCTGGAAAAATGCTATGGAACTACGCTAATTTGGAGCCTAACGAGAAAAAACTAATTCTTTAATCGAACATTTAACAAATTAAATAAAAGGATATATTATGAGTGATTCAGAAGAAAACCATAGACTAGGTAAAAGTTTCATTTTCCCTAAAGCAGTGATGGATGATATTCACATCAAATCTGATTTGGGAAGATACAGAATGAGAGGCTTCTCTCTATTTAAAAAAATTCCAACATGGGATGATTTGACTTTTATGCCAGGAACGTTAACACGTTTTGTTATTGAGGGTTATAGAGAGAAATGTTTGACTAAAACAATTATTGGACCAGAAGCTCCAAGACCATTAGAGCTAGACATTCCAATTTATATTACTGGTATGAGCTTTGGCGCTTTGAGTTATGAAGCTAAAACTGCTTTAGCTCGTGGTGCAACCATGGCTGGAACTGCTACTTGTTCTGGCGAAGGCGGAATGATTCCAGATGAAAGGCGTTATTCAAGTAAGTGGTTTTATCAGTGCATTCAATCTCGTTATGGCTTTAACCCACAACATTTACGTCTTGCTGATAGTGTTGAGTTTTTTATTGGTCAAGGTTGTAAGGTTGGTTTAGGTGGTCACTTAATGGGACAAAAAGTAACTGATCAAGTTGCTGAAATGCGCTCACTACCTGCTGGTATTGATCAGCGTTCTCCTGCGAGACACCCAGACTGGCTTGGACCAGATGACTTGGCGCTTAAAATTGAAGAGATTCGTGAAGCGACAGATGGACAGATTCCTATTCAATTAAAACTTGGTGCTGCACGTGTATACGATGATGTACGTATGGCTGCTAAGACTGGTTGTGATAGTATTTATATTGATGGAATGGAAGGTGGAACTGCAGCTGGACCGCATATCGCGACAGAAGAAACTGGTGTTCCAGGGATTGCTGCAATTCGTCAAGCTCGTAGAGCAATTGATGATGTTGGAATGAGTGGAAGAATTTCTTTGGTATATGCTGGCGGTATTCGAAATGGTGGTGATGTTGCTAAAGCTGTAGCACTTGGTGCTGATGCGGTTGCTATTGGCCACTCATCTCTTATGGCGCTTAACTGTAACAGAGATATTCCTGAAGCTGATTATGAAGCTGAAATGGGTGTTAAAGCAGGTGAGTGTTATCACTGTCATACTGGACGTTGTCCGGTTGGTGTTGCGACTCAAGATCCTGAGCTTAGAAAGCGTCTTGATCCTGATGAAGCGTCAGAGCGTGTATACAACTTCTTACATACACTAGCCATTGAGACTCAAATGATGGCTCGTGCTTGTGGTAAGACGAATGTGCACTCTCTAGAGCCAGAAGATTTGGCTGCACTTACTATGGAAGCTTCAGCTTGCGCGCAGGTTCCTATTGCAGGTTCACAACATACGGTTGGTCGTCCTGATATGACACGTTTTTAAGATAAGGAGTTATTATGAGTAAAAAAGAAGAAACATTTGTAGTTGGAGCTGATGGATTAGATACCGATCGTGAACAAGAAATTGGGCAGCATATTGGTTATAGATATGATGTAAACCTTGTCCCTGATCTTAAGTTTATAACGCCTTTTTTGCAGAAATATATTGATAAGATGGGCTGGAAAGATCTTAACTGGTTAGAAGATATTCATATGGGTTATGAGGGCGATCAGGCTGCTGTTTTTGATAGAAATATTAATGGTTGGGTGACTATTCCAGATAATATAAAACTTCCGGATAATCAACAAGAGCGAGATATGATTGCTCGTGAACTATTGGTTAAGTTTCAAATGTCAGAAAATCATCCAATGGTTGATCTTAATAACGCCTACCGTAAGTTTTAAATACAGTAATTGAAGGAGAAGGGGGTAAGAGTAGAGTTGAAATATAACTGTTTTCGCTCTTATCTCCTTAGTTTAGCGGCATCCCACCCCCTGGGGTGCTGTTTAAACTAGAATTAAAAAAGTAAAAAATTAGATAATTTTAAGTATAGAATTGTATTCACTAATAAGTGAATTTTATCAAATTGAACTATATTTTTTTTCTTGTATACTCAATTCATTCTTAACTTAAACTATCTATATGAGAGTTTCTAATATCAAGTACAGTGACAATTGTGAGACCTACCAGATCCATGGTGGTGAGGCAATTTCCATTGATTTGCAATGTGGTGATTCAGTTGAAATTGTAGATGTTGAGGGAGATCAGCAGTGCAGTGTTTTAGCATTTGACTCAAAAAAATCTTCTGTATTAGACTCATTAAACTGGTCTACTAATCCAAATAATGATTCATCTAAAGTGACCATTGACGCATGCTCTGATATGCTTAAGGCGATATTAGATCATAATCAAATCAAAACTAAAAATCTAAATGGTGCAGAGCTCTTTTCAGCTTCGAATCCTGCTGATTCAAGGCAATCATTTAATATTGATACTGATACATTGTGCGTTTTTGATGCAAAGGGAGGCCCTATGTTAGTTGATCAGCATAACTCTCCTACTGAGATATTAATCAATGTTTTAAGAGCAATCCCGACAATTCCATCTGAACGTCTCCCAGAGCCGCTTGCCATAACGAATAAGGAGATTAGGGTAAAAAATAGTAGTGCAGTTGCATACAAAGTTAAGGCTGGTGAGTATATTCAAATTATTGATGTTGAGGGCCAGCAATGCTCTGATTTTCAAGCATTTTTAGCTGAGGATTTGAAAAATAATTTGGATCTACATCTTGATCCAACGGTGACAAGGTCCCAGATGCTGGCAAGTTATCCAGCGCCTGGAACTCATGACAAGTTTTATAATCAAAACTCAGTGCCTTTAGTTGAGATTATTCAAGATACGGTCTGTCGTCACGACGCATTCGGTTTAGCCTGTAATTCTAAATACTATGATGATAGGGGATTTCCTGGGCATATTAGTTGCACTGATAACTTTAACAAATCACTTGCGAAGCATGGAGTTGCACCACGCAAAAATTGGGTCGCTGTAAATCTCTTTTTTAACACAGCAATTGAAGAGTGCCATTCTCTAACTTCAGATGTTTCTTGGTCAAGGCCGGGAGACTATGTTTTATTTAGAGCTATGGATGACTTAGTATGTGTTTCATCTGCTTGTCCTGATGATACAACTTCTGCTAACGGCTGGAATCCAACTGACATTCATGTTAGGATTTATGATAAAACTAATACTTTTCCAACGGCAACGGCCTTTAGGCCTGATCCACAAACAATACCTATTATGACTAAAGAAACCGGTTTTCACAAAAATACCTCCAAGTTAACAAAAAACTTTGATAACTATAATGGCTATTGGTTACCACTTGAGTACACCAATCTAGGGGCAATAAAGGAGTATTGGCAGTGCCGTGAAGGTGTTGCTATGATTGATCTTGCTCCACTTAGAAAGTTTGAAGTATATGGCCAAGATGCAGAGGTATTGATGCAATATTCGATCACTAAAGATGTTCGTAAACTGGCCATTGGACAAGTTGTTTATTCAGCTATGTGTTATGACAATGGATGCATGGTTGATGATGGCACTTTGTATCGTCTTTGTGAGAATAATTTCCGATGGATTGGTGGTTCAGATGATGGTGGAAAGCTACTCAGGAAAATTGCAAAAGAACGTAAACTTGATGTAAGAATTAAATCTTCAACAGACCAACTACACAATGTTGCTGTTCAGGGACCTAAGAGTCGCGAAACATTAGCTAAAATTATTTGGACTCCAAAACTACAAACCAATATTGTAGACCTTAAATGGTTTCGTTTCACAATTGGACGGATTGGAGGTGAATTTGGTATTCCAGTGATGGTTTCTCGTACTGGATATTCTGGTGAGCTTGGCTATGAAGTTTTTGCTCATCCAAACGATTGTGAAGCAGTTTGGGATGCTATAGCAGAAGCTGGAGATGACTATGGAATATGCCCTTTGGGACTTAATGCACTCGATATGCTTAGAATTGAAGCAGGTTTAATTTTTGCAGGATATGAATTTTGTGACCAGACTGACCCATTTGAAGCGGGTATTGCATTTACGGTTCCACTCAAAACAAAAGAGGACGATTTTTCTGGTAAAGAATCATTAATTCTTCGTAAGAATTCCCCCCAAAGAGTGCTAGTTGGGTTAGAATTAAATAGTAATGAAGTTGCACTACACGGAGATGGCGTGTATATTGGAAAGCAACAGGTTGGAATTATTACAAGTGCAACTCGTTCGCCGATACTTAAAAAGAACATTGCCTTGTGTAGAATTTCAGTTTCAGAGTCAGAAATAGGCAATGAGGTTGAGGTTGGAAAATTAGATGGACATCAAAAGCGTCTAGCAGCAACTGTAGTTCGCTTTCCGTTTTATGACCCTGAGAAAACTCGAGTTAGAATGTAGTTTTGTCAGGAAAAGAACGCTCTTGGGGGGGTAATTATCCCTAAGAATGTAAGTATGGTTTTTTTAGCAGTATTTGTTTTAAAAGTCATTTTTTAAATTAAATGTTTTAAAGATTTATTTTTATTTTTAAAATTTTTAATTAAACTATAAAGGAGAAATACATGAATAAGTTTACAAGTAAAGTAGCTGCAGCTGCTTTAGCGATGTCTTTAGCTTCTGTTTCAGGTCAAGCGCTTGCGGCAGACTCTTCAAAGCCAATCGTTATACCAATTCACAACTGGTCAAGCCAAGTGGTTATGTCCTACGTTATTGGTGGTATTTTTGAGTCTATGGGTAACAACGTATCTTACGTTCCTGCTGACTCGTCAGGTGTATATGAATCGATTCGTCTTGGAGACGTTACTATATCTCACGAAGTATGGGAAGGAGCCTTTGGCAACGCTTACTATACAGCCATGGAGAAGGGCGGTCTAATAGAGGCTGGTACCCATTCTGCCTTGACTATTGAAGATATGGGCGTTCCTAACTTCGTAATAGAGCAAAATCTATGTCCTGGACTTCCAAATTGGGAAGCTCTTAAAGGTTGTGGATCAGTTTTTGCCACTGCCGATTCTGGTGGTAAAGGTGTTTTCTTAGACGGTCCTTGGCACGTTGATGCTGCAACCGGAAAGAATCTATTTGAAGATCGTATTGGAGCTCTTGGTTTAGATGATGAATACACTTATAAACAAACTGGTAGTGCAGACGCCCTTTGGGCCGCTATTGATTCTGCAGAAGCTGCTGGAGAAGGTATAATTATATTTAACTGGACACCTAACTTTACGGATAGTGATGGTTTTTACTTCATAGAGTTTCCTCCATACTTCTTTGGTTGCCGTGAAACAGAAGGTGGTGACGGGGCTTGTGGATCTCCTAGAGGCTGGTTGAAGAAAGCGGCGAACTATAAGTTCCCTAAGACTCATCCAAGTGCGTATAAGGCATACACTAAGATTGACTTCTCGACTGGACAAATCGGTCAGATGGCTGCTCTAGTTGATATTGATAAGATGTCTCATGAAGATGCTGCAGCTAAGTGGCTTGCAGATAACGGGGATGTTTGGGAGGCTTTCACAAAGTAATCCTTTAATCTAGAGCGCTCTTTATTCGAATAGAATGAGGGGTGTTTGTTAAGTACTAAGTACCCTTACCCTTAAATTAATTATAATAAGGGGGTAGGGGTATTTTTGTATATACTGAGTGTTTTATTTGTTTCAAAGAATTTAGGAAGATATTATGTCTGATCAGCAACCTGTAATTAAATGCGATTCCGTTTATAAAATATTTGGCAAAAATGCCGAAAAAATGCTTCAAAATGCCAATGGCAAAGTTGTTGCTGCAGAATTTCAAAAAGCTGGCTGTGTAGTCGGAGTTAATAATGCCTCTTTCGAGGTTAATAAGGGTGAGATGCTTGTGGTTATGGGTCTTTCAGGCTCGGGCAAGTCGACCTTGCTTCGTTGTATTTCAAGACTAACCGATGCCACTGCAGGGAATATTTATATTGAGGGTGAAGATTTAACCTCAATGAGTGATAAGGAGTTGATAGAACTTCGTCGCAACAAGATGGGCATGGTGTTTCAGAGTTTTGCATTATTACCCCATAAAACCGTATTAGAAAATATTGCCTTTCCATTGCAAGTGAAAGGCAATAGCACAAAAGACAGCATGCAAAGAGCCAAAGACATGGTTGACCTTGTTGGCTTAACTGGTCGTGAGAATTATTTCCCAAGACAACTCTCTGGTGGTCAGCAGCAACGAGTTGGAATCGCACGCTCTCTAGCTGTTGAACCCGATATTTGGTTCTTGGATGAGCCTTTTTCGGCGCTAGATCCGTTAATTCGTAAAGAGATGCAAGATGAGTTTCTAAGGCTTCAGGGTGTCCTAAATAAGACCATTCTTTTCGTTACTCATGACTTTGATGAAGCACTAAGGCTTGCCGATCGAATTGCAATCATGAAAGATGGCATTATCGAGCAATTGGATACACCTGCAAATATCGTTCTTAATCCAGCAACAGAATACGTTCGCAAGTTTACAGAGGATGTTCCAAGGGAGAAGGTTCTTAAAATTAAATCAGTGATGGAGCCTGTTGGCGATGAAACAGACTTTAGTGATTTAAGGGTCTCCGAAGATGCCCTTATTGAAACTGTTGCCGAAGCTGTGCTCGGCGACCCTAAATCAGTTCCCGTACTCAATGCAAATGATGATATTGTTGGTGTTGTACATTCATCTAAAGTAATTCATGTGTTATTTGGTGAAAATTCAACACTAGAGAGTAACGTTTAAGGTTAGCACCATGAACTTTATCAATTATTTATCTGAACGCCCTAAACTGACGCAATTGGGCATTGTCCTCATTGTGTTTTTTATTCTCATGTCAATGACAGGGCTCTACCATGATTTGATAGTAGAGCGTCATTTATTTGCCAAGTCTGTTGTTAAGGGAGAAATACAATCTTCGGCTGGTTTTGCTGAATCCATGTCAATGATTCTGAATTGGCAACTTCCTCCTCAACTCGTTAGAATTCCTGAGCTGACTTTTTATCACCCTGTCATTAACACTTCCGCCACCTATGTTCTAATAGCTTTATTGGTAACTGCTGGGCTCTTATACAAAAGCTTTGCAGAGAGTGTCAATAAATCACAGTGGTTAAGTGTCAATTGGTTTCAAATTATTAGCAAGGGCTTTGTTGGCATTATTGTGGGTCTTCTGCTTATACCTACTTTGTATAACTGGTTTTTTGGTGAGGTGACAAGAAGTACGTTTTGGGAATTACCATCAATGTTGCAAGATTTTTCTCAGTACCTCATATTTGAATTTTGGGTGACACCAGTTTACGACCCAGAAATTGAAGACTATGAAGACTATGGTCGAGTTCGATTATTTACCCGAGCTATTGGCGCCACTTTATTGTTTTTAATTACTTTAATTCGGGAATTATTGATTGGTGGTTTTGAGACAGTCGTTTCACTTGCCAATGTTTTTAGTGATCAATCCGGCTGGGATTGGCTCGGTGAAAATAAGGATAAGTGGTACTCCAGTGTCCCTGCTATTCCTTGGACAGTATTAACTGCCGGTGCTTTTATTTTGGGTTATAAACTTAAAGGTGTGGGTCTTTCTATATTGGCTGGTTTTAGTTGTATTTACTTGGCTGTATTCGGCCAATGGGAACCCGCAATGCAGACACTCTCTTTGGTGTTGGTTGCTGCGCCGGTCTCTGTTTTATTAGGTGTTATCTGGGCTGTGCTTGCCTACAAGAGTAGAACGGTTGAGAGAGTAATAACGCCATTGCTCCTCGTTGCACAAACGTTTCCACATTTCGCATATTTGGTACCAGTAATTGTGTTCTTTGGTATTGGTGACCATGCGGGTGCGATTGCAACAATAATTTTTGCAACACCTCCGATGATTCGACTCACCTTGCTAGGTCTCAAAAGAGTCTCTCCAGAGGTTTTAGATGCAGGCATGATGAGTGGTTGCCGTAATTATCAACTGATGTTTAAAGTTTTGATACCTACTGCAAGGCGCGACATTTTAATTGGCGTCAACCAGGTAATTATGCAGTGCTTGGCTATGGTAGTGATTGCTTCTTTTATTGGAGCTAAGGGCCTGGGTTTTAACTTATTACTCGCTCTAAACCAACTAAGGGTAGGTCAAGCGATAGAATTAGGAGTATGTATTGTCCTGATTGCTGTAGTGTTAGATAAATTATCTTTAGCTTGGGCCGATAAGCAAACCGACTACTTTGCCGACCTTTCTTTTGTTGAGAGAAATAAAACAGCTCTTTTGTTTGTTGCAGTTTTCTTTGCCGCTCTTTTGTTTGCTTGGTTTGGTAACTGGATGTTTGCTGATACTGCAAAAGGTATTAACTATTTTCACACGATACCCCACAACAAAGGTATTACCACTGAGCCATTTTGGCAGGCAGGCGTTGACTACATGGTTTCAAATTGGAGAGCGGATATTAAAATATTTAACAAGTGGTTACTGGTGGAAGTGTTGATGCCAATGAAAGCGTCTTATCTGGCCATGCCAGCAATAGCAACTTTTGTTCTAACAATGGGTGTTGGTTACATTATCGGTGGCATTCGTTCTGCGATTGTCGTTGGTTCGTTTATGTTGTTTATTGCTCTAACACCCTGGTGGGAAAGAGCCTTGATAACTATGTATATGCTGACGTTTGCAGTCATTGTTTCTGTTGTTATTGGTACGATTGTTGGTGCAATCTGTGTGCAAAATAAGAGGGCAACCAAATTCATTCTTTTGGTTTGTGACACTTTTCAAACTTTTCCGTCGTTCATTTATCTTATTCCGGTGATTATGCTCTTTGGTGTGACTGACACTTCAGTGTTAATTGCGGTCATTGTCTACGCTGTTATTCCGCCTACTCGCTACACCGTAGAAGGCCTGAGAAATGTACCAGAATCTTTGCTTGAAGCGGGGGATATGTCGGGCGCAACAAAACTTCAGCGTCTGGTTAAAATCGAGTTCCCATTAGCTTTCCCACATATTATGCTGGGCGTCAATCAGTGCGTTGTTTTTGCATTGTTTATGGTTATTATAGGTGCGTTTATTGGTACTACAGATTTAGGCCAAGAAATAATGCAACAACTTTTTTCTGGAGGCAATATTGGAAGTGGTCTAATGCTTGGTTTATGCGTGGCGTTTATCGGTCTTGCAGTGGATCATTTAATCCAGACTTGGGCAACTAAGAGAAGAAAGTTGCTGGGTATTGACTAGATTCTATCCATTTCTAATAGAACCCTTTTAAATTCAAACCTAATTGAAATTAATTAATAATTTTCTTTTTTTTTACTATGATAATATCTGTAGTATAAAAAAAGTTCAAAAGGAAATATAAATGAAAATTATTGATGGCAAACTGCTTGCTGAAAATCTTAGAACTAAAATTGCTAGCGAAGTTAAGCAATTTTCTCGTCCACCAGGACTTGCTGTACTTTTAGTTGGTGATGACGAGGCTTCTCAAGTTTACGTTAGAAATAAATCAAAAGCTTGTGTACAAGTTGGTTTTTATTCTGATCAAATTCATAAATCAGCAAATATTACTGAGGAAGAGCTACTCTCTGAAGTTAATAGACTTAATCAAAATCAAACTATTGATGGGATCTTAGTACAATTGCCCTTACCACCTCATATTGATGCTAACGTTATTATTGAGGCAATCGTCCCTGAAAAAGATGTTGACGGCTTCAGTAGTGAAAATATTGGTAAATTGATGCTAAATAAGCCCTTTTTAAGTCCATGCACTCCAAAAGGAGTTATGGCAATGTTGGGGTTTTTGAATTATGAATTAAGGGGTAAGGATTGCGTTATTATTGGAGCATCTAAAATTGTTGGTAGGCCAATGGTGATGGAGCTTCTTAACGTTGGTGCTACGGTCCAGGTTTGTCATAAAGACACAAAAGATATAATTGAAAAAACTAAATCAGCTGATGTTGTAATAGCAGCAGCTGGAGTTGCTAATCTTGTTAAGAAAGACTGGGTAAAAGAGGGAGCTATAGTAATTGATGTTGGTATCAATCGTCTCGAGGACGGTACTCTGACAGGTGACGTTGATTTTGACGAGGTTAAAGAAAAAGTCTCAGCTATCTCCCCAGTTCCTGGAGGTGTGGGGCCAATGACAGTTGCCATGTTGCTAGTAAATACATTAACAGCCTACAAAGCCAAACTTTAGCAATACATTAATAAAACCTCCCATACACATCAAACGAAATTTGGACTTTGGCTAGGCTTAAGTTAGAAATAATCTAATACCATCTAACCATACCAATAATTCCTGCTGTTGCATAAAAGAACTGAAGAAAAAGTATCCCTTTATGTCGACCAAGGTATGCCCAATATCCAATTGAAAAGGCTGACACTAGTAATAAAAGGAAGCCAGTAAATTCGACACCAATATTAAATGCCACTAACATTGAATACATTATTGCTGTAACAACTCCAAACCATTCTAATGCTTTAATTTTCATAATAGTATCTCCCAAGTTCAATATTTTTTTTCTAAGATCGGTAGTTCATAATTAGTTGAGCAACCCATTGATGAAAGCAATGGGTAGCGCTGTCCATTACTGGAGAAAACTTTCCGCCATCAAACATTAACCCTTTTCTGCCACGCTGCATCCCCTCAACCACACCAACATCTTCCAAGAAAACCTCCTTCCAAAAATGAGCATTAGCATCAATCAGTTCTTTTAATTCAGGCATCTCCTCTGGCTTTTTTGCGTAATAAAGTGATACGTGCTCAATAGATTTATTAGTAGAGATAGGTTCAATGATTATTGAATAGAAGTGGTCTCGATGAACGCCTAAAAGTACATTAGGGTATAGGGCAATATATTCACTTGTTGAATCCCATTTCTGTGTAAGGTTATCAAAGTCTGGGAACACGCTTCCATCTTTATTTTTAATTTGATTATAGACATGTGAGCCTTGTCCTGAGAAATGACCCGACTCCTCAATATGATAGTGATCTTCAATACTTGATGTGATGTTAAGCTCTGGGTGAATCGAAGGTAAATGGTAGCTTTCACAATAATTTTCTACTGCGAGCTTCCAGTTAGTGTTAAGAGTAAGCGAGAATGAGGAGCTTTCTCCACCATGATATATTGGCTTGTCAAACTCTGACCATCTCTGAATCATTTTTGAAGCATAATCAGCAAATTCTTTGGCGCTATTGGATATATTCACAAAGATGATATCCTGCCAGACTGTAGATCTAATTTTAAAGAGCCCCAACTCATCATTCTTTATTGCTTTATGGGTATTAATATCAGTTCCACCAACCATTGGCGTGGCGCATAAATCACCTTTAAGGTTGTAGCACCAGCTGTGATATGGGCATCTGATTACCCCTGAAATATTTGTTGGCTCTTCAATTAAAATCATCCCTCGATGGCGGCACGTGTTCTGGAACACTTTGATTTCACCATTTGAGTTTCGAACTGTAATTATTGGAACGTCAACAAAAGTAATTGGTTTTACATCGCCAATATTGGGTATATCCTTACCAAAGCCAACTGCTGACCAATTATCAAAAAGGACAGCTTTCTTTTCTTCATTAAAGACTACTTCACTAATGTAGTGCTCATTAGGTAAGCCCTTGGCATTATGAGTAGAGGTTAATACAGAATCTAGGTTGCTTAGTGGGATTTGAGACATTAAGTATATTTAACAAGAAAAACGATATGATACAATGAACTTAAATTAATTAGTATTAATTAAATTCCTTTAAAAAATTGAATAAATTTCAATTATAGGGAGTACGAAATTCTTATGATTTAGAAATTAGAAAATCCCTAAGAATCTTTACATTTTCAGAGAGTAGTTCTTCTTTTTCACTCATGATATAGATTGCAGAAGGTGCAGGTATTGAAGTATCACCTAGAACAACAAGTTCGCCGCTATCGATTTTTGGTTTACAAAGGTGTTTCCATCCAAGAGCTATACCCATTCCATCGCTAGCTGCTTGAAGGCCGATCATGTAATTATTAACATGAGTCCCTGGTGAAATTTTTCCTTTATAACCAAGGGCGTTAAACCAAGAAAACCAGTTAGACCAGTTTTTATCTTTAGCTCTGAGATGGATAAGCGGTGCTTGTGCTAGATCCTCTATACTTGGGTTAGGAAATCCTTTAGCAAAGATAGGGCTACAGACAGGCACTAATTCATCCTGAAAAAGCGTGTGCTTTTGGGATGATTCATTTTCAACATAGCCATAGCATATTTTTAAGTCAACAGCTATTCCTTGAGAGTCAGGGTTATCAGTAACATGTTGATTTACAGGAATTTCAGGATGTTGTCTCCAAAACTGAGCCAAGCGGGGTGGTAACCAAAGGAAAGAAACAGCAGTTGTTGCGCTTATAATAACTTCTTTGTCGCTAGCAGAGCGCTTCAGGTTAGCGAGTGTTGATGAAACTGCTGTAAAGCTACTTTGAAGCACAGCAAATAATGATTCGCCATGATCTGTTAGATTATTTCCATGATGCTTTCTATCAAACAATGAAAGACCAAGCTCAGTTTCTAAAAATTTAATTTGATGGCTTACAGCACCAGGCGTAACACCAAGCTCTTCTGCGGCACCCTTAAAACTTTTATGGCGAGCTGCGGTTTCAAACGTGGCTAGCGAAGTTAGGGGTGGTAATTTGTAGTATCTACGAGACATAATAGTATCAAATGTTGAATATAAGTATACTTGTTTTTAGTATTATTTGTGTTCAAAATAAGCTATATTGGCATAATACTCTTTATATTCCTATTTTTAAAGTAGTAAATTATTTATTAAGTTAAGTTTATCTAATTAATTGATTTATGGGCTTTTAAAGGCTATTTATTACAATATATTAAAAAATATTTAAAGTTTAAAGTGTAATTTTGTAAAGAATAAAGTATAATTTCTTTTTCAAATACTTCTTAGAATTAATTTCACTTTAGTTTGAATTTTTTAACCATTCATTGGTTCCAATTTAAAGATAATAATGCTAATAAAAAATAGAATTTATCTAATTTATTTTTTTCTATAATCAAAAATTTTAAGGAGATTAATATGTCTTTACCAAGTCATGCCCAATACGTCATTGCCGGTGCCGGAATTCATGGGTTGTCAACAGCGTGGCGATTAGCTGAGAAATTAACTGCGAATGGTGAAAGTGTCGATGGGCGTATTGTTATTATTGATAAAGCTGATAGAATTGCTGCAGGAGCTACCGGTATAGCTTGTGGTGTTGTGCGTAATAATTATTTTCAACCAGCAATGAGAAAGTTAATGGCTCATTCAGTTAGTATTTGGGAAAGTGATCCAGAAGCTTTTAGTTATCATGCAAATGGTTATATGCAAATTTCTTGTGAAAAAATGCGTGATGATGTTAGACAAATTCATACTGAGCAAGCTGCAATTGGTTATGAAAGTGTATTTATTGAGGGTGAAGAAGAGTCACGTGATTACATGTTGAATCTTTTTGATGACTGGCAAGCTGAAGGAATTACTTCGGTCCTCCATGAAAAGCCAGGTGGATATGCTAATAATGTTAAAGCGATGGAAGGTCTTTCTAAAAAAGTATTAGATTTAGGTGTAAACGTAGTTCTTGAAACTGAAATAACAGGTTTTGTTTCTGCAGGTGATGGACAAAGAGTTACTGCAGTTGAGACAAATAAAGGAACGATTGAATGTGATAACTTGATTATTGGAGCTGGCCCTTGGGTTCGTGATTTTTGGCATATGCTTGGTCTACCTTCTCAGATTGAATTAAAAGATTTACAGGGTAACGAACATAAAGATATCGATATGTGGCGTTTTTGGCAGTTAGAGGAGGGTGTTTTAGAAATTCCACCTGAAACTTTAGTGACTAATGATGGAAATATTCCTCCCGTACTTCACGTAGATACAGATGCACCTTTATACTCTACTGTTGATGGTTCACTAATTACTGATCAAATGTGGGGTATTTACTATAAACCTGATTGGGGCTTTGGTGGTATTCAGGGCGGTGCTTCACCTTACACGGTTGATACACCAGTAGATGAAGTCGCTATTGATCCATATGGCCCTCAAAGTAAAGAATTTACAGCAAGTAAAGATTTTCCTGAAATGTGGGTATCTGCTCTTGCTCATTGTCACAAAAGATTTGAAGGTATGATGCCTCATTACCATAAAGAACCTTCTGGTGGTATTGGTTGCTTTACAGCTGACAGTTTCCCAGTGATTGATACATTTAATGACAATGTTACTATCATCGCTGATAGTAACCATGGATATAAAATGTTAGGCGTTGGATGCTTGGTTGCAGAAGAGTTATTGGGCGAAAAACAAGAACTTCTAGAACCATTCAGATTTAGTCGCTTTAAAGAAGGCAAGCTTCATCCAGTATCAAATAGTCCTTATCCTTGGAGTTAAAACAGTGAGCAAAACTCGTTATTCTGCCTTTAAGGTATTAAAAGAAGCACTGACTGGGCATAAAGGTTGGCAGCCAACTTGGCGGGATGCTGAACCAAAAATTGATGGCTATGATGTTGTCATTGTTGGTGGTGGTGGTCACGGTTTAGCAACTGCATACTATTTAGCAAAAAATCATGGAATTACGAATGTTGCTGTACTTGAAAAAGGCTGGATCGGTGGTGGTAATGTTGGAAGAAACACGACCATTATTAGATCTAACTATTTACTCCCTGGTAACGAGCCATTTTATGAATTCTCAATGCAGCTTTGGGAAAATCTTGAGCAAGACCTAAACTATAATGCAATGGTTTCTCAACGTGGCATTATGAATCTAATCCACTCTGATGCTCAGAGAGATGCTTTTATAAGAAGAGGCAACGGAATGCTATTTGCTGATGCAGGTTGTGAATATCTTGAAGCAAAAGAGGTTAAAGAGAGATATCCTTTTTTGGATATGAATAATGCTCGTTTTCCTATTAAAGCAGCTTTAGCTCAGCCTCGTGGGGGCACTGTTCGTCATGATGCAGTAGCTTGGGGATACGCAAGGGGCGCAAGTGACCTAGGTGTTGACATTATTCAAAATTGTGAAGTCACAGGTTTTAATATTGAAAATGGGAAGTGTCTTGGTTTACAAACAACTAAGGGTGACATTAAAGCTGGTCGTGTTGGAGTTTGTGTTGCAGGGTCATCAGGTCGAGTTATGGCCAAAGCTGGGATTAAATTACCAATAGAAAGCCATGTTCTTCAGGCATTTGTAACTGAAGGCCTTAAACCTGTTATGGATAATGTTATTACTTTTGGAGCTGGACATTTTTATTGTTCTCAATCTGACAAAGGCGGGCTCGTATTTGGTGGCGATATTGATGCCTATAACAGTTATGCGCAGCGCGGAAATTTACCAGTTGTTGAAGATGTTTGTTCTGGTGGTATGGCTATTATGCCTATGATTGGACGAGCTAGATTATTAAGAATGTGGGGCGGACTTATGGATATGTCTATGGATGGTTCTCCATTTATAGATAGTACTGAAATTGATGAATTGTTTTTTAATGGTGGTTGGTGCTATGGTGGTTTTAAGGCGACTCCTGCAAGTGGCTATTGTTATGCACATTTGTTAGCAACAAATTCCTCGCATGAGGTGGCAACAGCATACAAACTTGATCGTTTTAGGCGTGGGGCAATGATTGATGAGAAGGGCGTTGGCGCTCAACCAAATCTACATTAAGGGGGGGCTAGAAAATGATAATTAATCATCCATTATTAGGTCCTCGCGATTCTGAAGAGTTTGTCTACTTAGGTTCAACTGATTTAATAGATAGGCCTACTAACTGGGAAGAAGATGCTTCTTCTGAAGACTTTTATCAATACCAATATATTAGAGACAATATTGCTGGTAATCATCGCGAGCTATGGTATCACGAGCAGGGTGATCAGTCTTGGTTGGTTGTTACTAGAAACACAATAACACATGAGATTACTAATGTTGAGTTAGCTCAAGATGTCTCAAGAGCAATGGGTCGAGGAAAATGAGTCAAATTAATAGAATCGAAGGCGGTCTTATTGACCAAGATAAATCCATAAGCTTTACCTTTAATGGTCATATCTTAAAGGGGTATGAGGGCGACACTCTTGCCTCCGCTCTGCTTGCTAATAATAAACATTTGGTTGGGCGTTCATTTAAATATCATCGCCCTAGAGGAATTGTGACGGCAGGCTCTGAGGAGCCAAATGCAATTATGGAGATTGGTAATGGCTCTTATAAGGAGCCAAATACTAAGGCAACTATTACCCAGCTTTACAATGGATTGGAAGCAAATAGTCAAAATCATAGAGGTCCTTTAAGTTTTGACCTTATGGCTATTACAGATCTTTTATCACCATTACTTGGTGCTGGTTTTTATTACAAGACATTTATGTGGCCTAAAGCTTTTTGGGAGAAAATTTATGAGCCGGCGATTCGTAATTCCGCAGGATTAGGTACTCTTTCTACTGAATCTGATCCAGATACTTATGATAAAGGTTTCCGCTACTGTGATATTCTCATCATTGGTGCAGGAGCTTCAGGGCTATCTGCTGCATTAACCGCTGCTAGTTCAGGCGCAAAAGTTATTCTTGCTGATGAAGATTTCTTGATGGGTGGTAGATTGAATAATGAGACTCTAAAGATTGATGGGGTTCTAGGAAGTGAGTGGGCTCGTAACGTAGTTGCTAAATTAAGTGAAATGGAAAACGTCACATTGATGTCTAACACAACTATTTTTGGTGTTTATGATCATGGCATCTATGGTGCTCTTGAAAATAGAGCTTCTGAGTCAAGAGAAGATAATGATAAGCCTCGTCAAGTCAATTGGAGAATTTATGCAAAGCGTTCAATTCTCTGTGCTGGTGCAATAGAAAGGTCTATTGCCTTTGGAAATAATGATCGTCCAGGCATTATGATGGCTAGCGCTGTTAGGGCTTACTTAAATAGATTTGCAGTTGCTACTGGTCAAAAGATTTCTATCTATACAAATAACGATGATGGTTGGCAGACTGCTAAAGACCTAACTTTGAAAGGTATCAAGGTTATAGCTGTAATTGATTCACGCTCCATCAGTCCTGTTATGCGAATTCCTGGTGCTGAAATTTTTATGGGTACAGATGTCGTTGATACCAAAGGTCGCAGGGCGCTTAAATCTATAAAGTTATCTAATGAAAAAACAATTTTGACTGATACACTTGCTGTATCTGGTGGTTGGAATCCAGATTTACATTTAACGTGTCATCATCGCGGCATTCCAAAATGGAATGAGAAGATTGCTTCTTTTGTTCCAGATGAGTCAATGCCTCCTGGAATGTCAGTAGCTGGTCGAGCAAAGGGAACAATGGTAATTGCAGATGCAATCCTTGAAGCTCATAATTTAGGTTCTTTAGTTGCCTCAGAATTAGGCTTTAAAGCTACTGACCTAGAGCACGCATCTACCCCAGTAGTTCCTTATAAGGTTTCAGCTCATTGGGGAGTTCCAAGTGGTAAAAATCGTGCCTGGGTGGACTCTCAAAATGACGTTACTGCGAAAGATATTAGGCTTGCGAATCAAGAAGGATTCAAATCTGTAGAGCATGTTAAGCGCTATACAACTTTGGGTATGGCAACTGATCAAGGCAAAACAGCTAATGTTCTTGGTATAGGGATTATGGCTGAAAATATGGGTCAAACTATGCAAGAAACTGGCACAACAATCTTTAGGCCACCATACTCTCCAGTAGCTATTGGAGCCTTTGCAGGAAGAAGGCGCGGTATGGAGTTCTATCCAACACGTTACACTCCAAGCCATAACTGGTCTGTTGAACAGGATGCAGTTTTTGTTGAGGTTGGAATGTGGTATCGCTCGCAATGGTTTCCACAGCCAGGTGAAACTCATTGGCGTCAATCGGTTGATCGTGAAGTTTTACAAACCCGCGCATCAGTTGGTATTTGTGATGTTACGACCTTAGGAAAGATAGATATTAAGGGTGCTGATGTTTCTGAGTTTCTTAATAAAGTTTACGTAAATGCTTTCGCAAAAGTGCCAGTTGGTAAAACTCGTTACGGCTTAATGCTTCGTGAAGATGGTATGGTAATGGATGATGGTACAACGGCAAGGCTTTCTGAAGACCACTTTGTAATGACTACTACGACTGCTAATGCGGTTAGTGTGTATCGTCATTTACAGTTCTGTCATCAGTGTCTGTGGCCCAATCTAGATGTCCATATGATTTCTGTTACTGAGCAGTTTGCGCAATATGCAGTTGCTGGACCGAACTCTCGAAAATTACTTCAAAAAGTTGTTGATCCTGAGTGCGATATTTCTAATGAGGCATTTCCTTACATGGCTGCAGGTGAGATTACTATTTGTGGTGGCATGCCTGCAAGATTATTTAGGATCTCATTCTCTGGAGAGTTAGCTTATGAAATTGCAGTACCAACTCGTTATGGTGATTCACTTATGAGAGTTTTAATGGAGGCTGGAGAAGAGTTTAATGTCATACCTTACGGTACCGAAGCTTTGGGTGTGATGCGGATTGAAAAAGGCCATGCAGCTGGTCCAGAATTGAATGGACAAACTAGTGCTTACGACCTAGGGATGGGCGGTATGGTTTCAGGTAAAAAAGATTTTATTGGATACAAGTTAGGTCTTCGTGAAGATTTACAGCGCGACGATCGAATGCAGATGGTTGGCTTCAAACCTGTTAATAAGAATGATTTAGTTGAAAAAGGCCACTCAATGGCAGGGGCGCATTTGCTGGGTTTGCGTGATAAGCCTAGTACAGAGAATGATCAAGGTTGGATTTCTTCGTCAATCTATTCACCAATGCTAGGATGTTATATTGGTCTTGGCTTTGTTAAGAATGGGCTAAACAGAAAAGGTGAGTTTGTTCGAGCTGTAGATTTAGTTCGAGGTAGCGATATTGAGGTTGAAATTTGTAGTCCACATTTCTATGACCCTGAAGGAGAGCGTTTACGTGTCTGATTATATTTTAGAAAAAGAATCAGCTCTTGAGGGGGCTGAACATGAATTCAATGGAGTCAATGTTTCAGAGGTAATAGATAAGTCACTCGTGATGGTTGCTATTCCTAGAGGAACATTAGCTGATGTAGAGTCTGCAATAAAAAAATCTTGCGAATTATCTATTCCTAAAATGGAACAATCTACTGAATCCTCAGATTCCAGTATTACCTTATGGCGGCTTCAAAATAGCCAAGTTTTGGCTTATTTTTCGTATGATGGTGATGATGCTGAGTCTCATTTAAAGATCAAGTTTAATGCACCTGTATACTTCACTGATCAGTCAGATACCTGGGCAATGATAAGAGTTGAAGGGCCAAAGAGCAGAGATGTTCTTGAGCGTATCTGTCCAATTAATATAGATCCAGAAGTTTTTCAAGTTGGGAGTGTATCAAGAACAGTGATGGAGCATATCGGTACAATTATTTTTAGAGATGGTGATGACTCTTATGTTCTCTTGACAATGCGTTCGTTTGGTCGCTCAATGCTTCATGCGATTGAAGTTTCAGTAAAAAACGTTATATAGTTTCTAACGTCTAGCAGGATAATTCTGTTTAGAGAGAGTTCTTAGTTTTTCTCATAATGTGCTATAAAGTTAACGCTTACATCATCACCTAACTTGTATTTTTTAGTTATTGGATTATAACTCATCCCTATCATTGAACTAACAGATAAATTATAGATTCTAGCCCAGCCATCTATTTCACTTGGACGAATAAATTTTTCGTAATGATGAGTACCTTTAGGTAGGAGATTTAGAACATATTCAGCTCCAACAATTGCAAAGAAATAGGATTTAGGATTTCTATTAATAGTAGAAAAAAATACTCTCCCATTGGTTTTAACTAGTTTAGAGCAAGCTTCGATAATCAGCGATGGATCAGGGACATGCTCAAGCATTTCAAGGCAGGTAATAACATCAAAAGATTCAGACTCAGATGCAGTCAAATCTTCAGCAGATATAAATTGATAATCAATATCAAGCCCTGATTCTAGAAGATGAAGTTTAGCAACTTCAAGGCCCGCTTCAGCAAGATCAATACCAACTACAGTTGCACCCTCAAGAGCAAGAGACTCACTCAAAATACCACCCCCACAACCTATATCCAGGATACGCTTACCCTTAAGAGAGCCACCACATTGCTCTTTAATATAGTTTAACCGAAGTGGGTTTATGTCATGTAATGGTTTAAATTCAGAGCTTTTGTCCCACCATCTTGCTGCAAGTACGGAAAATTTCTCTACCTCTTCGTGGTCAACATTATAATTCATAGCTCTTTAACAAACTCAAGAACTTCTTCTGCATGGCCAGCAACCTTAACTTTATCCCAATGCTTAAGAATATCACCAGAGGGGCTAATTACAAAAGTTGATCTAACAACTCCCATGTGCTCTTTACCGTATAGTTTCTTTAATTTAATAACATCAAACTGATTGCATAGCGATTCATCCTCATCCGATATTAAATCAATCGTGTAGTTAAATTTCTGTTTGAATTTTTCATGTGATGCAATACTGTCTCTTGATACGCCATAAATAACTGTATTTTGCTGAGCAAAAGGTTCGTTGAGTTCAGTAAAGTCATTGCCCTCAATTGTGCACCCTGGGGTGTCATCTTTAGGATAAAAGTAGAGGACAATGTTTCTTCCTTTGTTGTCAGGAATTTCAATTTTTTGATTACTTGTGGCAACACATGTAGTAGGGTTTACTTTATTCATATACGATATAATCTCTTGGTTTAAATTTAAAGGCATTCATTTTAACATTGATATGCAAAAGATCAGAAATTTTTCTATCATTGCTCATATAGATCACGGGAAATCTACAATTGCTGATCGCTTTATTCAGTATTGTGGTGGACTTAGTGATCGTGAGATGTCGTCTCAAGTTCTTGATTCAATGGATATTGAGAAAGAGCGGGGTATTACTATTAAATCACAAAGTGTTTCTTTAAAATACAAAGCAAAAGATGGCGAAACTTACCAGCTTAATTTTATTGATACTCCTGGACATGTAGATTTCTCATACGAAGTATCACGCTCTCTTTCTGCTTGCGAAGGAGCTTTGCTAATAGTCGACGCGTCTCAGGGAGTTGAAGCGCAAACTGTTGCAAATTGCTATACTGCTTTGGACCAAGGGCTAGAAGTGGTGGCGGTTCTCAACAAGATTGATTTACCTGCTGCTGAACCAGAAAGAGTTGTGGATGAAATAGAGGATGTCATTGGTGTTGAAGCACATGATGCTGTTCATGCAAGTGCTAAATCTGGAATAGGCGTTGAGGAAATTCTTGAACAAATTGTAGAAAAAATACCTGCCCCTAAAGGTAATTTAGATGGCCAAATTAAAGCGCTTATTATTGACTCTTGGTTTGATAATTATTTGGGAGTTGTTTCACTTATTAGAGTGATAGATGGTGAAATAAGAGCTAAAACAAAAATAAAAATATTTTCAAATGGAGATGAGTATTCGGTAGATGAAGTGGGAGTTTTTACTCCTAAAAGAACTAAAACTATTAGCCTAAAGGCTGGTGAAGTTGGATACCTAATTGCTAGTATTAAAAATATTGATGGTGCGCCTGTTGGGGATACTATTACAGGGAGTAAGAACCCAGTTCAATTACCCTTAGATGGCTTTAAACCAATTCAACCTAGAGTATTTGCAGGTCTATTTCCGACTTCTGGTGAGGATTATGAAAAATTTAGAGATGCACTTTCAAAGCTCCGCTTGAATGATGCTGCATTGCAGTATGAACCTGAAAATTCTGATGCCCTTGGTTTTGGATTTAGAATTGGATTTCTTGGTTTACTTCATATGGAAATTGTTCAAGAGCGCTTAGAGCGTGAATATGACCTAGATTTAATAACCACTGCACCAACTGTAGTTTATGAAATTTTAGATACCAAGGGTAAAATATTTAAGGTTGATAGTCCATCCAAACTTCCTGGGATACAAACAATAGCTGAGTTTAGAGAGCCAATTATTACTGCAAATATTTTGGTAACTAATGAGTACGTTGGACCAGTAATTAGCTTATGTGTTGAAAAGAGAGGGATTCAAAAGAGTATAAATTATATGGGAAGACAAGTCTCTATTGTCTATGAGTTGCCATTAAATGAAGTGGTTTTGGACTTTTTTGATAAACTAAAATCCGTCTCAAGAGGTTTTGCCTCTATGGATTATCATTTTGAGCGCTATCAAACAGCTGACCTGATTCGTTTAGATATTCTGATAAATAATGAAAGCGTTGATGCTTTGGCGCTAATTATTCATCGAGATAACTCTGTGCATAAGGGCCGTGAAATTGCTGTAAAAATGAAAGAGTTAATTCCTAGGCAGATGTTTGATGTTGCAATTCAGGCTTGTATTGGTTCTAAAATAATCTCGAGAACAAATGTCAAAGCTCTGAGAAAAAATGTAACTGCAAAGTGTTATGGTGGTGATGTATCTCGCAAAAGAAAGTTACTAGAGAAACAAAAGAAAGGAAAGAAAAGGATGCGCTCTATTGGAAGGGTAGATATACCTCAGGAGGCATTTCTTGCAGTTCTTCATATTGACTGAAAGATTTACTTCCCTTTGTTTAATATTTCTTCTAGGTTATTAAACCAGTCTGTATGGTCTTCAGGACAAACCAATGTTGGTTCAATATCAGGCAATTCCATTGTACTACCTAAGGGTGCTAACATCCACCCACGTGCCGTTTGTCTTGGTACTCTAGAACCACAATTATTACAAAATGCATTACCAAAGGTGTTGGGTGGTGAAAGAATATATTCACCTCTTTTATTCTGCCCTGAGAGCCATGAAAATTGTTCAGGCTTTACAAAAAGATTGGTTGCAAAGGCTGCTCCAGTTACTTTACGGCATCTTGAGCACTGACACATTCCAAAAAACTCATAAGGCCCATGCATTTCCCATGATACTTTTCCACAAAGGCATTCTCCATTTAATATATTCTTAGTTTGCATAATAAAATATCTCCATAGCTTGTGTTTTTATATTGACAGTACCTCTAAAAAAAACTTTGTACCAAAGTATGATAAAAGTAATATTCCAAAAGCAATTTGTGTTGACAAAGTTACCAGTTTTCCTCGCCATCCAAAAAGCTTATGTCCACCAACAATACCGGCGAATCCAATCCACGCGATCACTGAAAGGATCGTTTTATAGGTAAGTTTTTGAGTAAAGAAGTCATCAATATAGAAGTAACCTGAGATTAATGAAAATGTTAATAACAAGAAACCCATTTTTAACGTTTGATAAAGAAAATCTTCCATAGTCTGAAGTGCAGGAAGCTTATCTATAAATGTATTAATATTATGATTATGCAAGAGACGCTCTTGGATGCTTAATAAAACTGACTGGCCAACAGCAATCGCAAGTAGCGCATAAGCACCTATTGATAGAAAAACGTGTACTGCAATAGATGTTGAGAGTAGTTTGTCTTGACTTCCAGGAAAAAATAACGCAATAATTACAGCAATTGCACTAAGAGGATACACAAGCATTCCTAAAGAATGAATCGGCTTACTAAAGGAAGTAATAAAAAGTAACGTAGCAACAACCCAGGCAACAAAAGAAATACTAATTGTGAGGCCAAAAAAAACACCGTTATGTTGCCACAAATTAAACAAAATATAGCCATGAGATGAGCAAGCTATAAGAAGAAGCAAATTAATAATTGTTCGATGCTGATTAGTAACTGTTTCAAGAACAAAATATCTAGTCAGTAATAGTCCAGCAATCAAGTAAGCAACAAAGGGGAGGGTGTATAGTAAGGCCATTTCTAGCTTTGTCGATGCAAAAGATTATATAATACGATAATTCACTCTGTTTGAACGTAATGTTTGATAATTTAACTGATCGACTATCCAACAGCTTTAAAGCCTTACAAGGGAAAAATAAGCTTTCTGAGGATAACATTAAAGAGGCTATTCGTGAAGTTAGACGTTCACTATTAGAAGCTGATGTTGCTCTTGATGTAATTAAGTTTTTTCTTGATAAAGTACAAGAAAAAGCGATTGGACTTAAGGTAAGCGAAGGTCTGACACCTTCCCAAGCATTTATAAAGTTGGTTGAAAGTGAATTAACTGACATTATAGGTGGTCAAAATGAAGCACTTAATCTTTCTACACAACCCCCAGCGGTGGTTATGGTTGCTGGACTTCAGGGTTCGGGCAAGACCACTTCAATTGCTAAGCTAGCTCGCTACTTAAAGGAAGAGCAAAAGAAGAAAGTTCTAGTTGTTAGTGCCGATGTATACAGACCTGCAGCTATCGAGCAGTTAAAGGTTCTTGCTGAGCAGATAGGGGTTGATTTCTTCCCTTCAACCAATGATGATAAGCCAGAAAAAATTGTTTCTGATGCAAAAAAACTAGCTCAATCTAAGTTTCATGACGTTCTCTTAGTCGATACCGCGGGTCGATTGCATATTGATGAACAGATGATGTCTGAAATTCAAATTCTTCAGAAACAAGTTAATCCCATAGAGACTTTATTTGTTGTTGACTCGATGACCGGTCAAGATGCAGCACATACTGCTAAAACATTCTCAGATATGCTGCCTTTGACAGGCGTTATTTTGACCAAAACAGATGGTGATGCTAGAGGTGGTGCAGCTTTATCGGTAAGACATATCACTGGGAAGCCAATAAAATTTATGGGTGTTGGAGAAAAGACTGATGCCTTGGAGCCATTTTATCCTGACAGATTGGTCTCTCGAATTCTTGGGATGGGCGATGTGTTGTCTTTGGTTGAAGAGATATCAAAAAAAGTTGACCATAAAAAAGCCCAAAAAAGTGTTCAAAAAATGGCAAAAGGCAGGTTTGATCTTGATGATATGAGAGATCAGTTGATGCAAATGCAGCAAATGGGTGGAATGGGCGCTTTAATGGATAAGATGCCGGGTATGGGGCAGATTCCTCAGAGTGTTAAAAATCAAGTAATTGGTGATACTGAAAATAGCCGAATGGTAGCAATTATTAACTCTATGACTCCAAAAGAAAGAAGCCATATCAACCTAATTAAAGGATCTCGAAAGAAGAGGATAGCCGATGGTTCTGGAACAGATGTGCAGCATGTCAATAAATTGTTAAAGCAGTTCGAAAAAATGCAGAAAACAATGAAAAAGATGAAGGGTGGTAAGATGAAAAAAATGATGCAGCAGATGGGGCAAATGCAGGGAGAAGGTGGTATGCCAGATCTTTCTAAGATGCCAGGGCTTGGTGGAAAGAAATTTCCTTTTTAAGTAAATTAAATCACAATAAAAATATTCTTATTAAGTTCAGAGTATTTAATCTAGAAACTGACTGAAAAAATATTAACCCCTAGTGATTGCGTTTTATTTTTTTTAATATAAAATTCTCTCATTCAGATATTCATTCTAGGGCGACAATATGAAATTATATTTAAAGATACTAAGCTTTTTCTTTATTGGTTTTTTTTTATTTAATCCTTTAATTACACTTGCTGATGATGAAGTTGATACTGTCCAGCTCTCCCTTGTGATCTCCTCTGCTGATGAGATTAACTTAACAGCCATCAAACAGGTGGAAAAAGGCATAAATTCGTACGAAGCTATTATTCAATTAGTAACAGTAGGTATAAAAGATACTGATTGGGGTCCACAGATTATGTCTTTAGGCGGTGTTGAGGCAGTTGGAAACACTTATTGGGCATTGTATGTAGACGGTTCAATGTCAATGGTTGGTGTTAAAGATGTTATACTTTCAGAGGACACATTTATTCGATTGAATATGGAAACCTTTTAGGCTATTATTGAATTCAAAATTACAGGAGAGTTATTATGGTTAATCAAGAACAAAAGCTGAATTCAAGTTTCAGTTATTTAGTTATTCTGGCAGTATTAATTGCACTTGGCGTTGCTGGTAGATTACTACCTCACCCACCTAATTTCACCCCGATGGCAGCAATTGCGCTTTTTGCAGGTTTTATATTTATAAAAAGATATATGGCAGTTGTTGCAGTTATTTCAACTATGCTTCTGTGTGACTATTTTGCTTTTGGTTCTCTTTCTGCAAGCTGGTTTGGTTCAAAGTCAATGTTTGTCGTTTATCTCGCTTTGTTGTTTCCGATTGTTTTTAAAAACCTTCTACAGAAGAAGCTTGGTGTATTAAGAATTTTTGGAGCCGCTATTGCAAGTTCTACTGTATTTTTCTTAGCGACTAATTTTGCAGTATGGGCCTTTTCACCAATGTATGAAAAGACACTTGATGGGCTAGTTCTTTGTTATACGATGGCGATTCCGTTCTTCCAAAATACAGTTGCAGGTGATTTGATTTGGTCTGGTGCTATTTTTGGAACTTACTTCGCATTACGTAATTATTCAAATTTACAAATTTTTAAGAAAAAAGACACACTGATCTTTAACTAGATTGGGTTTCACCATTCCTTGCTCGAGGTATTGGGAAATTTTTATAGCACAAGTTTTTAATATCATTTATTTGGATGAATATGCTCATGATATATCTTGAGTATTGTTGTTTGTGGTTGAACAAGAAAATCTCCATCAATGTGCTCTAGTTTGATAGCAAAAAATACTTAAGAGAGAATAACCTATGACAAATCATGTAAAGGGACTTTTAATGTCATTTATTGGAGTTGTAATTTTGAGTCCAGACTCTTTACTGATAAGACTGGCTGATGCGGATAGTTGGACGGTCCTTTTTTGGAGAGGCTTATTAATGGCGATTGGCGTTACGATATTATTGCTTTTCACATATCGTTCAAAGACTCTTGGTGAGATTAAGAAGATCGGTAGAGGTGGGTTATGGATAGGTTTGTTACACGGAGTTATGACAGGTACATTCGTGTTTGCAATTATGCTTACCTCAATTGCTAATACCCTTGTTATTATTAGTACAAGTCCAATTTGGATTGCGATTATTTCCTGGCTGACTTTACGTGAAAAAGCTAGTCTAGTTACTTGGATTGCAATGATAGTTGTATTTATTGGGATTTATATTGTTATGAGTGCTAATTTTGGTGGGCAAAATCTAGTGGGCGACCTTTTTGCTTTGATAACTGCTATCTTGATGGGATTTGTTTTTACACTTGTACGTAAATATAAGACCATCAATATGGTTCCAACGATGTCAATTGGTGGAATCATTGCGGCATTAATTGCATTAATTTTTGCCCCTACTATAGCGATAAAACCTGAAGCGATTATTTATGTAATTTCAATGGGAGTTATTCTTTCGATATCATTTAGTTTAATTACTTTAGCGCCGAGATATATGCCTGCAGCTGAAGTAGGAATGATTATGCCTTTAGAGACAGTTTTGGGAACCTTAATTGCTTGGAAAGTAATCCATGAAGCGCCATCAAGTAATGCCATAATTGGAGGTACAATTGTTGTAGTTACATTGTTTTTTTATGCTTGGTATAGTGCTAATTTAGCAAGTAAAGAGCATAAACAACAATCAAACTTCGATGTTAAATAAGTTAATTTCTAATAGATATTTAGTGTGAATAATCACCTAAAAGGACTGCTAATTGCATTTTTTGGAATCGTAATTTTGACTCCGGATGCCGTATTGGTAAGACTTGCTGATTCTAATAGTTGGACGGTTCTGTTCTGGCGTGGGATATTTTTCGCTATTGGTATTATTGTTATTTTGCTTTTAACTTATCGCTCTAAAGCAGTTAATGAGTTAATTAATATTGGTAAAGGAGGGGTGCTTATTGGCATATTAACGGCTTTGGGCGGTACTTCATTTATTTTAGCCATCCATTACACTTCTATAGCTAAAACGCTGGTCATTATTAGCACTTCTCCCATTATGGTTGCGATTATTTCATTGTTAATGCTAAAAGAAAAACCCGAATTTTATACATGGATTTCGATGATTATTGTATTTATTGGAATTTATATTGTGATGGCTGGAGACTCAGGTGGAATGAATTTAATGGGCAATTTTTTTGCTTTAGCCTCGGTAATTATTGGGGGTTTTTCTTTCACTCTTTTAAGAAAATATAAAAATGTAAATATGGTTCCTGCAATGGCTGTGAACGGAATTGTGATAGCTTTCATTGGCTTTGTTTTTGCAGATTCATTAGTCCTATCATCTCAGTCAATGTTGTATATTTTTGCTAGTGGAATTGTGCTTGCTGTTTCATTTAGTTTGATAACAATTGCCCCACAATACATTCCAGCTCCAGAAGTAGCAATGTTTTTTCCACTTGGCACGGTATTAGGAACTTTAATTGCTTGGATTGTCCTTAAAGAAGAGCCCTCTAGTAATGCTTTGATTGGTGGCACTATCGTTATAATAACTTTATTTACTCATGCTTGGTATAGCGCCACAAGATATCAAAAAGTAAATAATACATATATAGCTAAATGATTATTAAGAGTCAAGCAATTAGAGCTGACATCCTGATGCTTATAACAGCTGCTATTTGGGGTTTTGCATTTGTTGCTCAGCGAGAAGCAATGCTTGCAGAAACAATAGGGCCATTCCTATTTAATGCTGCTAGATTCCTTTTGGGTGTTGGAGTACTGTCACCATTAGTATGGTATCTATCCAAAAAAAAGAAAGCATCTAATAAAGAAAAGGTTTCAACAAAAAAAATACTATTTGCTGGCATTATTGCTGGGCTATTTTTGTTTGCAGCTTGTAGTTTTCAACAAGTAGCATTGCAATATACAACGGCTGGTAAGTCTGGCTTTATTACCGGTTTATATATCTTTTTTGTTCCTTTGATTGGATTATTTTTTGGACAGAAGACTGGCTCTGGAACATGGATTGGAGCTATGATCGCTTTAGTTGGTTTATATCTGCTTAGTATCAAAGATGATTTTAGTTTTGCCGAAGGAGATTTATTGACGCTAATTTGTGCTGTATTTTTTGCTGCCCATGTTTTAGTAATAGGTTATTTAGCAAAGCGAATGGACCCCTTAAAGCTTTCACTTATTCAATATTTTGTATCTGCAGTTTTAAGTTTTATTATTGCAATTGCCATAGAAGTTATTAGTTGGGATATGATTGTTGATACAGCAATTCCACTCCTTTATGCTGGGGTAATGTCAATTGGTGTTGGTTATACACTTCAGGTTGTTGCTCAACAACACGCTAAATCATCTCATGCAGCTATAATTTTAGGTCTTGAAGGTGCATTTGCGGTATTGGGAGGGTGGTTACTACTAGATGAATATTTGTCAACCAGAGGATTTATTGGTTGTGGTTTGATGCTAACTGGAATGTTATTATCTCAACTACTACCGAAGTTAAGCCTAAAGAAACTAAGCTAGTTAATTAATAGTTTTTCTCTGCGTGGTATGATAACTTATCTTACTAGTGATAATTAGGTAGTTGAGGTTTTGAAAAATATCATTGAACTTAAAAATATAACTGTATTTCAGCAAAGAAATAGAGTTTTTAATGACTTCTCTTTATCGATTAGAGAGAATCAAAATACAGTGATTTTAGGTCCGAATGGCTCAGGTAAGACTACTTTAATGAAGCTACTTAATCGTGAGCTTTATATTGTAGAAAATGAACATAGCAGTATAAATATTTTTGGTAAAAATCGATGGAATGTTCATGAACTTCGAACTCTTTTAGGTGTTATCTCGCAACATCTTCAATACAATTATTCCAATGATGCTATAGGTCTTTACGTTGTTTTGTCTGGCTTTTATGCAAGCGACGGTATATGGCAACATCAAAAGTTTGATTCTGTAAAGTTAGATCGTGCTGATAAAGTCATGGAACTCCTAAGAATATCAAAATTGAGGAATCGTCAATACGCATCAATGTCTACTGGAGAGCAACGAAAATTTCTTCTAGCAAGAGCATTAGTTCATGATCCAAAAGTTTTAGTTTTTGATGAACCTACTAGTGGTCTTGATTTACGAGCTTGCTTTCAATATTTAGAAATTATTCAAGAGTTAATGAATACAGGAAAAAAAGTAATCTTAGTTACTCATCATATTCATGAGATTCCTCCAGAAATATCTAGGGTAATTTTGCTAAAAGAGGGTAGGGTTTTTAGAGATGGGGAAAAAGAAGAGGTCTTAACTGATAAAAATCTCAGTAGATTGTTTGATTGTCCAATTAGGGTTATTGAGGAAAATGGTTATTATCAGGCTTTACCTGGCTAATTATGCTTTATCTACGCGGTACATTGCTGATTTAGCATGTGCTTGAAGACCCTCTCCATTTGCAAGCGTTGCAGCTATCTGACCTAAATTATTAGCACCTTCACTAGAAGCCATTATAATACTCGATCTCTTTTGAAAATCGTATACACCTAAAGGTGATGAAAATCTTGCTGTGCCAGAGGTAGGAAGGACATGATTTGGACCTGCACAATAATCACCTAAGGCTTCAGAGGAGAATTTACCCATAAAGATTGCCCCTGCATTTTTTATGTCATCTAATAAAGATTCAGGGTTTTTCACTGAAAGCTCTAAATGTTCAGGTGCAATTATATTTGAGAGATATATTGCCTCATTAATGTCTTTAGTATGAATAAGAGCACCTCTATTTTTAAGAGCAATTCGAATGATATCTTCTCTTTCCATTGTGGGTAATAGATTTTTAATACTTTCTTCAACCTTGTTAATAAAATCTTTATCAGGACAAAGTAGAATCGATTGAGCTTCTTCATCATGCTCAGCCTGAGAAAATAAATCCATTGCTATCCAATCGGGATTAGTAGAGCCATCGCAAATTATCAGAATCTCAGATGGACCGGCAATCATATCAATACCAACCTGTCCAAATACTTGGCGCTTAGCAGTTGCGACATAAATATTGCCAGGTCCAACAATTTTATCAACTTTTGGAATGCTTTCAGTGCCATAAGCAAGCGCTGCAATAGCTTGAGCGCCTCCTACAGTAATAACCACATCGACATTTGCAATGTGAGCTGCAGCTAATACCAGTTCATTAGTGACACCATTTGGAGTTGGTACAACCATAATTAATTCATTAACGCCTGCTATCTTAGCTGGAATTGCATTCATTAATACTGAGGATGGGTAAGCCGCTTTACCACCAGGTACATACAAACCAACTCGCTCTAAGGGTGTGATTTTTTGACCTAATAAAGTTCCATCTTCATCTTCGTAAGTCCATGTTTTTTGAAACTGTTTTTGGTGATATGAATTAATTCTATCGGCAGAAATGGTGAGTGCATTTTTTTGTATATCATCTAAATCATCAAATGATTTTTTAAGTTTTTCTTTAGAAATTATAAGATCAGATATTGAATCAACCTCTACTAAATCTAGCTCTAAGGTATAGCTTAAAAGAGCTTTGTCTCCTTTATTTTGAATCTCAGCAATAATTTCAGCGACAATTTCATTGACATCATTATTAGAAACACTTTCCCAAGAAATCAAGGAGGAGAGTTGGGAGTCAAAATCTTCATGCTGTGAAGATAATTTATTGATCATAAGTTATCTTTTATTTTATCCAACCAATCATTTATTTTGTTATGTTTGGTATTAAATGAAGCTGAATTGACAATTAAACGAGAGCTAATATTTTGAATTAATTCTATTGGAATTAGGTTGTTAGCTTTTAGTGTATTACCAGTATCAACAAGATCGACAATACAGTCTGCAAGACCAACAATTGGAGCAAGCTCCATAGCCCCAGAAAGCTTAATAATTTCAACTTGCCTACCTTGAGAGTGAAAATAAGCTTTAGTAGATTTTACGTATTTAGTTGCCACCTTTAAAGTGCCTTTATTTAAATCTTGGACTTGTTTCGAAGCTACCATAAGTTTGCATTTGGAAATACCAAGATCAATTAACTCAAACACCCCATTAGCACCATGCTCTAGGATGACATCTTTACCTGCTATACCAAGATCTGCAGCACCATGCTGAACAAAAACTGGTACATCGCTAGCACGAATTATGATAACTTTAATTTCATCAAGATTTGTATCGAGTACTAGCTTTCTGCTTTGAAGTTCTTTTTCTGAAATACTAAGTCCTGCCTTCTCTAAAAGAGGAAGGGTTTGTTCTAATATTCGACCTTTTGAAAGAGCGATAGTAAGCATCTTGTTTTTCAAATAAATAGTTTAGTGTTGAACACGCTCAATATCTGCACCAAGCATTTTAAATTTTTCTTCGATCATTTCATAACCACGATCAAGATGATATACACGCTCAATTGTTGTTAAACCTTGTGCTGCTAGTCCGGCTAAGACCAAGCTTGCAGAAGCTCTAAGGTCAGTTGCCATTAAATTAGCACCTGTTAGTAATTTTACACCTTTACAAACAACAGTGTTGCCTTCGAGTTTAAGGTTTGCGCCCATTCGGCTTAGCTCAGGCACATGCATAAATCTATTTTCAAAGATAGTTTCAGTAATAGTACTACTTCCCTGAGCTATAGAATTGAGTGCCATGAATTGTGCTTGCATATCAGTAGGGAAGTTTGGGTATGCACTTGTTCGAATATTAACCGCTTCAGGGCGTTTACCCTTCATATTTAGTTTGATAGAGTGTTGAGTTGTTTGAATATCAGCACCCGTCTCAATAAGTTTACCTATAACAGATCGCATTGAGTCTGGCTCGATATTGTTGACAGTTATTTTACCACCTGTAATTGCAGCAGCAACTAAGTAGGTTCCTGCTTCAATACGATCTGGGCAGATCCTATAATGTACTCCATCGAGATAATCAACTCCTTGAATTACTAGAGTAGATGTATTCTTTCCAGTAATTTTTGCACCCATTTTATTTAAGCAACAAATTAAGTCTGTAACTTCTGGTTCTTGAGCGGCATTGTTAATTGTTGTTATTCCTTTCGCAAGGCAGGCAGCCATAACAATATTTTCAGTAGCTGTTACTGAAATAAGATCAAAGTTAATTTCAGTCCCTATTAGGCCTTCTGTAGTTGCATAGATATAGCCATTTATGACCTCAATTTTTGCACCCATTTTTTCAAGCGCATCAAGATGAAGATTTACAGGGCGAGTACCAATAGCACAACCACCAGGAAGAGATATTTTAGCTTTTTTGTATTTTGCTAGCATTGGTCCCAGAGTTAAAATAGAAGCGCGCATCGTTTTAACTAGTGAATATTCAGCTTCTAAATTATTGAGCGAGGAAGAATCAATATGAATTGAGCCATTCTCCTCAAGGACGAAGTTTGAGCCCATATCCATTAAAAGTCTAAGTGTCGTTGAAACATCACTAAGTTGAGGGGTATTAGAAAGCTTTAGAGGCCCGTCAGCTAGAATTGATGCAAAAAAGATTGGTAAAGTAGCATTTTTTGATCCAGAGGTTTTGATGCTACCATTTAATGGAACGCCTCCATTTATAACGAGTTTATACATTTATATTAAGATCTTTCGAGCATTATTTTAAGTAAATTTTCTAGGCCGTTACGTCCTATTTTAGAATCATAGCCAACTCTCTCTATATCAAGTATGCTAATTGATAAATAAACTAAATCGAAGATTCTCCAGCGATCTTTACGAATTAACTTTAGGGTTATAGTTGCACTTTGGTTTAAATTTTCATTGTCTATAAAAAAAAGCACATTAACGCTGGCAATGTTACCATTCTGAGTGAAATTATTAACTGAGGCATTGATATTTTCCCAATTATTAATAATTGATAGGGTACCTACATAGTCATTTATTAATGATTTCTTAAGGTCTCTTTCAAACATTATTTGTTCTCTTGATTCGAGTTGATTCCAGTACTTATCTAAAGCAAGCTCTGTAGCATATTCAAGGTCAATAAAAGGAATAATTTTTTTCTTAGTAAGGTTAAGTGTATTGGGAAAAGTAGCTTTACTTTCTGAGTTTAAATCTCTAAAAGAGCATATAACATCACTAATTATTGCTTCAACCTGATGCGAAGGTGAATCTTCAGCACTTGCTGGTGAAATAGATGGGCAAGAAACATTAGCAAAGATAATCCCGATAAAACAGAAATTGATCAGGAAAGCCTTTAAAATATTAAGGACAAATTTCATGTCGCTATTGTACTATATTTGTGTAATGAATTAATGAAATGAAAAAGCAAAATATTAAGTTAAAGCTAAAAAACCTTAGTAAAGAATCTGGCGTTTATAAGATGCTTGATAAAGCAGGCAATGTAATCTATATAGGAAAAGCTAAAAACTTAAAAAATAGAGTTTCTAATTACTTTGTTGATTCTAACAATAGTAAAAAAATGATGGCACTTCAAAAAAATATTGATGATTTTTCAATCATTATCACTAAAACTGAAACTCAAGCGTTGCTATTAGAAAATGAACTTATAAAACAATATAAGCCTAAATATAATATATTACTTAAAGACGCAAAGAGTTATCCTTATATTTATATCAGTAATGATAAACACCCTCGTCTAGGCTTCTACAGGGGTAAGAAAAATAAAGAATATAATTATTTTGGTCCATACCCCTCAGCTCATATAGCTCGCGATGCACTAGCACTATTAAAAAAAATATTTAAAGTAAGACAATGCAGTAATAGTTTTTATCGTGCCCGATCAAGGCCTTGTTTGGAATATCAAATAGGCCTTTGTAGTGCTCCATGTGTAGGAAAAATTTCAGATTCAAAATATCAACAAGATGTAGATATGACATCTCTTTTCTTAAACGGAAAAGCTAGTAATTTACTTAATCAGGTTTCAAAGAAAATGAAAAAGGCCTCGATCGATGAAGATTTTGAGTCTGCTGCAACCTATAGAGATCAACTAATCGGTTTAAGAACTATTCAGGAAAGGCATGGCTCACAATTTAGTTCAGATATGGATGTTATCAGTGTTGAAAATGATTCTGAAATTCATTGCATTGAAGTGGTTTTTGTTAGATCAGGAAAGCAGATTGGTAGCGAAAGTTTTTTTCCAAAAAATGCAAGAAGTGAATCAAGTGAAGCAGTTTTAAGTGCATTTTTACCTTTATATTACTTAGGAAAAAATACACCTAAGGAGATTCTTCTAAGTCATAAATTAAAAGATAAAGTGTTACTAGAATCCGCTTTGTCCACCAAGTTAATTCACTCGCCAAGAATTAATAAGAGGCATTATCTTGAAATAGCCTCACTTAACGCTAAAGAAAACTTAAAGCAACATTTACTATTAAGATTCACAAAGAAAAAGCAACTTGAGAGTATTAAAAAAACCTTGGCTTTAAAAAATATTCCTAAGATTATGGAATGCTTTGACATTAGTCATACAATGGGTGAGGCGACAACTGCCTCATGCGTAGTATTTGAAAATGGGCTACCTAAAGTTAGTAAATATCGGCAATTTAATATTAATGATATAACCCCTGGAGATGATTATGCAGCAATAAATCAAGCTGTTTATCGAAGATATTCAAGACTCCTAAAATTAAAGAAAGATATGCCTGATATTATTTTTATTGACGGTGGATTGGGCCAACTTAATCAAGCAATCATGGTAATGAATTCTATAGGTATAGATTCGATTCAGTTAGTTAGTATTGCAAAGGGAGAAGGAAGAAAAGCGGGACTTGAAACACTTATTACAATTAAAGATGAAAAAGTCAATAAAATTACACTGCCACCCTATAATCCAGCGCTTTTACTTGTAAATCATATTCGTGATGAATCTCATCGCTTCGCAATAAAAAATCATAGAAAAAAAAGGGCATTAAAGCGAACTAAGTCTCCCTTGGAGTCTATTAAAGGAGTTGGCGTTAATAAAAGAAGCGCTCTGTTGAATTATTTTGGAGGACTTCAAGAGATTGAAAAGGCGAGCCTTGATGAGTTACAGAAAGTAGTCGGTATTAATTACAAATTAGCGACTAAAATAAAGGAAAGATTTAAAAATTAACCCAACCTATGTTTATATTAAGATTAATAATTGCTGCACTCATCGTAAGTTATATTATTTGGCTTGTTTATACTCGTATTATGGGTAAAAGCCTTTCTTTTTCTAAAGTTGTGTCTTGGGTTTTACTTGCAACATTTTTAATATTTTTAGTTCTTACAGGGCTTTCTTCTTTGGTTGAAGGATATTAAGATTTACTTGAAAGAACTAACGTATTTAAGTGTTTTGTATTTGTAATAATTCGATTGGTTGCATTTACAATAATAGATAATTGAGACACTTCCCAAACTGGAATATCTCTCATATGGTCTCCCATATAATCAAAGTTTTTTTCACCAAAGCGACTAACTAAAGTTTCCGCTTTATTATGGCTTGATAAGTTGAAGTCTTTATTGCTGGCCATAACGTCATCAAAAATCTTGAGATGCTTGGCAACAGCAAAAGCATAATTCTTATGAGAAGCTGTGGCTAGAATTATTTTACATCCCTGTTTTTTTCTTTGCACGATATAACTAATAACATTTTCATTATATGGAAGTTCGGGAATATTAATTTCGAATCTTCTAACCAATTGATCTTTTAAGTAACCTTTGCCCTTCCAGAGCCAAAAAAAATAATGACCTATTAGCCATGGACTTTTAGTTAGGACACCCAAGGAAGACACGAACATTAGGTCTGTATCTATAAGTGTATGGTCTAGATCAACAATTAATGGAGTTGTGCTATTGTCCATTGTCTAATTTGCTCCATTGATCATAATGCACTTCTAACTCTTTTTCCATTTCACGTAGCTTGATAGTTAAATTTTGAGCATCTGGGTTTTGATAAAAGTCAGGCTCAGAGAGTAAATTTTGAGCAATTGAGATTTCATTTTCAAGGTCTTCAATCATTTTAGGTAATGATTTTAATAGTTGCTTCTGATTATATGAGAGCTTTTGAGATGTTTTTTGAGATTTTGATTTCAATGTTAATTCTGTGTGTTTTTTGGATTTGCCAATCAATTTTTCATATTTTTGATTAATGTAGTCATCATAACCACCAGCATATTGCTCAATAATAGCATCCCCCTCCATTACAATCGTTGAGCTCACAATGTTATTTAAAAAAGTTCTGTCATGCGAAATTAGAATAACTGTACCTAAGTAATCCACTAGCATCTCTTCTAACAATTCGAGAGTTTCCACATCTAGATCATTTGTTGGCTCATCAAGAACTAAAAGATTTGCAGGTTGAGATAAAATTTTAGCCAACATTAATCGATTTTTTTCACCACCTGAAAACATCTTAATAGGCGCCATTGCTTGTTTTCCAGTAAATAAAAACTGTCGCAAATAACCTATCACGTGTTTACTTTTGCCATTAATATCTATGTAATCTTTTCCTCCAGATACAAAGTCCATGGCTTTCATATTTGGTTCAAGCGATTCTCGCATTTGGTCAAAATAAGCTAATTGAATAGTTTTAGAACGACGAATACTACCTTGGTATGGTGAAATCTCTCCCATTAAAAGCCTAATTAGAGTAGATTTACCAGAACCATTGCCTCCAATAATTCCAATTTTCTCTCCTTTTAAAACTAGCAGTGAGAATAACTTGACGAGTTCAAGTTCATTAATTTTATAGCTAATTTTTTTAACTTCAAAAACAATCTTAGAGACTCGTTTTTCATCTTCTAGTGTATGTATTTTTACTTGACCTTGTTGTTTGCGCCTACTTATAAATTTTTTACGCATCTCCTCAAGTGCTCTAACGCGACCTTCGTTGCGTGTCCTTCTTGCCTTTATTCCTTGACGGATCCATGCTTCTTCTTGGTTCAGTTTTTTATTAAATCTAGCATTTTCAAGTTCTTCACTATTCAGTAAGTTTTTTTTACGTTTTAAATATTCTGTGTATCCACAATCAAATACAGATAGTTTTCCACGATCAAGGTCAAAAATTTTATTGACAATACCTTTAACAAAAGACCTGTCATGACTTATAAGAATTAAGGTTCCATGGAAATCTTTAAGCATTTTTTCTAAATCAAGAATTGCTGTAATGTCCATGTGGTTGGTTGGTTCGTCAAGTAGAAGAAGATCGGGCTCTTGAACAATCGCCTTTGCAAGCAGTACTCTTCTTTTCCATCCACCAGATAGTGTTTTCAGTCTGGCTTTAGGATCTAATTTAAATCGATTTAAAATAGTTTCAATTTGATGTAAATAATGCCAAATATCTTTTTGCTCAATCTCAGCCTGTAGCAGTGAGCTCTTTTCGATATTTCTATCTTGTAGAGATTGATAATAATTTGCAAGAAGTAATCCTGTATCACCAAGCCCATGTGCAACAACACTAAACAATGAATAATCGTTATCTTCGGGTGGTTGTTGTTCCAAATAACTAATTCTGGTACTATTTTTGACTTTTAAATTTCCATCATCTGCATAAATAATTCCAGCTAAAACCTTCATAAAGCTTGATTTTCCTTCTCCATTTCGTCCAATAAGGCCTATTTTGTCACCTTTTTGGATAGTCACGTTAATCTCATCTAAAATAACTTTTTCAGAAAATCTAAGAGAAATATTGTCTAAGGTTATAAGTGGCATACGTTAAAATTTAAACTTTAAATAACAGCTATATGAATGCGTTATTTTATTCAATTTGCACTCTTACTTTTACTTATTCAAGGAGCTTTCGCAGAAAGTATTGATGTTAAAGATTTTGAAAACTTTTCTCAAGAGAGTCGTTATGTAGATTTAATTGATAATATTCGATGCCCAGTTTGTCAAGGTCAAAGTATTGGTGGCTCAAATTCTGGCTTAGCAAAAGACCTACGTGAGCAAGTTAGAAAAATGATCTTAAACGATAAATCAGATGATGATATTTACCTTTTTATGATTCAACGTTATGGTGATTTTGTAATTTTTAAGCCACCAATCAATTGGAAAACATACTTGCTTTGGTTTACGCCTTTGATTTTTTTAGTTCTTTGTTTTATTTATTTGATTCGATTAATATCAAAAAAAAGAGACTTTCCACCTAAGTCATCTACTGAGATTGAAAGAGCTAAAAATTTATTAAAATAAACTTTTAAATATATTTATGAATAACGACAAAGTAACTAGTGATTTGATGGTGGAGGCTTATACTTATCAAAAACAGGGTAATCTATCGTTGGCAATCAAGAGTTGGAACACTCTTATTAATTATGTTTCAAATAATCAAGAAATAATAGCAAATGCTCATCTAAATCTTGGTCACCTTCACTTACAGCTAGGTAATAGTGATCTTTCATATGAAAGTATGGCAAAAGCTATTGCAGCTAATCCTAATAGCCCAGAGGCATTTTATTGTTTAGCCTATATGGAGCAGGAGAAAGAAAATTTTCATGAAGCCATAGAGTTATTTGAGTCAGCACTAGAGCTGAAACCAGAAGATATCGGTGCAATTAATAATCTTGCTAACTGCTATGACCGGATTAATAAGAGTCGTGATTCAATAAAGGCATATTCTAGGGCAATATCGATAGATCCAGAATATATTGCAGCTTATTATAATCGAGGAAATGCATACTCTAAAATAGCAAAAGATGACTTAGCTTTAAAAGACTTGAATAAGGCTATCGAATTAGATAATAATTTTTACCAAGCATATTATAATCGTGGTTCAATATATAATCGACTCGGTAAGAGTCAGCTAGCTAAAAAAGACCTTAACAAGGCAAAAAAACTTGCTAAGGAAGAAATTGAAAAATCAAAAAATTAATGAGAGCAAAGTGATCGAACAAGACGAAAACAAACTAATAGCAGAAAGAAAATCTAAATTGGCGCTACTTAGAAAGAGTGGCAATCCATTTGTTAATGATTTTAAGCCAAGTAATTTGGCTAAATCATTACATGAGGAGTTTGATTCAGCTTCTAATGAGATTCTTCAAGCTGGCAGTAATAAGGTTTCAGTTGCAGGGCGAATAATGCTTAAAAGGGTTATGGGTAAGGCTAGCTTTGTTCAGCTCCAAGATACTTCTGGTCAAATACAACTCTTTGTAACTAGAGATGAATTAGTCGAAAGTTTTTATAATGACCAATTTAAAAAATGGGATATTGGCGACATTATTGGCGCTACCGGAACTCTTTTTAAGACTCAAACTGGAGAGCTTTCAGTTCGCGTAAGTGACATTAGATTACTTACCAAATCTTTGAGACCTTTACCTGAAAAATTTCACGGTTTATCTGACCAAGAAACAATTTATCGTCAGCGCTATGTTGATTTAATTATGAATGAAGATTCTCGAAAAGTGTTTCAACGTCGATCTGAAATAATAGCTTATATTAGACAATTTTTTATTAATCATAGTTTTTTAGAGGTAGAGACTCCAATGATGCAAGTAATTCCAGGAGGTGCGGCTGCAAAACCTTTTGTCACACATCACAATGCCCTAGATATGGATTTATTTTTACGAATTGCCCCAGAGCTATACCTTAAGCGCTTGGTCGTGGGCGGCCTAGATAGGGTTTTTGAAATTAACCGTAACTTTAGGAATGAAGGGCTTTCTACAAGACACAATCCTGAATTTACAATGGCTGAGTTTTATCAGGCATATGCTAATTACCATGACTTCATGGATCTTACTGAAACCTTGCTTAAGGGGATTGCTATTGAAGTCTGTGATTCGGCTAAAATTAATTATCAAGGAGATGAATATGACTTTTCAAAACCGTTTGAGCGTTTAAGTGTTTTTGATTCTATTTTAAAATACAACCTTGATTTAAAAGCTACTGACTTATCCCAAGAGAATGCCAAAAAAACAGCAGAGAATTTAGGTATAAACCTTAAAAATAGTTGGGGTTTAGGAAAGATACAAATTGAAATTTTTGAGGCTACTGTTGAAGAAAAATTAATTCAGCCAACCTTTGTGACCGAATACCCAACTGAAGTGTCCCCTTTATCAAGGAGAAATGACAAGAACTCTTTCATAACTGATCGATTTGAACTTTTTATTGGTGGGCGCGAAATTGCAAATGGATTCTCAGAGCTTAATGATTCAGAAGATCAAGCACAAAGATTTCTTGAACAAGTTAATGAAAAAGATGCGGGTGATGATGAGGCAATGCATTATGATGCTGACTATATTCGTGCTTTAGAGTATGGAATGCCACCTACTGCAGGAGAAGGCATTGGAATTGATCGGTTAGTTATGCTTTTTACTAATTCAGTTTCAATTAGGGATGTACTATTGTTTCCTCATATGAGACCTGAGTATGAAAAATAAGTCAAACCATAGTTTTCTTGTTGTTGATTCAAGACTTACTAGATGATTCCTGTTTTAACTATAGATGGTCCTAGTGGTGTTGGAAAGGGCACTATTGCATATATTATGGCTCAAAAGCTTCATTGGAATTTATTAGATTCTGGTGCAATTTATCGTGCTTTTGCAGTTGCAGCAACTAATCGAGAAATTGAAATAGATAATGTAGATGATTTATTAAAATTGGCTATTAATCTTGATTTAAAGTTTCAGTCAGAGCCTAATCAAAATAACCTCAATATTTATCTTGATAATGTTGAAATTTCATCAGAGCTTCGATCTGAAAAAACTGCAGAGCTAGCATCAACCTATGCCATGATAGGTCCTCTTAGAAAATCATTATTACTAAGGCAGCAAAAATTTAAACAATTACCAGGCTTAGTTGCTGATGGAAGAGATATGGGAACTGTAGTCTTTTCAGATGCCCCATTTAAAGTGTTCTTAACTGCGGATGTTGAAGAGAGAGCAAAAAGACGATTAAAACAGTTGCATGATAAAGGTATTGCTGGTAACATTTCGCACACTTTGGAAGAAGTTCAGAAGAGAGATGAAAGAGATTCAAATCGCAAACACTCTCCTTTAAAGCCAGCCAAAGATGCATTAATTATAGATACTACAAATCTTACAATTAATGAAGTCATTACAAAAGTAATGGCGCTAGTTAAAGCTTGAGCGGTCAAGCTTTTATTTTTTAACTAACCCGATAAAAATTAAGCTTTAACCGAAATAGCTTAATAATTACCGGTCAACATCGAGATAATATGTCAGAATCATTTTCCGAGCTATTTGAAAATAGCGAAATACAACAAAACGTAAAGCCTGGAGCCCTATTGATGGGAACAGTAGTCAGCATGAATCGTGAAAAAGCGATTATTAATGTTGGTCTTAAATCTGAAGGCTTTATTTCATTAAATGAATTTAAAGATGTTAAGGGCGAACTAGAGATCAATGAAGGTGACGTCGTTGAAGTTGCTCTTGAGTCAATTGATGATGGCCTAGGTCATACACTACTTTCGCGCGAAAAAGCGAAACGCATTAAAATGTGGCAAGAGCTTGAAGCTGCAATGAACTCTAAAGAGATAGTGAAAGGCATAGTTACAGGTTCTGTAAAAGGTGGTATGACAGTTGATATAGGTGTTATTAAAGCATTCTTGCCTGGCTCTTTAGTAGATATAAGGCCTGTTAAAGACTTTGACTTTTTAATTGGACAAGAAATTGAAGCTATTGTTATCAAAATGGACGAGGTTAGAAATAATATAGTTATTTCTAGAAAGGCTGTCATGCAAGAAGTCAACTCGGCGGATAGAGAAGCTTTAATTGATAACCTTGATGCTGGCAAAGAAATTGAAGGAATCGTTAAAAATCTTGCTGATTATGGAGCCTTTATTGACCTTGGAGGTGTGGATGGATTGCTTCACATTACTGATATATCATGGCAACGTGTTAATCATCCTTCAGAAAAACTTGCTATTGGCGACAAGATAACAGTTAAAGTTCTTAGCTATGATAAAGAAAAAATGAGAGTCTCTTTAGGCTTGAAGCAATTAACTCCAAGTCCTTGGGATAATATTTCAGAGCGTTTACCAATGGGTAAAAAAGTTTCCGGTATTGTATCTAATTTAACTGATTACGGCGCATTCGTTAAAATTGAAGATGGAGTAGAAGGTCTCGTTCACGTCAGTGAAATGGACTGGACTAATGCAAATGCAAGGCCTTCTAAGTTTGTAAAACTAGGCCAAGAGGTTGAAGTTGTTGTTCTTGATGTTCAGGAATCTAAACATAGAATTTCACTTAGTATGAAACAAGCAAAAGAAAACCCGTGGCAAGCCTTTGAAGGATCTCACAATAAAGGAGATATAATAAATGTAACTGTTAAATCTATTACTGATTTTGGTTTATTTGTTGGATTGCCTGGAGGGATAGATGGCCTAATACATTTAGCTGATATTGCCTGGGAAAAACAGTCTCCAGATCAAATTGTTTCAACTTATTCAAAAGGACAAGAGCTTGATGTAGTAATCCTAAATATTGATGCTGAAAAAGAGCGTATTTCATTAGGTATAAAGCAACTTACTGCAGATAATTTTCATCAATACACCGCAACAAATTCTAAAGGCTCAATCGTTAAAGGTATAGTTCATGAAGTTAATACAAGAGGTGCCGTTGTTGAACTAGCTGAAGGGATTACTGGATACTTAAAGGTATCAGAAATATCTCAAGACAGAGTTGAAGATGCTTCAACAGTTTTAAAGCAAGGTGCTGAAGTAGAAGTTGTTATTACTTTGATTGACAAAAGAACAAGAAATATTAGTCTTAGTATGAAAGCTAAGGATTCAGTTGAAGAAAAAGCGGCAATGAAAGACTATAAAGATCAATCTAGTCAGTCTTCTAGTTCAACGCTGGGTGATTTACTTAAAGAAGCAAAAGATAAATAATTTTTAGTATTGCCACTATACTAATAGTCTAGTGGCTTAATTATATGAAAAAAACAAACCTTATTGAAGTAATTTCTAAGCAGTCTAAGATCTCTCGAGTTGATACAAAACACTTGATCGAAATTATTTTAGAAGAAATAAGCTCAGCCATTACTTCAGGAAAAGGTGTTGAAGTTCGTGGTTTTGGTGTCTTCTATAAGAGGCATCGAAAAGGTAGGATTGGCATCAATCCAAAAACCGGTGAAAAAACTGAGGTTTCTGAAAAATTTGTACCATTTTTTAAGCCTGGTAAACTCCTTAAAGAAGCTGTTAATAAAGGCTAATTTTCGATTGATTAATACACACTAGTTCAGTATAATTTCTCGTTTTTATATGGGGCGTTAGCTCAGTTGGTAGAGCATCGGACTTTTAATCCGCTGGTCGAGCGTTCAAGTCGCTCACGCCCCACCATAT
>Ga0315339_1000186_pt1 | contig 95567 bp, 85 predicted proteins | sample ASW17metaG_FD_204514 | JGI IMG/M metagenome (GOLD analysis project Ga0315339, IMG submission 204514) | Ammonia-oxidizing marine archaeal communities from Pacific Ocean, United States - ASW #17 | ecosystem: Environmental > Aquatic > Marine > Oceanic | place: USA: California | collected 2016-12-05
ATCGATCAAACCGCAGCTAGATACGCATGTATCATTACTAACGTCGAATCAACGGCCTGTGTCTCTCGCAGGCAATCGACTGACTGAAATTACCAAACTGGCGAAAAGCAAGCAGACATGGCCACTTCAACAATAAATAAATTGTTAAATGAACTTCTATGAGCTTCCCTCAAATATTAAAGACGCTCAGTGCCTACAAGCACAAAAGTTATTCACAAGCTCGAAGCATGCCACCAGAATTTTATACGTCAGAAGAACAGTTTGAACTAGAAAAAGAACGACTCTTCCATAGCGAATGGATCTGTTTGGGTCGAGTCCAGCAAATTCCCAAAACTGGCGACTACTTCGCAACCGCGCTGATGAATGAACCACTAATCGTGGTTCGAACAAAGTCAAACGAGATCAGAGTGCTCTCCAATGTCTGTCGACATAGAGGCACTGTGCTGGTTGAAGGCATCGGAAACACTAAAAACTTTATCTGCCCCTACCATGCCTGGAGCTACAACCTTGATGGTGAATTACGCCGTGCGCCCCTGATTGAGGATCGAACTGATTTTGATCAGAAGAATTGCCGGTTGCCAACATTTTCCAGCGAGGTGTGGGGCGGTTTTATCTACGTTAATTTAGACGGCACTGCTCCATCACTCTCACCACAGTTAGAGGGACTAAGCGCATTAATCCAGCACTATCACATGGATGACATGGTTGAGCTCCATGCTGAAGAAAGCATCTGGGAGACCAACTGGAAATGCCTGACTGAGAATTTCATGGAGGGCTACCATTTATCATCGGTACACCGAGAAACGCTACATCCTGTGACACCAACTCGGTTATGCACTCACTTCCCTGCCGGCGAAGGCTATTTCGGATACTTCTCCGGTTTCCCAGACGATCTGCCACAACGAGGACAATACCATCCAGATCTTACCAATGAAGAACGGCAACGTTCTATTATGTTTGCGATTCCTCCCCTTCACGTAGCCGGTGTTTCTGGTCATCTGGTAACTTATCTCTATTTACAACCTGAGTCTGTCAGTACAGTTCGGGTGAAGCGAGGTATTGCTTTTTCGGATCCTAATATTTCAAATGACGATCACAAAAACGCAGTTAACCTATTTGAGCGGACAATGACTGAAGACAAAACTCAACTATGTCGACTTCAACGGGGGCTACAATCCCGGTATCTAGACACTGGCCCACTGGCACCGGCAAACTATGAAGGTAATGTGTGGGATTTCTACCATTATCTAGCTCGAAAAATTCTATAATGATCTATCAATCATCTGCCGCAACCACTTACTAAACTACACCGCTATGAACGAATCATCTACTCAACCGATCATTGAACTGAATAACGTCGATAAATTCTTTGGTGACTTTCAAGCACTCAAGAATATTAATTTAAGCGTCGACGTGGGTGAAAAAGTTGTCGTGTGTGGCCCATCCGGCTCAGGAAAATCGACCATGATCCGTTGCATCAACCATATTGAATCGCATGATGCCGGCACCATTACTGTGGATGGGATCGAACTCACAGAAGACATGAATAATGTGTTAACGATACGCCGTGAAGTCGGGATGGTTTTTCAGCAATTTAACCTTTTTCCACATTTAACCGTACTTGAAAATCTGACTCTGGCACCCATGAAGGCTCGCCGTCTATCCAGCAAAGAAGCAAACGATATTGCGATGCAATATTTGGAACGAGTTCAAATTCCAGAACAGGCCAACAAATATCCCAGCCAGTTATCGGGTGGCCAACAGCAGCGGGTCGCGATCGCACGAAGTTTATGTATGCGGCCGAAAATCATGCTGTTTGATGAGCCAACTTCCGCTCTCGATCCAGAAATGATCAAGGAAGTGCTCGATGTAATGGTGGAGCTGGCAAACGAAGGCATGACTATGGTGGTGGTAACCCACGAGATGGGCTTTGCTAAGACCGTGGCCGACACCATGGTTTTTATGGACTATGGCGAAATTGTTGAGGTTGCACCGCCCAGCGACTTCTTCACCGCACCCAAAAGCGACAGAACCTCCCTGTTCCTGAGTCAGATCCTCTCACATTAGAACTCACAGGGATTATCGGCATAACAACTGACCGTGCCCGGCCAGCGCACAGATCTGAGAATTTTTTGCTGGGAGGGGTACGACAGTGCTTCGGTATTAGATCCATTTCGATTCAGACACGACATCAATGTCGAAACCGAATCACTGATCTCAGATTCACTCGCTGCACAGCATGTTTCAGCCCCATCGCTCGAAACAGAATTCGACGTACTCAATATCAACAATGCGTGGGTACAGAAATATCTCTACCCAAATGGCCTTGTTCGGCCTCTTGATAAAAATAGATTTGAATACGAAGAAGCAAGAACAATTCCGACACTGGCTCATCTTGATCGGTGGAGTTGGTCCGCAGATGGCCAAAACAAAATCGGAGTCTGCCAAAGATTCGGCTCATTCAACCTAGTTGTTAATTCTGACAAGATCTCACACGACCTCGCCATAGATGAGGGGTTTCACCTTGCAGACGATCCAGATCTATACCAGCGCTATGGCATATTACTGTACGATGATTTCAATGTATTCCATATCTGCATTGCTGCTGAAGTTAACCCGTTCAACCTACTCAGCCAGGATGAAGAAGATCGATTTGAGCAAACTGCCCGAAGGTGGTTCCGAAACGCAGCTATAGCAACGCACGACCACCACGCACTCAATCGTGCTCTCATTGACAACAGAATTGATTTTTACCTCAGTGGCGGAACTTACACCGCTTCACCTGCCCGTCTCGATGGAAATTATCAGGTGACTGCAATCACCCCTGCTCGCGGCCCGATTAACGGACGGGGTGGTATCGTATTTACCGAAGTCACCTGTGTACTTGACCATGCACACACATCGCCTTGGGCTGAACCATTCCTAGACTACATGCTCGAACCAGATACGTGTGTAAAGATTGCATTTGCGGGTAGTACCTGCAACCCAGTCCTACAAATGGGTGACAGAGAAGTCATGTCAGCCTTTTCTAATGTGCAGTTACAGGCGATTCAATGGGATACGCTTGAAGAAGATATCAGCCGGTGTGTTGACTACGATCTAGTTCCAAATTCAGTCAGCTTGTTGAGACGACTAGAGAAAGTAAGACAAGACCTAGCGCCCCGTTAACAACAAAGCATCTTTCGCAGTCCAGTCAGTTCCTGAACATCCCGGAATCTTTTCTTCTCGCACCTACTAATTCGTAACAACATCTGCCATCTCCAGGTAGTGTTGAGAATTCTTGAGACCATCTACGAATCTCCTGGGAATTCCGCTAAGACCAACTAATGCGCCCGACAAACCACCCACTAATGCGGCCCGTGCCATGTTATTACCCCCCGCATTCACAGCTGTCAGGACAGCCATCTCAAAATCTGAGGGATAACGGTGAATCAAGAAATAAGCGGCTGGCAACATAAATCCCAAGGTACAGTTCATTCCAAAAAGTCGACAGACTACGACTGGATCTAGATCAAGTTCTTGATTTGCGCCCATCTGTGCAGCCTCGTTTCCAATCTGGAACCTTATATCGGGGGAAACAGTGCGATCGCAAATATATTTATCATCGCCGAGTTGTGACATATGGGCGCGAATATCCGAAAGTGATATCCCCTGTATCAGCCCTGCCACTGCGAGAGCATAGGTGAGTGACTGTCCTGCGACGTAGGAATTATTGTGCGTCAGCCAGATATTTTCGTACGCCTCAGCAACAAGCTGTTGTTGGTTATCAATTTTTCTAGCCACTAGGTTGATCGCACGAATTGCGGCTTCCGCCGTGTCCGTATCACTTCCCGCCTCACCCCATGAAATTCCTGCGTCTCTGTTTTTCCATAGATCCCGGATCGCTCTATCTGTGAAACGCCCCGACATTGAAGTCCCATCTATTTGTTTTAGGAGTCGAGTCACACGATCGGTGAAGTCATTTTGTTTATAAACACCCCCATTCTCGTAAAGTGACTCAATCAACATTACAGAGAATTCGCCGGTCTGCGACACATCTCCTGATTTCAGTCCCAGATCATAACGAAGTTTCGAGACTTTTCCCCAGGTATCCTGTCGGCTCGGGCTCGGATCTTGGTAGTCTGATATCCACGTTCCACAATCTCGTTCCTGCTGTTCTGTGTCGTAGTACCAATGACACCCCATCCCGATTGAATCCCCGATCAGGCTACCAATAATTGCGCCCATCGCACGATCTTTTCGTCGATCAAGCATACTCTCTCACCCCTTTCCGAGTCCCTTTTGATGCAATAATCATTGATCTTATAGCACTTAAATGCCTAAGTCGTGCTTCATAGATCAAAAGCCCTTCAGCCCAAACCGTAGTAGTACGACTTGTAATTCTTCACCGCGCCGATTAATCTTTGTGTTGATCCAGTCAAGTTTGGATCAACCACGAATTACGGCTTGGTTGCTTGATAAATTGTCCATCAGTTAGATATCAACGTCCGGTCCGTACTCATCACTAGTTAAGTTAGAAATTAGGAGAATATTTTGAAACTACTTAAAATGCTAGTCGGTGCTTTGATTACAGGTGGCATACTAATCGGTGCGACAAATGTTGCTTTCGCCGACAGCACGCGCCAGTCACTGTCTTCAGAGAGCGCACTGGAAGCTATCAAAAAGCGCGGCACACTACGTATTGGCCTTTCAACATTTGTACCTTGGGCAATGCGGGACAAAAAAGGTGACCTGATCGGGTTTGAAATTGACGTCGGAAAGAGAGTTGCTGAAGATATGGGTGTTGGCATCGAACACATACCCACCGCCTGGGATGGAATCATACCCGCACTGCTTGCAGGTAAATTCGACGTCATCATCAGTGGTATGTCAATCACAATGAAACGCAACTTGACGGTTAACTTTACGCACCCCTACGCAAACACTGGCTACATCCTTGTGGGCAGCACAGCGATGGCAAAAAAGAAAGGCCTAAAAACACTGGAAGATTACAACTCTTCTGATATCACAATTGCAACGAGACGCGCTTCAACCGGTGCTATCGCAGCGAAAAAGAACTTCCCCAAAGCGAAATTAATATTTTTTGACGATGGCACAATGGGTATCCAGGAAGCCGCAAATGGCAAAGTTGACGCAACGACTTCGACGCCACCAAAAGCAGCCTACGATATCGAAAAACGCGGCGACAAACTCTTTGTGGTCGACAAAGCACTAATGTCACCCACACGAGAAGCTTTTGCCGTTAGAAAAGGCGACCCTGACATTCTCAACTGGTTCAACAACTGGATTGACAATGTCAATGCGAGCGGTTGGCTGCAGGAACGGCACGCTTACTGGTTTACGACCCGAGAGTGGGCTGACCAATTACCAGACTAAATAATAGAGCTATATCTAATTAACTTTCAAAGGCCGGTCAATCTCGATTGACCGGCCTTTTCTTATAGATCTACACGGAATATTGAATCACGTTATCGATACGATTCGGATCGTTTCTCGAGCCTTCCAAAAACTTTAGCAAGTCCATAACAAATGACAAAGTAGAGCACACCTACAAAGATCCACACTTCGAATAACCGTCCCGACGAGTTTGCAACTTCCATCGCAATAAAAGTCAGCTCTTGAATTGAGATTAACGATACCAGCGATGAATCTTTAATCAGGATAATAAACTGACCCGCTAAAGGCGGTATTACACGCGCCAAGGCCTGTGGAAGTATGATGTAGCGCATTATCTGCCACTTAGAAAGCCCCATACTTTCACCTGCTTCAAATTGCGCACGAGGAATCGACTGGATACCGGCCCGGACAATCTCAGTGACATAAGCTCCGGAAAAAAGAGAAAGACAGATCACACCCGCGATAAAATTGGTAAGCAATTTTGGATCTGTCGCGACCCAACCAATGATAATCAGGGTTTGGGGTGATGCGTTCTTGACAAATTCTTCGATTCCAAACAAAGGCATCAACATGCCCGCAATAAAAAAGAAGAACACAAAAATAAACACCAATGGCGGTATATTTCGTATCAGCTCAACATAGGTCCGGCTTAGCATTCTGGGGAACACACGCTTGCTTGTCCTAAGAATTCCCATAAGCCCGCCAATTAATGCGGAAAATACAATACTCCAGAGTGCCAGTTTTATGGTTGTATACAAACCCAACAACAAAAGATTAGCGACCCACCCGCCAGTCTCGTCATCTTTTCGAAAAATATACATAGGGATGATGGTCCAATCCCAACTGTAGGCTAATGCATGATTTACCCGGTAATAGAGATAGACCATAAATGCTATAACGATGACAAAAATCATCAGATCGACTAAGGTCAATCGAAGTTTTTTTCCCGTATTCATGACAATATTCTTAATTTTTGGTGTCTATACAAACTGTTAAACTCGAGCATTAGGCTGGTTGTCGCAGGCGACGCTCTAGATACCCTACGAATATTGAAAGGCTAACGGTCAATACCAGATAAATTCCAGCAACCGTCAACCACACTTCAAAGGCCATATAAGTATCTGCAATGATATTCCGGCCTTCCGTAGTTAATTCAAAAACCGCTATGACACTCACTATTGCAGAGTGCTTAATCAAATTAATTAACACTCCGGTCATCGGCGGTAACATAAGTGGAATCGCTTGCGGTAATACCACATACCTGTAGGAGGAAAACCGCGACAGCCCAACACTGGAAGCTGCCTCCCATTGTCCTCGGGGCACCGAATTGATGCCCGCACGAATAATCTCTGAAGCGAAGGATCCTTCGAAAAGACCTAAGCACAACACACCCGTCCAGAAGCGATCAATACCTAATACTGGTGCTATTACAAAATAAAACACGTAGATCTGTACCAACATCGGTGTATTGCGAATGGTCTCCAAATACACTCGGGCCAAAACTTGACCCGACAGAGAATTCGACATTCGCAATAAGGCCGTAAGCAGACCAAGTACCAGTGTCAGAAGCATTGAATACAACGATATTTCTATAGTAATTACCAACCCGGTTGCAAGAGGCCCCCAAATCAATTCCTCATCAATGACTCGATAGAAGTATCTCGGGATCTGGTACCACTGCCAGTTGTATCCCATTTCTGCAGCACCTTCGATCGTTAGCCATACCAGCCCGACCATCACTATCGCGTATTGAAGGACTCCGGATACAGGTGACTGCCACAGTCGGTTCGCAGACTTCAACGTGCTCAACATCTAAGTTCCTCCCCAATCCATGGTCTTGTAATTTTTATGCCTAAATAGTCAGCCAATTCAGAAGACAGTTATGGGATCATCCACTCTGAGAATAGAATATTATGAGCACGTCCTGGGGTTATAGATCAACCCCCCGAAGTGACCTGAATCGCTATACACTACCTAAGAGCCATAGAGAGACTTCAATGACCGTCTATTAAAATCTTGATCTGCCTCTACTGACTACGTCATCTGAGAGACGTTCTAGCATGATCGTAAGGAGAAAATATGTCCATAGATATTGATAATTTATTAACCGAGGATGTTCTCAAAGGGCTTCGAAACCCAGTTCTCGATGATGCGCGTGGCTTACCTGCTGCGATATATACAAGTGAAGAATTTTTTGCAGCTGAGCAGAAATCCCTATTCCCTTCTACTTGGATGGGTATCGCTTTTGATTCCCAGGTGCCCAAAGCTGGCGATGCTGTTCCCCTCACCGTATTAGGTTTACCAATGCTCCTGAGCCGAGATCGTTCAGGTCAGGTCCATGTGCTTCATAACGTTTGTCGGCACCGCGCCACAATCGTTGTAGAAAAACCTTGCAGTGGTCAGCAAAATTTCAAATGCCCCTATCATGGTTGGACTTACGATCTTGATGGTAGCCTGATTGCAACACCGTTTTGGGATGGCACCCCTAAATCTGATCGAAAGCCCGTTAAGGCCTGTGACAATGGCCTTGTACAGGTACGCTCGGGTGTATGGAATCACATCGTGTTCGTGAATCTGGATGGCAAGGCACCAGAATTAAAGGACTATCTTGGGCCGATGGATAAAGAATTGGAGCACTATGATTTTGACTGCCTCGAGATGGAGCATACAGAAAATTGGGATTTCCATGCGAACTGGAAACTCGTGATGGAGAACTGGGAGGTCTACCATCATGTCTGGGTACATGAAGGAATATTCGACCGAATGTCAGACGAGGTTGACCTAGAAACCGGCAAACCCTATACGGCAATGACTGCGGAGACCAATACCATGATGCTAACGGCCACCGGCAATCGACCAAAGCGCGGAGATCCCGGACTAAACAATGAGCTGCCCCCATTACCCACAAAATGGGACCCAGGACGACCAACTAGTACCGCAAATGCTATTCTTCCGAATGTAACCGCAACTGTTGGGCGAACAGCATTTGCGCCTGCGATCTATACTCCGATAGGGCCTGGGCACACACATGTAAACATGGCTTGGTTCTTTGCCCCTGGCGTGGTGGGCAACCCCGATCACATCAAAGGTAGAGAAGCAGTGCTTGAACGGTGGCTCGGTAAGAACCGAACACTCAACGAGCGAACGGGAATTCGGTCACAAGATCATCGCTGTATGGAACTACAGCAACTGGCACGTTCATCTCCTATTGCAGACGACGTCAAGTTTTCAACGACCTGGGAAGAAAACGTACGCTACTTTCAGGATTGGGTTGTCCGCCAGATGGGCCGGTGAGATGAGATCTCTATAAGTATAGTCAACCCCTTTAACAGCGCCTGGGATAATTCAGAGCTAATTGGCGTACGCTGTCATGAATCCTGAACAGATCGAACGGTACAGTAGGCAGATCAAGCTTCCACAACTAGGAGAACCCGGGCAACGACGGTTGCTGGACGCTCGGGTTCTGATTATTGGGATGGGTGGTCTGGGCTCTCCGGTTTCTATGTATCTGGTGGCAGCCGGTGTCGGTCACCTCGTGATCAGTGACTATGACCGGGTCGATGAGTCGAATCTGCAGCGACAGATCGTCCATACCCAGGCATCGGTCAATGAACTCAAAGCGACTTCGGCTCGCGACACCCTGTTGCGCCTCAATCCTGCTGTCTCGATCGATGCGCTGAATTATGAACTCGATGATGAAGAACTACATGAACAGGTCAGGCAAGCCGACGTAGTGGTCGACTGTACCGACAACTTCCCATCCCGATTTGAACTCAATCGAGTTAGCCTGGCGACTGGAAGGCCTGTCGTCTCAGGCGCTGCAATTCGGTGGGAAGGTCAGGTATCAACCTTTATCCCTAAGAATCCAGACAGCCCCTGCTATCAGTGTCTCTATCCCGACACCGGCATTGAAGCTGCCACTTGTGCCATGGAAGGCGTCATCGCCCCAATCGTTGGGGTGGTGGGTGCGACCCAAGCACTTGAGACCCTCAACGTACTGCTCGAAACCGGTAGTGGCCTGTGTGGACGATTACTGGTTCTGGACGGCATTGCCATGGAATGGCAGACCATTACGCTATCTAGAAATCACAACTGTCCCGCCTGTCAGGATCGCCCCACTTACTTAGATTGAGTTTAGCCCTATATTCCTCGCCTTAATTCGCTCTTATCGTGAGCCTATACAGTAGCGTACATCAGATTTAATTTCTACCTGGAAGGAGAAGTCTCATCACAACACCGAAGAAAGATTGTCAAAACAGCATTGGTTCCTTTCGGTTATGGATCAGGGATAAAAAAGATTGCACAAGCCTACGATGAGTCAGACCTACCGTATCTGGTTCAGCTTTCACCATCGCAACGATTTCAACTGGCAAGAGATGTGGTTGAGAAAATCAAGCAGCACCTGCCCACAGCCAAACAATATCAGGAAGAAATGGCGAAGCTAGCTTCCCGTTTAATTGATGAAGGGAAGAATCACTTTCATTGGAAAACATCCTCTGGTTTTGAGGTCCACCACTTTAAGCAGAAATAAAAAGAACAACGAGAGAGAATATTGCTTCGAACGAAGCACTCTGCAGGCGAGGAAAATACATATGCGAGGTTAGTAGCTTATGAACCTCAAGTTACGGCCGACAGAGAAGCACTAATACGCGGTCTTGCTCCTAACTTGATTCACAGCATCGATGCCTCTGTCATTCATAGTTTGTTGTCAGCTCACGGTGAGACAGATACTCTGGTAACAGTTCATGACACGCTCGGTACGCATGCGTCATCAATGCACAAACTTACTGAACTGTTCTACCTTCATCTGCTAATCATCTATAAAGGATTCAATCCAAAGATGTACTTTGATGGGAGTATGCTTGGAATAGAGATTTCTATACTTCAAATGGAACGAGGAATCAGCAAGGAAGCTACTAATCTTCTCATCCAAAGCCAACACGCATTAACCTAGACAGATAATCCGTTTACTGACAAATCACAGCTAAAGAGGTACAGGCTGCTATGAGGGATGTTGGCTACGGTGGGGCTAACTGGACTTAAGACCTTCTTGAGCGTCAAAATAACCCCACCCGATCTCGGAGAGCAGGTGGGGTATAACAACCAAACAACCTGTGGAAGAGGAGTCAATCTCCGAGTACCACTCTATTCGATACAGGGCAAATTAAATACGAGTAAAACACTAAGGTAGTACCCAGCTGTACCCATCCTAGGGCCTAACTGGACCTGATCCACCTCTCACGGAATAAAAAAGCCCCACTCTGGACAGAGCCGCCATGCAATCTGCGATCCGCCACTTCAAGCGAGGCAATTGACCGCCAAACGAAAGGAATCGTTAGAAAGGATGGCGGACAAATTCAGTCTATGAAAATTGGTGTGAAGATTTTGTCAATTAATGGTCAGGGTATGTGGACCTGAAACTTCATTACATTATCCGCCGGTCCCGGCGACGGTGGCGAACAGTCCAAAGCCAATGACCAAAAGAAATGGCAATACGGGACCATCGAACAGAAAGTCAATAATCTTTACGCGTGTTCACTTCTTCATAAGTAGAAATGTAGCAGAAACAAGTGGTGGGCAAGGGACCTGATAACATGTCTCGTACCACAGAACAGCAAATGGAGGTATTCGTATGTATTCGATCCGTGCAACATACATTCCAAGAGAAGACATGCATTTTGATCGAGACTACTACATTAAGCACCACATTCCACTTGCGCAGAAACAGCTGGCCGGTCGCGTTCGGTACCTGCAGATGCACGCAGAATTTGACATGCGCGTGCTGATGGAAGAAGAAGACCTTCGCTCGCCCTGTGTATTTGTACTCTACGTTGAGACCAAGGAAGATGTGGAAGCCTTCCGAGAATTTCGCCGCGGCTCCGAGGTCGTGCCATTAAGGGAGGACATCGAGAAATATACGAACTGTGTACCAGAATGGACGGTTGCGGAGGTCCTAAGCGAAAAGAAAACATATACAGAACAAGCAAGAGAGTATGCTCGTGCTAGGGAGAGTTAAAACTCCATCAAATTAGTAGGAGATAGCACCCCAAGGAGTAACTAAAATGGACTTCGACACCAAGATCGCTATCGTCATCCGCGATGATCTCGCCACCTGGCAGAAGCTGAACGTCACCGCGTTTCTGACCTCTGGCGTGACCGGTGCCGATCAATCACTGCTCGGTGAAGACTACCAGGATGCCGTGGGCAACAGCTATTCGCCGTTACTGATCCAGCCAATCATCGTGCTCTCGGCCGACGGCAACAGAATCAAGACCATCTACCGACGGGCCATGGACCGGGGCGTACAGCTGTCTATCTATATAGAGGACATGTTTACGACTGGCCATGATGCGGCCAACCGGGAGACCGTCAGGGCCCGGCAGCCCGAAGACCTGCCGATCGTCGGCCTCGCACTGCGCGAGGAAAAGAAACTGGTCGACAAGATCACCAAAGGCGCCAAGATGCACAACTAGGTAGTAAGACGGTGGACCTAGTCCCACCAAATGAAGAAGAACAGCCACAAAGGAATAACGAGCCAGATTGCCCACTTCCTGCCCCACAACCAGTCCCAAGCCTTAACCAAGAATGAGGCGCGTTTGTCTTCTTCCATAGTAGAAATGTAGCAGAGCATCCCATTAGCAGGTAGCTAACCAGCTTCTGGATGCTTCTGCCAAACAGGAATAAGATAGCGGGATGAAACACACCTAACACTGTAGGGTAAGTTTAATGGGCAATGCGCTGCTATTCAGAAGTGCAACAGAAGACGACTGTACGGAACTGGCGCTAATTCGGGATATAGCTGGTAGAAGGATGCCATCTTACCTTTGGAGCCAGGAAACGGGACAAGGACAATCCTATTTTGAGTATGGCAGAGAAATAATAAGAACCGATGCCAATAACAGTGCTTATTTTAAAAACTGGCTGGTTGCAGAGTCTCAATCTAAGTTTGTAGGCGCATTTTTTGGATTTTCTGTCGAGGATCCCTACCCAGAAATTGACCTTGATGCTGTACCAGAGTGTTTTCGACCCTGTATAGAACTTGAAAGAGTAGCTAGTGGATGTTGGCTACTTCAAGCAATAGCCATATTGCCGCAATATCGAGGGAAAGGATTAGCCCGACAACTTTTAGACAAAGCGGAAAGTGTAGCTAAGGATTCTGGTACGAATAGGATTGCTTTACAGGTTGAAGAGGTAAACGAGGTTGCTTTCAAAACTTATCAGAGTAACGGGTATGTCGAAGTAGATCGTAGGCCATATGTCCATTTCCCCGGTTCCGAGGACACTGGCGACGTTGTCCTAATGTGGAAGGAATTGACCTAGCAACTAGAGTACTCATGTCATCAAAAAGGTTTACAGTTTTAGTGGGATGTTGGGAATGAAACACATCTACACATTCCTTTGTCTGCTTCTACTTAGTGGTGTTGGACAGGTGGATGCGTTTAGTGAAGCAGATTTGGAGAAACTGAAGTCAACCAACGAATGCAACAAGTGTGACTTTAGTGGAGCAAATCTAGGGGGTGCACGTCTGCGGGGTGCAAATCTGGCGGAAGCAAATCTGACTAATGCATATCTGACTGGAGCAGTTTTCTATAGGGTAAATCTGACTAATGCATATCTGACTGGAGCAAATTTGTATAAGGCAAATCTGGAAGTCGTAAATCTTACAGGTGCAAATCTTACAGGTGCAAATCTTACAGGTGCAAATCTGGAGGACACCAATCTACAGGAAGCGAGCCTGGCTGGAGTAGATCTGACCAAAGCCTACCTGGAAGCCACAGATCTGACCGGTGCGAACCTAACGATGGCCAATCTCACCGGCACAGTTTTGGAGGGCACCAACCTTGAAAACGCAGATCTCACAGATGCAGTCTTGACTGATGCAAAATTGATGTGGGTCAAAAACCTAAACAAAGCGATCCTGTGTAGGACCACAATGCCTGATGGGACAATAAATAACTCAGGTTGCTAGTCGGATGTTGGTAATGAAACACATCTACACATTCCCCTAATCACGCCTTTCTAAAACCATTCCCCACTATGTGGCCCAGTTGTAAATATGATCCAGTAGAACTGGATAACGGCTATTACTGCTCTTATAGCTGGCCAACCGAACCACAGAATCAGCCCAGTTATCACGGCCAGGATAATCCATACTGCAATCGTATATTCCCGCCACCTAGGTGTACTCATACTGGCTGTACTCATACTATTTCTTTCGCTTCAATCGCTTTTGGAGCAACAACCATGCAGGTATAAGCGGTAGGCACCATAGCACTGCTGCAACAAAAGTTAAGTTGAATAGATGACTTACTGTTAAGGCCACCAGTAAATACACTAAGTTGTATAGGAGGTTTGACTTCCCGATTTTCCAACGATCAGTATCTTTTGTTGGCTCGTTACTCATACTCCTTACCACCCGTCAGTCCATGCATTGGTGTAGACCACCCATAGCAATCGGAATATACCTACTATGTCTTGCATGTAAGGCAACGCTAGCAACGCGATACCACTAACGATGACTAGAATATGCAGTTTAGTAATTGTCATATCTGACGTCCTTCGGTTGTCAGGCCAGTCATTCAGAACCGATGATACTGGATCAGTTCAGAACTGATGTCCTATCCACCCCCACCCTTACGCTCCCATAGCATCTTGCCCAACCACCAGCCCAACCACCATAAAGGAAACATCAGTAAGCACCATATACCTGCCACCAGAAAACGGATCTCATACACTTCAGTAACTATCATGGCCAGCACGAAGTAACATAAGACGGGTGCAACCCTTTCTTGCTTGATATCTACATGAAACAGTTTTCGTCTTGTAGGTTCGTTACTCATATCTACCGCGCCTTTCTAAAATCCACCATCTCTCCATTCATACGCCTTGTGGCAAACGCATCCAGAGCGAGGTAGCTACTAGTACATAGATCGATATGAACCCTGCAACTAAGTAAAGCAGGTCTGTAATTACAACGACCACTATTACCTTGCCCCAAGATGCGTTCTTCTTAGTGCGGTATCGCCTGACTAGGAAGTAGAGAATCAAAAACTCAAGGAACCAAGCAATGATTATTACAGGGCTGGACCAGTCAGGTGGATTTGCATAGCCAAACTCCAGAACCCTGAGTTTTTCCCAGAGTAAGGTTCTGAATATGAAACTGAGCAGATAGATAATCATTACTGACGCCCTCTGGTTGTCAGGCCAGCCATTCAGAACCGATGATACTGGATCAGTTCAGAATGTCTGACCGTTACTGGGTACATAGTCTAGATACTGTCTTGTAGTGCAAGCTATAACCTTAACCTAACCTCCCCATCAAATCCTCTGCTCTTAAATGCGTATAGCGCTTGAGCATCTTTAAATCTTGATGACCTGTAATCGTAGCTACTTCCATGAGGTTAAGACTTTTTTCAAAGAGTCTTGATGTCGCCTCATGACGTAAATCGTGCCAGCGGAAGTCAATCATTCCAATCTCTTCTCTCAGTTTCTGGAAATCTTTGAATAATCAGCTTCCAGTAATTTGAAATATTGGTTGCTCTTCCATTGGAATCACCTTCTCTGACGCTCTCAGTTGCTCCTTGAGTGCCTTTAAGGCTCTGGATGACAGCGGGGTGCGGGGCTTACCTGTCTTTGTCAGGCCAATCTCTAGCGTCTGTTTGGAAAAGTTAATGTGGTTTCTCTTGATCCGTAAGAGCTCACTACGCCTCACTGCAGTTTCTACGGCAACCGTAATTATCCGAGACATAAATGGTGTGGCATGATTGAGTAGTAGAGACTCTTCTCCATCCTCAAATCTTCTATTCCGTGGCTGATCTGTACGCTTCCATCGGATCATTGATACGGGATTCATTTTCAGAGGAATATTCCATTCAATAATGGCTGTGTTGATCGCTGACGATAATATGGGCAAATCACGCTTTACGGTCTGAGGCTGTACCAGCTTGAGCCTGTCGTCACGGAATCTTGCAAGGTGGGCTGGAGTCAGATCACAAAGGGGCATCTCACCAAAGTAATTCTTGAGTAGCTTGATTCGGTACTGCTCTGATACCTCTGCGCCTTTATGAGCGGCCAGACAGATTAATTTGTATTTGTCCAGCATTTCCCCAACTGTGGTGCTGACTCTTGGGGAATACTCCCCTTTCTCAATCGCAATCTCGGTGGATTTTGTCCAGCGCTTGGCTACTTCACGGCTGGTAAAGGTCTTGGTTACTGGTACATAACCTGTGCGTCTGACATTGGCCTGATAACGGCCTTGTCGCACTCTGATGCTTCCCATTTTCTTCTCCCAAGTGTGTGCACAATTGAGACAAGAGCGAAAAAACGCTGGGGATTAAGGGATATTTGACTGACGGCATTGCCATGGAATGGCAGACCATTACGCTATCTAGAAATCACAACTGTCCCGCCTGTCAGGATCACCCCACATACTTAGATTGATCTGATACTCGGTTACCCATATCTAACTTCGTGAATACCGAATAATGCAGTCATAGGTTATGACCCTTATTCGTTGTGGAGTATTTAAGACTTCGAGTAAGAGACCTTAAACGGATAACCATTCACTGCCAAATATCTTACAAATGGAATCGCGAGACTGCGCTCGACATAGAAATCGAATAATGCGGGCTGAGAGATTTTATGCATAACGATACGAAAAGAACCAAGGCGACATGTAGCCACACTGTTAATGGAAAAGCTGGGGTCGTCGACATCAAGGAAACAACAGGTCTTTATTAAATCGATCGCTGCTGTTCCAGATATGGAAAAACATTCATAGGCTGAGGATACATCAACCATAATAATACCATCTTCTCCCGATTGTTTATGATCATCCAAACCTTTTAGGACAGACGGAGTATTGGTATTGATCATTAAATATTCACTTCCTCCCCACGATATAGCGGTCCAGGAATTGTTTGAAACAGCTCGACCTCTTTCCGGGAGTACACCAAAACGATTCTGAATAGCGTTCTCGATTTTAGAATCCCAATGGATGCCTTTGGTCAATAGTTTAGAGAGAAATGGCTTATGCGCGATTTGAACGTTCGATTCGTTCTCTGCTACCAAGTCGCTGATCAAAATATTCTCAATGCCATGTCGCATTTTCACAATTTCATGCATTTTGACGTTTGCCATTAGGATCAAAAAATTGAGGTGAGACCACTTGGACTCCAACGCTATGGCCTGCGATCGGTGCTGAGGCTACAAGTTCCTCACCAATCCGACTCCGGCCATTTTCAAGTAGGGCCAGTGCGATATCGTGGCCTAAGGTTGGACTGTAGGTAAGGGAAGTTATCCAACCTTGTGAGCCTGCTAGGTTTGTTGGTTGGCTAGCGGATACTAAATGTGCACTATAAGGTAGACGCTCTCCAGTTTTGATAGGAACAATGCCTACTAGCTGACGGCGGCTCACATCTGACATGATGGGCAGTCGTAGCGCCTCTTTGCCGATAAACCATTTCTTAGTACTAACCATGCGACCTAGTCCAACATCGTATGGGTTAGTGCGCCCATCGGCTTCCCGCCCAACAACAAAGTGGCCTTTTTCTATTCGCAATACACCCATAGACTCAACACCATTGGGTGTTAATTGTTCTGGTTTTCCAGCCTCCATCAACGACAGCCACAAGGATTTTCCATAGTCAGTTGGAACATTAATTTCGTAGGAGATTTCACCGGAAAAACTAATTCGAAATATACGAGCAGGAATTCCTGCTACTTTGCCTGAGCGGACACCCATAAATGGAAAGTCACTATTAGATACATCTAAACCCTCAACGACACGATTTAGGACTTTACGAGCATTCGGTCCAACTAGTGCTGCTGCAAACCACTGATCAGTGACTGGAACAATAGCAACCCTTAGCGAATTCCACCGGGTTTCAAGCAGTTGGGTCATCCATTCGAAGACACTATTTGTATTGCCCGTTGAAGTGTTCATCAGAAAATGGTGTTCGCCAAGCCGGCTTGTAACACCATCATCGTAGACCATGCCATCTTCACGCAGCATGACACCGTACCGACCTTTACCAATTGGCAGGCTAGAAAAATTGTTCATGTACACTTTTTCTAGGAAAGCCATACTATCTGGTCCCCAGATTTCAAATTTACCCAGTGTTGCAACATCACCTAGTCCAACATTATTTCGGACCATTGTGACCTCTCGATTTACCGCATCAACGTCGCTTTCTCCCGAGCATCGGTAGAATTGTGGTCGTAGCCATGCGCCCGCGTTTACCCATACAGCTCCAGCTTCCTCATGAAGTTGGTGAGCGGCAGTGCGTCGCATGGGATGAGTGAGATGTTCATCTAGTACGCCGGCAATAGCTGACATCGAAGTTGGTACTACTGGGGGGCGGAATCGAGTCGTCCCCACTTGCTGTACGGCCTCACCCCGGGCATTCGCAATAAGCTCGATTCCATTTACATTGCCTAGTTTCCCTTGATCGGTGCCCATTCCAAGTGTGGTATACCGCTTAACATGTTCAATTGAACGGTAACCTTCTCGTACAGCAAGGCTCATATCCGCAGCTGTGACATCATTTTGGAAGTCGACAAAAGCCTTGTTTGATTGAGAGTCCTGAATTAATGGCGTAATTGGATCGAAAGTCGCCAGAAGGTCGTCTCCAATTACTGTTGGTGACCAGGTTCGATCTGGCCGATAATTCTGATTAGAAGCTGCTAGCTGCCCAGCTTTGTAACCATTAACTAGAGAATCATAGAGTGTCTGATCTTCATTACATAATCCGACTGCTGTGAAATTATTTTCAGATAAGCCTGGTAAAAATGTGCCACGACCCTCGTTCCAAACTGCTTTTCCACCGGTATGCGCATATAAACTGATTGTAGGAGAAAATCCACCACTTATCGCCAGCAGATCACAGTCCAACCATTCTCGACGTTGACCCTCAATTGAACCTACGAGAGTGCCACTTATATTTTTTCGACCTCGTGTGTTGAATACTTTCGACTGCCAGCGTATTGGAATTCCTTTTGTTAAGTTTGCCCGCTCCCAAGGTCCCAAGCTTTCAGGCCGGCTGTCGATGATACTGACTACTTCAGCCTGAGTATTTGAAATGGCACTGGCAGTACGGTGTCCAATTGAATTGTTCGTAAAAATGATAATTTGTTTTCCAGCGAGTACACCATATCTGTTTAAGTACCCCGAAACTGCGGTTGCTAGCATGACTCCAGGCCGATCATTGTTGGGAAATATAAGAGGCCGTTCTAGCGCACCAGTAGCCATGATTGTGCTTTTCGATCGAACCTTCCAGAACCGAAAGCGAGGCGTTCGGTCGCCGGTAAGATTGGGTGCATCACGTAGCGTTTCGATCATAGTCACGAAACCGTCTTCATATCGTCCTATGACTGTGGTGTTAGGGGCTACGGTGACATTGGGTAGCGAGGCAAGCTCATTTATCGTTTGTTTGGCCCATTCGTAGGCTTGAATACCGTCAATCGTGTGATTTTCGTCGAGCAAGCCAAGTCCAAACCATGGATTTTCATCCGCCAGAATAACTCTAGCCCCAGCCCGTCCAGCTGCTAGAGCGCTTGCAAGCCCAGCAGCCCCGCCGCCGGCAACTAACAAATCGCAATGTACGTGTATTTTCGTCGAAAAATCGCTATCTGGTTGCTCAGGGACTTTACCTAATCCGGCCATTCTTCGAATTACACGTTCATAAAAATGCCAGGCTCTTGATGGGCTCATAAATGTTTTGTAGTAGAACCCGGCTGGTAGCAGTGGGCCGAAATAACCAATTAATGCTCCGACATCATTTTCTAAGGACGGCCAATGGTTTTGTGATTTAACGGTTAAACCCGCATAGACACGAACCATTGTTGCCCGATTGTTTGGTTCACTGCCAGTTGGCCGCTCGATGGTAACGAGAGCATTTGGTTCTTCTGAACCTATGCTGACTATCCCGCGCGGTCGATGAAATTTGAAACTTCGACCGATCAGTCGAATCTCATTTGCAAGAAGTGCCGCGCTTAGACTTTCCCCTTCAATGCCCTGTAAAGGCTGATTGTCGAATACAAAATTAACTCTTGGATGACTGGAGGTAAGTCCATAGCCTGGTACTCGCATTGAATCACCGATAGGCGTCATTTCTAACTTACTGGTTGATTGCTGTGGCTAGTGATACTGATTTAATTTTATGGGTAACTGTGTGTCTCACAACAATCATCCAACGGCGGCAGCCGTACCGATGGACCCAATATTCCTTGTGCCAACCCTTTGGGTTGTCCCGGAGAAATATATGGTCCGCAGCGGCTTCAATGTTGCCTTCTTCTTTTGGAGTGACAAGAGTTGCGTCCCCCCCGAATGTAAATTCGTCTTCAGAGCGAGGGCCACAAAATGGACAAGGAATCAGTAGCATTTGTCTATTGCTTGTGGGGTTGATTCCCAGCACCAGATTCGCTCAATAACCGACCGGTACGAAATCGATCTAGGCTAAATGGTTCAGTCAACGGATGTGGTTGATCGTTAAGTATGGTTTGAGCAAAACACCAGCCGGCTCCAGGTATGGCCTTGAATCCGCCAATACACCAACCCCCATTAATATATAGATGCTTTATTGGAGTCTGACCGATTATGGGAGCTCCATCCATGGTCATATCCATGATACCAGCCCATGTTCTCATCAACCTCAGGCCTCGCAGACGAGGAAACATGCTTATCGCACCTGAGACAATCTCCTCAATTTTCGGCCAGGTACCTCGCTGAGAATAAGAATTGTAGCCATCGATTCCCCCGCCGATAAGAATTTCTCCTTTGTCAGTTTGGCTGATATAGCAGTGTAGAGCTGGAGAGACTACGAGAGTATTGAGAAAGGGTTTTACCGGTTCGGTTACCATAGCTTGTAGTAGATGAGTCTCCATGGGTAGTTTTAGTCCTACCATCCGGGCAATTTCACTCGTATGGCCAGCGACACAAATTCCAATCTTCTCGCACGCAACGTTGCCTTTCGAAGTCTGTATGCTAGTAACACAATTCTTGCTGATATCAATGTTTGTCACCTCGCAGTTTTCGATGATGTCCACGCCAAGTCGACTAGCCGCACGCGCAAATCCCCATGCCACAGCATCATGACGTGCAACTCCAGCACGTCGCTGGATCACTGCACCAGAAATCGGAAATCGGGCTGCTGGTGAGTAATTCAGGTCAGGTAACATGATCTTAAGTTGGTCAAGAGTAAGCGTATCGCCATCTATATCGTTCAAACGAAGGGCGTTGTAACGGGTGGCTAGTCTTTCGCCATCGCTGGAACTATGACAAAGAGAGACCATGCCACGTTGGGAGAACATCAAGTTAAAATTTAGCTCTTGAGTTAGGTTTTCCCACAACTTCAAAGAGTGGTCATAAAACTTAGCATTCTCTGTTAGAAAATAATTGGATCTGATGCCAGTAGTATTTCTTCCTGTATTACCACCGCCTATCCACCCTTTTTCTAATACAGCCACACGTAAATTGTTATTAAATTTTGCAAGGTAGTAAGCAGTTGCTAAACCATGACCACCACCACCAATAATGACGACGTCATATTGTTTTTGTAATGGTGGCTTTTTCCATGCTTCAGTCCAGCCTTTGTGGCTGTTTAGTGCATGGCGGGCAATAGAGAACAATGAATATCGCATGCTAGAGAATCCTGAGCTTCAACACATTTAGAGCCTGTAATCCAATCCCCATCACGAAGACATCTTGTTCTTTGATTGATTATAAAGTCTTATTGCGTATCCTTTATCGTTCCAATTTAAATGGCCCATCCCGCTATTACTAACGCGAAGCTCTTTGGACCTCAGAATTATCTGGGGTAGCCGTTGTACACTAATGTAGAAAATCATCGTGAAGTCCGTTTGCACGTGAGTGCTTACGAACCACGGGGTGGGGAGTTCGAATCTCGCTGGGTGCACCAATAAAGCAGCAACTTACGACCGAGCGTCGAAGACTAACCGCTCCACAAAGTCGCATTTACCCTACAAATGATGGAAAATCTGGCGATTACTGCCGTATGAAGGCAGAACGCTCCTCACCAACTATCCTAAAACTCTATAAATAACAGGCTCCTAGATACCAAGAGAGGCAATAGCGATGCGATTCGGGATCAAGACAGTACCTGAGCATACAAGTTGGGGCGATATGTTGGATGTCTGGCGGGCGGCCGATGAGATTGAACTCTTTGAAACAGCCTGGAACTTTGACCATTTCTACCCGATTATTGGCGATGGAGATGGCCCCTGTTTAGAAGCCTGGGTCACACTGTCGGCTTTGGCCCAAGCGACTTCCCGTATTCGGATCGGCTGTATGGTGAACGGAGTTCCCTATCGTCACCCGGCTTTGGTCGCCAATATGGCTGCATCTCTGGACATTGTTTCTGACGGCCGCTTGGAATTAGGCTTGGGCGCTGGCTGGAATGAACAAGAGACTGAGGCCTACGGCATCGACCTGCTTCCTATAGGCCAACGGATGGATCGATTCGAAGAGGCCGTCGAGGTAGTTGACAGCCTGCTTTCGAATGAATTCACGACATTTAGAGGAAAATATTTCCAACTGGAGCAAGCACGTTGTGAGCCCAAGGGTCCCCAACAGCCCAGGCCACCTATTGTGATTGGCGGGGCTGGCGAAAAGCGTACCCTGCGTATTGCTGCCAGATTTGCACAACACTGGAATATTTCCTTCGTGACACCAGATCAATTTATCAAAAAGAATGAGATTCTGTTGACACATTGTGAATCAGTGGGTCGAGATTCGTCCTTGATTACTCGATCGGTCCAAATCATATCCGGGGCAGATCAAGATCCGGTCGAAGTCGCGGACGAAGCAGCTGCGCTGTTTGCAGCCGGTGTGGACAAAGTGATTTTTATGCTAAGTACTCCCTATCGGGCGGAGCGAGTGACCGCTCTCGCCAAATCCCTCGAGGCTATTTCAACCTGAGGGATGCGCTTCACCGTGAATTATTCGGTAAAATTAACTTTTTATGCATCTTCTATAAGTTTCGAAAAAGACTATTAAAACAATTGTTGTTCAGACACTTGGTTAGATCTGAAGGAAAGTTATAAGCGGTATCTGGAAGCTTAGGTAATGCAAATCCTGCGCCTAAACCAAGATGCCATGCTGTCGAAATTCCGGCTTTTTAGATCAATTATCCACCGATATGAGACATCTCGACCTTGGCGTCTGAAAAGACATCTACCGGAATTTGTCCGCGGAGCTCGGAATAACGATCCTCCCGCTTGCCCCACAACGTCTGTACGATTTCAAGCAAATCCTGATCACTGGCCCCCGCACGAAGCGGATCACGAATATCAAATCCTTCGGTAGCAAACAGGCAGGTGTAAATCTGCCCTACCGCCGACAGTCGTACCCTAGAGCAGTCTCCACAGAAAGACTCAGTAACAGAAGTGATGAACCCAACTTCTCCACCATCATCCACATAGCGCCAGCGCTTTGCGACCTCTCCCCGGTAGTTGGGAGACACCGGCTCGATCGGCATCTCTTTATTTATCATGGCGACCAGTTCTCTGGCTGACACAACTTCATCAAGCTTCCAATTGTTGGTCGAGCCCACGTCCATGTACTCGATAAACCGCAAGATTGAACCGGTACCGTGAAAATAGCGAGCCAGCGGCAGTACACTGTGCTCGTTAAGACCGCGCTTGATCACAGCATTGATCTTAATGTTTTCAAACCCCGCCTGCCGGGCATTTTCAATCCCCTCAAGCACCCGTGAAACTGGAAACTCGACATCACATACCGTTCTGAAGGTTTCCTCATCCAGAGCGTCCAGACTCACCGTAATTCGTTTCAAGCCGGCGTCTTTCAGCGCAACAGCACGGCCCTTGCTCAAATACGAGGCATTGGTGGTCATACTGATGTCATCGATCCCTTCAATGGATGCAATCATTTCGATCAGGTGCTCCAGATTCCGTCGAATCATCGGCTCGCCGCCTGTGATCCGGACTTTCTTTACACCGCACGCTGCAAATACCTTTGCAATCCTTACAATTTCCTCCAATTGCAATAGTTCATCCCGGGGAACAAATGCATAACCTGGGCCGAAAATCTCCCGCGGCATGCAGTACACACAACGAAAATTGCAGCGGTCAGTAACTGAGATCCGGAGATCCCTGATCGACCGACCGAAGGCATCCACTGAACTTATTGCTGCCGTCGAAGCCATCCTTGATTAACCCCCACCTCGCTGAAAGGTTAAGTCAAACCTGGACTGGAACCGCTCTCTTTCTGCTACCGAGAGATTAACGTACTTAAAGATCACTTCGATAAAAGGTATTTTTACCAAAGCCGTTAAACGTCTTTCGCACTGAGGTCCGAGCGAGATCTGAATTGTGCCATCTGCATATTGCAAAGTAGCCCCATCTGAATAAGTCTTATGAACCCAGCCACCGGGTAACTGACTGAGCGAGCGGAAAAAATCCGAGTAGGTGAGACCCATTTCCCTGCGTAATGTCATCTCGGTTGGCATGAAAGCGTCAATTAACCACCGGCGACGGGCGGCCAAATTGCCAGTATGTCACCTTCCTTTAGCTTGTTCTGATCTCGATCGGACGGCGCGCAATACACACCATTCACAAGCACAAGATGGGCTTTTTCAGCGGGCACTTTAAACTGTTCAATGACTTGACTGATACTCTGCTCACGATCCAAGACAACCTCCACTGCATTCTGATGAGCACCGTCGGGCAGATATTCGGAAAGTCCGGCAAATAGTTTAAGTGTGATCTTCAAAACCAAAGCGTCGCAATGCGATCAAGCAGATCCAGCAACTTCCTGTGTCACCCCGATGTAGGCTTCCATTAAACCAACTGGATTTTTTTTCAACCGCTCTTTCCACACACCAAGGGGGACACGGCTTTCAATCAATCCGCGTAATACACCCAAGTGCGCATGGTAACCCACCGTATTCGCACCGACGAGAACATCATCCTTGAACTGCAAGTTGATGTACTGGTAATTGTCCGGGTTGTATATCTCAGCCGAGTCACTACCGTCTACCCCTTCCCAGGCACCGAAAGATGACGTTACAAGGCCAAGCGTATCAAGAATATTCATATTGAGGCTACCCTTGTAACTGAAAGAGTTGTTGGTCGCCATGTTGGTCGCAGCCACTCGACCGTGTTCAGTGGCCGTAGGCTGAACAGCGTGAACGGCGGTCTCACCGGTCGAGAAATCCAACCCTTGCGCACAATCACCAGCAGCATAGACATCAGAGATACTAGTCTGCATGAACTCGTCGACCTCTATACCCTGATCAATCTTAATGTCCAGATCCTGAAGAAATCCAACATTCGGTTTTACACCGGTAGACACAATGACAACATCCGCAGGGTAAGCTTCACCATTATTGAGTACGACGTTGAGTTCATTCTGGGTTGACTCAATTGTCTCCACTGTCGTCCCCGTGTGAACGGTAACACCCTTACTTTCACACCAGGTTTTCAGCAAATTACCAGCTTTCTCACCCAGCATCCGCGGCACCATGCGCGGACCCATTTCGACGACGGTCAGGTCAACTTCACGAAGCACCCACGATTCCAGAATAATACAGCCAATAAATCCCGCACCAACCTGGACCGCGCGTGCACCCGGTTTGGCAAGTTCGATAATGCGTTCTGCGTCTTCCAGATGCCAGCATTGTTGAACACGAGGATCATCCATCCCAGCAACCGGCGGTATTATGGGTTCAGCACCGGTAGCGATCAGTAGCTTGTCGTAAGCCATAGCGGAACCGTCGCCCAGTATGACCTTGTGCCCTGCAGCATCAACAGCGGTGGCCTCGCCATGCACCAGTTCGATTCGATGGCTCTCGAAGTGATCGGAAGAGCGGCGCAGGTAGGTCCCTGACTCTTCTACTTTGCCAGTCAAATAATAGGGAATAGCCATTCTGGAGTAAGGCTGTTGTGCCTGTGACCCAATCATTGTGATCTGTCCGTCTTCATCCAGTACACGAAGCTTCTCAGCCGCAGCAACAGCGGCGGGCCCGGCACCGATTATCACGTAATGCACTGAATTTCTCTCAAGCTAGAGACGAAACACCCGGTGGCACGATACGTGCCACCGGGCTCGTTGAGTCGATTTGCAATCGAAAGTTTACGTTAGAGGCTCAATCGCGACAGAGTATCTTGTGTAGGAACGCCAGATTCATCCCAACCGCGAACTTGATAGTACTCCGGTAACATCTCGTCAAGACGATTGACAGAGCCTTTAGCTGACCCAGTTTTTGCGATATCCTTAAGCATGCGCTCGGGTAAAGTATCGTCAGCACCGGTAAACCCAGCGGCAATATTGTACTGGCGCTCCATATTCCAAATGCGTTCGCCGACCTCATTAAGGCGCTCGACACCCCAGTCTCCCTCACAAGCAGCATCAATCATCGGTGCGATATCGTCACCAGTAAGCGCAAAAGTAGTAAATATGCAGGTACCACTCGAATCGACCGCGGCAGTTAAGTCCTGGAATGCCTTCACGAGTCCGGCTTTCCCTTCCGTCACCAGCGGATCGGTTTTCCCCCCTATACCGAGCACCTCAGACGATACGGTATAGGCTCGGAGATGACAGGCTCCACGATTTGAGGTCGCATAACCTAACCCCATTCCCTGAATAGCTCGCGGATCATACGCAGGAAATTCTTGACCCTTGACCGTCATCGAAAACTCAGGGTGACCGTATTTAGCGCATAAGCGTTTCGACCCTTGACCAAGCTCCTTTCCGAAACCTTCGCCTTTGGCGGTTGCATCAACCATCGCCACAAAAACTTCTGTATTCCCAAATGTAAGCTCGTGACCCCCGGTATCGTCACTGGTGATCGCGCCTGCCGCGTACAGGTCCATGGCCGCACCCAGCGTTGAGCCCAATGTAATTGGATCAAGACCCTGCTCATTACAAACAAAATTAGCGTAAGTCACTGCATCTAAATCTTTGACTCCACAAGCGGCTCCGAGTGCCCAGGCGGCTTCGTACTCCAACCCACCGCTGACCATCTGGTATTCTGGTTTATCCTTCACAGTAAAATGACTCGGATCTATCTTAGAGCGCCGCTGGCAGGATATCGGACAATTGAAACATGCGGCATTTGAAACAAGATTAGCCTCGCCGTCGCTTTCTCGTGGCTCGGCCATTGCCTCAGCGCTGATATCGTGCGCGCCTTCAAACTGGACGTCGTGACCGTTACGTGTAGGTAGTGCACCCAACTCATTAATGACATTCATCAGCACCTGCGTGCCGTGCGTTGGTAGTCCTTCACCAGTAATGGCATTCTCAGCCAGAATTTCTTTGGCCGTGTTCGATGTTTTCATCATAGCCATCGGGTCTTTGACCTTCACGCCGACAGTACCGCGTACCACCATGGCTTTGAGATTTTTCGAGCCCATTACAGCACCGACCCCGGAACGACCAGCTGCCCGGTCCATATCATTTACGACCGCTGCGTACAGAACACCATTCTCACCCGCGAGACCAATCGAGGCGACACGAACATCATTGTCACCACGACGCTCACGCAGAGTGGTTTCTGTTTCCCACACTGATTTACCCCATAGATCTGATGCATCCTTGAGCTCAGCTTTGTCGTTGGTAATGTCAAGATATACAGGTGTATCCGACTTGCCTTCAAAAATAATCATATCCCACCCGGCATTTTTCAACTCACCGCCAAAAAAACCTCCGGAATTGGAACAGGCAATAGCTCCAGTTAGCGGACTTTTACAGACCACCGACCAGCGACCCGATGTCGGTGCAATGGTGCCCGTCAGCGGGCCAGTTGCGATTATCATTTTGTTGTCTGGCGAAAATGGGTCGACATTAGGGTCGGTCTCCTCTACCAGATACTTGGTCGCCAAACCACGCTGGCCCATGTAGTCCTGCGCCCATTCCATGTTCAATGGCTCACTGGTGCAGGTACCCGCGCCCAAATCCACTCGTAATATTTTTTCAGACCAGCTCATAGCTCGTGCCTCCTCTCTAGGTTTATTTGTCTCGCTAAATACTTCCGGTTGTGTTTTATGTTTAATGCCTCACCGTACTGTCACAGTCTACCAATTCAGCGGTAACATGATTCCAAATCCTGTCATAACCAGTACTGTCTTTATCAACAAAAGCCAGGGCCGGAGTTGGGCACGCCTCAACGCACATCGGCTCACCGCCACACAGATCGCACTTGGTGACCACTCCGGAATCCGCATCATAATTAATGGCGCCATAAGGACAGGCGATACTGCAAACCTTACAGCCCACACAGACTTCAGCCGAGATCTCTTTGGCACCCGTTGTCGGATTAATCGTGATCGCCTCAACCGGGCACACTACCATACACCAGGCTTCTTCACACTGAGTACAGGTTGAGGGAATATTGACAGCCCCGCCATTGTATAGCGACACGTCCATCACGGACTTGGCCGGATTGAATGCACCCACTTTACCGTAGGAACACATCATTTCACATTGATGACAACCGGTACACGTGTCGCTGTCCATTCGGAGTGCTTTGAGCATTTTGATTTCTTTTTTACCTTGTAATCTGAGACGAGGGACTTAAACCGGCGATCTAACTGCTATGGTACACGTTCAATGACCGAATTCAACCTGTCTGAGCACTGTCACGGCCAGCGACGGCACTGAAACTGCACAACCGTTAGAATTCCCCTCCAATCATCAGGGCATGCTTGGGACAGGGGCCATTGCGCAGACACTTAGTCAGCTTTTTAAAGATCATCGTCGTCGCAGTTCTGCTGACAGTCATTTATTTCGCGGTAGACTGGCACGACAGCTACACGATCATCTCCAGTAAAGACGGCCACCAAGAGACCATCTACGGTGAGATTGTCGGCCCATGGGATACCAATCCTGTTCTTTTCCGTGCGGATGATGCATCTGTTCCAAAACCCCTCCAGCTGACTAATGCCGATGGTCAACCCTCCGTCAACCTCAGTCCGGGTATCCTGACCTATTTCTCCAATCTCGATGTTCCACTGTTTTTGCTCGGTGCTACCGCATTTTTCATCTTTGTCGTGATCATCAATTCGCGATGGTGGTGGCTGATGCGCGCCAATAGGCTGGGAGTGGGTTTTTTTGAAACTCAGCGATTCGCCTGGATCGGGCTTTTCTGCAGTAACGTGCTGCCCGGTGCGACCGGCGGTGATATTGTCAAAGCCGTCTTCATCGTCCGCCGCTGCAGTGGCGACAAAGTCCGTGCCGTAGTATCAGTGGTGGTCGATCGCATTGTTGGGCTCTTGTCTTTGCTCACAGTATGCAGCCTCTCCGTACCGTTGGTATTCGATCGTTTTCCGCTTTTTGCTGGGGTCATCTGGGTCTGTGCACTGGGTGCTGCTGCGGTGGCAGCACTGCTGCTGAGTCCGCGGCTGCGACGCCTACTTCGGTTTGAGGCCCTGGTCCAGAAACTACCTTTACGGATTGGAACTGTCGTGACTGATATCGACCATGCCCTGTTGCAGTATCGTGCTCACCTCAGGGGTATCGGTGTGTGGATCCTGATCAGCCCCCTGACTTACAGCTTATTCTGCCTGAGCGTTTTCCTGATGGACCGGGCATTGGGTGTTGGACTGTCACTCACAGACTATTTCGTCATCGTACCGGTCGCTGCTGTGGCACAGGCAATTCCGATTGCACCAGCCGGTTGGGGTATCGGCGAGGCTGCTTACGGTGCGCTGATCGGAAAATTTGGCGCTGCTGCTTTGCCCGGAATTGCCGACGCCGAGCAGATGATGCGAACGAGGGGGATCGCACTGTCAGTGCTCCACCGCACCCACGTTATGATATGGTCGTTGGCAGGGGGTGTTCTACTACTCCTGGACCGTCAACGACACCCGTCGGATCGAAACCTCACTTTTGATTCAGATGATGCCGGTGAACCTGCGAGCAAGTCATGATGCGATCGTCTGCGCCTCCTGTCCACTCCAGCAAAACACTTAAGGTCACCGTTACCTACCTGAATCTCAGTACACTGGTTGAACCCGCACCGACGATCCCGTCACAAATCTCAAACCTCACGCTGCTGCGCACCAAAAACCCTACCGTTTCTTTTTATCGTTATCTTTACTACCAGGTCGGTGAACCTTGGTTGTGGTATGAACGACGCGGGATGTCCGACTCAGATCTCCATGCCATCATTACAAACGATGCGGTTGCAATTCATGTGCTCTACATCGAAGGCACACCAGCCGGATATGTCGAACTGGACAACCGTGTCCCCGGCGAGGTCGAGATCGCATATTTTGGACTACTGCCGGAATATATCGGCTGTAAGCTTGGTCCCTGGTTCCTGTATTGGGCAGTACGTGAAGCCCAATCACAAAGCCCAGACAGAATCTGGGTCAATACGTGTACGCTCGATCACCCAGCTGCGCTAGCACTGTATCAACGCACCGGTTTTGTGATCTATGAGCGGCAGACTCTCACTATATGGGATCCCAGGACGCAGCCGAACTGGTGATTACGGCAAGCCCGGTTCGGATTACAACCCACAGGCTCAGCTGGGACTGTAAAACTTCCTTGCTCAGCTAGTCGACTTCTGCCTGGTCGCCCTTCCGACCCAGCCAAGTCTTGCGGTCGCCTGAGCGCTTGCGCGCGAGCAGTAGATCCAGTGTCTTTTCCGCCTTGGCGTGACGATCAAATTCCAGTTGGATAAGCCGACGTGTTGCAGGATTCATTGTCGTTTCTCGCAGCTGTGACGGATTCATCTCTCCTAATCCCTTAAATCGTTGCACATTCACTGTACCGCGGAGTTTCTCTTTTTCGATATGCCCAAGAATACTGCGCCGCTCTTTTTCATCCAACGCGTAGAAAACGTGCTTGCCGACATCCACTCGAAACAAAGGTGGCATTGCGACGCAGACTCGACCGGCTTCAACCAATGCCCTGAAGTGACGTACAAATAGAGCGCAGAGTAATGTTGCGATGTGCGCACCGTCGGAATCGGCATCAGCAAGAATACAGACCTTGCCATAGCGCAGGCTCGAAAAGTCCGAAAAACCCGGATCAACCCCCAGCGCAATCGCAATATCGTGCACTTCCTGCGACGCCAACACCTCAGCCGAATCGACCTCCCAGGTGTTCAGTATCTTGCCACGTAGCGGCATGATGGCCTGAAAGTCCTTGTCCCGGGCCTGCTTTGCCGATCCTCCGGCTGAATCTCCTTCGACTAGAAATAGCTCGGTCTGCTCAAGGTCCTGGCTGGCACAGTCTGCCAGTTTTCCGGGAAGCGCCGGCCCGGTCGCTACTTTTTTCCGTGCTACCTGACGACCCGCCTTGAGTCGATGCTGTGCGTTTTCAATGGCTAGATTCGCGATCTGCTCTGCCTCTGCAGTATGCTGGTTCAGCCACAGGCTGAAAGCATCGCGAGACATGGCGCTGACAAAAATTCCGGCATCGCGAGAGGACAACCGCTCTTTGGTCTGGCCGCTGAACTGGGGATCCTTCATTCTCACAGATAACACAAAACAACAGCTGTTCCAGACATCTTCCGGCGCCAGTTTGATACCTCGTGGCAGCAGTTCCCTGAATTCACAGAATTCTCTAACCGCATCGGTCAACCCACCGCGAAATCCGCTCACGTGCGAGCCGCCCTGGGCTGTGGGGATAAGATTGACATAGCTTTCTGCGACTGGATCACCTCCATTAGCCAGCCAGGACACTACCCAGTCGACTTCTTGTTCTCCAGTCTTAACATGTCCCACAAACGGAGCCGCTGGGACAATCTCAAAATCTCCGATTTCACTCAACAAATAATCTTCCAGCCCGTCTTCGTATTCCCAGGTTTCGCTGTTCTTTGAATTATTCTCGTCCTTGAGTGCTATACACAGTCCAGAACACAGGACTGCCTTCGCTCTTAACAGCCTTTTAAGTCGGCTAACCGAAAAGCCAGAGCTGTCAAAATATTCAGGGTCTGGCCAGAACCGAAGCCGCGTACCCGAATTCCTAGCACCAACCTTGCCAGTCGACTTGAGTCGAGCCAGTGCCACACCATCACGAAATGCCATGTGATATTCCTTACCGCTGCGCTTGACCCAAACTTCCAGTCTGGATGAGAGCGCATTTACAACAGACACGCCAACACCATGCAGACCGCCGGCATAACTGTAGCTTTTGTCAGAGAACTTACCTCCGGCGTGAAGCCGGGTGAGAATCACCTCAACACCGCTGACTTGCTCACCCTTGTGCTGATCTACGGGCATACCGCGACCGTCGTCTGTTACCGTCATGGACTGGTCTTTGTGTAACGTAACCTCAATGCGGTGAGCGTAACCCGCAATTGCCTCATCAACGCTGTTGTCGATCACTTCCTGCGCCAGATGATCTGGTCGCTCAGTCTCCGTATACATACCGGGTCGCTTTCTGACCGGTTGCAAACCTGTCAGAACTTCAATTGCACTTGCATCGTAGCTGGCGGTCATCAAATCTATATTTGAAGTGATTGTTGGGGCGCGGCGCGAATAATACACGACTCACATAGACGCTGATCCTATACTTGTTTTCGGACCTTTCTTGTGCCAGTTTTAGAAAAAAGGGCCAGTTACAATCAGCCCTTTATGCGAATAATTCTGACTGCTCTGGCATCAGTCATCAAGATTATCGAGAGCCTTCTGGAACCGGTTGGCGTGCGACCGTTCGGCCTTGGCTAGAGTTTCAAACCAGTCTGCGATCTCGTCAAAACCTTCCTCTCGTGCGGTTTTAGACATCCCTGGACACATATCGGTGTATTCATGGGTTTCCCCGCTATGGCCGCCTGCAGGTTCTGGCTGGTTGCACCTATAGGCAGCCCCGTGGCAGGGTCACCACTTTGCTCCAGATACTCCAGATGGCCGTGGGCGTGACCAGTTTCCCCTTCCGCGGTTGATCTAAACACAGCCGCAACATCGTTATACCCCTCTACATCGGCCTTGGCCGCGAAATACAAATAACGCCGGTTTGCCTGCGACTCTCCGGCAAATGCATCTTTGAGATGCTGTTCTGTTTGACTCCCTTTGAATGTCATATCACCGCCTCCATAACCAAATTGCTGAAGAATTTCAGCTTGCGATAAAATAGAGTGGGTGATCCTGAGTCTAAATCGAGGCTTCAATCAAGGTCAACGAGGCAACTTATCTATGGCCAGACAAACAAAACCGAAAATTGGGGATTTCGAGAAGTCCCTAAAGGAACTTGAAACCATTGTTGTGAGGATGGAGGAAGGTGATCAGTCGCTGGAAGCCTCCCTGAAAGATTTTGAGCGGGGTATGGCACTCGCTCAGATCTGCAGATCCAGCCTGGATACTGCAGAACAGAAGGTACAAATGCTGATTGAGAAAAACGGCGCGCTACAAACCGAACCCTTCGAGCCAGAAAACTAGTGCCCGGCAAGGACTTTCTTGAACCAGTCTGGACGGTATGGCGAGAACGTGTAGCTGATTATCTGGATCGAATACTACCCGTAACTGCAGATCAACCGGGCCTGCTGCACAGTGCCATGCGCTACAGTACACTGGCTGTAGGCAAACGTTTCCGGGCAGCGTTGGTTTATGCCGCTGGCAGACATACCGGTGCGGCGGACAGCGCACTAGATGTTCCAGCGTGTGCGGTCGAACTGGTGCACACTTTCTCACTGATTCACGATGATCTGCCTGCAATGGATGATGACGATCTGCGGCGTGGACAACCCACCTGCCACAAGGCTTTTGATGAGGCGACTGCGATCCTGGCAGGCGATGCCTTACAGGCATTGGCTTTTGAGCTGCTCGCATCCGACAGCGCCCTAACGGTTGACGCTGAACGGCGCCTTGCGATGTGTCAATTACTCGCCAGTGCAGCAGGGACACGGGGTCTCGCCGGCGGCCAGGCCCTGGATCTGACAGAATCATCCGCTATCGGGATGGAATCATTGGCGAATAGACATGCGCTCAAAACCGGCAGTCTAATACGGGCATCTGTGGCATTGGGCGCGCTGACCGGTTCGGCCGATCAAACGACATTAGATCATCTGGATAAATTTGCCGATGCAATTGGACTGGCTTATCAGGTCATTGATGATGTTCTCGACGGTACCGTCAGCACAGACATTCTCGGCAAAGACAGCGACTCCGACCGCAACGCTGACAAATTCACGTACCTCACTGAACTCGGTGAACAGAACGCACGTGAGTTTGCGCAGAATCTGCACGAGCGTGCGATCAGTTCACTGGACAACTTATCGATGAACACCAATTTGCTCAGGGACCTCGCTGGATTTACTATCCACAGAACGCACTGATACCGATCACCTTGGCTCAGGCCAAACGTCGACCCTAATTCGACTTCCCCTATGAATAAAGCGCCACAAAATAATCTTCTGGACCGCATAGATTCTCCATCTGATCTACGCCAACTCAAGCAAGCACAACTGCCCCAACTGGCCCAGGAGATCCGCGACTACCTGATCAACACAATCTCGGCTACCGGCGGACATCTAGCGCCTGGTCTAGGTGCAGTTGAACTCACGCTGGCACTGCATTATGTGTTTGACACCCCCCGTGACCGCCTAGTCTGGGATATCGGTCACCAAGCCTATCCGCACAAAATATTGACGGGCCGGAAACATCAACTCCATACAATCCGTCAGCAGTCTGGACTTTCGGGATTTCTGAGTCGCACTGAAAGCGACTATGACGTTTTTGGTGCTGGCCATTCCAGCACATCAATCAGCGCTGCACTTGGCATGGCTGTGGCATCAAGGCTCGATAATCAACAGCGCGAAGTTGTTGCCATCATTGGAGACGGAGGACTGACCGCGGGTCTTGCGATGGAAGCTCTAAACAATGCCGGTGCCAATGACAACGACATTCTTGTGGTTCTCAATGACAACGAAATGTCGATCTCACGGAACGTAGGCGCCATATCGAACTACCTTGCCAGAATCCTTTCAGGGAAAGCCTATACCACGGTCAGAGAAGGCAGTAAAACGGTCCTGGGCACCATACCGCCCATGCAGGCACTGGCGAGGCGCTGGGAAGAACACATGAAAGGCATGGTCATGCCGAGCACGCTTTTCGAAGAACTTGGGTTCTACTATATCGGTCCAATCAACGGGCACGACACACACACCCTGATCTCTACCCTGAAGAACCTCAAGTCCATGCGCGGCCCGCGTTTTCTGCACGTGGTGACCCAGAAAGGACGTGGCTACGAACCGGCTGAAGGAGACCCCAGCGTCTTTCATGGTGTCGGCCCGTTCGATCCGTCTACCGGCAAAGTCGAAAAGAAAACCAGCAGTCGGACCTACAGCCACGTTTTTGGTGATTGGCTGTGTGACATGGCCGAAGAGGATGGAAAACTCATCGGAATTACACCTGCCATGCGTGAAGGTTCGGGTCTAGTGAGATTTTCTGAAGAATTTCCAGAACGCTACTTTGATGTCGGCATTGCAGAACAGCACGCAATGACATTTGCTGCAGGTGTCGCCTGCGAGGGTCTGAAACCGGTCGTCGCCATCTACTCAACCTTCTTACAACGAGCTTACGATCAGCTGATACATGATGTCAGCGTTCAGGGATTGGATGTAACATTGGCCATAGACCGCGCCGGCATTGTCGGCGCAGATGGGCCAACCCACCAGGGCGCTTTCGATCTCACTTTTCTTCGCTGCCTGCCCAATATGGTCGTGATGGCGCCGGCAGATGAAGCTGAATGCCGAGACATGCTGTATACCGCCTACCACCATCAGGGTCCTGCGGCTGTGCGTTATCCCCGTGGTGGCGGTCCGGGGAAGCCCGAAAACAAGGTTATGAATAGACTACCGCTTGGTCGTGCACAAACCATAAGGACCGGAAAGAGAATCGCAATACTTGCCTTTGGCACTATGGTTTCACCCGCACTGGAGGCGGCAAATTCTCTCGATGCAACCGTAGTTAATATGCGTTTTGTGAAACCATTAGATGAATCTCTTATTCTGGACATGGCCGGGAGCCATGACATGCTGATTACCGTTGAAGAGAACACTGTGCTTGGTGGTGCGGGTTCGGGTGTCTCGGAAATCTTGCGGAACAAGCAATTCACCGTGCCGATGCTGAGTCTGGGCCTGCCCGATATTCATATCGAACACGGTTCAGCAAATGACATGCTCGCCGCCTGTGGCCTTGATGCTGCCGGGATACATCAAGCAATCAAGCAAGCGATGCAATCCCAGCTTGCCCCTATTCTTGAATCTGCTTAGACTTGTGGGAGCGTGTGTGCTCTAACTCACGAAGTACTCTATCTTATGAACAAACCCCTACCCGAACCCGTCATCGACTCGACGATTGCGGATGTCCAAGGGAGTCCGGACAACCGGAACCTGACCATTGACAAAGTGGGGGTGAAAGATGTCCGTCATCCTGTCATTGTCAAAGATCGGAGTGGCTGGGAACAACACACCGTTGCCAACTTCAATATGTTTGTTGAACTGCCCCATAATTTCAAGGGCACGCACATGTCCCGTTTCATCGAGATCCTCAACCAGCATGAACGGGAAACCACTGTTCAGTCTTTCCGGGTCATGCTACATGAGATGATCGAGCACTTGGATGCCCACACAGGGCATATCGAAATGAGTTTTCCATTTTTTCTGCAAAAGAAAGCCCCGGTTACCGGAGTTGAGAGTTTGCTCGACTATCAGGTGACGCTGACCGGTCAGGTCAATCAGAGTAGCGTCGTCACGGAAATTCGTATTGTCGTGCCCGTGACCAGCCTGTGCCCCTGCTCCAAGGAAATATCTAACTATGGGGCCCACAACCAGCGTTCTCATGTCACCGTAAGCGTCCGCTCTAGTGCGTTTATCTGGATCGAGGAGTTGATCGAAACAGTCGAAGCACAGGCGAGTTGCGAATTGTATGGTCTACTCAAAAGACCTGACGAGAAATATGTCACCGAAAAAGCGTACGATAATCCAAAGTTCGTCGAAGACCTTGTTCGCGATATTGCCGGTCAACTGAATCAGGACCAAAGAATCAGCAGCTATACCGTTGAAGCCGAAAACTTCGAATCTATCCATAATCATTCCGCTTACGCGCAGATCCACAGCGAACAGCAAGACTGAACAACGCCCCGCGGCGCTTTTAGTCGCATTCTCCGATGGATCAGGTGATTTTTCTCCGGCGCACGGTAACAACCGTAAACACCTCAATTGATTAGGCCCGTCTACGCATGCGTATAGGGATTGATCTGGGCGGAACCAAGACCGAGGGTGTCATACTCGACCGGGGCGGTAAAGAACTTGTCCGTCGTCGCTACCCCACCCCCCGAGCTGAAGGCTACGAGGCCATCCTAAACACTATCGGATCTCTGATTGCGGAACTTGACCAGTTCGCCGGGCATCAGTGCACAGTTGGTGTCTGCACACCCGGTGCAGTGTCACAAGTTAACGGGTGCTTGAAGAATTCAAATACAGTCTGCATGAATGGTCGACCAGTCGCTAGTGATTTGGAAAACCTTATCGGCCGGCCGGTTCGGCTGGAGAATGATGCCAACTGTTTCGCCCTTGCTGAGGCCATCGATGGTGCCGGCAAGAATGCCGGCAGTGTTTTCGGAATCATTCTGGGGACCGGGGTGGGTGCAGGCATTGTCATCAACAGGACTCTGTTCAAAGGACTGCATCACATCGCCGGTGAGTGGGGTCACAATGTACTGGAAGCCGATGGCCCGCTATGCTACTGCGGCAATAACGGCTGTGTAGAAACGTTTCTCTCGGGACCAGGTCTGGTGGCTGAGTATGTCAGACAGGGCGGTGACACCAGCGTGGACGCTACCACGGTGGCGACACGAGCCGCACACGACCCCACAGCGGGGGAAGCACTGAATGTGTTTTTAGATCGATTTGGTCGGGCCCTGGCAATGGTGATCAATATCCTGGACCCTGATTTGGTCGTCCTTGGGGGTGGCCTTTCCAAAATCGAGCGTCTATATATCGAGGGGCGCCAGCGCACTGCGCTTTACGTATTCAACGAAGACTTCCGCACGCCGATCGTATCGAATAATCATGGAGACAGCGGCGGTGTCCGCGGTGCCGCCCTACTCTGGCCAGAGTGATCTAGCTGACGCTAGGGAAATCTCCCGCTTGCGTCAGAGTCACGCCGTGGGGGTGGTTGCAGACCCCTCTCGTAGAGCCAGTCCCAATCCGGACCGTCCCATCCAAACCTCTTAAGGTCTACTGTCCCTTTAAGGCTAAACACAATTCCCTCACGGATTAATGCCTGGCGCTGACGCGGGTCTGCTGCACCATCGCTGCGGGTGCTGATCTTTCCCTGGCTGTTGATCACCCGCTGCCAGGGCACATCCATCCCGGCTGGGAGCGATGCCAGAGCATAGCCGACGAGCCTTGGGCCACACCCCACGATGGCAGCAACCTGCCCATAGGTCGCAACAACACCCGCCGGGATTGTCTTCACAACCTCGTAAATCGTTTGATGGCGTACTGAGAAAGATTCTGTAGCGCTGCTCATCCTGGTTAAGCCCGGGTTTAACTGATCACTCAGCACACCTTCATGTGGTCACCCACAAACTCGATAGTCGCCAACGTCAGAATAGGTGCATCGACATCCGACAACATCTCTCGGCCACCTTCAGCAGGTTTTTCGATCACACAACCAATGCCGACTAGATTCGCTTGGCTTTCACGCACAAGACGAACGAGTGCACTGAGCGTCGACCCTGTAGCCAGAAAATCATCGATAATCAGCACACAGTCATCCGGCCCTAGAAAACGGCGATCTACCATAAGGTCGATGTGGGAGCCTCGGGTTCGACTGATAGCCTCGGCGACATAATAAGTACCTGTCATCAGAGCAGAGCGACCTTTGCGGGCATAAATCAACTCCGCACCAAATGTTGACGCCACACCCAGCGCTACAGGAATACCACTGACTTCCGCGGTGACGACTTTAGTCACCAGATCAACGCCACACGCCTGAAACTGTGAGCAGAGCTCTACTGCCATGCGCAAAGTGAGTCCAGGCTCAACCTGGTGGTTCAGAAAACTGTCCAGCTTGACAATCCCACCGCCGACGTGGACACCTTCGTTGGTAATCTTGTCGATCAACTCCTGCATATCCTTCCCCCGCCAACTCTGTACAGCATCGCGGAATATCGTAACAGATCACGGACGTATTCTCTGTTCTGCACACTGATTCAGGCTCTCGAGTACTTCTTCTAGCGTGCTACCCAATAGCTGAAGCTGAACATTCTCTGACAGTCGATGATCACCGTTCTTTACCAGGCAGACTCGAACATCGGATGTGGTCAGTGCTTGACTCAATTGAACAGCGGTTTCCCAGGGTACCTCCGTGTCCAGCATACCCTGGATCAGACGCACGGGACAGTGAATATCGATGGGATTTTCCATCAACAGATTTTTTTCCCCGTCTTCGATAAACGCTTTGGTTACCGGATAACCTTCTGAGTCATGCTCCGAATCCAGCAGAATGATACCGTCACGGTTCAGCGTCTGTCGCTGCTCGGCAGTCAAGTCCCGCCACATCAGGTCTCGGGTGAAGTCCGGTGCCGCGGCAATTCCGATCATGCCACTGATCTGCGGCCCCAGCGCGAGGGCGACATGCAGCATGATCCAACCGCCCATGCTGGAGCCGATCAGTATCAATGGACCATCGACGACGGCCTTGATCACTGTTAGGGCGTCCTGGGTCCATGCGCTGATGCTGCCGCTTTCAAATTGACCGCCGGAGGCCCCGTGTCCGGAATAATCAAATCGCAGCATTGCATGTCCCTGCGCCCGGCAAAGGTCGGCAAGATACTGTGCTTTGGTGCCGGACATATCGGAGCGGTAACCGCTCAGGAATACAACGCAAGGAGCCCGCCCGGGTTCAAACACATAAGCGAGTTTTTGTGCGGCCGCGTTCAGTATAAATTCGGTTTTAGCCATCGTAACTGGAGTCGACACAAAGTCTGTCGCCGGCCGCTGCGCGGTCTGCGTGGTCATTAAGGCGTACAGTTTCACACCTTCGTTGACCACCTGACAAGCAGCGACTATTTGAAGTCAGGTATTCCAAAATGATTGACGTTTACGTAAACGTCAATCTACAATTCACCCTGTACGGCAATATCGCCTTACAACATTGATTTTAGCCTCGGGAAACACCCCATGGAATCCGCAACTGCACTCAATTTTGCTCTTGGGGAAACGACCGATCTTCTGCGTGACTCGATCCGTGAATTTGCTCGTGCCGAAATAGCGCCGCAGGCATCGGAGATTGACCAAAATAATCACTTCCCCCGTGAATTATGGGGGAAAATGGGAGACTTGGGCCTGCTCGGTATCACGGTAGAGGAAGCCTTTGGTGGAGCTGGGATGGGCTATTTACAGCACACCGTGGCCATGGAGGAAATCAGCCGTGCGTCAGCGGCTGTCGCATTATCTTATGGCGCCCACTCGAATCTTTGCGTCAACCAGATCCGTCGTAACGGTACCGACGACCAGAAACACAAATACCTCCCCAAGCTGATCAGTGGCGAGCACATCGGTGCATTGGCCATGAGCGAACCTAGCAGTGGTTCAGACGTTGTCAGCATGCAGCTTCACGCTGATCGGGTTGACGACGGTTTTCTACTCAACGGCAACAAAATGTGGATTACCAACGGGCCCGACGCTGATGTGCTCGTCATCTATGCCAAGACGGAACCCAAAGCAGGATCTAATGGAATCAGCGCATTTCTGATTGAAAAATCGTTCACCGGATTTTCCACCGGGAAAAAACTCGACAAACTTGGCATGCGAGGTTCCAATACCAGTGAGCTGATATTTGAAGACTGTGCGGTACCGGAAGAAAACATGCTGGGTGAACTGAATACCGGCGTTCAGTTACTGATGAGCGGCCTTGACTACGAGCGTGTTGTGCTTTCCGGTGGTCCCCTAGGAATCATGCAGGCCTGTATGGACGTGGTGCTCCCCTACGTGCATGAACGCACACAATTTGGTCAACCCATCGGCCAGTTCCAGCTGATGCAAGGTAAGCTGGCCGATATGTACACGACTATGAATGCCTCACGAGCTTATGTTTATGCTGTCGCTGCGGCGTGCGACAGAGGAGAAACAACAAGAAAGGATGCGGCTGGCGCCATTCTCTATGCTGCAGAAAAAGCCACATGGATGGCGCTTGAATCCATCCAGGCTCTGGGGGGTAATGGTTACATCAACGACTATCCCACCGGTCGACTGCTCCGAGACGCAAAACTTTACGAAATCGGTGCCGGCACCAGCGAAATCCGACGTATGTTGATCGGCAGAGAACTTTTTGACGACACACGATGACACAAAACGGAGAACGTATGAGTGAAGACTCGATCGTAATTACTGGTGCAGCACGGACTCCACTCGGAGGCTTTCAAGGTGACCTGGCCTCGGTTACAGCACCGGAACTTGGTGCCATAGCCATAGACGCCGCTGTAGAACGATCCCGTATCGGCCCAGAGACCATCGACGAAGTGTTGATGGGGTGTGTATTGCCCGCAGGCCAAGGCCAGGCACCCGCAAGGCAGGCCGCTCTCGGAGCCGGCCTGCCGTTGCACGTCGGCTGTACCACAATCAATAAAATGTGTGGTTCCGGTATGAAGGCAGTGATGCTTGCAAACGACCTGATCGCATCAGGGAGTGCGAATACAGCAATTGGTGGTGGTCAAGAAAGCATGAGCAATGCGCCATTTCTCCTGCCAAAAGCCAGGGGTGGATACCGATTGGGTCACGGAGAAGTGGTTGATCACATGTTTCTGGATGGTCTCGAGGATGCCTATGAACCCGGTCGACTGATGGGTACGTTTGCCGAAGACTGTGCTGATCGATATGTGTTTTCGAGAGAAGATCAGGACGATTTCGCGATTGAATCCCTGACCCGTGCCAAAGAAGCCATCGAAAGCGGCGCTTTTCAGAATGAAGTTGTTCCAGTTACCGTTTCGGATCGGACAGGCGAGCACCTTGTCGATTATGACGAGCAACCGCTTAAAGGAAACGTCGAAAACATACCACGCCTCAAACCAGCGTTTCGCAAAGGCGGTACTGTGACTGCTGCCAATTCAAGCTCAATTTCAGATGGTGCCGCTGCGCTGGTTTTGATGCGTCTATCTGCTGCTGAAAAGGGCGGCCACGTCCCATTGGCCAAAATTGTCGGGCATGCCAGTCACGCCCAGGAACCTGCTCTGTTCACAACTGCGCCCGTGTTTGCAATTAGAAAGCTGCTCGAAAAACTCAACTGGAAAGCGACAGACGTTGATCTCTATGAGATCAACGAGGCATTTGCAGTAGTCACAATGGCGGCGATGCGTGATCTTGAACTGGACCACCAACAGGTCAACCGACACGGCGGCGCCTGTGCTCTGGGTCACCCTATAGGTGCCTCAGGTGCAAGAATAATCGTGACCCTACTCTCAGCGCTTCAGAGATACGATATGCACAAAGGCATTGCTGCACTGTGCATCGGTGGAGGTGAAGCAACTGCCATGGCCTTTGAGCGACTGAACTGACCGGTTGTCAGTAAGTACACACAGTCATGACCATATTTAACAGTGCAATCGAGATCAGTGGTGGTGATTTTCAGCAAAACCGCAGCGCCATGCGGGATAAGGTTGAAGAACTTCGTCAGGCTGTATCCACCGTCGCAATCGGTGGCTCACAGATCGCTCGCCAAAAACATCTTGATCGAGATAAATTACCAGTACGTGAACGGGTCAGTAAACTTATTGATCCAGCAACACCATTTCTTGAACTTTCCCAGCTTGCCGCGTGGGATATGTACGATGGCAAAGTACCGGCCGCTGGCATCATCACCGGAATTGGCAGAATCAGTGGCCGAGAATGTGTTGTAGTTGCCAATGACGCAACCGTCAAGGGTGGCACGTACTTCCCACTTACCGTCAAGAAACACCTGCGTGCCCAGACCATTGCTTCAGAGAATAGGCTGCCCTGTATCTACCTGGTTGATTCGGGCGGTGCTTTTTTACCCAAACAGGACGAGGTATTTCCGGATCGGGAACATTTCGGTCGAATATTCTTTAATCAGGCAAATATGTCTGCAGCCGGCATCCCGCAGATCGCTGTTGTGATGGGATCATGCACTGCTGGCGGCGCTTATGTTCCTGCCATGTCGGATCAGACCATTATCGTACGTGATCAGGGTACTATTTTTCTCGGCGGGCCACCGCTTGTAAAAGCCGCAATTGGTGAGGAAGTCACTGCTGAAGACCTTGGAGGTGCTGACGTACACACCCGAATATCAGGTGTTGCCGACTATCTCGCTGACAACGATCACCATGCACTTGAACTCACTCGTACTCTCGTCGCGAACTTGAACTCACCATTAAATACACCCATTGAGCGGATCGAACCCAGGGAACCCGTCTACGATCCACAAGAACTATATGGAGTGATTCCAAGCGATGTCAAAAAAGCCTACGATGTTCGCGAAATAATCTGTCGAATCGTTGACGCCAGTGAATTTACGGAATTTAAGGCCCGATACGGAACGACGCTGGTATGCGCATTTGCCCGTATTCACGGATATCCCATCGGGATTGTCGCGAACAATGGTGTTCTTTTTTCCGAATCTGCACTCAAGGGCACACATTTTATTGAGCTGTGCAGCCAACGACAAATCCCGTTGTTGTTTCTTCAGAATATTACCGGTTTCATGGTAGGCAGACGCTATGAAAATCAGGGAATCGCCCGGGATGGTGCGAAGATGGTTACAGCGGTTGCCTGTAGCCGCGTACCCCGATTTACGGTGATCATCGGTGGTAGCTTTGGTGCAGGAAATTATGGGATGTGTGGTCGTGCCTACGACCCAAAATTTCTGTGGATGTGGCCTAACGCCAGGATTTCAGTGATGGGTGGTGAACAGGCTGCATCTGTGCTGACGGAAGTGCGTCGGGACAACACCCAGGGCCAGGGTAAGGCCTGGACTGATGATGACGAAACAGCATTCAAAAACAGCATACGCGACCAGTACGAAACACAAGGGCATCCTTTTTATGCCAGCGCCAGACTCTGGGACGATGGTGTGATAGACCCGGTTGATACCCGTCAAGTAGTCGCGCTGGGAATCTCCGCTGCGTTGAATGCTCCTGTCGAACCGACGCGATACGGCGTCTTCCGTATGTGAGTGCCATGAAGACCGTGACCCGGGAAATTGACGACCGCGGTGTTGTTCACCTGACTTTAAACCGTCCGGCGGTACACAATGCTTTCAACGATGAATTGATTATGGAGTTAACAGGCTCATTGGAAAAGTCAGCTGGCGAGGCTGGAATAAGAGCGCTCGTACTCAGTGGAAAAGGAAAGAGTTTTTCCGCGGGGGCCGATCTAAATTGGATGCATCGTGCTGCGGATTATAGCCCTGAAGAAAATCAGGCGGACGCTGACAGACTGGCAGTCATGCTGCATACACTAGACAACTTTCCGGTGCCGACAGTCGTCGTGGTTAACGGTGCCGCATTCGGGGGAGGAGTCGGACTCGTTGCATCCTGTGACATCGCGCTGGCTTCAGACCGCGCCCTATTCTCCTTGTCGGAAGTCCGGTTAGGGCTGATACCCGCGACTATCAGCCCTTTCGTCGTTAACGCCATTGGCCAGCGCTCAGCCCGTCGTTATTTCCTAACGGGTGAGCGATTTGACGCAGCAACAGCGGCCCGAATCGGTCTGATCCACGATGTTGTTCCGGATTCAGACCTCGCTGAGGCGACTGACGCCATGATTAAGCAAATTCTGGTTGGCGGGCCTCAGTCTCAGATTGCTGCCAAAGCACTACTGTCACGCCTACGTGACAAGAACGATGAAGAAGACTCTGTAATCTGGACCGCCAGGCTGATTGCTGAAATTAGGGCCACGGATGAAGCCAAAAGCGGAATCAGTGCATTCCTCAATAAAACGCCTCCGCCCTGGCACTCCAAGCCCTGATGCTACGCACCGTTCTGGTCGCCAATCGGGGGGAAATTGCCTGCCGAATCATCCAAACTGCAAAACGCGTTGGACTTCGGACTGTCGCCGTTTATTCTGAGGCTGACATTCGTGCCCGACACGTGGAGATGGCTGACGAGGCGATCAACATCGGGCCAGCGCCAGTTGCGGAAAGCTACCTGAACCCTAACCGTATTCTTGATGCGGCGAGGTCATCGGCCAGCGATACGATTCATCCTGGCTATGGATTCCTGTCAGAAAATGCCGCTTTCGCACGCGACTGTGAAACTGCCGGCATGATATTCGTCGGCCCCCATGTTCACACCATTGAAACGATGAGCGACAAGGCCCAAGCCAGACAAGTCGCTGAGCAAACTGGTGTGCCAGTACTGGCCGGAATCCGCAGTGAAGACCAGTCAGTCGCGGGTCTTGTCTCAACTGGATCCATACTGGGTTTTCCGCTGATCATCAAACCAGTATCCGGTGGCGGGGGCAAAGGTATGCATGTTGCACGTACACCTGCCGAACTCCAAGTGCTTATTCCAACCAGTCAACGGGAAGCACAAACAGCTTTTGGCGACGAACGTCTCCTTCTTGAACGATACCTAGATCAACCACGCCATATCGAAGTCCAGATATTCGGAGATCAACACGGCAACGTAGTTCACATGTTCGAGCGCGACTGCTCTCTTCAACGGCGGCACCAGAAAGTCATTGAAGAAGCCCCAGCTCAGAACTTGCGACCGGAACTCCGCACGCAATTAACCGAGGCGGCTGTCGCTATCGCAAAAGCGATCAGTTACTGCGGAGCAGGTACCGTGGAATTTCTGGTCAGTGGTGATGAGTTTTTCTTTATGGAGATGAATACCCGACTCCAGGTCGAACATCCAGTAACTGAAATGATCACTGGAATCGATCTCGTTGAATGGCAATTTAAGGTTGCTGCAGGTGAACACCTACCCTGTAAACAAAATCAGATTCTGTGCTTGGGGCATTCAGTAGAGGCAAGGCTGTATGCCGAGGAAATCCAGAACGGATTTCTGCCCAGTGCTGGTGATTTATTGTGGCTGCGCTTTCCGCCAAACAACGAGCATGTCCGCGTCGACACTGGTGTCAAAATGGGCGATACCATCGGTATTCATTATGATCCTATGATCGCTAAACTCATTGTTCACGATTGTGAACCCCGGCGAAGCTGGCAAAGGATGACGCAAGCGCTGCAACACTGTGGTGTTGCGGGCCTGGGCACCAATCTGTCTCTGCTGCGTGGGTTATCCAGCCACACGGGGGTTCGGTGCGCCGATACCGATACTGAATTTATTGAACGCAATGCCAATGAATTCGTGGGTACCAACCCCACCGATGTTGATGCGGCAAGTGCGCTCGCTGCATTTTACCTTTGGCGAAATGATCCATTCTGCCAAAGACACCACCGACGTGGCGACGCCGATTCCCCCTGGTCCGGTGCCAGTGGTTGGCGATTGAATTTGCCGCCAGAGCTGCGATTCAACTTCGAGATCGACGGCATTGCCCGAGAAGTGGTTGCAAAGGCCAACGGCAATACACTTGATAGCCAGATAGAGGACCGTTGCTACCAAGTGTTCGAGTCGATGACGCCCGGTGAGGACTTGTTTATCGTGCTGGACGGACAGATGCTGCGGGGCACCGCGTTTATGTCCGGCCACAATCTTTTAGTCGGCGTTAACGGCCTGTTCTTCACCGTGACCGATTCCCAGAGCGCCCAGTCAAGTCAGATTGACCAGAATTCGGGAACTGTCCAAGCAACAATGACCGGCCGAGTTATCCAAATCCTGGCAAAACCAGGAGATCAGGTGGTCAAGGGAGACCCTGTAGTCGTTCTGGAAGCCATGAAAATGGAGCACAGCCTGAGAGCGCCTGTGACCGGCCAGGTACGCACCCTGGACACGAACCTAGACCAACTTGTCGAACAAGGAGTCATCGTGGCTACGATCGATTCAGAGCCTACACCGTTGACCGAGAGTTAAACTTTAATTCCTTCTTCAGACCATCGCTTCAATCAGCATCGGCCCACTGTTACTAAATCCCGCTGCCAACGCAGTGTTGAACTGCTCGGCTGTATCTACCCTTATCCCCTCAACCCCCATACCTGCCGCCATCGCAACCCAGTCCAAATAAGGTCTGTCGAGATCAAAAATATCGTGTGCAGTCGGTCCAGGCACAGCGCCTACATTTCTAAGTTCCCCGTGCAGTACAGCATACGATCGATTATTGAATATGACAGTCGTGACATTGAGATTTTCTCGTGCCTGCGTCCATAACGCCTGTACTGTGTACATCGCACTCCCATCACCGGAAAGACACAGCACCGGTCGTTCAGGACAAGCCACAGCGGCACCGGTCGCTTCCGGCAAAGCGCGTCCGATCGCTCCACCGGTACCGGACAACCAGTCGTGTGGGGGACAGCCTCGAGTAAATGGATGAAGCCCGCGACCTGACGTGATCGACTCATCAGAGACGATCGCGCCTTCGGGAAGGAAGTGACCGACTGCGGCCCAAACAGCCTCGAGAGTCAGTTCACCGGAAGACAGTTCAGGGCGTTTCGCAGATTCCAAATCAGGCAACGTCGACTGTGCACCTACCGAATCACACAGGCGTTCAAGAGCATCCTCAATGTCCTGTTCAGCCGTTGCTAGAACATGGACTTCACAATCCTGTGGAATGAGCAGGCTTGGCTTGTCTGGATAAGCAAAAAATGCGACCGGTGGCTTCGCGCCAACCAGAATCAAGTGACGGATGCCGTCGAGAACCTTAACTGCCTCGTCAACCACGTAGGGAATTCGTTCAATACCGACACGCCCTGCCCCGCGCTCGGTTCTGGCTGACATCAGTTCAGAACGTATTGCTGCGTTACTGTGCACAGAAATCCGGCTAGCGTTCTCGAGGGTTGGTGCACGCAGTGCCTTTCCACCCAGCAGTAACATAGCGGGCTCACCAGACTGCAGCGCCTGGGTGCAATTTTCTACAGCGGCCTCACTGGCTGTCTCAGGATTCTCTCGGGTGGGAACTGCGGCAACACTGGCTGCGTCGGTCCAAGCCGTATCAGCCGGTAGAATTAACGTTGAAATGGCGCCGGGGTGTGTCCGCGCAGCAGCGATCGCCTCGGCTGCATCAGAAGCAACGGATTTTGAATCAGCAGAAGTTCTAACCCAGTCAGAGACAGGGCGTGCGATACCTTCGATATCGGCGGTCAACGGTGCGTCGTAGGCTACGTGGTAAGTCGCGTGCTCTCCGACAATGTTGACAATCGGCGTTCTGGCTTTTTTGGCGTTGTGAAGATTTGACAGGCCGTTGCCGAGTCCAGGGCCCAGGTGCAGCAACGTGCCTGCGGGTTTGTCTGACATTCGACCGTAACCATCCGCAGCACCGGTCACGACGCCTTCAAACAAACAGAGGATGCAACGCATCCCATTAATCTTGTCCAAAGCAGCGCAGAAATGCATCTCTGATGTGCCTGGATTGGTAAAACAAACGTCGACGTCACCGGCCAGCAGTGTTCGAACCAGACTTTCAGCACCATTCATTGCAGTTCCCTTAATAATCGTTGTACAACACCGTAGTGAAAATTTACAGGCTATATCGCTTCAGGCCCTAGGCCGGTCAGTCTACCTTGATAAACTGAGTCACGAAATAGGCATCTATATAAAACTCTCTGAACAACTCACCCTCAATCACAACCGAAATACTTTATCAGTGGCGAACCGCGTAGAAAATCGTCATCTGACTCTTAAGCTCAAGCACTTCAAAACTATTAAAGCCGGCCTGCTTCACCAACGACTCCATGCCCGATGGGCCAAGACACGTTCCAAGGCCAGGACCGCCAGCAGCTAACGACTGCGTCATACAGTGAAACACACTCATGCCGTAGTACAACGCGCCAATAGGATTAATATTCTCAGTGAGGCTGTCCGCGACCTTCGGTTCAATTATGAACACTGTCCCATCAGCACTGAGCAATTCGCATAGTTTCTTCAGCACCCCCACAGGATCTGTCAGATCATGAATACAGTCACAAGTGGTGATCAAATCGAATTGCCGCCCGGGTTCGAGATCCGAAAACGTACCCTGAACAAAATTAAGATTACCGGTAAGCCCTGCATCCTGGGCATTTTTGCAAGCCTGCTCGATCGACGCTGGGTCAATGTCCAGACCGATGAACTGTGATTTAGGAAAAGCGTCGGCCATCGTAAGCGTTGCGTGTCCCGTACCACAACCAAAGTCAAGCACCCGCCCTCCTGCGGTTAGCTTTTCGTACACTGTCGGCATTGATTTCAACCAATAGCTGACAAAACGCTGCTCGTAAAGCCCCCGGTTCATCAGGTCTATAGCCAGTATCCCGTCCTGCCCATAATCCTCGAACGGAACACCACCGCCATTGATAAAAGCATCCGACACTCTGGGTGCAACGCTCAACATCATTGGTAATGAGTGGAGTAATCCTCCCATATAGTGATCGGTTCCTTCAGAAGCCAGAAGAAAACCGAGTTCATCAGGCAGTTCAAACGTGTCATTATCCACGTCGTATTGGAGATATTCGGCACACACCATCCCTTTCAGCCACTCTTCAACATAGCGCGGCTGCAAACCGCTTTTTTCAATGACATTCTCCATCGTCATTGGTCCTTGACCGGAAAGAGTCTGAAACAGGCCGGTCTGCGCGCCCACATATGCAAGGCCAGCTGCCATACCGCCGGATAAGTCCCTCATCACCTTGCCTGCGAATTCTTTGATTTTCTCTTTTTCCATCGGTAATCTCCCAGCTACTGAAACCTTCATTGGTCAGGTGTACACCCCCGCTACACAGTGGATGATACCTGACCAATTCTACGCGGGTGAAGCAATATCCTGCTGTTTAACCCTTTCTGGAAACGGGTTGAATCGGTGGACGCTATAACACCATTACGCCAGGCAGCACGGTACAATATTATTTTGTTGTCCAACTTAAGGTAAACCATGCTTGAATCCAGCCGCATTGTGCGCCGAACCACCCGGCAGGTTCGTATAGGGGGTATCAGGGTCGGAGGGGATGCGCCCATTGTCGTACAGTCGATGACCAATACCGATACCACCGACAGTGCGGCAACCGCTGAACAAGTCATTCAACTGGCTGAAGCAGGATCGGAACTCGTCCGCATTACGGTCAACACAGACCAAGCAGCATCGGCCGTTGAAGACATTCGTAAACGGCTTGATGCAGCAGGCTGCACAGTGCCACTGGTGGGTGACTTCCACTACAACGGTCACAAACTTCTGGCCAAATTCCCAGCGTGTGCAGAAATCCTTGCCAAATACCGCATCAATCCCGGCAACGTGGGTCGGGGTGATCGTCACGACAGCCAGTTCAGACAAATGATCCAAATTGCCTGCCGCTACGAAAAACCGATTCGCATCGGAGTTAATTGGGGATCTCTGGATCAGAATCTTCTTGCACAGCAGCTTGACGAAAACGCTGCCCAGCCAACCCCAAAATCACTCGCGGAAGTCACCCGAGATGCACTGGTAGAATCTGCTGTGCAAAGCGCTGAATTTGCCGTACGCGAGGGACTGACACACGATGCCATCATCCTCTCATGCAAAGTCAGTCGGGTGCAGGACCTCATTTCAGTGTACCGAGATCTCTCCGAGCGAAGCGACATGTCGCTGCATTTAGGGCTGACTGAAGCTGGCATGGGCGATAAAGGTATCATCGCCTCTTCAGCTGCTCTGTCCATCCTGCTCCAGGAAGGAATTGGCGACACCATCCGGATGTCACTGACACCAGAACCGGGAGGTGATCGCACGCGCGAAGTCCGCGTCGCACAGGATCTGCTGCAGAGCATGGGTCTTCGTTCCTTTAGCCCGCAGGTCATAGCATGTCCCGGGTGTGGCAGGACAACCAGCGACTTCTTTCAGCACCTGGCAAATCAGGTGCAGACTCACCTCAAACAGCAGATGCCTGTGTGGCGCCTACAGTATCCCGGTGTAGAGTCACTCTCTGTGGCAGTCATGGGCTGTGTGGTCAATGGTCCCGGCGAGAGTCGCCATGCCGATATCGGAATTAGTCTTCCCGGCAGTGGCGAACATCCTGTCGCGCCGGTTTACGAGGATGGGGAGAAAACAGTCACCCTCCGTGGCGACGACATCGCCGCTCAATTCCTAGCGCGGGTGGAAAACTATATTCAAAATCGGTTTGCAGACAACTGATCCTGCCGTACAGATCCGCCGATCAGACAACTTACGTGTTATCCCGGTCCATTGACCGGAACACCAATGTCGAGTTGGTGCCACCAAAACCGAAACTGTTTGACATCACCACGCTCAAACCTGCATTTTCCTGGCAGGTCAGCACAATTGGGAATCCGTCGGCCTCGGAGTCGAGCGTGGAAATATTAGCAGACCCTGCTATAAAGTCACCGTCAAGCATCAGCAACGAATAGACCGCTTCGTTAACACCCGCTGCGCCAAGCGCATGCCCCGTAAGAGACTTTGTCGCACTGATGGGTGGTATCTGGTCGCCGAATACTTCTGCAATAGCTTTGAGTTCTCGAATATCGCCAACCGGTGTACTGGTTCCGTGGGAATTCACATAATCAACAGATTCTTCAATCCCATCTAATGCCTGGCGCATGCACCGAACCGCGCCTTCTCCTGAGGGTTGTACCATATCGAAACCGTCAGAAGTTGCACCATATCCTACCAGCTCGGCATAGATTTTTGCTCCGCGTTTTACAGCGTGTTCGAGTTCTTCCATAACCAATACACCACCACCACCCGAAATCACGAAACCGTCCCTGTGGGCATCATAGGTCCGCGAGGCGCTCTGTGGGTGGTCGTTGTACTTTGATGATAGAGCTCCCATGGCATCAAAAAGTACTGTCGTTGACCAATGAAGTTCCTCACCACCACCGGCAAATACTACGTCCTGTTTGTCGAGCTGAATCAATTCCGCCGCATTTCCAATACAGTGAGCGCTGGTTGCACAGGCTGAACTGATCGCATAAGACACGCCTTTAATTTTGAACGCCGTCCCTAAACATGCGGCCGTGCTGCTGGCCATAGTTCGCGTCACCATATAGGGCCCCACCCGTTTTACGCCCTTCGCCCGAAGCAAGTCCACGGCCTCGACAATATTTTGAGGTGACCCGCCGCCCGAGCCTACGACTAACCCCGTTCGCGGGTTCGATATCATGCCATCTTCTAGGCCCGAATCTTCCAGAGCATCACGCATTGCCAGATAGTTGTAGGCTGCGGCATCACCCATAAACCGCTTTACCTTTCGGTCTATTTCTGCAGTCAGATCAATATCTATACTGCCGTAGACCCTCGACCGGAAGCCGAGTTCCTCATATTCTTCACTGTAGACAATACCGGAACTGCCGTGTCGAAGAGCAGCTACCACTGCCTGGCGACTTGTTCCGATACTCGACACAATACCTATGCCCGTCACAACCACTCGTCTCATACCTCACCTCCGGATTCTGAACCGGTGAATAAGCCAACGCGGAGATCTTTCCCGGTATAGATTACCTTTCCGTCGGCCTCGACTTGGCCATCTGCAATACCCATGCAAAGCTTTCTCATCACGACCCTTTTCAGCGACAACTGGTAACGCACTAATTTGCAGTCCGGTGTCACCTGCCCGGTAAAGCGTATTTCTCCTGAACCCAGCGCACGACCGTGTCCCGGCCCCCCCTTCCAGCCAAGGAAAAAGCCCACCAGTTGCCAGAGGGCATCGACTCCCAGACAACCTGGCATCACGGGGTCATCTTCAAAGTGACACGCAAAGAACCACTGTTCCGGATTAATGTCGAGTTCTGCGATAACTTCACCTCGACCATAAGCCCCTCCTTTATCAGAAATATGTGTAATACGATCGAACATCAACATCGGTGGTAAAGGCAAGTGCGCATTGCCATCACCAAACATCTGACCGTGGCCACACGCCAGCAATTCGGCTTGCTGATAGGAGTTCTGTTGCTCGAAATTCATTCGTCGACTCGTTGGCTAATCACTCAGCATACCAAAAACAATTCGGAACATCCGGAAAGTTGATGAGGATTATATCGCGGCCCAGTACCAAGCTGACCGGACAGATTAACCCTCAACCACGATAAGATGAAGTCTACGCGGGCCGTGAGCACCATACTGGACCGTCTGTTCGACGTCTGCCGTCTTTGACGGTCCGGTAATCAGATTCACTACGCGGGGCAATCCGTCTGGCAACGCACGCAGTCGTGTCCAAATATCTTCCTGGTGTCTCACAATTAAGGTCGAATCTAAAATAATAATATGGTCATCGGGCAGGAAATTGTGGGAAGTCCACCGCTTTTGTCCGCTGAGGAGCACTAGAGTACCTGTCTCGGCAATACCGGCGTAAGCTTCGCTGATTGCTACCGTATCGTCGACTGTTGCAGGGCGCTTCTCTACGGACATATCACTGGGCCACAACACCGCATCCAATAGTTCACCCTGCCCGACCAGGAGTTCTATAGGAATTTCTTTGGCCGTCAGGTGACGCAGAATTGCAGACGGCACTTCAGTCAGGCCCGCTACCCGTTCGTAAGTACCATGGACCGCAGCATGCTTGTCACAAAATTGCTGTATCAGTGGATCTTCTACGAGGGGCTGAACGTGGGCTTCTGATTCTGAGATCCGCTTTTCTACCAATGCGACGCGGCTTGCAGAACGTTGTTCTCCTAGATCCAGAGAGGACCGCACAGCCTGAAGAATTTCGCTCCTTGCGTCTGTCATCTGCCATTGTCTCTTTTGGCCTGCCACTGAACCTGAAAAGTACGCTTTTCCGGTGCAGCCATATCGCGACTCCCTGTCCATCCACCTGCACCCGGCAGTCTACGTAGGGCACCCTGTTCTCTGCCAAATCGGTTCATCAACCAGACCGGTAGTGCGATGACACCCTGATAGAGTCTTGGTCGACGTACAAACCAGGCCCACAACGACAACAGGCGCCTGCCCAACCACGGGTTGAGATTTCGACGATACTGTTCAAATCTGTGACTTCGGAGCATATCTGACAGTGGAATCCGCACCGGACACACATCATTACATCGACCATTTAGGGTACAGGCGTTGGGTAGATCGTACGACTGCTCAAACCCCTGCATGAGTGGCGAGAGCACTGACCCCATAGGGCCTGGATAGACCCAACCGTAAGCATGGCCCCCGACTGCTGAATACACCGGGCAGTGATTCAAACAAGCACCACAGCGTATACAACGCAACATTGACCGATAACGGCCAGCCAGCATAGCAGATCGACCATTGTCCAATAGCACAACATGATATTCGGTTGGACCTTCGACTTCCCCCTCGCGACGCGGTCCTGAATATAACGTTGTGTAGGCAGACATCTCCTGGCCAGTGGCACTGCGACCCAGGATTCGCAGGAACGTCGAAAGATCATCCAGTGAGGGGATGACCTTCTCGATGCCTGCTGTAATGATCTGAACGCGAGGCAAGGTGCTGGAGAGATCTCCGTTTCCCTCATTCGTGACAATGACATTTGCACCAGACTCGGCGATCAAAAAATTAGCGCCGGTAATACCGACATCGGCGCGGGCAAATACGCTGCGCAATACACTGCGTGCTTCGTTGACGATGGCTTCCCGGCGTGTGACCTGCTCAGAAAATCCATGTCTTTTGTGATTTTTGTAAAACAGTTCGGTGATCTGCTCTCGAGTCTTATGAATCGCCGGGGCGATGATGTGACTGGGTGACTCACCTGCAAGCTGAATAATATATTCGCCTAGATCAGTTTCGGCGACCTCAATGCCGGCCTCCTCAAGCACTCTGTTGAGTCCCATCTCTTCGGATACCATCGACTTACCTTTTGCGACGAGTCGGGCATCAGCATCGAGACATATCTTCTTGACAATTTGGCAGGCTTCTTCGGCCGTCTGCGCCCAGTGAACATGACCGCCATTCTCGATGGTCTTACGCTCATAGCGTTCCAGATAGAGATCGAGGTGGTTGAGCACATGATCTTTGATATCCCGAGCTGTATCACGTAGGGAATCAAACTCCGCTAGGTTCTCGATAGAAATCCGCCTTGCACCGACAAAACCACCTTTCGCCCGGTCCATCGCCTGCTGTAATGCAGGATCAGACAATGCTTCCCGTGCCTTACTCTTAAAGACCGCTGTAGAAGTTGCCGCCTGCGTCATGCCTCATCCTCCGGCTCAGCAATGCCCGGTCCATCCGCCATACCAGCAAGTACTTCTGCGATGTGGAACACCTTGGTTGCACTTCCCTCGCGGCGTAGGCGGCCGGCGATGTTTAACAAACATCCTAGATCCCCGCCCAGCAGGGTATCTGCCGAGGTCTGAGCCAGATCAGAAACCTTATTTGATACCAGCCGAGTAGAGATTTCCGGATACTTGACACTGAAAGTTCCCCCAAATCCACAACAGACGTCTCGATCGTCAAATTCTGCCAATGAAAGACCCTTGACCAAAGACAATAACTGCCGTGGCTGCTCCCGAATCCCAAGTTCGCGTAGACCTGAACACGAGTCATGATAGGCACACTTTGCCGGATAACACGAATCCACCGAATCAACCCGCATAACCTCAACCAAAAAGCGGGTCAGTTCCCACGTTTTGGCTGCCATTCGCTGAGCTCGATAAAGCCAATCTAATTCGTATCTGAACAGTCTCGGAAAATGTTCACTGAACATTCCTGCGCACGACCCTGAAGGAACAACGACATAGTCAAACTGATCAAAGACTTTGATGATCTGCTTTGCAATCGCGAGACTGTTGACCTCATCGCCATTGTTGTAGGCGGGCTGGCCGCAACAACTCTGACTGCGTGGCACCTCTACCTCACAACCCGCCTGCTCCAGTAGCTTAACGGCTGCAAACCCAACCCTTGGCCTCATAATGTCTACGAGGCAGGTCACGAACAATCCAACTGTCGGTTTTTTCAGGGTATCGCTCATCTGGTGACCACTCACTCGAACAGCAAGATATGCTACCGTACGACTCTAACATCGTTTAGCGACCGGGTATGATCGATCAGTATCCGACCCATAAACCGACCGTCTGATCCACTAATTCACTGGTGTATTTGATGGACTGACCAATCGATCAGACATGTATTTGTCCAAATTTAGAGGCCGGCCAGAATTTCTCCTTTTGATTACGGCGGTTGCTGTACCCCTGAGCTTTGCAACCTGGCAGGCACTACTCAACAACTTTGCGATTGAGCGTGCTGCCTTCGGCGGTGCAGAGATGGGTATTCTGCAAAGCCTTCGCGAAGTTCCGGGGTTTCTGGCGTTTCTAGTAGTGTTTCTTTTGTTTCTATGTCGAGAGCAGACCATAGCCTACGTGTCGTTACTGTTGCTGGGTGTGGGCACACTGGTGACTGGGTGGTTTCCAAGTGTTGTTGGACTCTATGTCACTACCGTCGTGATGTCGCTTGGATATCACTACTTTGAAACTGTTCATTCCTCGCTGTGTCTACAGTGGATCGATAAGGACAAGGCACCTGAATTACTTGGAAGGGTGATCGCAGTGGGTGCATTTTCCTCTATCGTGGTTTATGGCTTTATCTGGATTACGTTCGAACTCCTAGGTATTGATTTTTCGCTTGTTTACTTTTTAGGTGGTTGCGCAACTGTAGTAATAGGCTTAGTTTGTTGGTTGCTGTTTCAACAGTTCCCCGTCAAAGTCAAACAGAACCGTCAGATGGTGCTCCGTCGACGATACTGGTTGTATTACGCTCTCACATTTCTCTCCGGCGCAAGGCGCCAAATTTTTATCGTGTTTGCGGGATTTCTGATGGTCGAGAAATTTGGATTTGACGTCGCAATGATTTCAATACTGTTTCTGGTGAATGCGGTACTCAACATGCTATTTGCGGCCCGTTTGGGAAGACTGATCGGCAATATAGGTGAGCGGCGAATTCTAATTTTCGAATATGTCGGACTTACGATTGTCTTTACAGCCTACGCATTTGTGAGCAACGCCGCTATAGCCGCTGGTCTTTACATCATCGACCATTTCTTCTTTGCACTCGCCATAGCAATTCGAACCTATTTCCAGAAAATTGCCGACCCGGCCGATATTGCAGCCACCGCTGGAGTTGGATTTACCATCAATCACATCGCTGCGGTGGTCTTGCCCGCTCTATTAGGTTTCCTGTGGCTTATATCACCGTCAGCTGTATTCCTGGTGGGCAGTGCACTAGCGGTTCTGTCGATGCTACTTTCATTCAACGTGCCAGAAAACCCCTGCCCGGGAAACGAAGTAGTTCACGGCCGTTGGGGATCGGCCACGGATCCTACAATGGATACTGCTCGTCAGAATTGATTCTCTGTGCCAGTTGTGCCGTGATAATCTGGCCGCTCGTCACACTAGAACACTGTGAATGAGATTTCGTATCCAGCAAACTTTCTAATATTCAAAACGCCTTGATCTAAAATCAGGTATTGCCCTTTGATCCCTTCAAGAGTGCCTTTTACACTTTTTTCCTTATCAAAATTAAACGCCTTTATTTTTTCCGGATAGTGTAAAACCGGATAACAAATCCGTGTCGGTTCTTCGTGCTCTTTCAGGCGAACAGTCGACGCACCGAACTGTGACTGGCAATCTGTGAGTAACGCTTCGCTAGATATTCGCAGTTGTTCCCATTCCAACTTAAGGTCGATCTCGGTTTGTCCGCCTTTCAACATTCGACGCCAGTCCGTTTTATCATTGACCGTGCTTTTTAGGGCGGTCTCTATCAGACCCGACTGCAGCCGAGTATCCACTTCAACGATCGGCAGTGCCTGAATCGCACCCTGGTCTATCCAGCGCGTTGGCACTTGAGTTTTACGTGTGATTCCGACTTTCAGGCCGGAAGAATTGGCAAGATAAACCACGTGAGGTTGCATACAATAGGCCTCCCCCCACTGCGGTTCCCTGCATGTTCCTTCATGATAATGACATAATTCTGGCCTGACGATACACGTATCGCATGCAGCCAGTCGACGCAGACAGGGAAAACAGTACCCCTGATTGAAGCTCTTATTCGTTTTTCGAGCGCATTCAATACAAAATATTCTTCCAGAATAAACGAGGGAAATCTCCTGCCCAAGCAGAGAATTCAAATCAATCAACGTTTCTCCTACTGGCAACTGGTAATGAACCGGGTCGACCAGTTCGGTACGCATTTTTCGAAGTGTTCCTTGTGTCATCTGAATTAATCCGGAATGTCGCTTTCTTTACATCCAGTCACCAGCCGGATGGGAGGCGTCTGTTAATGCGTATCTGTTCCGATGTAACACTAATATAATCTCCTTTGACCAGATCGCTCATGATCCGACTCACCATCTCCCTGGAAGAACCAATCATGTCGGCGATAAGCTGGTGTGTGAGGCGCTCGTTAACAACATGAACATCGTCTGCGACCACTGATCTGCGCTCCAGCACATCTACAATTCGACAATAAACATCCTTCAGTGCAAGACTCTCCACGTTCTTCGTCAATCGCCTCACCATATGAGCCAGTGAGCGAATGAGTGCTCGAGCGAATTCAGGATGATTGTCCAGTAGATCCATAAACTGATCTCTATAAATAATTAACAGCTCAGTATTTTCCAACGCGGCGACCGATGCCGATCTGGGTTCTTCATCCAGCAGGGCGATCTCACCAAAACATGCCCCTCCAGATTCGACTGTTAGAACCACTTCTTTCCCCTCATTGTCGCTCAACAGAACCTTGATTCGCCCGCTAACCACGACATAAAGTCCGTCAGCTGGATCTCCTTCCGTAACGATAACACTTCCTCGTTTAAACCAGCTGCGGGTCGAACATTGAGCAAGTTGATCAAGGTCTGATTGATTCAGGCCCGAAAAAATAGGCACTTCGGCAAGTATCGTGGAATTCACTCATTACTCCAGCAGGTATTGATGACCTCACGTCGGAACAACACAGAGTATCCAGGCAGGTATGGCAACGCAACTGACCGTAGTTCAGTTGCGCCGACGGCGTTTTCGCCCTGAAGCCTTGCCACTATTCTGCGATGTATCTTGCCGGCTTGGAAGGGTTACCACCTTGGCCAACTGCGGGAATTCTGCAGTCCGATGCGGAATTGCCATCGCCGCGACAAAATGCTCCTGGAATCGTGGCTCCACAGCTGTCTCTATTTTTTCTATCCGGCGGACCTCTTTTTCTATTTCCTGCCGGGCATTCTGATCAACCAGTGCGATATGCGCACCAGTCCCTGCAGCGTTTCCCGCCGATGTAACATTGTCGAGATCACAGTCTGGAATTAAGCCCAATACCATGGCGTACATCACATCGATGTGAGAACCAAATGCACCGGCAAGCCGAATCCGATCAACATGCTGAATTCCAAGACCATCCATCAACAATCGAATACCAGCGTACAGTGCTGCCTTAGCCAGCTGAATAGCCCGGACATCATTTTGTGTGATCCGTAGAGTCACACTCCGGTCATACACCTCATAGGAGAACGTCCGTCCATCAGCAACGATGCGGCGAGATCGGCTTGCCTGGCCACCATCGATCACACCGTCGCTGGAGCAGATTCCTGAGAGCACCATTTCCGCAATGACCTCGATGATTCCAGAACCGCAAATACCCGTTACGCCATGATTGGCAATACTCTGATCAAAACCTGTTTCATCAGACCAGAGATCCGAACCAATAACCTTGAATCGAGGTTCAAGCGTATCCCGATCAACTCGAACTCGCTCTATTGCGCCTGGTGCAGCCCTTTGCCCGCAGCTGATCTGAGCACCCTCGAAAGCCGGTCCGGTTGGACTGCTTGCCGCAAGCATCCGATGTCGATTTCCCAACACGATTTCCGCATTGGTACCAACATCAACCAGCAGCGTGATCTCCTCACGTAAATAAGGTGCTTCAGACAGTACCATCGCAGCCGTGTCTGCACCGACATGGCCGGCAATACAAGGCAAAACATAAGACCTCGCCCCGGGGTGCAGATCGAGGTCCAGTTCACTGGCTTTGAGCTCGATCGCCTGATCAGTTGTCAAAGCAAAGGGAGCTCCGCCGAGTTCTATCGGGCTGATACCCAGCAACAGATGGTGCATAACAGGATTTCCAACAAAGGTCGCATCCAGGACGTCAGTCGTGTCATAGCCGGCCTGCCGACAGACTTCCTGTGCCAGCTCAGCAATCGCAGCCCGCACCACCTGTGTCATTTCCTTGTCGCCGCCAGGGTGCATCATGACATAAGATACCCGACTCATCAGATCCTCACCGAAGCGGATCTGTGGGTTCATCATGCCCGAGGAAGCCAGGACTTCACCGGACGAAAGATCACACAAATGTACTGCTATCGTGGTTGATCCCACATCGACTGCGATACCCAAAGCGCGATCTTTGAATCCGGCCCAGGTCGCTATGATCTGCTTCTGTCGATAGACAGCCGCGGTGACTTTTCGTTTGCCTGATTTCAGGCAGCTCTGTAGCGTCTCAAGTACGTACCGATCACAGCCAAGGCCGGTTAGACCCCATTCAAACTCCAACTCCTCGAACAACCGCTGTAGGTCGCCCGCCGGGTCATGCATATTGGGTTCAGGCACATCCAGGAAATGCAGGCGTACCAAGGGATCCACATCAATGTCGTGTACTTCAATCCGTTTACGCACAACCTGCCTGTGAACTTGGCTGTCGGCCGGCACGTCTATGACCACATCGCCCAGAATTCGGGCCGAACAACTCAGGCGGCGACCTTGGACAAGCGATTGCTGTCGGCCATATTCCAATTCACTGTCGCTGCGCGCTGATAGATTGGCCAGGTTCGACTCGATTCCGTGCTTGGGGAAAGACCCTTCACTGAGAAGTACCTGACAACGACCACAGATTGCTCGACCCCCGCAAACCGAATCGATATCCACACCGAGTTCCTGTGCTGCCTGCAACACCGTAGTGCCCGTCTGGAAACGGCCGCGTCGGCCCGAAGGTGTAAATACGACCAGTGCTTCTACCATTGTTCTACTTAATCACTGTCTCAGTACCCGTTCGAATCTGTTCGTCTGGATGTACTGTGTAGTAATCCGATGAATCGTCAAAGTAAATATGTTCTTGTGTGCTCAGACCTGTAGGCACGTCCAATGATCCAGCTGCTATAGACAATGAGCTTGACCCATCCAATTGCCAAAACAGACTGGAACCACAGCGGCGGCAGAAACCGCGCTTAGCCTTTGACGACGAGCGATACCAGGACAGTGTGTTCTGGCTGTCAATCTCAATGGCCTCTACTGGCGCAGCGGTTGCTGCCCAGAGGTGACCACTGCTCCGCCGACATTGCGAGCAATGGCAAACGAGCACCTTGCGCAGCTTACCTGTGACCTTGAAGGTGACAGCACCGCACAGGCAGCGACCATGACGTTTTGAACTTGTCATCGTGCTGAACGGCGGCGGCGATTCCGCCCTCGTTCCCGGGCGCCGCCTGTCTCGGCATCATGCACCGGTTCCCGATATTTTTTTATCCAGCGCCGACAATCAGGGTCGTGTCCCATCATCACATCGGCCCCTGAAACAGCCTGCATTACTTCTCCGTGTAACGGATTTGTAATAGCCGATGTCATACCCGCACCTATAGCCATGGCAAGGAACGCCGAGTTCAACCCATTGCGGTTGGGCAGACCAAAACTGACGTTGGAGGCTCCACAGGTGGAGTTCACTTTCAGTTCTTCACGCAATCGACGGACGATACTCATCACCTGACGCCCCGCATCATTCAAAGCGCCAATAGGCATAACAAGTGGGTCTACAATTATGTCTTCGCGGGGTATTCCATGGTCTTCGGCACGCTCTACAATCTTTCTGGCCACTTCAAACCGGACATCTGGATCCTCTGAGATGCCAGTCTCATCATTCGATATCGCAACCACTGCAGCATTGAATTTCTTAACCAGCGGGAGAACACTCTCAAGACGTTCTTCCTCACCCGTAACCGAGTTCACCAGCGCTTTACCCTGATATACCGAAAGGCCCGACTCCAGGGCCGCAACAATCGATGAATCAATAGACAAAGGTACATCAGTAAGCGACTGAACGAGTTGTATGCACTCGGCCAGAATAGCAGGTTCATCAGCGAGCGGTATGCCGGCGTTTACGTCCAACATATGGGCCCCAGCTGCTACCTGCGCCAGCGCGTCGACCTCAACCCGACTGTAATCTCCATTTTTCATTTCTTCTGAAAGAACCTTACGCCCGGTAGGATTGATCCTCTCACCAATTATGCAAAATGGCTGATCAAATCCTATTCGGAGGTCCCTATTTTTCGAACTGACTAGCGTAATGGTCACTGCATACTCCTTAATCTTAGTAGCGTACTGACCATCTTCGGACAACGTACATCTAGCCTTGGCCTTATTTAGGTAGGATCAGTTTTAACGCCGTTGGCCCGGATCAGCACCAACAGGTCGTCATCGTTATAGCGCTGTTCAAGTACATGAGCCAATTCGTTAGCCGCCGATTCAAGATCATCACCACAGGTAGAGGCTTCCCGCCGCCATTCACTTAAGTAGGCATCACTACTGCCTTTACCCGCGCGCATCGCGGCTCGGTCAATGGCCGCTTGAAATCGTTGACTAAGCCGTACCTTGCTCGTCGAGCGCCCTTTTTTCGCGATAACCTGTGACGGAATATCCCGCCAATAGATCGTAATTAGTTTAGGCATCAGGGTGTCCTCGCAGTCATTGGTACCGATACCATGAATCGGTCCAAGCCTGTTTCAAGCTCACCAAATCCGGTCGAGCGATGCTCAAACTGCAGCCCCAGACGATCCGCTGCAGAGCGTGCCTTTGTAATCAACTCTGGTGATTCCGTCTGTGACAGATACAGCAATCGAGTGTAATTCTTGAAATAAATCTGTTTGAGCTCGGGATGCCGGTCCACCCCTAACTCATCCATAATCAGCCTGTCAAAATGACGAGCCAGGAAGTCAGTCAAGTAAAAGGTACCAGGTTCAGCATCGTGCAACTGTTCAAACACATCCGATCCAGCATAAAACTGGTAGCAATGGGCACCTTCCAATCTCTCCACCCCGAGCGGCTCGAGCATGCTGTCCAATAAACCTCCTGTCCCACAATCTGCGTACGCCACAAAAATGTGCGCATATCGATCGTGATTGCTCTGGATCTTGTCCAGCACACGGTTGGGAATCTGATCCGGACGGTTATGAAGGTCAGCAGGCAGGCACTGGACATCGACATCAGTCCAACCATTGATATCGATAAGTTGCTGGATCTCTCTGGCGAGTGCACCGCAAGCAATGATCAGTTTTCCAGACTGTTGGCCCATTGGTTTACTCTCCTAGCATTTTGTTGACTGCTCTGTGTGGCCTATCGCCTACTCTGCTCCCTCAATCACCAATAGCTCAGTACTTAATCTTTACCTGTCAGTGCTTACGCTGGGATCGACTCACCCCTGCGCTGTGCAATCATCTGCTTAGCTGTCTCCACTGCCACGGCTGCATCTCGACAGTATGCATCCGCACCAATCGCTTTCCCGAATTCCTCGTTCAAGGGTGCCCCACCCACCAACACAATATGGTCATCCCGAATACCTTGTTCGACCATGGTATCAATAACCACTTTCATATACGGCATCGTCGTGGTCAGTAGCGCCGACATGCCCACGATGTCCGGTTTATGTTCTTCAATTGCTTCGAGGAAGTTCTCGACTGGATTATTGATACCAATGTTATAGACATCAAACCCTGCGCCCTCAAGCATCATGCTCACGAGATTCTTACCAATATCGTGGATATCACCTTTTACAGTACCAATAACCACTGTACCAATACTTTGTGCACCAGTTTCTGCCAGTAGCGGCCGCAGAATCGCCATACCACCTTTCATTGCGTTGGCTGACATCAGAACCTCGGGCACAAACAAAATTCCATCTCGAAAATCGATACCGACTATTCGCATTCCCTCTACCAGAGCGTCCTCGAGAAGTTTATCCGGAGCCCAGCCTCGCTCTAGCAGTATGTTCGTCCCCTCTTCAATCTCTTCTCTGAGACCATCATAAAGATCGTCGTGCATCTGCTCAACGAGTTCCTCGTCGGATAATGTATTCAGATCCAGTTCTTCTTCAGACTCTACAACTTCAGTTTCTGTCATTGTCACCGCACCTTATAGTGGATGTTCTACGCACGGAAAAAACGTGTAGGCGGTTCACCGCCGCTACCACAGCGGCATTCTAAGATTAATACCCAGATCTGTTGATTTGCGCGCGACATATGGGATCTGTTTTGCGACACCTAGACCCATAAATCATTCGACCACTTCCTGATCTGACAATCCGCATTAAATGAAACTAATAAAGAACAGAAATAAATAATACTGCAATCAAAAACACGTACTGTCCGAATTCAGGAGAACCTCAGGAATATGCCTGAACGCGCCTTAGGATCGAAACAAGTTGACTTGGGCGGCATAACCAAGCCTTGATCTGCAATGCTCATCAAGTCCGTCATGGAAGTCGGGTAGCAGGCAATACCAGCCTGCCACCCTTCTTTAGCCCGTTGTCTCAAACCATTCAATCCACGATCACCTGTAACAAAATCAAGTCGAGGGTCAGATCGGTCATCCTCGATACCCAGCACAGGTTCAAGAAATAAGTTTTGCAACAGCGATACATCCAGACTACCCACCGAATCGTTGGGTACCCGCGCCGGGCGCACCTGCAATCGAAACAGCTGGTTTTCCACCAGCAAAGTGAACTCACCCGGTTTGGATGGCAGCATCGTCTTCCTGTCGTCGGAAATCCGATCGACTGTAAAGTTTAACGCGAGCCCGTCAATCAACTGCTCCACTGAAAGCCCGTTTAAATCACGAACACATCGGTTAAAAGAGAGGATCCTCAACTGAGTTGCCGGGAACAACGCCGCCAGAAAATTATCCCAGGGGCCACTGCTTGATCGATTGGCAGCATGTCGAACGCTAGCTGCCATTCTATGGTGCCCATCGGTAAGGTAGGCAACCTCAACACTCGAAAACTGAGTTCGCAGAATATCGATCTGCTCGGTCTCGACAACCTTCCAAATTGTCTGGCGGACTCCATCTTCCATAAAAAAGTCAAGCAACGGTTTATCCTGGGTGATGATTTCTACAGTTTTATCAATGCGAGCATCATCCTGATAAGCAAGGCAAATGGGGCTGGAACTCACACCAACATGCTGCAAGTATTGCGTGAGTCTATTTTCATGTTCAGACCGTGTATGCTCATGCTTGTGAATGCGCCCTTGCTGATACTCCGTCACCGGCACTTCTGCGATAACAGCCGTCTGAAAATGGTCTCCGGTATGCAGTCGGTAAATGTACAGCGCCTCCTGAGGTTGCAGCTCGAAAGTCGAATCCTCCAACATCTTTTGGACCGCGTTAAGATTGTGATCCAGAACCATCTCCAACGACGGGTTTTCCGACTCAACATAGTCCTCCGGTGTTCTCATCGTTTTGATGAAGTTCGGCGGGTTTGCCTTGGCGTAGGCCGCGCGTTCGGCAGGCGCCATTGAATCGTAAGCAGGTGCAACCACCTGCTCTGCTCGATCACTGCAGACAACATAGGGTTTGAATGTATGGATCTGTGTCAAGCAGGTTTACCTGTAAGCAACACGGGCCTTACCCTGGGTTATTTTCCCGAAATGCAGCCATAAACTCTGCCAGTGCCGTTACACCCGTACGTGGCATAGCATTGTAGATGCTCGCTCGACATCCACCAACACTCCGGTGCCCCTTAAGATTGAGCAGATCAGCCGCGTCCGACTGCTTGAGAAACTCTGCTTCGAGATTGTCGTTCGGCAATCGGAAAACCACGTTCATGGCCGAGCGGCACCTGCTTTCAACGGGACAACTGTAATACCCGTCGCTGCTGTCAATCACCGAATACAGCAGATTGGCTTTCTCCTGTGTTTCTCTTTCGATAACATCGAGCCCACCCTTCTCATTCATCCACTTAAGTATCTTACCTAGCATGTAAATCGGAAACACTGGTGGAGTGTTGAACATAGAATTTTTCTCAGCATGGACGGCATACCGCATATAGCGCCCGATGTCAGTATTGCAATCCTCCAGTATTGACTCTCTGACAAACACTAGTGCCATTCCGGATGGGCCCAGGTTTTTCTGGAGTCCACCGTACACCAAGTCAAACTTCTCCCAGGGTATTGCCCTTGACATGTAGTCTGAAGACATATCGCAGACTAAGGGTATGTCGACATCAGGCCAGTGGGTAAATTGCACACCTCCGATTGTTTCATTGGACGTTATATGCAGATAGCGGGTACCCGACTGGATTTCCAACTCATCGTCCTGGGGCATCCTGGTGTAGCCGCAATCCTTACCTTCCCACGCGGCATAGATGTCACCGTAGAATCTGGCATCGGTCATCGCCCCAGTAGCCCAACTGCCGGAATTCACGTAGCCTGCCCGCTCACCTGTTCGCAACAGGTTCATTGGGACCATAGAAAACTGAAACGTTGCGCCACCCTGAAGGAACAACACCTTGAAACCGTCGGGAACACTGAATATTTTCCGAGTCATCACTATCGCTTCCCGATGTACTTCATCAAAATGTTTCCCGCGATGACTCATTTCAATCAGTGACATCCCTGAACCCTGGTATTCCACAAATTCCGCCTGAGCTTCCTCAAGCACCTGTTGAGGCAGCGTTGATGGACCCGAACTGAAATTATTGACTCGCCGACTCATCACTTGTCTCCTAGTACATTGAATAATCACGTGTCCATGTTGACACAGTGTTTGATATGTCCCTGACTGAACGCATCCAGGATCTCTATCACACCCCTTGCGACTGCTGCTTGAGCCTGATCTGTAGATGCGCCGATATGATGGGTACCGTAAACATTGGGATGCGTGGCAAGAACTGATTCAAATACAGCCTCACCACCACTTGGTTCCTCGCAAAACACATCCAAACCTGCTCGAATCCCTTTCTCATCCATCGCCTTTATCAGGGCTTGCTCGTCGACAATGTCCCCACGAGAGGTATTGATAACAATAGCCCCCACTGGCATGCGCGCCAACAACTCTGCATCGACCATTTTTTTCGTGCCGGCCACAGATGGCACATGAAAACTGAGAATGTCACACCGTTCTGCCAGTTCGTTAAGGCCGGTGACACGCTTTATACCGCCTATACGAACGAGGCGGTCGTGCGTTTCCCGCCACCGATTTGGTCGATCAATAACATAGAGTTCCAGCCCAAACGCATGCGCCCGTTCAAGCACTTCCAAACCCACGGCACCGAGACCAACCACGCCCATACGTCGACCTTTCAGACCCGCAGCAACACTGAATCGTTTCTTATTCCAATTTCCCTGGCGCAACGCTAAAACATTGTCCGGAATGTTTCTGTCGATGGCGATCAGAAGTCCGATAGCCAGTTCAGCGACTGCTGCAGCATTTCGACCCGGTACGTTACAGACATAAATGCCCCGAGCAGCAGCGGCATCCTTATCGATCGTGTTCGTTCCAGCGCCGGCTCGAATAATCATCTTCAGCGAATTTCCAGCCTCTATTGCCTTTTTCGTTACCTGAGTGCTTCGCACCACCAACACATCATATTCTGCAAGCACAGAGTCAAGCTCATCAGATTTAAGATCAGGTTGCAGCACACAGTCTTGCCCCTTCTGTTTGAGTTCATCGACAGCTGACTCGGGATATTTGTCAGCAAAAAGTATTCTCATCAGTCATAGTCTCGTGATCAGGATGCGTGAGGCCGCAACCTATGCAGTGCGGATCATCACGTTACCGGGGATTTTCAATGAGTCCCGAGATAAAGAAAAGTCTAGGTACCGGAGCGTTGCGTTACCGGGCTGCCGAGAGTCGCTTTAGGATAAATCATGGGTACCCGTTAATCTACAACTTTTCGCACGGTCGCCGGGCGCAACACATCTCTGGCCAGACATCTTGACGCTTTCAATAATCAGTCTTGTGCTGGCAGCTGCATTTCTACATGCCGCCTGGAATGCATTTATCAAGGCTGGTGATGACAAGTTACTCAGTCTCGCTCTGATGCATGGATGTTCCGGAGTGATCTGCCTGTGCCTGCTGCCATTTGTCCCGATCCCCAACCCAGCAGCGTGGCCATATCTTGGGCTTTCGCTGGTTCTGCACTGGGGTTACTACGGCTTTTTAATCAGTGGTTATCGTGTGGGTGACTTAGGTCTGGTTTATCCGCTTGCGCGGGGCAGTGCACCCCTACTTATCGCCGGATTTGGGGTACTTCTTGCCGGAGAAACTTTGTCGTTGATGGTTCTGGCAGGCATATCGCTCGCCTGCGTAGGAATCGTCAGCCTCAGTTTCGAAAACGGACCACCCTGGCGCGGCAATCTGAAACCCGTGCTGTTCGCGATAGGCACTGCGATCTGGATTAGCGGCTATACGCTAGCCGACGGACTGGGTGTAAGGGAAGCCCAGTCCAAGTTGGGCTACATCATCTGGCTGTTTGTTCTTGAGGCTGCCACATTTGGCATCTTCGTCTCACTGATTCGTCGACATACTTGCAAGGATTATTATCTTACGCACTGGCGTGGGCTATGGATTAGCGGTATGGTCGCAGCGCTCGCCTATGGTTTGGTTATCTATGCAATGAGTACAAACACCATGGCCATGATCTCTGCTCTACGGGAAACAAGCGTAATCATTGCTGTGCTGATTGGAGGGCTAATGCTCAAGGAGCGGAATATGTTGTACAGGATGTGCGCGGCCGCCATCGTTGTGGTCGGAATTACAATTATGAATTTAACATCGTAATGATCGGATTGGTCTTCATTCAACGATTCAAGCGTACTTGCAACGCTATCCCTTCGGCCGCGGCATGAGTCAGTCAACCTATCACGTGGCCGTGTTCAGGGGAGATGGAATAGGCCCCGATGTCACCGATGCGACGATCGCTGTCCTTGAGGCCGTGCAAAAACGCATCGGCGGATTTTGTTTAAATTTTAGCAGCTACCATGCCGGTGCCGCTTACTTCAGAGAGTCCGGCAGAGACATTGAACAAGGATCTGAACAAGCCGCTGAACAGGCTGATGCTATTCTATTAGGTGCAATTGGATTACCAGAGATCCGATATCACGACGGTACAGAAATAGCTCCCCATCTTCGCCTACGGGAACAGCTACAACTCTACGCTGGCGTGAGACCGGCCCGAGCCTATCCGAATACGCCCCTACCCCTCGCAGACCCTCGCGCCTCGACTATCGATCTAGTCATCGTAAGGGAATCCACAGAAGGTCTTTTTTATTCGGCTGCCGTACATGGGCGGACACAGGTCGCCAATGAAAATGAGGTACGCGACACGTTACGCATCACGAGGCACACCACTGAAAAACTTCATAATTTCGCATTTCAATTGGCAAGACAGCGAAAAAATCACGGCAGGCCTGGCCGTGTGACCTGCGTAGATAAGGCTAACGTGTTCAAGTCCATGGCATTTTTCCGAAAAATATTCGACGAACGAGCCGAGCAATTCCCCGACATTTCTGCCGATCACAATTATATCGATGCCCAGGCTCTGGACCTTATCCGTAAACCCTGGTCATTCGATGTCATGGTAATGGAAAATATGTATGGAGACATACTGTCTGATCTCGCTGGCGGTCTTGTCGGGGGCATGGGTATGGCAGCCTGTGCTGAGATTGGAGATCATCATGGATTGTTTCAACCCGCCCACGGCAGCGCACCAGACATCATGGGTCGAGATGCCGCAAACCCATTGGCCTGCATTCTCAGCGGTTCACTGTTACTGGGATACCTGGCCGAGCAATCAGGACAAGATCAACTTAATCGCGCAGCCGAGATAATTGAATCTGCAGTTTACACAGGCTTCTCATCCGGCCGGCTGCGTCCACTGGAATTCGGTGGCAACCAGGGTACCCGCGCGGTGGCCCAGGAAGTAATCAATATCCTCCCGACAGTTGGCTGAACCGCATTGTGAAAAAATAGATCGTCGCAGCCAACCTACATTCGCACCTTGATCACATTACCAGAGGCACTATTTAACCTCAATCAGTTCAATTTCGAAGACCAAGGTCTGATTGGGACCGATAAGGCCGCCAGCACCAACACTACCGTAGCCCAGCTCTGGTGGAATCACAACCTCCCATTTCGCCCCTTCTGACATTAACTGAAGGACCTCTTTCCATCCCGCTATGATGCCACCCAGACTAAAGGTCGCCGGCTGACCTCGCTTGTAGGAACTATCAAATTCTTGACCATCCGGTAGCGTGCCCCTGTAGTGCACAACCACGGTGTCATTCGGACCAGGTTTTGTGCCAGAACCGGTTGTCAGCGCCCGGTACAAAATGCCGCTATCGGTGCGCAAGACAGTCTCTTGTTTGCCGTATTCTGCTCGAAATGCCTCACCGCTTAATTCGTTTGAGTCCCCAAGCTCTTTCATCTTTCCCGCCTCCTGCTCACCTTTAGTTTCTATCGCTTTCATAATCTCTTCTTGACTGAGCGCAAGTGCTTGTCCTGAGAGGACGTCCGCGATACCACGGGCAAAGGCATCAACATCCAGTTCAACGCCTTCTGCAACCAGTTGCCTTTGAATTTGACTGCCGATCTGATACCCCAGCGCATAACTGTATTTCTGCTCATCGGAGTCAAGCGGAGTTTCTGCAGCTATCACTGATGCCGGGATCATCAACCCGACCCCAATTACACAACCCACAACAATTCTATTCATACCAGCATCCTTAAACGTTTAATTACTTTTCAAGATTGTCTACACCACCACAGTTCTACCCATCTGGCTTATCCACTGGGTGGTTTTCTACAATACCCTCAACTTCAATCGTAACATGCGATACACGGGGGCATTGTTCACGCAGGCGCAATTCTAGCTCGTCTATGATTTGTTCGGTACGTTCAAGTGTGGCCTTAACCAGCGCGCGGTCAGACAGAAACTCTACCCGCCCAGGCTCACCACCATCCAGATCAGTAATCCTGATGCTGCTTTCAGCCCGATGCTGTGTAATCCCTTCCCGCAAAGCAGACACTATACTCTCCTCTTTCAGTTCAATTTCGGCCACGAGAACAGTATTGCGGTCATCAATGACAATACTGCGCAGGTCATGATAACGCTCAATATCCTTGTGGGCGTCGACAATCAACCTAAAGGTTTCCTCGGCTTCCTGATCCCGGACATCGGAAAGAAAGCGCATATTAATCATGCCTAGAAATGCTGCAGTGATACCCAGCATCACCGCAATCACCACCGAGAACCCGATATCCCAAAGCACAATACCGGTTGCGTGCGTTAGCGCAATGCCAGTGGCAGCTAGTAATACACCAATAACCGCAACCGCATCTTCAAGCAGGACGGCAACCAATGTTGGATCATCTGATTGACTGAGGTAGGACAGAGTATTCTGATGACCACTCATTCGAGCTCGCTGCGCGAATTCACGCCAGGCGACTCTTAATATCCAGGACTCAACCAAGAGAGCAATCAGCAAGACACCCATCGCCAATACCAGAGGATCGGTCGATCCGAATAAAGTCGATTTAACGGTAACCTGGTCGGCAATGTGATGACTCTCCTGCCAGGCATGCCAGGCGTGTGAAAGGCCCAGCCCACAGCCGATTGAGAAAAGACCAATCGCGCTCCACAAGTTCCAGAGATATTTCTTCTGACCATGACCGAAAGCGTACCGACGATCGGCCGGTCTGTTGCCGCTTTTCAGCCCCATCAACAGAAATAACTGGTTGAGGGTATCCATCAGACTATGGATCGCCTCATTCATCATCGCTGCCGAATGTGTTGGAACTGCGACCGTGAACTTCAGGATAGTCAGCACTGCATTACCACAGATCGCGATCAGCACTACTTTCTTGGAACCTGCGCTCATGAAATTCCACCTACCGAGTAGTTTTCACCCCTATTTACCGTACCGAAAGGTGCCCTTACACAGGCACAGCAGTATACTCAATGAACTTTCGGCAGCTGCCACAATCTGAACGACCCACATTACCACCCATGCCAATCGATCCCAAACTTCTCGATATTCTGTGCTGCCCGGTCAGTAAACAACCGGTATTCCCTCTCAGTGAGGAGAAACTTGCTGCTGTCAATGCTGCAATTGCCGCAGGACAGGTCACCCAGGCCAACGACACAGTTGTTGAAACACCGCTCGGTGAGGGCCTGATCACCAAGAATAAACAACGGATCTACCGAATTGATGATGGCATTCCGGTGATGCTTGAAGAAGAGAGCATTGCGGTTGACCAGATCGAAGGTCTTTAACAGTTTCTCATAAGCACTAGCGACCTGAGTCGATCCATTTAACTGCCTGCCTGCCGTCCCTGGTAGTGTTGCATCAGGATTTGGGCGACCTCAGGTCGGGCAAATTCGGGTGGCAATGCTTCACCTGCCGACAGCATTTCTCGAACCCGGGTGCCGGACAACAGCACGAAGTCTTGCGGCTCGTGATCAGGTACATCCCGCATCATAACCACCCGGTCGAGTTTCCTAGAATACGCAGTATGGTCTGCCTCAAATATCTGAATGTCCAGGGCACCATCAGGAACCTGATCACCGAAAATTGTCTGCGCATCGAACGCGCCGTAATAATCGCCAACACCAGCATGGTCACGACCGACTATGAGATGTGTACAACCTGCATTTTGGCGAAACACAGCGTGTAGTACTGCTTCCCGCGGTCCAGCATACAGCATGTCAAACCCATAGCCAGCGACTATCACGCTGTTGGCTGGGAAATACTGGTCAACCATGGTTCGAATTGCGGCGTCCCTTACGTCTGCCGGTATGTCGCCAGGCTTGAGCTGACCCAGAAGCATGTGAATCAGAATTCCATCGGCATCGACCGCGGCCTGCGCCATCTTACACAACTCCTCGTGCGCACGGTGCATCGGGTTACGAGTCTGGAACGCGACCACCCGATTCCATCCGCGTTCGCTGATATCGGTCCGGATCTGCTCTGCAGTACGAAAGGTCGCTGGATAGGCGTTCGCAAAATAGCTGTAATTCAGGACCATAATCGGGCCAGAGACCAACACCCTACCCTGGCTAGAAAACACATTCACGCCGGGATGATTCGTGTCGAGGGTGCCATAGATCGATCGAGTGGCCAACTCAAGGTCTTTGTCTGAAAGTTCTTCAACCGCAACAATGTCCATCACAGCCAGAATCGGATTACCATCAATGTTAGGATCCCTCAAAGCGATTCGGTCTCCGGTCCGATAGCTGCATTGTTGAACCAAGTTAACCACCGGAACAGGCCAGAACAGCCCATCAGCCGTATGCATGGATGCAGCAACACTGGCCAAATCGCGCTGGTCCATAAATCCCGACAGAGGCGTGAAATATCCTGCACCAAGCATCACAGCATTTGCTGCCGATGCCGAACTGATCTTCAGAGATGGTAAATGCTGAGCTTCACTTTCAAGTGAACGACGCTGCTCATCGCAGGCGACATAAAGCGGTCTGAGTTTGGTGGCACCATGGGGCTTAATCATTGTTTAAAGCTAATACAGTAGTAAATGCGTAACAGGATTTCTCAGGGTTATCCGAGCAACAGATACGATTGAAGTTATCGCATAAGCGTAACATCGAAGCCCAACAATAAAAATAAAATTTACTGATCAGGTCATAAAGCGGACGGGTAGTGGAATCGCAGCAACCTGTTGCACTGGCTTTGGAACACTTAGTTGACAATCCTAACGCGATAAACTCCGTCGAGTGTCAACTGCTGCGGCCAACTGGTCAATCACCTGAACCGTATCATCCCAGCCAAGGCAGGCATCAGTAATGCTTTGGCCATACACGAGATCACAACCCGCGACAACATCTTGCCGGCCCTCGACGATATGACTTTCGATCATCACCCCGACTATCCTGTTTTCACCCTGAGCCAGTTGACTCGAAACGTCAGTGCCAACAGTAATCTGTCCACGATGTTGTTTCCCGCTGTTCGCATGACTGAAATCAACCATCAATCTTCGCGAACAACCGGCAGATTCCAACATTTGAGCTGCCGTATTGACACTCTCGCTATCGTAGTTCGGTGATTGACCACCCCGGAGAATCACATGGCCATCCTCATTGCCAGTGGTCTCAAAGATTCCCAGATAGCCAGCCTTGGTCACCGTCAGGAAATGGTGAGGGTGTGCTGCAGCGCCAACGGCATCGATTGCGATCTTAAGATTCCCATCTGTGCCGTTCTTGAATCCAACAGGACAAGACAATCCGGATGCCAGCTCCCGGTGTAATTGGCTTTCTGTCGTTCGGGCACCAATAGCACCCCAACTAATCAGATCGGCAACATATTGTGGTGTCAGCAGATCTAGACATTCTGTTCCAGCAGGCACACCGGCCAGGTTAAGATCCAGCAATAATTTACGGGCGAGCCTCAACCCCTTATTGATATTGAATGAGCCATCGAGATCGGGATCATTAATCAACCCTTTCCAGCCGACAGTAGTCCGGGGCTTTTCAAAATAGACCCGCATAATAATCAACAGGTCTTTGGAATAATTCTGCCGTAGCGCTTCTAGGCGAGCCCCGTAGTCCAGTGCCGCAATAGGATCATGAATCGAGCAGGGCCCAACAATGACAATGACACGGTCGTCCTGGCCATGGAGAATCGCGTGCGCTTCAGCACGCGTACGCGTTACGAGCTGTGCAACTGAAGAGGGTACTGGATGCTCTTCAATGACGGTTTTCGGGTCGGCTACATCCTGTATATCCGAGATCCGTAGATTGTCTGTAACACTGATATCGTCACTGATCGATAGCTTGTTTTGTTCTGTTTGCGTCATGACATCAGTAGAGGCATTAATCTTCAATGCTCAGTTCTGGCGATTTGAGGCGCGCCAGTATAGCACCGCCCTGAAACTATCGGTGGTTGCCGCTGACAAGTCAGTTTGGAACTGTAATTACTTAAACTATCAGCCCAGCAGCTTGTTCAGGATGAACATTCTGCCAGGCTCTGTTGCTCGGTTAATCCTCTTCCGCGTGCTGGAAGGCTCCTGAGAGCTTTTTCTGCACATCTCCCGGTGCGGGGTCATAGGCCGAAAACTCCAGGGTGTAGCTGCCCTCACCGCCGGTCATTGACTTGAGTCTCGACTGGTAGTCATCCATCTCTGCAAGTGGCACTTGTCCGATAATGCTGATCATGCCCCCAGGCATTGAATCTGTACTGCTGACCCGGCCCCGTCTTGAAGACAGATCGCCCGTGATATCTCCCATATTATCGGCAGGCACTGTTACCTCAAGATCCACAATCGGCTCAAGAACAACCGGACCGGCCTTCGACACTGCCTCGATAAACGCTTTACGTCCGGCAGCTACAAACGCCACCTCTTTCGAGTCCACCGCATGATACTTGCCATCATAAACTGACACTCGGATATCCTGCATCGGAAAACCAGCTACGGCGCCCCCCTCCAAGACACTCTGCACACCTTTCTCGATTGCCGGAATGAACTGGGCGGGGATAACACCGCCGACAATCTTATTCACAAAGTCAAAACCCTCACCACGACCCAGAGGTTCGATCCGAAGATAAACCTCCCCGAACTGACCGGCACCGCCGGTCTGCTTTTTGTGCTTTGCGTGCCCTTCAGCAGACTTGCCGATAGTCTCTCGATACGGAATCGTAGGTACCGCAGTTTCAACCTCTACGGCATATTGGACGCTCATTCGTTCCACCGCCATCCGCAGGTGCAGGTCTCCCATACCACGAAGTACTGTCTCATTCGCGGCAGGATTACGCTCGATCCGAAAACAAGGGTCCGATTCGGTAAGTTTTGTGAGTACTTCAGCAATTTTCTGTTCATCGCCACGGCTCTTCGGCGCTATCGAAACGCCCACCATGGGCGTTGGCAATGTAACGGCCTCTAACTGGATGTCATTGTCATCATGAGCATCTCGCACCACAGCATCGTAAGCAAACCCTTCAGCTTTTGAAATCAGCATGATGTCACCCGGTATCGCAGCAGCGGAATCGGAAAGCTTCTTGCCCAGACAACTGGACAGGTTACCCACTTTCAAACCTTTGCGACTGTCCTTCAGAAACACCTGTGCATCTTTTTTTATTGTGCCTTGATACAGACGAAATACTGCTTGTCGTCCTACGAATGGATCGAAAGAAATCTTGAAGACGTGGCCGAGTACAGGTTTCGAAGCATCTGGTACCACGTCATAACGCTCACCTTCATCTCCGCTTCCATTCACGAATCGAGGTGCATTACCTTCCAAGGGGCTTGGCAGCATTTTGCAGATAAACTCGTTGAGTGCCCGGACCCCGCTGCCTGTTTTACTGGAGACAAAACAGATCGGCACCACATGCCGTTCACGCATGGCCTGTTCAAACGGATCATGCAACTGCTCCGGTGCAACTTCTCCCTGATCGAGATAGGCTGTCATCAAATCATCATCCAGCTCTACGGTCTGATCTACGATTGCAGTATGAGCATCCTCAACCGAGGATATGTCAGACTCTCCCTCAGTCCCAAAAAAACAATCGACCACGTCACTACCGTTTGAAGTCGGTAAATTAACAGCCAGGCATTCACTACCGAACGATTCCTGGATCTGGGCATAGACTGCTTCCAGATCAACATCTTCGGCGTCAATTCTATTCACAACAATCATCGCGCATAAGTTGCGTTGCTTGACTGCCTCCATCATGCGTCGCGTTGAACTCTCCACACCGTTCTGGGCATTCACCACAATCGCAATGGTCTCCACGGCGCCAAGAACACTTAATGTTGGCCCGATAAAATCCGGGTATCCGGGTGTATCGATCAAGTTAATATGCGTGTCGCCATAATCATAGGATGCCAGCGCAGCTGTCAGCGAGTGGAGGTGTTTTTGTTCAAGTTCATCGAAATCAGTTACCGTCGAGCCTTTTTCAACCACACCAACCTCATTGATGACGCCAGCATCTAGAAGCAGGCTTTCTGCCAATGTAGTTTTTCCACTCCCGGCGTGGCCGACGAGCGCAAGGTTCCGGATGCCTTCTGTTGTGTAGGCCATTTAACGTTCTCCTTCCTGCCTCTTTTGGTTTCTTGTTGCACCAGAAAAAGCCGGTTCCAGCGACCCATTGGGCCGGTTCTAGTCCTGCCATACAGCTGCTTTTCCAGTGTCTAGGAACATTCAGTAGCACGAAATGCGAGATGAATCAACAGCACCTCGTATTTTGCGGCCCGCCAGCGGGAACCTTTGCCCCGATGCTTGATCGTGCCTGGGCTGGAATTCAGGCAGTACCGACCCGGGACACCCCGTCGAAGGGAAGATTACAAGTGATTCGCCATGACGAGTAAAATATTGTGCTCGCGAGATAGACAGCAGCCACACATCGCTAAATTGATCGAAACAAAGCAACATGAACGATACTTCAAAATCGGTAACGCCAACCAATTTCATCCGACAGATCATTGAGTCAGAAATTGCCCACGGGTGTCATACAGACGGAATTGTCACCCGGTTCCCACCCGAACCCAATGGTCACCTACACATTGGCCATGCAAAATCCATGTGTCTCAATTTTGGTCTGGCCGAAGACTTTGCCGGTCGCTGCTTTTTGCGTTTTGACGATACCAACCCGGATAAGGAAAGCCCGGAGTATGTCGAATCAATTAAAACTGATGTGCGCTGGTTAGGATTCAACTGGGAAGATCGCCTAACCCATGCATCGAATTACTTTCCACAACTCTATGACTGGGCAGTCGAACTCATAGAGAATGGCAAAGCCTTCATCTGCAGTCTCAGTGCAGAAGAGATCCGCGCATCCCGGGGCACTCTGACTGAGCCAGGATCAGAGAGCCCTTTTCGTATCCGGCCTGTGGCTGAAAGCCTGGAACTTTTCGAAAAAATGCGCGCGGGAGATTTCCCGGACGGCTCCCATGTTCTCCGAGCAAAAATAGACATGACTGCGCCCAACATCCATATGCGAGATCCTACAATCTACCGCATCCGGCACAGCACCCACCACAACACGGGAAACCGCTGGTGTATCTATCCCATGTACGGCTTTACTCACCCGCTTTCAGATGCAATCGAAGGCGTTACCCACTCACTGTGTACTCTTGAATTCGAAGATCAAAGACCGTTTTATGACTGGGTTCTCGACAACGTAACAATTTCTAAACGACCGCGTCAGATTGAGTTCTCTAGAATGTCACTGGACTACTCGATTATGAGCAAACGCCTGTTGACCTTGTTGGTGGATGAGAACCGTGTCAGCGGCTGGGACGACCCAAGACTGCCCACTCTTTCAGGCCTGCGACGTCGGGGCTATACCCCCCGTGCTATTCGAAACTTTTGCACCCGCATCGGTGTAACAAAGAATGAACAACAAATCGAAGCCAGCGTTCTGGAAAATTGTGTCCGCGAAGACCTTGACAAGAATGCACCTCGTGCCTTCGCGGTAATGGACCCACTCAAAATAGTGATCGAAAACTATCCGCAAGGCCAAGTTGAACAGTTAGAAGCCCACAATCACCCGAATGATCCGAATATGGGCAGTCGACAGATTTCTTTCTGCCGCGAAATCTATATTGACCGACAAGACTTTATGGAAGAGGCGCCGAAAAAATTCTTTCGTCTTGCACCGGGCCGGGAAGTACGCCTGCGTTATGCCTATTTCATAACCTGTACGTCGGTAATACATGACTCAGAGGGTCACATTTCAGAACTACGCTGTAGCTACGACCCTGAAAGCCGAGGTGGTCAGTCTCCTGATGGCAGAAAAGTCAAAGGTACACTCCATTGGGTATCGGTCCAACATGCCTTGGACGCTGAAGTCCGCCAGTATGACCGACTCTTCCAGGATGCTAATCCGCTTGCGGATCGCAGCAAAGACTTTCTCGAACTGATCAATCCGGATTCAAAGGCAGTGATCACAAGCAGCAAAGTCGAACCCGGACTTATTAACGCCGGAGCTGGAAAGTCATTCCAGTTCGAAAGAGTCGGATACTTTTGCGTGGATCCGGAGTCAACACCCTCTCATCTTGTCTTCAACCGTACCGTCGAGCTACGAGACTCCTGGGGCAAAAAAAATCGTCCATGAAAAAACGTAAGAAGGAACCTTGGCTAGCGGCCGATGTATATGGCCAGTCACTACAAGGACTGACCATCAATCTGATATCAGAAAATCTCGAACGCGCCCTGATTTTTCAGCAGGTCGTTCTGGGTGCAGACATTGTTTATCACGATACTGATTTCGCAGCTGTGCGTGGATATGGTGCCGAATGGATGATCCACGCAGATCACACCTACGACAATCACCCGTTGAATGCCACACTTGCGCAACTAACTCACCGGGGGGGAGCTGTTGAATTGCGGCTTCATGGTTGTGATCCTGATAGGGCTCAAGCCCATGCGATTGCACAAGATTTTACCGTGCTACAAAGTGCCTCCGACAAGCCTCATGGGTTGAGGGAAGCCTACCTACTGGATTCCGATGGATACCTGTGGGTTCCGGATGTACCCGTTAAGCACCAACCTTAACTAGCCTGCTTAAGAACCACACCTGATAGCTAGGTAGCAACGGTTTCATTCGTACCAAGACGACTGCGTTGCTGACGCCACTTGTGAATGTTTGCTTTAAACATCAGAGCGCATGGGGTCACAATGAGAGTAAGAACAGTCGCAAAACTCAGACCAAACACAATTGAAGTAGAAAGCTGTCGCCACCACTGAGTCGATGGCGCGCCATAGGTCACTTCGCGCGCTAGAAAATCTATATTGATCCCCAACACCATGGGTAAAAGTCCGAGTATCGTCGTGACACTGGTCAGTAGGACCGGGCGAAGTCGCTGTACCCCAGTACGCATAATAGCTTCAAAAGGGTCGGTAATTGTAGCCTTCAGCCTGTCATAAGTATCGATCAGAACGATGTTGTTGTTAACGACAATTCCCGCAAGAGCGATCACGCCAATCCCATTCATTACGATCCCAAAAGGTGAACCGGTGATCAGTAATCCGAGAAATACACCTATGGTCGACATAATGACCGCAAAAAGAATCAGAAAAGCACTGTAGAAACTGTTGAACTGTGTAATCAGAATGACCGCCATCACAAACAATGCGACCATAAAGGCCTTGCCCAGGAAGGATCGTGCCTTAGCCTGTTCTTCATCTTCACCTTTGAAAACTACGTCTATACGCTGATCAAGGTCTGCTTCCTTAATCCACGCTTCGAGTTCACGCAATTTGCCATCAACCAAAACACCATCATCGACATCGGCTTGAACCGTGACTACCCGCTGTCCGTCGACTCGTTTTATGGTCCCGGTCTTCTCTTTTGCTTGTCGATCTACAAAGTTGGATATGGGTACAGCACCCACTGGTGTGTTCAGTCGTACATGATTGAGTTCTTCGATCGTCCTGTGGGCCTCGGGGAAACGGACTCGAATTTCAATCTCATCATCGCTATCGTCCGGTCGATAAGTGCCAATTTTATAACCAACCGTCGTCATCTGAATCATATTGCCCACGGAACCAACGTCTGCGCCGTATTTCGCTGCCTGTGCCCGATCGACCACGATCTCCCAATCGATGCCCGGCAATGGTCGTGAATCTTCTATACTGTTGAGTCCTGTCATGCTGTTGAATTTGTTGCGAACACGCGCGGCAGCGGGTATCAACAGTTCCGGGTGACGTGAGGCGAGTTGTATTTGGATTGGCTTGCCAACTGGGGGGCCACCTTCTTCTTTTCTAAGGTCAATCACAATACCGGCGAGATCGTCTATTTGACTTCGGACCTTCTCGAAGATCTGAGCGACTTTCTCTCGGGTTCTCCAGTCGGCAAATTCCATCGATATGCTGCCGATAATGTCCTCAGCTTGTTCAGAGTTCGCGGCAGGGCCAACGCGTGTATAGAACGTCTTTACGCCGCCGATATCGATAACACGTGCTTCAACTTCACGCATTAACTGATCTTGTTCGCTTAGGGAGAGGTTACCTCGGGCACGGACCTGAACCTTGGCGTTATCCGGCTCGACGTCCGGGAAAAACTCAACACCAGAACCGAAAGTAGCGTAACCGAGTTGTGCACAAAACAGCACAGCGATCGATCCGACCAGTACCTTGGTTGGGTGGGACAATGCAGTTCTAAGCATCCGAGCATAAACACCCGTAAATCCAGGCACGGTCTGGAGATCACCGCGCTCACCAGCCTCCACAACACGCTGACTCGTAATACTCGTATTTCCGGCTCGACCAAAATGACTGCCCAAAGTAGGCACAAACACCAACGCCATCAACAACGATGCCGACAGCGTGATCAACACGGTCATTGGTAGGTATTTCATAAATTCACCCACCACCCCCGGCCAAAAGGTTAAGGGTAGAAATGCTGCCAGTGTCGTTGCCGTCGATGCAATGATCGGCCAGGCCATTCTCCGAGAGGCAGCGGTGTAGGCCACCCTGGGCGTTGCACCGTCAATCATCTGTCGGTCTGCATACTCGGTTACAACAATAGCACCATCAACCAGCATACCAACTGCAAGGATTAGGCTGAACAACACCACCATGTTCAACGAAATGTCCAGAACAAACAAAATCAGCAGAGCGGTGAGGAATGAGCCTGGTATGGCAATTCCTACCAACCCGGCTGAACGAATACCCAACGCCGCTATCACCACAATCATCACCAAAATCACTGCACTGAGAATGCTGTTCTGCAGGTCATTCAGCAAGGTGCGAATATGATCGGACCGATCCTGTGAGTAGGTCACACTCACAGCAGCGCGGAGACCCTCTGGCCACCGTGCCCGCTCCGCTTCGACCAATTCGCGGACCCGTTCGATGGTAGCAATGACATTTTCGCCAGAGCGTTTAGACACTTCGAGTGCAACCGATGAGCGACCGTTTACCCTTGCATAACTCATTGGATCCTTAAACGTTCGTCGAACCTCGGCAATATTGCCGACTCGAACCACCGAATCACCATCAACCTTTACAGGCAGTTCGATGATGTCTTTAACGCTCTCAAACAAACCAGGCACTTTCACCGAAAAGCGGCCCTGCCCTGTGTCCTGAAGGCCTGCTGCCACCAGCAGGTTTGAACCACGAATGGTGCTAGCAGTTGTTGCTGGATCCAGTCCGTAACTCTCCAATTCGACTGGATCGATGAGCACCTCGACCAGTTCCTTTCTTTCACCGGCAATTTTGGCCTCCAGCACTGCAGAGAGACCCTCCAGATCATCCTTTAGTTTGCGTGCCAAACGATAAAGTGTCCGATCTGGTACCTCTCCTGACAGGATGACAACAAGAACCGGAAACAAGCTGAAATTAACCTCATGAACCTCGGGATCTTCGGAAGCAGCCGGAAGACTGCTCTTTGCAACATCAACCTGTTCACGTACATCCTGCAGAGCAGTATCAGCATCAAATCCGGCTTCAAATTCAAGCAAAACGTTCGCCCCACCTTCATAGCCAGTTGAGCGCATCTCCTTAATACCCTCTATTCCACGCATTTCCTGTTCAAGCGGGCGGATAATTAGACGCTCTGCATCTTCTGGCGAAATGCCATCGTGACTGACAGTCACATAAATGATGGGTATGCTGATATCAGGCTGAGATTCTTTCGGAATATCGCGATAGGCGAACGACCCCGCGATCAGGATAAAGACCAGAATCGCCAGCACAGTGCGGGAACGACCGACAGCATGATCAATCAAGGTAGTCATCTATTCAGTCTTTGACCTTATTACTCGCGAACAGTGGTGACCTTCTGACCCTGTTTTACGAACTCATGCCCAACGCTAATTAGTTCTAACTCTTTTGGGAGCCCTCCAAGCCAGGTTCCCTCAGGGGTATCAGCCACCAGAGTCACAGAAAGAAATTCGACGATATTTTCCGCGTTAACCACCTTGATACCCATGACCCCCTCATCACTCAGCGTCAGCACGGCAGGAGATAAACGATGTGCGACCGTCTCACCGACCGACAGCGTGATCTTTGCGGTAATACCTTCAGCCACGGCGTGGCCAGGATTGGGAACTTCCAGTTCCACGCGGAAAGTTCGGGTAGACGCATTGCTGGATCGCGCGACATAAGTGATTTTTCCTTCAAGTTCACGCTTATCCACAAGCACCGCGCGCCCTGAAAGACCTGGTTTTATCTTTGATACATTGTGTTCAGAAACATCCCCGGCGACGACTATGGTTGAAAGATCGAGTATCGTTACAATCGGTTCCCCCACTTTCATGTAGTCACCGAGTTCAACAAACCTTTGATCGACGAACCCGTCAAACGGTGCACGGATCTCGGTTCTATCCATATCCACTCTAATGCTTTCTAGACCGGCCTTGGCAGCGTTCAGTAGTGCCCTAGCCTCAGACAGAGCGATCTTTGATCGAAGGTTTTTCTTTGACAAAGAGGTCGCTGCCTCGAACTCGGTCTGTCGCTGATCCAGCAGAGCCTTGGCTTGACGTAACCGTGCCGGTCGGTCGTCTGCTGCGAGCTTTACGAGCACCTCTCCCTGCCTCACAGACTGGCCTCTGGCAACAAGGACCTTTTTGACGACACCGACGGTCTGCGCCCGCAGTCTGACTTTACGCTTTGCCTCAGTAGTTCCCAGAAGAATAATCTCTTGCGGTACACGTTCTGACTCAACACTGCGTACACGTACCCGAGGCAGTACCGCTTCAGCTTGTTCTGCCGATGCAGAAGCACCGGAGCCTGTACCCTGATTCACAGAATGTAGATCGGAACTCTGCCAGACACCGGACAACAACCAGCCAGTGACAACCACAACAATCAGCAGCGCCAATAGTATTGACTTTTTCATAGCATCAACGTGCGGAGTACCGCGTATGAGTGGAACCTTATTCTGCTGTTAAGAAACTTGTTATGGCTTTTCTGGCCACTGATCACTGTAGCGATCACTCCTTACTTAATCACGCTTTAGTGAACTGCTGAGAAATTCGGGCATCTGGAATGGCGCTTTAATCTGTACCCGCTTTTCGCGACTTCGTAATCCGGTGCGTAAATTTACATTGCGCTGTGAACAACCGAACGAAGAGGCTAGAAACTTAAGCAGTTCACTATTGGCCTTTCCTTCAGCCGGTGGTGCGCTTACTCTGACCACGAGTCGACCACTGCGAATCTGGCCAAATTCTGACCGTTTAGCTCGCGTTACTACCTTAATCGCCAGCTCAATGTCAGACCCCTGCCACCGGAACCACCTATTATCGCACATTGACTTACTGAATCAGTCAGCAGTGCACAATGCTCGACAGCGACATAAGTGTATTACTGATCGACTTACAAGTGCCCAATGAAGCGGCTGATAGTATTCAGTACGAACTCAGGCTGTTCGCGATATGGTGAATGCCCGACATTCTCCAGGAAGTGACGTTCGACCTCCACAGGTACCCGGGATTCGATTGAGTCAAGCTGGGCTATGGAGCCGTATTCGTCATCCGCTCCCTGAATCACCAATACGGGTAGGTCGATCTTGTCCAGGGAGTCCTCAATATTCCAATCCCGAATATCGGGCCGTCGCCAGAAATTATTCCAACCCCAAAAAGCACCATCAACTTGGCTACCGTGATAGCGCACCAACTTGTCCCGTAGGTCCGCTGTCTGATACATCAAACGTGCGTGATCAATCCCAGTCAGACTAATCTGTTCAAGGAAAACGTGCGGCGCCATGAGTATCAACCCTTGTAGATGCCCTTGTCTCTTACTGCCAGCATAGATAATCCCAATTGATGCGCCGTCGCTGTGGCCGATTAAAATGTACGACTCGATTTCAAATTTCTCAAGCAGTGCGGGCAGAACAACCAACGCTTCGTGGTGGATCCAGTCAGGCGTCCTCGGCGTTGAAGTGGATCCAGAACCCCCGTAGCCGGCCCGCGAGTAGGCCAGTACAGCGAGGCCCGTCGACGCCGCTAGCAGCTGCGGAAAATCACCCCAGCTCTGAACACAGCCCAGCCCTTCATGTAAGAAGACTACCGTTCTCTGGAATGGATCGACGGTTTCTCGGCACCAGAGATACTCAAGCTCGCAGCCATCAATTTCAACGTGCTCCAGCTCGCCTATTGAATTCAATTCATTGGTCTCCAGGCCGCTATCAGATTCACAAAATAGAGCAGCAACTGTTCAGGGCTGATCTGAATCCTGATTTCGAAGCTTGTACCGCTGTATCTTTCCGGTTGCTGTCTTGGGCAATACATCTATGAATTCAATTCTGCGGGGATACTTAAACAGTGCCAGGCGACCCTTTACAAATTTCTGAAGCTCCTCCACCAGTTCGCTTGTTTTTTCAACACCCGCTTTGAGCACAACATAGGCCTTGGGTTTGACAAGACCGAGGTCGTCCTTGTAACCGATAACCGCGACTTCAAGAACCCGCTCATCCGCAATCATCGCGCTCTCCACTTCGAAGGGAGAGACCCAGATTCCACCGACCTTGAGCATATCGTCGGTTCTACCGCAATAAACATAGTAACCCTGGTTATCCTGATAGTATTTATCTCCCGAACGTGTCCACTCACCCTGGAAAGTCTGGACAGACTTCTCAGGTTGTCCCCAGTAACACACAGCGCTGGAAGGGCCTGACACCAACAGCTCACCCATGCCTCCTGTTTCGACATCCAAATCGTTTTCATCAACAATCCGCAACTTATACCCGCCAACAGCTCGGCCGGTTGTACCGTAGCGGACGTCGTCGGGCCTATTGCTTAGAAAGATATGCAGTAGCTCGGTGCTGCCAAGACCATCAAGAATAGGTACACCAAATCTTCTCTCCCATTCTCTTCCGATCTCCTCAGGCAGAGCTTCGCCGGCTGACACGCACAATCGAAGTCGGTCCGACACCTTGCTGCGATCGTTGGCATCGTTACTGAGTATCGCGCCGTAAAGTGTCGGCACACCAAAAAATATAGAGACTTTTTGGTTTTTCATCACAGACAGCACAATTTCTGGCGTCGGACGATCAGCCAATAAGACTGTACGGCACCCCACATGTAAGGGGAAGGACATGCTGTTACCTAATCCATACGCAAAAAACAGCTTTGCTGCTGAAAAAACAACATCCGACTGATCCAATTTCAGGATCCCATCACCATATAGCCGAGCGGTCTGGACCAGATCTGAATGACGGTGAACCGCACCCTTAGGCTGCCCAGTCGATCCGGAAGTGTACAGCCAGAATGCAGAATCCTGACGCTGTGTCGGCGCTGTCGACAGCTTTGCTTCAAACGACCCCATCAATACTGACAGACTGGGTTGACCATCGATGCTAGAACCATCGATAACTACCTCCTCCAGAGACGACTTTCCGTCAATATGGGGTGCAAATTTTGGGTACAAACTTTCGGACACCACCAACACACGGGCGCACGAATCGTGCAACATGTAGGCGTAGTCAACATCCGTCAGCATCGTATTGACGGGAACCGGAATCGCACCGATCTTAATAGCACCCCAAAATACTGCAGGAAACGACACAGAGTCAGTCATACACATCAACACACGCTGCTCCGCTTTCAATCCCAGATTCGATAATACGTTGCCGGCTTGATCAACCAAGATTGCGAGTTGCTGGTAGGTCCAGTCACCTGCATGGTCTGTGTAGGCAATCCGGCTACCAGATGTCTTACCGGCATGCCGATCTATAAAGTGATTGGTCGCGTTGTACATCACAGGTATGTCAATTGTTGTCGCCACTGCCCCGCCCTACAGCCACTGTGCTGATAAGTGCGAGAAAGAGTATAGCGCTGGCCGAATACGGGTTCGACGGGTCAGTCGACTTCATCGGAAATTATGCAACCCTCTGGTGAAGATCAACTGAGATCGTATACTAACGCCAGTTCGACTCTCTATGTGACCATACTACGCCGTGACAGATCTGGCTGAACACACTCAAGAGCGGCGAAACATCGCTGTGATTGGTGCAGGCATTGTTGGTGTCTCCTGTGCCCTCTACCTACAACAAGCTGGATTCAACGTAACGCTATTCGACCGCGACGAGCCTGGTTCAGGTGCGACTTACGGTAACGCATGCACATTTGCCTTGTACGGCTCAATACCTGTAAACAGGCCAGACCTGATATGGCGTTTTCCATCACTGATGTTTGGCCAGGAACGTCCTCTATCGATTGCCTGGCGCTATATGCCAAAGATGACCCCCTGGCTGATTCAGTTTCTTAAGCACTGTAGACGAAAGCATGTAGACCGCACCATTAACGGACTTGGTAGCCTACTCCGCGATGCTGAAGATGCTTCTATGATTCTGTTTCGTGCAAGCGGTGGTGATGATCTGATCTCACGGGATGGAACGATCTATATCTACCCATCCTCAGAATCTTTCGACGCCGACGCAGTAAATCGCCAACGCCGGCTTACTCAAGGCGCCCAGATCCAGGAACTCACTGCAACCGATCTTCAAGACCTCGAACCCAACTTAGCACCAATTTTTCCACATGCTGTGTTGTATCCGAACGGCTTTACAATACTTGACCCCAAACAGATGACCAGCCGCATGGTAGACCACCTGTGTCACACCGGCGGCCACTTTATCAAAGGCGAGGTCTCTGCTGTGGAGGCTCATTCCGCAGACCGTGTTGCATTCAAGGTTAATGGCAACCGTCATCACTACGACCAGGCGGTTCTTGCTGGTGGTGCCTGGTCAATGCAGATTGCAAAAGACGGTTGTGAAAAGCTGCCGCTCGATACTGAGCGTGGCTATCATGTGCTATTTTCGGAGTCCGCTGAGCTTCTCAACCGGCCGGTTGGATTTGCAGATGCTGGGTTTTACATGACCCCAATGTATCAGGGGCTGAGGGCCGCTGGAACCGTCGAACTCGGGGGATTAAATGCTGCTCCCAATCCTGAGCGCCTGGCTTATATTGAACGTCGTGTACGGCAGGCGCTACCGGATGTCGGGCCCGCGTCGGATACCTGGCTTGGCTTTCGGCCAACATTGCCGGACAGCCTACCGGTGATTGGCCGTTCCAGACACAATCCCAATCTAATTTTTGCCTTTGGACACCATCATCTGGGGCTGACACTGGGCGGTATTACCGGCAAGCTGGTGAGTGAGATTGCGGCAGGCGCAATACCCTCACTCGACGTCACACCATTTAGACCCGACCGTTTCAGTTGACGATGGAGATCGATTTCCAGACCGAACCCCAGCGGTATAAGCACTGGCACCTTCGCCTGGACGGCCGGGTTGCGCATCTAATCTTAGATGTCGACGAAGACGGTGGCCTGTTCAACGGTTACCAACTCAAACTCAATTCCTACGATCTTGGTGTCGATATTGAACTCAATGACGCTATTCAACGCCTGCGTTTCGAACATCCAGACGTCAGTATTGTCCTACTGGAATCTGCTAAACCCGCGGTTTTCAGCGCAGGTGCCAATATCAGAATGCTCGCTGGCGCCAGTCACGCACACAAGGTCAATTTCTGTAAGTTCACTAACGAAACTCGCAATGCTATCGAGGATGCGTCTGCATGGTCAGAAAAGACCTTCATAAGCGTCATACAGGGCACCTGTGCCGGTGGTGGTTATGAACTGGTCCTCGCTACGGACCACATTCTGATGGCTGATGATGGTTCATCGAGCATCGCTCTTCCAGAAGTACCACTTCTTGCGGTTCTTCCCGGCACCGGTGGTCTGACACGAATCACAGACAAACGAAAAGTTCGTCGAGACATCGCTGATGTATTTTCAACACTGGAAGAAGGTGTCCGCGGCCCTAAAGCACTGACTTGGGGGCTGATCGACCAGACCGTGCCACCCTCAGAACTTGCAGGCGTGATTGAACACCTCATTAATCAACTGGCAGAACAGCCTGATCCACCAGTCAACCGCAAAGGCATAATCCTCAAACCCCTGAAACGCAATTCTTCTGACTGTACGGTGAGTTACTCTACTGTTCGTGTGGACAAAAACCGTACTGGTCGTACTGCAACCCTCACCATCTCGGGTCCACAATCCGCAGCGCCCGAAAATAATGATGCACTGTCGGCGAGCGGTGCGGCGGCGTGGGTACTGCGCTGTGCCCGCGAATTGGACGATGCGCTGCTTCATCTGCGGTTCAACGAGCCCGATCTAGGTGTGTTGATTTTTCGGACTGAAGGTGATTCTGCTACTGCACTGCAGCACGATGCGTTCTTGAATCAGCACGCTGAGCATTGGCTTGTTCGTGAGATCATGTTGTACTGGAAACGCGTATTGAAACGTATTGATCTGACGTCAAGGTCTCTTGTTACACTAATCGATCCTGGCAGCTGTTTTGTAGGACTACTGGCGGAGATAATGTTCGCGTGCGACCGCACGTACATGCTAATCGGTCAACTCGATGGAGACCCTCGTCCATCACCTGCGGTCATACTGACGACCTCTAACTTTGGGCCCTATCCGATGAGTAACAACCTTACCCGTCTAAATACGCGATTCATCGGGCGGCCGAGCACCGTGACGGAACTCTTCGATCTTATCGGTGACGCACTGCCTGCTCGGATCTGTCTGGACTTGGGCCTGGTTACATTTGCATTTGACGAATTGGACTGGGAAGACGAAATTCGGATTTTTCTAGAAGAACGTGCCGCATTTTCGCCTGACGCTCTGACTGGACTGGAGGCAAATCTTCGCTTTCCAGGACCAGAGACCATGGAAACTAAGATTTTCGGACGACTAAGTGCGTGGCAGAACTGGATCTTTCAACGCGGCAATGCTACGGGCGAACAAGGCGCATTGTGCCGATACGGTTCCGGCCAAAAAGGGGTTTTTAGTCCCGAACGTACGTAAGCACTAAATCATTACAGACTACAGGATCCATCGTGACGGCCGAAAGCACCCAAGTCAGCTACGACACACTCATTCCGAACAATGTAGGCCTGTCGTCTGACCGCCGGGTTCTTAAAGGACTCGAACAGTGGCATCCCGAGTTTCTAAACTGGTGGCACGACATGGGACCGGATGGTTTTCAGCATGTTCCCGTTTATCTGCGTACAGCTGTGAGTGTCGATCGTGATGGCTGGGCTCAGTTTGGCTACGTCAAGATGCCGGATTACCGATGGGGTGTTCTGCTCGCTCCACGAATAGAAGGTCGTACTATCGGATTCGGCCACTATCTGGGTGAACCAGTCTGGCAAGAAGTGCCCGGGGAGCAGCGGGCTGCGCTGAGACGGCTAATTGTCATCCAGGGGGACACGGAACCGGCATCAGTTGAACAACAACGTCACCTCGGTAAAACTGCACCTTCACTTTACGACTTACGCAATCTGTTCCAGGTGAATGTAGAAGAAGCTCGACACCTCTGGGCGATGGTTTACCTGTTACATAAGTATTTTGGGCGTGACGGCCGGGAGGAGGCGCAAGAGCTGCTGCGACGGCGTTCCGGTGACAGTAACTCACCGCGATTATTGGGGGCGTTTAATGAGGCAACGCCCGACTGGCTGTCGTACTTCATGTTCACTTTCTTCACCGATCGCGATGGCAAAATGCAACTAGAGAGTCTCGCCCAGTCCGGGTTTGACCCGCTGGCGAGAACTACACGGTTTATGCTCACCGAAGAGGCTCACCATATGTTTATTGGTCAGACCGGTATCGCCCGAATCGTCGAGAGCACATGTTTGGCCATGCGGAAAAACGATCTTCATGACCCTTATGACGTTGAGCGGATCCGGCCACTGGGTGTTATCGATCTACCTACGGTGCAACGCAAGTTAAATTTCCATTTTTCGGTATCGCTCGATCTGTTCGGATCGGAGATATCAACCAATGCCGCTGGATTTTTTGATTCAGGCATAAAGGGTCGTTACCGAGAGAACGGAATTGAGGACGATCACCAGCTCGTTACTGCAACTTATTCGGTTCTTAAACTTGAGCAGGGCCACATAAGGTCGGTCGATACAGCGGCTCTGCCGGCGCTGAATGCCCGCCTGCGTGATGATTATGTACGCGAGTGCGCGAGAGGCGTAGATCGGTGGAACACAATTATCAGAAAAGCTGGAATCCCTTTTACCCTTTTTCTGCCGCATGTGGCGTTCTCCCGCACCGTCGGCGAGTTTGCCGATATCCATGCCACTCCTCAGGGGCATATACTGACAGACGATGAATGGCATCAACAGAAACACCGTTTCCTACCGACCGCAGACGATGAGGCCTACCTCAATTCACTGATGATCTCGGTTTTCGAACCTGGCGAGTTCGCGTCCTGGATCGCCCCACCGGGTAATCCGATCGACAACAAATCCGCCAACTTCAAATACGTTAGGCTGAACCGTTGAAGCAATCACAGTTTCTTCCACCTTGCAGTGATAAACTCTTTAGCTGCTAACAGTGATTATATTTTCATGGAATTTCTCTCAAACTACGGCTTGTTCCTAGCGAAAACAGTAACCCTACTGGCCGCACTGCTGGCAGTTGTCGGGTTTATCTCAACCCTGGCAATGCGCCGACGAAGTGCTGCCCCGGAGCATATAGAAGTCAAACCGATCAATGACCGGTACCGTGACATCAGTGACGTATTGCAACATTCCATGCTGCACGAGAATGAGGCAAAGAAAAAACGAAAAGCCGACAAGAAAGCGAAAAAAGCAGAGGCAAAGAAATCAACAAAACAGAACAGTGAGAACAGAAAACGGCTGTTTATTCTCGATTTCCAAGGCGACCTCCGTGGTTCTGAAGTCGCGACACTTCGAGAAGAAGTCACAGCCGTGTTATTGGTTGCTCGAGAACAAGATGAGGTATTGCTTCGACTCGAAAGCGCAGGTGGGATGGTCCATGCATACGGCTTGGCTGCTTCTCAACTGTCAAGAATTCGCGAAAAGAAAATCAAACTCACTATCGCGGTCGACAAAGTCGCAGCCAGCGGCGGTTACCTCATGGCCTGCGTGGGTGATCGAATACTCGCCGCGCCCTTTGCCATTATCGGGTCTATTGGTGTGATCACACAGATACCGAACTTTAATCGACTTCTGAAAAAACACGATATCGACTATGAACAGGTGACGGCTGGGGAATTCAAACGGACGGTTACTATGTTTGGTGAAACCACCGACAAGGCGCGACAGAAACTCAAGGAGGAGGTCGAAGACACCCATATGCTGTTCAAAGATTTTGTTAAGGAGCAGCGACCTGTGGTAGATCTCGAAAAAGTGGCCACCGGTGAATACTGGCTGGGAACCCGAGCGCATACGTTGAACCTTGTAGATGACCTATGTACCAGCGATGACCACTTGATGTCGCTGAGAAATGAAGTCGATTTGTACGAAGTGCACTACAAAATTAGGCAGAAGTTCAGTGACAAGGTATTTTCCCTGTTCAGTAGATTGCAGCGGAACAGCTTGATCAATTACACCGAACCCACTCAACCACCCAGCCTGACCTGAACCGGAGCAAGTCTATGATCTATTCTCTGGGCACCTTGTCACCAAGAATAGCAGAAAACGTCTATGTGGCGGACAGCGCAGACATTATTGGCAACGTGGAAATCGGAAGTGGATCGAGTGTCTGGTTTAATACCGTGCTAAGAGCAGATAACGACTTGATCCGTATCGGCACCGGCAGCAATATTCAAGATGGGACGGTCATTCACGTGGATGAAGGCATCCCCACACTCATTGGTGATAATGTCACGGTAGGCCACAACACAATGATCCACGGCTGCACCTTGGAAGATGGTTGTCTGGTAGGTATTGGTACGACAATACTAGACTATGCCGTCGTTGGAGCACATTCCATTGTTGGCGCCAACTCCTTGATCACGGAACGAAAGACTTACCCCTCGAGGTCTTTGATTCTCGGATCTCCGGCCAAAGTCGTGCGAGATCTAACCGATGAGGAAGTGAGCCTACTGGAGTGGACAGCGGCACACTACAGCAAAAACGCAGCTCATTTTCGTAACAATCTCAGAGCAGTTGACTGAAACTCCTATCAGGGTACATCACGCGACGATGGTGGCACAGGCTCAACTCGAGTAATCACCTGAGAGTTTAAGCCGCTGAATCTTTCCGGATGGTCCTTTAGGTAACTCATCAAGAACATATATATGTTTGGGTGATTTAAACGGCCCTAGTGCATTAATGCAAAATTCGCGTAGTGCATTTTCATCGAGTTGCTGACCAGGATTAGGGACCACACAGGCAGCAATTTCCTCACCATACTCAGGATCGGGTACAGCAATCGCCGCTGCCTCAAGGATCCCAGGAAAACGATAGAGCACATCATCGATCTCTCGCGGTGAGATGTTCTCGCCACCTTTGATAATAATTTCCTTAATTCTGCCAGTTACATAGACGTATCCTGATCCATCTTTATGGCCTAGATCACCAGTTCGGTACCAACCGTCTGTTGAAAACGCCTCACGTGTCGCCTGCTCATCATTCAGATAGGTACGCATAAGATTCGGCCCCCGCACTTCGATTTCGCCCACGACCTCGTTTTTACAATCTGCACCTTCACCGTCTCTGATACGAATTTCATTGCCGCAGGGCAGACCCGGTGACCCAATCTTCTGCTGTGCGGGATCCAACGGATTGGACAGAATTTGGGCAGCTGTTTCCGTAATACCCATGGTTTCAACCATTGGGATTCCAAATCTCGCCACAAATGCCTTGTGTACGGCGGGTGCCAATGGTGCAGAAGCACAACGGCCAAACCGGACATTGCTCAGTTGAGATTCTGTGGTGTGCTGTGTAGCTTCTTCCGTACCCAGCAGATAGGAAATCATTGTCGGCACGACACTGAACCAGGTACAGTTTTCTTTCACAACCCAGTGCCAGAATCTTTGCGTGCTGAACTTCCTCGGCATGACTACAGATGAACCACTCACCAGCGGCGCCATAACTGTCACGACCTGGCCATTGATATGGCACAAGGGCAATACACACAATGCTCGATCACTGTTGCCCAGATGATGTGCAGAACAGGTATTGGCGCCTCCAGCTAACAGGCTGGCATGGGTATGGATCACTCCCTTAGGCCGTCCTGTGGTACCGGACGTGTAGATCAGTAACGCATCATCAGCAGATAGAGGTGGGTCTGTATCTTGGTGGTTTTGAGTTTCAAGGAGTTGCAAACCGCCGTCACCCGCGACCCGATGTACTTTCACCTGCTGACAAGATGCAACAACTGCAGCGCTCGCCAGATCAGCATGGTCATCGTCGGTAAATAGGTGCCGGATACCAGAATGCTTGATCACATAGCCCAGGGTGTCAATACCGGCTACGGAATTAAGCATCAACGACACACGTCTGCTGTACATGCAGCCCAGAAAAAGCTCGAGTGCTGTTCGCCCATTGGCCATCAGCATCCCAACAGTCTCACCCTCAGAAACGCCTGAATTGGTCAGGTGGGGCCGAAGCCGGGCTGCAGTCTGACGCTGCTCTCCCCAAGTGACCTTGCCATGAGTCTCTGGGAAAACGGCAAACACCCGATCGGGAAATTGTTTTGCCCCGTAATCAAGCACAGACCTGACAGTTTGACCTTTTAAGTCCGCTAACGGTGCGAAACCGGTCGCCAACCTACTTACCATACTGGTTCCAGTAATCGGCTAAAAGCACATCTTCGATCGGTTCATTGACAGGAATTGGGCGTACGATGCGGACAATATTGAGGTAATGACGATAATTAACGTTGTCACTCACACTGTTACCGCCCCAGGTTCCACAGCCCATGGAGAGCGAGAATGGGAGACCATTATCGAAGCTCCCACCAGTCGCGAAACAATGTGCCTGATTGACGATCACACGACAGGCCGGCAAGCTCAGGCCAATCTTTACCGCTCGCTCCGCATTGTTACTGTGCAGTCCAACTGAGTGACCCGCTCCCTGATAGCCGTATATTGCCCGCACTTGTTCACAGGCTGCGCCAAAATCCGACGTGCGGTACAACGTTAAAACGGGTGAGAGTTTTTCGCCGGAAAATGGATATGCAGGCCCTGTCCCGCTCTCCAGCACAACCAATATACTTGTACCCGAATCAACTCGCTTTAAACCCGCGAGATTAGCAATTTCCGTAGCCGAGCGCGCCAGGATCGCCGGATTGAGGCTCCCGTTGACCCACATGGTGTCTTGCAGAATCTGTTTTTCTGCCGGATCGAGAATGACAGCACCCTGATGGACAAGCGCCTCACAAAACCGGTCATAGGCATCATCGACGACAATCACGCTATTTTCAGATGAACAACTCGTTGCGTGATCAAAACACTTCGACGCGATAATTTTTTCTGCTGCCAGACTGCAATCAGCGGTCTCATCTACAATAACTGCGACATTGCCCTGTCCAACGCCCACTGCCGGTGTGCCACTGGAGTAGGCGGCCCGAATGTTGTTCTGCGACCCCGTCGCGACAACCAGATCAACCTGTGACATCAGTTCCCGCGTTGCTTCTCGGTTAACAGGGCTTGGCAGTTTCTGTACGAGGTCCTCGGGTGCTCCAATCTGTTTGAGTGCAGCACGGAAGTACTCAACCAGCCTGCTGCCCGTCGCCTCCCCTTTGGGTGATGGCGCGAGAATTACGGCATTACCGCCCTTAACTGCATTGATGACTTTGTTTGTGGGTGTAGCAACTGGATTTGTCGATGGCGTTACCGCACCGACCACACCCACAGGTCGGGCAATTTCAGTCAGTCCGAGCTCTGGATACTCGGCAATCACACCGACAGTCCGTATTTCCTTGAGATCACGAAGAAGACCCAGTGTCTTGCGATAATTCTTGAGTACCTTATCTTCGACAGAACCCAAACTGGTATCAGCGACCGCCTGTTCAGCAAGCAGTCTATTCCGACCTGGCTCCATAACCACCCAGGCCAGAGCACAAACTGCGTTGTCTATTGCGGCCTGATCAAAGGTTTCGAATTCAGCCTGGGCAACCCGGGCCCGGGCGACTACTTCCGACACTGTATTAGCGACGCTCATAATATAATCCTTCTCGACGCCTCTTGCTGTTCCGGTGGGTGTCCGACTTGGAGCCAGTCCATACCCGCCCATTCTAACGCCACTCATCGCTGATGAAGATCCGGTCGTTTCGTTCGGAGTCCTCATCTGTCCAGAAGTATGGCAAGGTCTCGCCTTCAACTTGCCATTGTCGCCCTTCGAACCCATCATAGGCGCCACCTGATTTCAGCACACAATAGTCCACCAGAACTGGAGAAAAAGATGCGAATCGGATTTATTGGCCTAGGCAACGTCGGTGGCAAACTTGCCAGCAGCTTGCAGCGCAATGGTTTCAATCTGATGGTCAGAGACCTTGACCGACAGGTGGCGACAC
>Ga0315339_1000187_pt1 | contig 95563 bp, 94 predicted proteins | sample ASW17metaG_FD_204514 | JGI IMG/M metagenome (GOLD analysis project Ga0315339, IMG submission 204514) | Ammonia-oxidizing marine archaeal communities from Pacific Ocean, United States - ASW #17 | ecosystem: Environmental > Aquatic > Marine > Oceanic | place: USA: California | collected 2016-12-05
AATATCGATATTCTTGAAAATGTTGTGGAAATTCGACGAATGCTACTTGGATTAATCAAATACCTAAAATCGAAACAATCCAAATGATGCTTTTTAACCTCCCCTCTTCACCCTTTTCCCATTACTCTTCACTCATAACCCATTTCTCATCTTTCATCACCCATCACTCATCACTATCTAATGAACTTCAGTGAATTAGAATCCCTCATGTCCTCCCGCGGCGTCACTTCCCTTGCTGACATCGCCCGAACTCTCAACACCACTCCCCAAGCCGTCTCAAATTGGAAATCCCGCAACCAGGTTCCCCACCACATCGTCGCCACCCTTGACAAAACCACACCGCCCACTGACAGACCCCAATCATCAGCTCAATCACCAATCTACTCGTCACCGAGTATCTTCGAGGAAGATACGATTTCCTTATCCGACATCCTCCTCACAATGGCAGAGCAGTTAAAAGTGATTGTTTTAGTTCCCTTCATTACTGTTTTTCTAACCTTTACCTATGTGCAGTTTATCCAACAGCCTCAATATGTCAGTTGGGCAACGGTACTTTTGCCTTCAGGTGGTGGTGGCAATTTAGGCAGCCTCGCCGGTTTGGCATCTCAATTCGGCGTTAATGTCCCTGTCGGTGGGCAAGCAGATTTATCCAGCCCGTCGCTGTTCCCCGAATTACTTCATAGCAGAACATTCGCAGAAAAGATTTTTGATAAAAAGTTTTATACTAAAGAATTTGGAAAAGAATTATCTCTTTTAGCAATTTTAACCCATGGCAATAATCCGCCAAAAGTGGGTCGGGATACATTGGTTGCAAACGCTTTAGGTTCTTTTCAATCAATGGTAGAGTTTGATCAGGACCCCCTCGGCACATTCAGCGTAATAAAGGTAACAGCAAGTGAGCCTATTTTTGCCAAGCAATTAGCAGAAGTTACTTTAGCGGAATTAGAAGCCCTGAACCGCTTTTACAAAAGCCAGACTGTCAACGAAAAAACAAGCTTTATTGCCAATCGGATCGCTTCTGTAGAAAATGACCTAAAATATTCTGAAAAAAGTTTAAAAGAATTCAACGAAAGAAACCGTCAGATTTCGTCCCCAGCGCTTGAACTTGAACAAGGTCGTCTTGCTAGAGATGTTGAAATTCAAAAAGGGATTTACCTTACCCTGAAGCAGCAATTTGAATTAGCCAAAATTGAAGAAGTCCAGGAAGCTTCCATTGTTCAGGTATTAGATAAACCCCAAGTGCCCTTGGGCCCTTCAAACATAAAATTAAAATCAAGTGTCCTCCTCGCAGGTATTTTCGGAATTGGTCTTGGTATAATGATCGGGTTCATCCGTGGTTATGCAGATAATTCTGATATGGATGAACGCAAAAAACTCAGGCGGGTAAAACATTTATTCAAGAAGAAAATAAAAGATGTTTTCCAGGATCGCCGTATAGCCGGAATTGTTAGTGGATTTATGTTAATCGGACTTCCCTTGTTTTTAGGCTACGAGTCCAAAGACCCCGTCTTTTTTGGTATGTTTTCAGCAAAGCTTATGTTGGTAAATACAATTTATGTCTTTGTGCTTTTTAGTTCCATCGCACTCTTCTTCTACCTGACTAAAAGATCAAAAAATTAATCAACTATTGTATTTATTGTCAACTATTCATAACTCACTAAATTAATGAACAATCTAAAATCCAAAGACTTGCCCGTACGTATCCGAGCAAAGGCGGGTGGCGATGAATAAATTATATAGACAGATCAAATACCATCAATCAACAATTGGCATCATAGGACTTGGGTATGTCGGTTTACCTTTAGCGATCCGTTTTTCAGAAGAAGGTTTCAAAACCATAGGCTTCGATATTAACAAAGAAAAAGTTAATATGTTGAATAGTGGCAAATCTTACATCAATCATATTAAAGAAGACAGCATCACTTTAATGATCAATAACGGTTTTACAGCCACACCAGATTTCAGTAAAATCGCCCATGTAGATGCCATAATCATTTGTGTCCCCACCCCGCTCGGTGTTCATAATGAACCAGATCTAAGCTATATCCACGGAACGCTAGAAAACATTAAACCCCATTTAAGAGAAAACCAGCTATTAATTTTAGAAAGCACCACCTACCCCGGAACCACAGAAGAAATCCTCGTCCCATTCATAGAAAACTTACATCATACATCATCCATTATCCCTCATCCTTCAAAATTTTCTCTTGGAGAGAATTTTTTCATCGGCTATTCCCCCGAACGCGAAGATCCAGGTAATAAAAATTATACCACCCAGACAATCCCCAAAGTTGTTAGTGGTTACACAAAAAACTGTCTGAAATTAACAAAAACAGTTTATGACCAAATTGTAGATCAAACAGTTCCCGTTTCTTCTCCCCGTGTTGCAGAAATGACAAAAATTATGGAAAACATCCACCGAGCGGTTAACATTGGTTTGGTAAACGAACTTAAAATTGTGGCCAATAAAATGGATATTGACATTTATGAGGTCATCAACGCCGCCGCCACAAAACCATTTGGCTTTACCCCTTACTACCCCGGCCCCGGCCTGGGCGGCCACTGTATCCCCATCGACCCATTTTACCTTACCTGGAAAGCTAAAGAAGTGGGCATAAAGACTCGCTTTATCGAACTTGCAGGTGAGATCAACGCCGCTATGCCGGCTTACGTGGTACAGAAAGTGGCAGAGGCCTTGAACAGTGTGGGAAAAGCTATTAAAGATAGTAAAATTCTTGTTTTGGGGCTTTCGTACAAGAAAAATGTGGATGATACCCGTGAATCACCTTCTTTAGTCATTATAGATTTACTTATGAAAATGGGTGCGGATGTTCAGTATTCTGATCCTTTTCTACCGAAAGTCCCGAAAACCAGAAAATTTAATTTTAATCTTAATAGCATAAAGCTTACATCAGAAAATATTAAATCATTTGATTTGATTTTATTATCTACAGACCATGAAAATTTTGACTATGAACTAATTAAACAAGAAGCTAAGCTAATTGTTGATACAAGAAATAGATTTACTAAACAAAATAATATTTTTCCTGCATAAAAAAGCTGATTTTATAGTTGGTGGATCGTCCGGTTTTATCAAAGGGTTTTTTGTCTATTGTTTTATTTAACAAATTTGAAAAGTTTGAACTTCGACGAATTAATAACTGGATAACATTACGATAATACAGGAATTAGAATAACAATTATGAAAGATTATTAATTGAAGAAGATACTCATCACTGGTGGCGCTGGCTTCATCGGTAGCCACCTTGTGGATACATTACTTGAAAAAGGAAATAAAATCATTGTTCTTGATAACTTCAGTACTGGTAGATCACAAAACCTTAAGCATGTGGCAGATAAGATACAATTAGTCGAATGTGATATATCCAGACAAGGTGAATGGCAGAATAAGTTTAAAGGGATTGATAAAGTATTTCATTTGGCCGCCTTGGCTGATATTGTACCATCAATTGAAAATCCAGAAAGTTATTATAAATCCAATGTAAATGGCACTTTCAATGTTTTGGAAGCCTGCAGAAAACACAATGTGAAGAAAATTGTTTATTCAGCATCTTCATCTTGTTATGGTATTCCCGATGAATATCCAACGAAGGAAACTGCAGAAATCCGACCTCAATATCCATATGCTCTTACGAAGAATATGGGAGAGCAACTTATTATGCATTGGTGTCAACTTTATGAGATACCTGCGGTTTCTTTGCGGTTTTTTAATGTATATGGTCCTCGCTCAAGAACATCAGGAACATACGGAGCTGTTTTTGGAGTTTTTTTAGCACAGAAGTTGGCGGGTAAGCCATATACTGTTGTAGGTGATGGAAAACAAACGAGGGATTTCACATTTGTTTCGGACATTGTGGCTGCTATTATTCTCGCTGCCGAAAGTGATACAAGTGGAGAAATTATAAACATTGGTTCAGATAATACATACAGTGTGAATCGTTTGGTGGATTTGTTGGGGGGCGATGTGGTACACATTCCCAAGAGGCCAGGAGAACCGGACTGCACATGGGCAAATATTACCAAAGCAAAAAAGCTATTAAACTGGCAGCCAAAAGTAAGTTTGGAAAAGGGTGTTAGTATTTTACTTGATAATATTGATTACTGGCGTGAAGCACCTGTTTGGGATGAAAAGTCTATCGAAAAAGCTACAGAAAAATGGTTTGAATATTTAGGATAGGTTTTGAACGAAAAAATAAAAAATTTAGAAGACATAAAAACCATAGTGGCTGACTTAAAATTAAAAGGTAAGAAGGTTGTTCACTGCCATGGAGTATTTGATTTGTTACATATTGGACACATCAAACATTTTCAGGAGGCCAAAGCTTTTGGCGATGTATTGATTGTAACAATTACGCCCGATGAGTATGTGAACAAGGGCCCCAACCGACCGGCCTTTGAAACTACACTGCGCCTGGAAGCTTTAGCGGCTCTGGAATCAATAGATTTTGTATCGGCCAATGAATGGCCAATTGCTGTTAATACCATTAAGATGATACAGCCTGATATCTATTGCAAAGGGTCCGACTATAAAAACCATAAAGATGATGTTACGGGTAAAATAAAGGATGAAGAGGAAGCCGTTAAATCTGTAGGTGCTGAAATCAGATATACTGCAGATATAACATTTAGCTCCAGCAATCTTCTGAATAAATTTGGGGATGTATATAATAAATCACAAAAATCTTTTATTGAAACAAAGCTTAAAGGCAGAAACTTTGAGGAAATAAACATCAAGATAGATGAACTTCAAAACCTGAATGTTCTTGTAGTGGGTGAAACGATTATTGATCAATACGTTTTCTGTGAAGCCTTAGGGAAATCTGGTAAGGAACCGGTTCTTGTTTTGCGTGATTTAAAAATGGAACAATATGCAGGTGGCGCAGCGGCGATTGCTCGACATCTTTCGGACTTTTGCGGCACAGTTTCTCTTTTAAGCATGTTAGGTGAAAAAAAAGAATATGAACAGTTTGTATTGGATAGTTTGTCAAATAATATTGAACCCTATTTCATTTATAAAAAAGCTTCACCTACTATTACAAAAAAGCGTTTCGTGGATTCTATATCCAAAAGCAAAAGTCTGGGTGTCTATTCAATTAATGATTCACAAATGAATGGTGAAAATCTAAACCAGTTGTACGCTTATCTGGATCAATTAATCCCAAAGCATGATTTGGTGATTGTTTCTGATTATGGTCATGGATTTCTATCAAGAGAAGCAGCAAAACGTATTTCAAAACAACCAGTTTTTACTTCGCTTAACGCCCAGATAAATGCAGCCAACATCGGGTATCATACCATGAATAATTATAAAAATATTGACTGTGCCATAATCAATGAAACTGAATTGCGACACGAATTGCGGGACAGAGAAAGCGATATTGAAACTTTAATGAAACAACTTACCAATAACCTACTGATTAAAAATATGGTAGTAACTCAGGGCACCAGCGGTGCAATACTATATTCAGCAGAGGAGGAAAGATACCACAATTGCCCGGCTTTTGCTGAAAAAGTAGTGGATAAGATAGGTGCTGGTGACGCAATGCTAGCTCTGCTTTCTTGTTTACTTAAAAGGAGGCTTGATCCTGACTTATCCCTTTTTATTGGATCTCTAGCCGCGGCCCAGTCTGTTGAAACGATTGGGAATAGTGTGCCTGTAAATAAAATTAAATTATTACAAACATTCAGTCATGCCATCAAATAAAATGAATACTAAAGAATTTTTAACTTCGTATTTAAAAGATTTTTCAAAATTGGTTAAGCCAGATGAAAAAATAATTGATCAGTTAGAAAAAATAGCTGATTTGATAAAGGCCATTAATTCTAAAGGAAATAAGGTGCTTATATTTGGCAATGGTGGTAGTGCTGCGATTTCCAGTCACTTTAGTGTGGATCTTACAAAAAATGCAGGCTTGCGTTGTGTTAATTTTAACGAAGCTGATCTTATTACTTGTTTTGCCAATGACTATGGTTTTGAACACTGGGCGGAAAAAGCCATTGACTTTTATGGTGATGAAGGAGATTTACTAATCGTTATTTCATCAAGTGGTAGTTCAAAAAATATGCTGAATGGTGTAAGGGCTGCCCGAAACGGAAATTTTAAAGCTGTAGTTACCTTATCCGGTTTTGATAACAACAACCCATTATGTCAATTGGGAGATATCAATCTATGGATAGATAGCAGAGCTTACAATTTTGTAGAAAATATTCATCAGGTATGGCTACTTGCCATTGTAGACTCGATTATTGGTTCAAGGGAATATTCGGCATGATGTATATAACTTTATTTAAATGGAAACAAATTTAATGAACAAAATATTTATCACCGGTGGCGCCGGTTATGTAGGTGCTGTACTTGTCCCCAATTTGCTTGAAAAAGGCTACGGGGTCACCGTGTTGGACCTCATGATCTATGGAGAGAATGTGTTGCCAAAACATCCTAATTTGAATACCGTAAAAGGGGATATCAGAGATCAGGCGCTATTGAAAAAACTAATTCCCGAGCATGATGCGGTTATTCACTTGGCGTGTATTTCCAACGACCCAAGTTTTGAACTTAACCCTGATTTAGGAAAATCCATCAATCTCGATGCTTTTCGACCTCTCGTAGAAATTTCAAAAAGTTGCAGTGTTAAGCGCTTTATTTATGCTTCATCCTCTAGTGTTTATGGTATTAAGGACGAGCCCAATGTTCATGAGGAGATGGTATTAGAGCCGCTGACGGATTATTCCCAATTCAAAGCAGACTGTGAGAAAATTTTGGCTGAATACCAATCTGATGATTTTACAACGGTTACCATTCGCCCAGCTACTGTCTGTGGTTATTCTCCCAGACAAAGATTAGATGTTGTAGTAAACATTTTAACCAATCTGGCCTATCATAAACGAGAAATATCAGTATTTGGTGGAGATCAGCTTCGGCCCAATATTCATATTGCCGATATGGTGGAAGCGTATATGGCGCTTTTAGATGCAGACAAAGAAAAAATCACCGGTAAAATCTTCAACGCCGGTTATGAAAATCAATCCGTAAGTATGATTGCAGAAACTGTCAAAAACGTTGTGGGGGAAGATGTAAAACTCATTACTACACCTTCGGATGACAATCGTTCTTATCATATTTCATCACAAAAAATAAAAGATGAGATTGGCTTTGAAACAACACATACAATTCAAGATGCGGTAGAGGATTTATGTGCTGCTTTTGATAAAGGACTTTTACCTAATTCGCTTGAAGATGAAATGTATTTTAACATTAAGCGTATGCAAAATGTGGAACTGACCTGATAAATGAGGATTGGCATTGATTTTGATAATACTATCGCTTCATATGATACGCTTTTTCATGAAGTCGCCTTAAGGGAAAATTTCATTAGCAAAAGGTGGTCTGGATGTGGAAAAACTGAACTTCGCAACTATTTACGAACTCAACCCGATGGCGAAAAGACATGGATGAAGCTTCAAGGTCTTGTTTATGGAAAATATATTCATGGCGCTGAATTGTTCTCTGGGTTTGCGAATTTTATCCTGTCATGTAAAACACGCAATTACAAGGTGTTTATTGTAAGTCATAAAACAGAGTATGGTCATTATGACGCGGAAAAGATTTCTCTACGCAATGAGGCATTAAAGTGGATGAAAGATAATCGTTTTTTTGATCCGGAATATTTTGGAATTAATGAAAAAGATGTTCATTTTGCAAACACCCGAAGAGAAAAGGTAAACATAATTGCCAATTTGAAATGTGATTGGTTTATTGATGATTTGCCTGAAGTTTTTGAAGAGCGTGAATTCCCGACCGAAACAAAAAAAGCACTTTTTGGTGATAATGGTTCAAATATTTTAAATGACATGGTATTTGCAGGAAATTGGAGAAAAATTTCTGAAAAAATTCTAGGTCAAATAACAGATAAAGATATTGTTTCTTGGTTAAATCTGTTGACAAAAATTCCCATTGAAAAGTTACAAAAAATTCCTGGTCGGGGTAACAGTAAAGTCTATCAAATCACAACTTCAGAAGGAAAGCGTTTTGCTTTAAAGCTATATCCTGATCAGACAACAGATAAGAGACCTCGCCTGATAACAGAATTCAATACCTTTCAATTACTGCATCGGTATAACATAACCAATGTACCAAAATCTGTTGAAAAAAGTGAAGATTTGAATATAGGACTTTATGAATGGATTGATGGTGAAAACGTTGATCAACCCAGCTTAGATGACCTTGAACAAGCTATAGATTTTGTTAAACTATTGTATACCTTTCCCCAAAATATTAACGGTAATCATATAGATATTGCATCAGAAGCCTGCCTTTCTATCAGTGAATTAGTGAATCAAATAGATAATCGACTATTAAAATTGGAAAATAATTCATCTCAAGAATTATCAATTTTTACAGAGACTATTTTTAAACCTCTTTGGGCTGAAGTCAAAGATCAAAGTCTTTCTTGCTGGCCTATTGAATTTAGGGAAAACAATTTACCCATAGAGAAACAAATGTTGAGTCCGTCCGATTTTGGATTTCATAATAGTATTAAGTTAAAAGATGGGCGTATACAATTTATAGATTTTGACTATTTCGGTTGGGATGACCCGGTAAAACTCACTGCGGATTTTATTTGGCATCCGGCCATGAATTTGAATAAAGGCCTAAAAGACAGATGGCAAAAAGCGATGCTTGAAATATTCAAAGATGATAAATCATTCGAAGATCGACTCAACGCTGCCCTGCCTCTTTATGGTTTGCGCTGGGCGTTGATTGTACTAAACGAATTTTTGCCGGAATTTAAGGATCGACGAAAAGAAGCAGGTGATTCAGAATTATATGATATTCAAAAAGCGAGACAAATACAGTTAGAAAAAGCACATCGCTATTACGATAAAGTCAAAACTATGATTTCACAAAGAGCATTTGCCTAATGGCTGGATCAGTTATGTATGAAGATCTCATTCGCAAGGCAAAGAAACTACGCCAGGATACCTTTAATGCTTTTGTAGAACAAGGTGAGGCTCACTTGGGAGGCAGTTTTTCCATGATTGAAATGCTAATCTCCCTTTATGAGGTGGTTTTGAAACAAGATGACAAATTTATTTTAAGCAAAGCACACGCTTCATTTCCGCTTTGTCTGCTGCTCAAGGAAAAAGGATATGAACCACAACTTACGACACACCTTGAAATTGATCCTGAAAATGGTATTCACTGTACTACGGGGAGCTTAGGACATGGACTACCCATTGCTACCGGTATGGCCATGGCAAGAAAACGGCAGAATAAATTAGGTAAAATATATATCCTGATAAGTGATGGAGAGTGCCAGGAAGGAACAACTTGGGAGTCACTACTTATTGGCGCTAAACACAATCTTGACAATCTCATTATGATAGTAGACTATAATAAAATTCAGGCTCTTTCTACTCTTGATGATGCCTTACCACTTGATAATCTTGTTTCCAAATTCAAAGCATTTAACTGGAGTTGTCTTGATATTAGGGATGGTCATTCGTTTGAAGAATTAATTCCTGCTCTGCAACAAGAGAATGATGAAGGAAAACCTCTTGCAATTATTGTAAACACAATCAAAGGTAAAGGCATCAAGGCATTCGAAAATGATCCCACTTGGCATGCCCGAAAAATAAAAGGGAAAGAGCTTGAAATTGGTAAGCGGGAACTGGCGATTTTATGAGGAGAACCTTCGGGAAAATAATTACAGAGCTGGCGGATAAAGATGAGAGAATCTACGTATTGGTCGGCGATATTGGTTACCGAGTCTTTGATGAATTTCGGGATAAGCACCCCGAACGGTTTATTAATATGGGTATCTGCGAACAGAGTATGATTGGAGTATCCGCTGGTATGGCCTTGGAGGGTCTTAAGCCCTGGGTTTACACCATTACACCATTTCTCATCGAACGTCCCTTTGAACAAATAAAACTCGATATTGATCAACAGAAAGCAAATGTTAAATTGGTTGGGTTTGCAGACTATCCTACGTTGGGGCCTACTCACTCGGAACTAAATGGTCAAAAACTAATGCAACTCTTTCATAATATTACTTCCTTTTTCCCAAACGATGGTGACGAAACACACATAATGATTAATGAAGCATATAAGAAGAATGGTCCGGCATTTATAAGTCTTAAAAGCGATCCCACGCTCAGCCGATCCATTACAAGTAAAAAATAATTAGTCAAATTTTAAAAATCTAGAAAATAAAAGGTAAAAATAATGGGTAAACTAGTTCAATTTGTTACATCGCTTCATCAAGCCACAAGTCGTGCATATATTGATCGGATGGTAGATGATAAAGTCCTCTGTATGTTGAAAGCCAAAGAATATGAAAAAGATTATTGGGATGGAGATCGCCGCTATGGTTATGGTGGCTATAGATATATGGCTGGGCGTTGGAAACCTGTGGCCGAAGAATTGATTAAAAATTATAATTTGACGAATGATTCCAGTGTCCTTGATGTAGGTTGTGGCAAGGCTTTTCTGCTCTATGAAATGAAACTGTTGCTGCCTGGTTTGAGAGTTGCGGGTTTTGACATATCAAAGCACGGGTTGGCGGAAGTAAAGGAAGAAATCAAAGCTTCTGTTTTTATTCACCGTGCACAGGATCCATACCCCTTTGAAGATAATGAGTTTGATCTCGTAATCTCTCTCGGTTGTTTCCACAATTTACGCATTTTTGAATTGGAAAAAGCGTTAACAGAAACAGAGCGGGTTGGAAAACAAGGATATGTCATGTTGGAGAGTTACCGGAATGAGTTAGAGCAGTTTAACCTCCAGTGTTGGGCATTAACTTGTGAATCCTTTTTTGATCATAAAGAATGGCCCTGGATTTATGATCACTTCGGCTATACCGGCGACTATGAATTCATATATTTTGAATAATATTATAAATTAGGGAAAAAAATGAAAGCAGCCATATTAGTAAAAAGTAAACAACCCTTAGTTGTCGAGGATATATCCTTTCCTAAAAGTCTTGAATTTGGTCAAGTTTTGGTTGATGTTCACTATAGTGGTATCTGTGGTGCCCAGATCAATGAAATTGATGCAGCAAAGGGACCAGACAAATTTTTACCACACTTATTAGGACATGAAGGGTCTGGTATAGTTAAAGAAGTAGGATCTGGCGTAAGTACTGTTAAGAATGGCGACCATGTTGTTTTGCATTGGCGGCCTAGCAGTGGAATTCAGTCGCCTACACCAAAGTATAATTGGAACGGAAAAACAGTCAACGCGGGATGGGTAACTACTTTTAATGAACAAGCTGTCATCTCTGAAAACAGATTAACTGTGATTCCGAAAGATTTTGACATGAGGGTTGCCCCTCTGTTTGGCTGTTCCGTAACTACGGCCTTCGGTGTAGTGAATAACGACGCCCAGCTTAAAGTTGGTCAATCGGTAGTTATCTTTGGCATTGGTGGCATTGGCCTCAATATTGTCCAGGCGGCCAGTATGGTATCAGGGCATCCCATTGTAGGAGTGGATCTTTTAGAGAAAAAGTTGGAAATGGGAAAATTTTTTGGATTGACACATGCAGTAGTTGGTGGAACCGATAAGGTTAGTGATTTGATCTTGGATATTGTTGGTGTACAGGGGGCTGATGTAGTTATAGAAACTACTGGTAACTCTAGGGTGATTGAAAAGGCTTATGAATTAACCCACCCGGACGGAAAAACAATTTTGGTGGGAGTCCCTAAAAAAGGAGATAATGTAAATATATATTCATTACCCCTACATTTTAATAAGGTTCTCACAGGCTCTCACGGCGGGGATTCTGTGCCTAATTTGGACATTCCTAGGTACATACGCCTTTTGCAAGCAGGTAAAATGACACTTGATGGTCTCATTACCCATGAATTTTATCTGGATGAGATCAATGAAGCCCTAGATTTATTTAGGAGTGGTGAAGCGGGACGAATAATTGTAAAAATGAATGAATAATAAAACCCAAGAGGTAGTGAAAGCTGTGATTATTAAGGAAGAAAAATTCCTTTTACAATTGCGAGATAACAAACCGACTATTTCCTATCCTAACAACTGGGCTTTCTTTGGTGGTGGAGTTGATTATGGGGAGAAACATGAAGAAGCATTAAAGCGGGAATTAATAGAGGAATTGGGATGGTACCCTAAAAAATTTAAGTATTTGACTAAATACAGAAATAAAACTGTTAATTGCAATATCACGTACTACATAATGCACTACGATTTGGATAAAAATAAACTCTGTCTTGGTGAAGGGCAGGCTATGAACTGGTTTTTATCTAATGAGATAATGGCATTAAACAACAAACCTGATGAGATAGAAATTGTAGTTAAAATAGCAAATCAATATTTAAAAAGTATATGAAAGTTGTTATCATAGGTAATACTGGTTTTATTGGGCATAGTATTTATAATTATTTGGATAAAACTAAGGAATATGATCTAATAGGAATTCCCAAAAATGAAATTGATTTAAGCGGCGAAAACAGTAGTATTGCCCTTTCAAAATATTTGACAGCAAATAGCATTGTAGTTATGTGTGCAGGTGTAAAAAAACAACTGGGAGATAATCTGGATACATTTGAAAGAAATTCAGCTATTATAAATAATTTTTGTAGAGCCATTCCTTTGGTATCCCCTAAAAAAATTATCTTTTTTAGTTCTGCCGCAGTTTATGGTGAAGATGTGGATTATGATGAAAAGATTAATGAGAAAACCCCTGTTCAACCAAAAACATATTACGGTATTGCTAAGTATACGGCGGAACGATTGCTTGAAAAAATCTGCACTGAGAATCAAACTGAACTTGTAATATTGAGACCACCTTTAATATACGGGGAGAATGATCTTTCTCGTGGCTATGGACCAACAGGTTTTACTTACAAAGCAATAGCAAGTGATGAAATTATTTTATGGGGTAATGGAAGTGAGTTTAGGGAATTTATTTTTGTTGATGATGTTTCTAGAGTAGTTCAAAGATTGTTAAATAATAATTTTAGTGGCATTTTAAACATTGTAAGTGGAAGAAGTTATACTTTTAGGGAAATTGTTGATTTACTAATTAATATATCAAAATCTGATATTAACATTAGGTTGCGTCAGCGTTCCAAAGAAAAAGTTAATCATCATTACTCAAATGGTTTATTTAAAAGGGTGATGACTGATTTTCAATTTACTCAGCTTGATGATGGATTAACAAAAATGTATAAATCTATTGGAAGTTGATTAATCTAGTGAGAAAATAATCGATAAGATGGAACTGTTGCTTGACTTGGGTTTACAGCCTATTTCCAATAGGTTTTTAAAACATAGTTCTAATAAAAGTGTTCCTCATTATCCAATGAAATTAATGCTTGAAAAGGATACTGGGGGAATCCGATTGCAAACCCCGTTCCCAGTTGAAGAAGTAAAGCCGCGCTATGACTGGCTAACCTGTTTTGAACCGGAAGATCATCTTGATGACATGGTTAAAAAGATTATCGATCTACCAAATATTAATAAAAATGTGATTTTTGCTGGTTATAGTTTTAAAGATGACTCAACACTTGATCGATTAAAGGCCAAAGGCTACAGAAATCAGTGGAGGATTGATCCTCAAAGAGACCTTGGCATTGCGGATTCTTGCGCTAATGTTGAAACATTTCAGTCTGTGTTTAATGTTGCCAGAGCTAAACAAATCCAACAACGATTGGGGCACGCTGATGTTATCATTGTGAGGCATGTAGTTGAGCATGCTTATAATTTGCAGGAATTTGTTTCTGCAATTAGTTCTATGATTCATGATGAAGGATACATTGTATGGGAATTGCCGGACTGTGAAAGCGCCTTGGACAAAGGTGATTGCACTACAGTATGGGAAGAGCATATTCATTATTTTACGAGCTTTACATTTAAACAAATGATAGAAGATTCCGGTTTTAAAATCATTCATTATGAATCTGTTCCTTATCCACTGGAGAATTCACTTGTTGTTATTGCCAAGAAAAGAAAACAAGGCAAATCAAATATTCTGCTTAATAATAATGCGGTAGATGTGGAAAATAATCGGGCTTATCAATTTGCTCAAAAAGTAAATGAGCGTAAAAAAGTTATTCAGTTAAAACTAAGAAAATTTAAAAAAAGTAATGGTTGTATCGTTATGTTTGGTGCTGGGCATCTTTCGGTTGCGTTTATTTCTATAATGGGGATTGCGGATTTGGTCGATTTTGTGATTGATGATAATCCGCATAAAAAGGGAATGATAATGCCGATAGGTAATATTGAAATATTAGGGTCTGATTCTCTCTATTCTAGAAAAGTGAACCTTTGCCTGTTGGGTTTGAATCCGCAGAACCAACCAAAGGTAATTGCAAACCATATACCATTTACAGAAAATGGAGGAAAATTTGCATCTATTTTCCCGGGGACTGCTCTGGATTTGGAGAAAATTATTTGATAGAAACCTTCAAAGAGAGCGATGAAGTTCTTTATCCTAAAAAGCGGATTGTTACGGTTGCAGCCCCGGACCTGGATGCATTAAAACAAATGGCTAAATTGAATCCCCGTCATCGTATACGTCTTTGTACCCACCAAACCGCAAAAGATGAAATTCATGAAATGATTATTTATCATCCCAAAGGTGCCTATGTCCAACCTCATAAGCATATAGGGAAAGATGAGTCATTCTATTTAATCAGTGGCGAAATTGATTGTGTCATTTTTGATAAACAGAGTAATGTGAAAAAGGTTTTTCCAATGGGGGATTATTTAAGTGGGAAAACATTTTACTACAGAATCCCAGCAAATACATATCACACACAAATCTTCAAAAAAGACACATTTTTCCATGAAGTAACTAAGGGGCCCTTTGATAGAAATGATACTGTAGCAGCAACTTGGGCGCCAGATGAAAAAGAAACGACCAAGGCTAAAAGCTATATAAATGAAATTAGTCAGAGTATAAAATAGATTAATTTCTAATTAGGAGGATTGAAAAATGTCAATACAAATTATTTTTGTTGGTTGTGGAAATTTTGCTTTATAAAGGTTACAAGTGCTTATAGATGGTGGCCAGTTTACGCCGGTTGCTTGTGTGGATATTAATATAGAAAAAGCACAAGAAAGTTTATCATCTTTACATGGATGGAGCACAGGGTCAAGCATATTATAATTTTTCCAGCTAAAAATTACTATTGGATTAAATATGAATAATAAAGTTTTACGCCACGATATAAAGTGCAGATTATGTGGATCAAATAAGATCAATGAGATTCTAAAACTGAAGCCCACACCACCGGAAGATCTTTTTCTACCCAAATCCCAATTAGAATTATCATCTGAAAAATATCCACTTACTTTGGCTCTTTGTGAGGATTGCGGTTATACTCACTTACCATATATACTAAACCCTGACATTAGTTATTCTAATTATGTTTATGAAACAAAAGTTACAGTTGGACTAAGCGCACATTACAAGGAATATGCGCAAAAAATTATAAAATATGCTGAAATAAACAAGTCTAGTTTTATCGTTGATCTAGGAAGTAATGATGGTACTATGTTAAAGGCTTTTAAAACTATTGGTATGAAAGTTCTTGGCGTTGAACCGAGTGAGCAAATTGCGAATATTGCAAATGACAATAACCTAGAAACAATAAATGATTACTTTTCTATTTCTGTAGTTGACAGAATGATTAAAAAATACGGTAAAGCAGCAATTGTTACGGCAAATTATATGTATGCCAATATTGATAATGTAATGGAGTTTACTAGAAACGTCAAAAAAATTCTTGATGATGATGGCTTATTTGTGATTCAAACCGGTTATCATCCGGAGCAAATGAAAATCAATATGTTCGATTATATCTATCATGAGCATTTTTCGTATTTTACAGTTAAAGTACTTAAAAACCTGCTTAATAACTGTGGAATGCAACTGATTTCTGTATCTCCAAATCTAGCTAAGGGAGGGTCAATTAGAGTTATTGCTCAGCATATAGGTGGGAGACGTAAAGTAGATAAAAGTATTGGATTATTTATAGGAAAAGAAGAAAATGAAAAAATCCATGACCCTGAAGTTTACATGAAGTTTGCGAATAATATTGAGAATCGAAAGACGCAAGTCGTTGAATTGTTAGAACAAATACATTCTAATGGACAGACTATTGCAGGTTATGGCGCATCGCACAGCACTACGACCCTTATTCATCATTTTGAAATTGGTAAATATTTTGATTATATCATTGATGATAATCCCATCAAGCATGGCCTCTATTCTCCGGGTTATCATTTACCGGTATATCCATCAGATAAATTATATAAAGATAAACCAGAATATGCATTTATACTTGGATGGCAACATCGAGATAGTATTATAAATAAAAATAGGAAATACATCCAAGAGGGAGGAAAGTTTATTGTTCCTCTTCCTAAATTAAAAATAGTTAGCTAATGAATTCTCTTGAAAAAATCTCTTGGTGGAGAATAAACTATTCTAATGAAGACATAGAAAAAGTTGCTCAGTCTATACGTAATGAAAATATTAGTATGGGTGCTGTTACAGAGGAATTTGAAAAAAAAATGGCTGAAGCTCTTGATGTTCCTTACGTTTTAGCAACTGTTAACGGTAGCGTAGCACTTCTTATGTCTATGATGGCTCTTGGGATCAAAGCCGGAGATGAAGTGATTGTGCCAAACCGTACTTGGATTGCTACTGCCCATGCCCCAATGATGCTTGGAGCCAAGTTAGTTATGGTTGATGTCCTACCAACTCGCCCCGTTATGGACACATCTTTAATTAAAGAAAAAATTAACTCTCGCACACGAGCAATTATACCAGCGGCTTTGTGTGGATGTGCCGTAGAAATGGAAGATATTTGGAATATTGCAAAAGACCATAATATTTTCGTTGTCGAAGATGCAGCCCAAGCGCTATTTTCAAAATACAAGGGCATATATATGGGAACCAGATCTGATTTGGGTTGCTTTTCCATGTCTATTTCTAAGTTGGTTACTTCGGGGCAGGGTGGGTTTATAGCGACGCAAAATAAAAACCTCTATGAACAACTGCAACTCATACGAACCCATGGTGTGAAAAATGTTATTGATGCTTCACCTTTCATGCGTATGGGATTTAACTTTCGTTATACTGATCTACACGCATCGATAGGGCTTGTTCAGCTTGATAAAGTACAGGATCGAATTAGTAACATAAAAAAAATCTATTCACTATACCAAGAAGCACTCCAAGAAATAAATGATATACATTTGATTCCTGTAGATATTGAGCACGGTGAAATTCCACTTTACGTAGAAGTAATAGTTGATGAAAGGGAAAAACTCGTTGAGTATTTATTATCTAAGAATATCCAAACTCGGCGTATTTATCCTGATCTTGATAGTGCTAAATATCTCGATTGTGAAGGTGATTATCCCAATTCTCGGGTTTTTGGAAAAAAGGGGCTCGTTCTTCCTTGTGGACCGGATCAACCAATAGAAAATATTGAGCGTGTTATAGAATCATTGTTTTTATTTAAGTGAGTAAAATAAAATTTGTTTTATTAGGGACATCTGAATTAATAATTCATATTTCCAATGCAATAATTGAAAGTGGGAATCAAGTTATTTCCATGATCTCAATGCCTCAAAATGTCAGTCCAAATAATTCTGCAGATATATCCAATTATGCAAAACAAAGTAATATTAATTATCATGAACTTGAAGATATTAATTCTTTAGAGGCTTTTGATATAGTCGGTCAATATGAACCTGATTATATATTTGTTTCATGGCCAAAAATTATAAAATCAGATTTACTTAATATTCCTAAATATTTTTGTATTGGTACTCATCCAACAAATCTACCATTTAATAGAGGTCGGCATCCACTGCATTGGATTATTGTTCTAGGTATTTCAGAAACAAAACTTTCTTTTTTTAAGATTAACAAAGGAATTGATACGGGTGAAATTTTACTTCAAATTCCCATTCAAATTGGAAATAATGATTTAATTATAGATGTCAATAATAAAGTGAATAATGCGGCATATGATGGCACAAAAAAATTATGTCAAAAATTTAATTCGAACCCCTCTTCTTCAGTAAAAATACAAAATCATAAACTGGCAAATTATTGGCGTAAAAGAACTCCTCACGATATCACGCTTGACTTAAGAATGTCTGCAGATATAATAATTAGGATTGTACGTTCATTTACTGTTCCTTACCCATGTGCTAGCTTGATATTTAGGAACTATATAATAAAAGTTGAAAAAGCTAAAGTTGTTAAAACGGTTTTAGGGGCAGAAGCATTACAAAGAATTGAACCAGGGAAAATTATTAGCGCTAAGGAAAATCGATTAATTGTAAAGGTTGATGATAAATTAATAGAACTATTCTGCGTTTCCGATATTCCACATGAATTGTTATTGGCAAAGTACATTCATCCCCCTTCAAAGTATATTAAAGAACACGAATTCATAATTAATTGATACGAACTATATTATTATAAATATGGATATTTAGTAAGGATGCGTATCTGAAAATATTTATTAGATTAAATATTTCACCATTTATTTTGATTATTAATTATCGTCTCAACTAGCTTTGAATCGTTATATCTCCAAACAGATTAATCAGATTGCAGTGGAAGGGTTACCTTCGCTACTACGTAAAATAAAGAGACTGATTTTTTTACCTATTGAACTACTTTTAATCATATTGGCCTTTTCTCTTGTAATTCTAATTAGAGCATTAAGACCATTTTTCATAATCAGGTTCGGCGAATTAGATTTAGGAAGAATCGGCCATATTTATGTTGGAGATTGGTATTTGAGCGAAAAAAATACAGGGGATTACCAACAACGATTTATTGATTGGTACTATTTTTTTAAAACAACAAAGCATGCTAATAAGCAATGGGTAAAAATGTGGAAAAGGGTTTTACCTCACTTACCAGGAATTAAATTATGGAAATATATAATGCGCTTCAACCATCTTTTTCCGGGATATCAAGACCATGAAGTGCCAGATAATCAGGTTTATCCCGATCTGAAGACTTGGCAAAAACTATTAAAAAACCCTGATAAAAGAGAAATTAATGTTTTTAATAAAAGATTGATAGCAGTGTTGAATAATACTAAACCGAATATATCTTTTACAAATCAAGAAGTTGTTAAAGGACAAACCGTTCTTGAGAATCTTGGGATACATAATAATGAACAATATATATGTTTTCATGCACGAGATTCGGCATACCTTGATTCTGTAATAGAAACAAAAGATTGGAATTATCATAATTACCGTGATTCAAATATTAATAACTATCTTTCTGCAGCTGAAGAAATGGCAAATCGTGGTTATTATGCTTTGAGAATGGGTGCATTAGTCAAAAGTAAAATTCAAAGTTCTCACCCCAAGGTCATAGACTATGCAACTAATGGGCAAAGAACAGATTTTAATGATATTTATATTGGAAGCCGTTGCCGTTTTTTTTTGTGTTCTGATGCTGGAATTTCGGCAATTCCAGAAGTATTTAGAGTTCCTGCAGTCTATGTAAACTGGACGCTTATATTAAGAATTTCTACTTGGGTATTAAATGGGCTATTTATCTTTAAAAAGTTTTATCTCAAAAACGAAAATCGTTATATGAGCTTCTTAGAGATCATGAATCTTGAATTCGGGGGAATAGACACGAATGAAAGATTTGCTAAGTTGAATATTGATCTAATTGAAAATACTCCAGAAGAGATCTGTGCCGTCACCGTCGAAATGAATGATCGTTTAGATGGCACTTGGCAAACCACCAGGGAAGATGAAAATCTACAGCGACGCTTCTGGGCCCTTTTTGGGTTGGAGAAGCTCAAAAGTCCAAACTTGCGTATTGGTGCTGATTTTCTCAGGAAACATAAAGAATTAATTTATTAGAATGACTACTTGGCGCCTTATCAAATTTATTGTAGAGAAAGAAGCTAAACTCGTTTTTATAATCACTATTGTCTTACTTATCAGTGGCCTGGTGGAAACAATGGGACTAATGTTTATCGCACCCATTGTTGACATCATTACTTCCGCTGATACGGGCAATTCAAGCCGGATCAGTGTCGGTTTATTTCAAGTTATAAAATGGCTGGGTCTTCCCGCTGAACTCTGGTTTTTATTTCTGATATTCATTACTATTAACATATTTAACGGCTTATTCGCAACAGTTTCCAATTATCTTGTTCTTAAAATTAAGTATTCATATAGCGAGAAGCTTATTTCTGAAACTCTCGAAGATATTTTTAATGCCAAATGGCTCTTTTTTACCAGTGTTAAACAGGGAAAACTGCTAAATATGCTAACCCGAGAAATGCAGATTGTCGGTGATACTTTGGCTGGTTTCGGCCGGTTTGCTTCCACGCTGCTGCAAACTCTGGTGTTTGTCATCGTTCCTTTTTATGTATCCTGGGAAGTCATGTCTTTGAGCATGATTATCCTTTGCATTCTCTATCTGCCATTTATGCTACTTGGAAAAGTTAGTGAGCGTTTAGGAAAAATGAATACAATTACTTCAGGTGATTTTTTAATTTCACTTCAAGAAAGTCTTGGTGCTGCTAAAGTAATTTTAGGGTTCGGTGAACAGGTTAAAAATAAAAAAATAATTTTGGATAATTTTTTAAAACATGTTCATGTAATCATTAAATCAACAGTTTTTGATAACGGACTTCGAAATGTAACGATTTCTTTTGCTGCGGTGGGCCTAGCGTTGGTATTCTATGTCTCCCGCGGTGTTGGTATCCCACTTTCTGAAATTGCAATTATATTTGTTTCGTTTGTGAAAGTATCGGGGAAAATTAGTCTAATGATAAGTGAAAAAAACCTTTTAGATAGATCGTTACCGAGTGTTGGCCAGGTGGAGGAAATCCGTAAGCGTGCTGTTGAATTAAAACAGACATACGGAAGAATTCCTTTTAAACGTTTTTTGAATAAGATTTCTATTACGGATTTGACATTCGCTTACCCAGAGCACGAACCTGTCTTGAAAAACATTTCTCTTGACATATCCAAGGGTAGCATGGTCGCAGTCGTGGGAGAGTCTGGCTCAGGCAAGTCTACACTCATTGATATGATCATGGGTTTCAATGATCCAGATTCAGGAACATTAATGGTAGACGATATTCCTCTGGAGGAATATGATATCAATTCTTACAGAAGTAAACTCGGTTATGTGCCTCAAGAAAGCATTTTATTTAATATGACCATTGCAGAAAATATCCGCTGGGCAAATGAAAAGGCTTCTTTAAAAGATATAAAACATGCCTGTCAAAGTGCAAATGCCAATATGTTCATTGAATCATTTCAAGATCAATACGATACATTGGTGGGTGATCGTGGCGTGCGGCTTTCTGGCGGACAGTTGCAGCGAGTGGCCCTGGCACGCGCCATCATTCGTAAGCCCGAGATCCTGATTCTTGATGAGGCCACAAGCTCTCTGGATACAAAGTCAGAACGGTTAATACAGCGTAGCATCGAAAAAATTGCTCTGGAAACTACTATAATTGTAATTGCCCACCGTTTATCTACGATTATGAAAGCGGATCAGATTTATGTGTTGGACAAAGGAAAAATTGTTGAGCAAGGAAACTATCAAGGACTTATAGATAATAATAGTTTATTCAAACAAATGGTAAAGGCACAAGAATTCGCTGGTGCGAAGAACATAGAGCTTTAGTTAAACATCAACTTTTTGAAATGTCTAATAAATCAAATAATAATGAATAAAAAAAATATTAAAGAACAATTAGCTATTATTTTTCTTGTTGTATTATTTATTGTATTAAGTTCTCAAGGACATCCTAAAATATTGGGTATGTGGGAAGGATCGGTAATATATAATATTTTTCATCCAGGTAAGCTCCCTAATCTTTTTTCTATTATACAAAAAGGAGCTGATACTGTTGGGCATCATGGTTTTGATTATAACATGCTTGCTTTGGCACGAATTTTTGCAGATTATTTTGGGCATAGCATTACAGTAATAAAACTATTACCTATTACTTATGGATTTATTACTCTTTTCCTATTGTATATTATTATACGGAGATGGTTTGGTTGGTTGGTAGCATTTATGAGTGTTATAATATTGATGACTAACCAATATTTTTTAATATCATCTAGGGAGTTAGTAGCTTCTTCTACATTGTCAACAATGCTACTATTATTTGTTATTGAAAGATATCAAAAACTCGAGATGAATGTCAATAAATTGACTATTATTTCTTTTGCTTTTGCATGTGCTCTTGCTGCAACAAATTATATCGTTGTCCGCCTTCTTATGATTGCAATAATTATTTTTTATATGATTGATATAAAAACTATAATTAATAATAATGGAATCTCTATTGATAACTTAATCAATAAAAAGAAAATTAAAACTACAGGTTTAGTTTTAGTCTCAATGATAGGTTTTTTATTTTTATTTTTCCCACTGAATATGATTTATTTATTTAATTCGAATTTTCTTTTCCCGATGACAAATGAATATGCTAAAGATGCAATAAGTGTTTTTTCATCTTTCTATTACAATAGCCTTTATATCATTAATTATTATATTATCGGTTCTGGAAGTTTAGATTATTCAACAAATTTATTTGTAGATATGCCCTTTCCTCTTGAGAGTAGGTTTATGTTTATCCTTTCATTTGGTGGAATTTTTTATGCATTAGTCAAGGTAAAAGATGAGAAATACAGATTTTTTCTTTATTTGACTGTATCATTGATTGGGATGGCTCTCTTATCAGAATTAAAGCCAAACTATGAAATTAGATTGTTAGAAATGACTACGACTATGAATCATTATCGCATCTTTATATTAATATTGTTCATTGATATATTTGCTGCAATTACTATTTTTCAGATGATAGAATACTTAAAACAATATGATTACCGAATTCCATATTTAATTCTTTGTTTTTTTGCAATAATACTTTTTTTAAGGATAAATGCTTATACAACAGAAATATATCGTTTTAATAATTATATTGAAACCTTTCCCTTTAGTATTAATGAACCAGCATTTAGTAAAGATAATCCCATAAATTCTTTTGGAAAATCAGATGATATGATGGTTTTTGAAAAAAGAATAGGCTATCATGTTAATCCAATTTATTTTTATAAACTTTCAAAACATATAGAGCATCAAATAAAAAACAAAGGAGAAGAAAAAGGGATTATTTATATTAATCCTGATTATTATACTCCGGATTATTATAGATTGGGTGGCGGTGATATCCCTTGGAAGGGATATCCCTATTATTTTCAAATGTATTTAACATTTTATTTACAGGAATTAGGATTGAATTCAAGCTACTTAGTTAACAAAGATTATGTTGATGGATCAATATTGAAAAAAATTATAAATATAGTTTATAGATATAATAATGGTAAAACAAAACCAGGTAGTTATCCGAAGAATGAAACAGAGGTAAAAAATGTAGTCCTTGCTAATAAAATAATTAGTTTCATAAGTAGTTTTTCTCTAGGAAAATTATTTATTGATAATATTTTGAGCAAAGAACATCATTATGATAATGTAATAAGATATGGTGATTATTATTTAAATGTTACAAGTAGAGAGAAGCCTCATTTTATTATTGCTACCAATCAGGACGAAATAGATTTACTCAAAGAATTAACTGATAATAAAATTTTGGTTAACTTACCAGGTATTAATGAATGAATATAGCTGTAAAAAATTGTGAACTAATTAAATTAAAACATATTATTGATGAAAATGATGGAGTTTTATCAATAGCCGAACAGAAAAAAGAAATCCCCTTTGAAATAAAAAGAGTATACTATATCTATGAGCTATTAAATAAAAATTCGAGTAGAGGATTTCATGCTCATAAAAAATTAGAGCAAGTTATTTTTTGTTTGAATGGAAATTTCAAATTAATGGTTGATGATGGCACTAATAAAAAATGTATTTTGTTGAATAATGCAAATCAGGGGATATTTATTGGGAATGAATTATGGCATACAATGTCAGATTTTTCAAAAAATTGTATTATTCTTGTTTTAGCTTCTGATTACTACGATGAATCAGATTATATAAGAGATTATAATGAATTTATTAGATATATAAATAGTATATAGTAATTATGATACTTTTTAATGATTTTGCAAGCGAATATAAATCAATAAAAAATGAAATTGACTATGCAATATCCAAAGTTTGCGAAAAAGGTTGGTTTATACTTGGTGAGGAATTAGAACAATTTGAAAAAGAATTTGCAAATAAATTAGATATTAAATACTGTGCTGGAGTTGCATCTGGGACCGATGCAATAACTATTTCTTTAATGACGCTTAATATTGGTGATGGTGATGAAGTAATCACTACAAATCTAACTGCATTTCCAACTATTACTGGAATAATTAGATCAGGAGCAAAGCCTGTTGTTGTGGATATTTCACTTGAAGATGGACTAATTAATTATAAACAAATAGAGCAAAAAATAAATAATAAGACTAAAGCCATTGTCCCAGTTCATTTGTATGGCCAATGTTGCGCAATGGATCCAATTAATGAAATTGCAGCAAAATATGATCTAAAATTAATTGAGGATTGTGCTCAATCGCTTGGTTCAAGTTATAAAAATATGCAATCTGGCACTTTAGGGATTATGGGTGCATTTTCATTTTACCCAACAAAAAACTTAGGAGCATATGGTGATGCTGGAGCAATTGTAACAAATAGTAAAAAATGCTATGATAAGATACTAATGATAAGAAATTATGGACAAAGTAACAAATTTCAGCATAATAGTAGTGGGTTCAATAGTAGAATGGATGAAATACAAGCGGCAATTTTGAGAGTTAAACTAAAATATCTTGAAGAATGGATTAAAAAAAGAAGACAAATAGCTAAATACTTTGATCTAAACTTGAAAAATGTTAAACCAATTAAAGAAAATCAATATAATAAACATGCATATCATCTATATGTTTTAAAATCCCCCAATAGGCAGAATTTATTTAAACATTTAAAGAAAAATAATATTCAATCAATGGTTCATTATCCTAAACCAGTAAATAAACAAAAGGCATTTCGTTATCAAAAAAATCAAAAGTTTCCAAATACTGAAATTCTTGTTGATAAAATATTAAGTATACCAATTCATCATATGCTAAAGACAAAAGATGTAAAAAATATTGTGAGATGCATTAATGAATGGAAACCATAATTTGATTTCTATATCAATAGTGATACCTGTTTATAATTCCGAAGCTAGCATAGCTAAAGTAGTAGATAAATTATATTTAGAATTAAAACATAAATATGATTTAGAGATAATATTAGTTAATGATAACTCACAAGACAAATCGGAGCAAGTTTGTTTTTCTTTATATGAAAAATATAGAGACATGCTAAAATTTTATTCTTTATCAAAAAATGTTGGAGAGCATAATGCAGTGATGGCAGGGTTGAATAATGTTTCCGGAGAATATGCAATAATAATGGATGATGATTTTCAAAACCCTATAAGTGAAGTATCAAAACTTATTAGTTATATAATTAAAAATCATTATGATGTTGTATATACTTTTTACAAAAAGAAAAAACACACTTTATTTAGAAATTTAGGCAGCTGGTTTAATAATAAAGTAGCTAACCTAATGTTAAAAAAACCAAAACATCTATATCTTTCAAGTTTTAAAATAATTCATAGATATGTGATTCAAGAAATAATAAAATATGACCTACCATTTCCTTATATCGATGGTCTTATTTTAAGAACGACGGAAAATATTGGTAAAATTCAAGTTAAGCATGATGAACGAAAAATCGGTAAATCTGGATACACTATTAGAAAATTAGTTTCTCTTTGGCTAAATATGTTTACCAATTTTTCTATTCTACCTCTAAGAATAACTATGTTAATAGGGTTATTATTTGCCTTGCTTGGTTTATTATTAGGCGTACTAACAATTTATGAAAAACTTACAAATCCAAACCTGCCTGTTGGATATGCATCAACAATCGTTTTTATTGCAATATTTTCTGGTATTCAACTTATCGCAATAGGAATGTTAGGGGAATATTTAGGGAGAATATTTTTATCTCAAAATAAAAAACCACAATATTTAATAAGAAAAAGATATGAATAGATTGTATTAATTGTGGAAAAAAATGAATATTATATTATGTTTAATAATGAAAGTCATAACTGGTGGTATATAGGACTTCATGAACTTGTTGAATATTTTGTGAAAAATAATAATAATAAAAATTTGAGTATTTTTGATGCTGGATGTGGAACTGGTAGAATGTTATCAATTTTAAAAAAATACGGAGATGTCAAGGGCATTGATTATTCAGCGGAAGCTATTTATTTTTGCAATAAGCGTGGAATAAATAATATCAAAGTCCAAGATTTAAATACTTGGGATTCAGATGGCGAATTATATGATATAATTATTTGTTTAGATGTTTTATATCATCAAGATATTAAAGATGATTTTAATATGTTAAAATTTTTTTACAAATCATTAAGTATTAATGGACTACTTATACTAAACCTTCCGGCATTTAATTTTTTAAAAAGAAAACATGATTTACTGGTAGGTGGTAAAAGAAGATACAGGAAAAAATATATAATTAATAAAATACAAAGTATTGGATTCAAATCTATTTTGCAAACTTATAGATTACCATTCCTAGTTCCCGTTATACTTATCAAGAAATTTATTCAGTTTATTTTTCGTTTATCAAAAATGGAATCTGATCTAAAAAATATCAATCCCATTCTTAATAAAATTCTCTTACAATTTATTAGGTTTGAAAACAGAATAATATCAAAAGGTATTAATATTCCCTTTGGAAGCTCTCTATTCATGATTTCAAAAAAGGCGTAATGAAATACTCAACAATCATCTAAATATAATGTTAAGAAAGAAAATATGTTAAAAGGAAAATCAATACTTATAACTGGTGGTACGGGATCTTTCGGGAAAAAATTTGTTGAAACGGTGTTAAGTAAACACCAACCCAAAAAAGTTATTATTTATAGCCGTGATGAGTTAAAGCAATATGAATTACAGCAAATATGGCCTGAAGGTGGATCTGACCCTATTCGTTATTTCATCGGCGATGTGCGTGATGCATCGCGGTTAAAAATGGCCATGGAAGACGTAGATATTGTTATACATGCTGCTGCCCTAAAACAGGTACCCACAGCAGAGTATAACCCATTTGAAGCTGTGAAGACTAACATAATTGGGGGTCAGAATGTGATCGATGCTGCTATACAATCAGGCGTTGAAAAAGTTATAGCGCTTAGTACAGATAAAGCAGCAGCTCCAGTTAATCTTTATGGTGCTACAAAACTAACTTCTGATAAACTTTTTATTGCTTCAAATAACTACAAAGGATGGCACGATATTAAGTTGTCAGTTGTCAGATATGGAAATGTAATGGGTAGTAGGGGATCTGTCATCCCGTTCTTTTTAGATAAACAAAAAAATGGTGTTTTACCTATTACAGATGAAAGAATGACACGATTTAGTATCACATTAGAACAGGGAGTGGATTTTGTATTGCAATGTTTGCAGAATATGTGGGGCGGAGAGTTGTTTGTACCCAAAATCCCCAGTTACAAAATTATGGATGTTGCCAAGGCTATTTCACCCGATTTAAAATATGATATTGTCGGTATCCGCCCGGGAGAAAAACTGCACGAAGAAATGATTACTCAGAATGATGCAATTAATACCGTGGAATTTGATGATTATTTTGTGATCATTCCCAACTTTGATTATCTATCATGGGATCGAAAAAATTTTTTAAAAGAGAGTAATGGAAAAGTCGGCAAAAATTGTAATGAGGGGTTTAGTTATAATAGTGGAACAAACATTAACTTTTTAAGTGTAGCGGAAATTAGGGATTTAATAATTAATCATGTTACTGGCGGAGAAGCAATTATTGCATAGTGACAAGTATTTTAATACCTATAATATTTAGATGATCTCTTACGGAAAACAGTCTATTGATCAGACAGATATTGATGCCGTTGTTGAAGTTTTAAATGGTGATTGGCTCACACAAGGGCCGATGGTTGAAAAATTTGAAAATGATTTAAAAGATTATTTTGGTTCTAAACAAGCCTGTGTTGTCGCCAATGGTACGGCAGCTTTGCACTTGACTGGCCTGGCATTAGATTGGAAACCAAATGATATTATTATTACTTCACCAATTACATTTTTAGCCACCGTAAATAGTATTATTTATACTGGGGCAACCCCAGCTTTTGTGGATATTGATCCTGACTCCTATACGATTTCTTCTAATTTGATTGAAAAAAAGGTTAAAACCTATTTATCCCAAGGAAAGGATGTAAAAGCTGTTATTGGCGTAGACTTTGCTGGTCATCCTTGCGACTGGAAAGAGCTTCGCATATTAGCTGATAAATATAATTTTCAATTAGTCAACGATAATTGCCATGCTTTGGGCGCATCATACATGAATGAAAAAAAATACGCGATGAAATATGCAGATGTGGTGACCCAGAGCTTTCATCCAGTGAAACATATTACTACTGGCGAAGGTGGCGTAGTTTTTACCAATGATATAAAATTAGATGAAAAAGTACGATGTTTAAGAACCCATGGAATGACCAAATCACAAGACCAATTGGAAAAAACTGACGGCCCTTGGTATTACGAAATGCACCAAGTGGGCTTTAACTACAGAATTACTGACTTCCAATGTGCTTTAGGGTCCAATCAATTAAAAAAATTAGATAAGTTTGTTAATAGTAGGCGTAAGATAGCCAAAATATATGATGAATCGTTTTCTAAAATAGATAACCTGAAAATTCCAAGTAATAATAGTTTACTTGAACATTCCTATCATTTGTATCCTTTGCAAATTTATTTTGAAAAACTATCAATAAGTAAAACTGAGTTTTTTGATAAAATGAAACAAGCTGGAATCAACCTACAGGTTCATTACATTCCAATTCATTTACAACCTTATTACCAAAAAAATTATGGATTTTCTATTGGTGATTATCCTGTTTCAGAAAGCTTTTATAATAATGAAGTATCATTGCCTATTTACCCTGATTTATCAAAAGATGAGACGGGCTTTATTGTAGATAATGTTATTAAGTTCATATCCAGATGAACGTAGCTGTTATACCTGCTCGATATGGAAGTAAACGTATACCTCATAAAAATATTAGACAATTCCTTGGTAAGCCTATTATCGCTTATTCAATTGAAAAAGCGCTTTCATCTAAGTTGTTTGATAAAGTGATTGTTTCGACAGATAATGACAAAATTAAAAGTATTGCAAAAGAGTTTGGCGCGGAGGTTCCTTTTAAAAGGCCTGCAAAATTATCAGATGACTATGCTGGAACAACAGAGGTAATTGCACACGCCATTGAATGGATGGAAAATCAAACGTGGACATTAAGTAGTGTGTGTTGCATATATGCAACTGCACCTTTGTTGGATATAGGATATTTAAAAATGGGTTATGATATTTTCATTAAGGAGGATTGGGATTATGTATTTTCGGCTACAGAGTTTATTTATCCAGTTGAACGATCATTTAAAGTTCTTGATAATGGTGGTTTAAAAATGCTTTTAGAAGAAAATTTGAATAAACGGTCGCAAGATTTAACACCTACATTTCATGATGCAGGTCAATTTTACTGGGGTACCCCTGAAGCTTGGGTTAAAAAGAAACCGGTTTTTTCAGAAACATCTACCATTATCAAACTGCCAGCTTATATGGTTGCAGATATTGATAGTGAGGAGGATTGGAAACGAATGGAATTACTCTATAAACTACTGAGAGAAGAAGAGTGAAAAAGATACTTGTTATTGCTGCCCATCCAGATGACGAAGTACTTGGTTGTGGTGGAACAATTGCAAAGCATGTGCGCAATGGTGACGAAGTTCATGTATTGATACTTGCTGAAGGTATTACTAGCCGTGATAATACGAAGGTCTCAGAAACAAGCAGAGCGGATATTGCAAAGCTAAAAAATGCGGCTAACGAAGCACACAGAATATTAGGCAGTAGCTCGATAAAATTAATGGACTTTCCTGATAATCGGATGGATTCAGTTGATTTACTTGATGTTATTAAGGTAGTTGAAAATGAGATCAATGATAAAATGCCTGAAATTGTGTATACACACCATCACAGTGATTTAAATATTGACCATCGTATTACACATCAGACCGTCTTCACTGCCTGTCGACCCGAACCTGGCGCTATCGTAAAAAAGATATACTGCTTTGAAGTAGCTTCCAGCACGGAATGGCAAGCTCCAATGGCAGGGGTTCCATTTATAGCCAATACATTTGTAGATATTTCTAAGACTCTGGATAAAAAACTTTCAGCACTAAAAGCATATAACTCAGAAATGAAACCATGGCCCCACAGTCGTTCAATCAAGGCGGTTGAGCATCTGGCGCGCTGGCGGGGAGCGTCTGCCGGTTTCGAAGCTGCGGAAGCATTCGTATTATCTAAAAACCTAATTATATAATAAGGCGTGAAAATACGCTAGGTTACGCCAAATCCCATTCTTCTGGGTGATTACGGTTTATAGCTTATCGATTGAATAACGAATAAACTTTATGAAAAAAAATTCTATTTCTATTTGTTTTAGATGCGATTTTGGCCCTCAATATGGATTGGGGCATTTAATGCGATGCATTGCACTTGCGGAAGCATTTGGAAAATATTCGAGAATCCAAACATATTGCCTTACTAATTCATATAATGAAAAATTTCAAGGATTGTTAAACCAATCTGGTATGCAGGTTATTACATTTTCTGAAAAAACGATAGGATTGAAGTTTGAATTGGAAAAATACCTTAAGAACTCTGAAGAGTGCATTACCATATTTGACCATTATGGGGTGACATTTCAACAGATGAATGTGTATAAAAAAAAATATCCGCATCTTGTTGCAATTGATGATTTAGCTGACCGACGGTTCCATGTAGATCTGATTATTAACCATAACATTGATGCTGAAAATCTTGCTTATCAAACAACCAACAAAACTGTATTTTTGCTAGGTAACCAGTATGGACTACTAAGGAATAATATTTTAAAACCTCGAAAGGATCAAAAGAAGGACCGTATTTTTATGTCCTTTGGTGGTGGTGATGTTTTCAGTCGTATTAAAACATTTTTAGGAGCTTTCCAACAAATCGATCAACAACTGACTCATCCTCTTCATATAGATTTTGTCATAGCTGCAAATAATAAAAGATTAAGAGACATTCAATTGATTATGAAAGGCTTGGATAAAATCAAATTCACCTATATTTCAAATTCATATGATTTGTCTTCTACAATGTCTCAAGCATGTTTTGCAATAACTGCTGCTGGATCCATGTCATTTGAATTAGCAGCTCTTGGCATTCCTCAAATTACATTCATCTTAGATACCAATCAGGAAGTTACAGGACAAAAAATTAATAAAATCGGATTTGGGAAATGTCCTGGATATATTAATAAAGTCACACATAATGAATTTACGAAGTTATTTAATGAATTCTTGACTAATGAATCCATGAAGGAAAAGATGTCTGAAACCGGCAGAAATTTTATCGATGGTAAGGGTAAATCTCGTGTGATAAAGGAGATTATCAAATTGTATAACCTGGCTATATGAGGGAAATAATGACTATGGATTACAATTGGATTCTATTGTAACCTTAAAACGGATTCCTAAAGCAGAAAAAGCTGAATTTATGACCATGGCAGAAGATTACTTTACTGAACTTGATCCTCACTTTACCCCGTTGTCTTATTGGATTACTAATTATTTCCCCAAACTACTATCAAACCCTGATTTATTTCTCAAGTGGATTTTTATACAAACCCGGAGGGTCGGTTTTGTTTTATATGGGACTTCAAAACATCTTTATAAAGAAAAAAGAATTGGCACTGTTTATGATTTTTATGTTGAACCTTCCTTTCGAAAAAAAGGTATTGCTAAAAATGCAGCATTTTTAGTTATAAAAGAATTGAAGGAATTTGATGTAGGCAAAATACAATTAGAAATTATGTTGGGGAATGAAGCTGCTATTCAGCTTTGGAGTCAACTAGGATTTTTTCAGATAACAGGAAAATATGTTTTATCAGAGCGAATTAGCAAGTAAAAATTGAATACTTATCTTTAAAAGTGGTGGTAATGGAAAAAATAAAGATCATTCATTTTGGGGATTCTTTGACTAAATGTATTAATCTCCAACCAAGAAAAAGTTGGCCATACCTTTCTGAAGATATTTTAAAGAAAATTTTTAAAGAAATCATTAGTTTAGAAGTTCTGAATAAAGGTGTTAATGGCGATAACACGCGCAAAGCTTTAGAACGAATGCAAGCTGATGTTCAATTTGAAAAACCAAATATTGTAACAATCCAATTTGGGACTAATGACAGTACCTATTGGATGAGTAATAAAGGAGCCCCTATTGTTTCTGAATTGGCTTTTGAAGCCAATCTGATTGAAATGATCTCAAGAGCTAAAACTTTTGATATTAAACAAATCATATTTCAAACAAACCACTCTTTTTTTAAAGATCGAGTGGAAATCAATGGTAAAACTCATAATGAAAATATGCAAAACTACAATCAGATTATTCGAGATGTGGCCACTGAATATCGCTGTGAATTAATCGATCTCAATAAAGCTTTTTCTGACATAGACCCGAAAATTTATACTTTTCCTCCTCCAGATGGAGTGCATTTGAATGAACGAGGATGTGAACTTTATGCTCAAGAAATAACCTCTGTTTTAGAAAAAGCAATAAACTCTTTAAAGAAATGAGTAAATTCATTTTATAAATTTTCTATGTTAAAAATTGGAATCATTGGAGCAGGCAGCATTGCTGAACGTTTTCATCTACCAGCCTGGCAAAAGATAGATAATGCCGAAGTAGTTGCGATTTGCGACATTAATGAAAAAGCAGCGCGCAATTTAGCCCAACTTTATTCAATAGAAGAATATACTTCCTTTAGTAAAATGTTAAATCGTGAGAATTTGGATATTCTTGATATTTGTACACCAAATGCCTTGCATGCTGAACACATTTTACAGGCATTAGATCATAACTTACATGTGGTTGTAGAAAAACCATTTGTCACTCGTAGTAAAGATGCAAAGATTATCATTGAAAAAGCTATAACAAAAAACAAAAAAGTCATGTGTGCACAACATCAAAGATTCCGGCCTCAGACGAGTGTTGCAAGAAAAATTATTATTGAAGGAGAATTAGGAGAAATTTATTATGCCAGAGCTCAGGCAATTCAATGTAGAAATGTCCCCCCTCAAAATAATTCTTTTACAGATAAGACTTTAGCAGGAGGGGGGCCGCTCATGGATTTAGGTGCACATATTATAGATGTTACCTGGTGGTTGATGGGATGTCCGAAGCCGGTTTCTGCGTTAGGACATGTCTTTACCAAGCTAGCCCATCAACCCAATATTACCAATGCCCTGGGAAAATGGGAAAAGTATAATGTTGAAGATTTTGTCTGTGGACAAATCAAGTTTGAAAATGGAGCTGTAATGTCTTTGGAGGTTAGTTATTTGCTGAATAGCGTCAAGCGAGTATTTTCCACTGAACTAATGGGAACCAAAGGAGGACTTTTATGGCCTGATTTGGTACTTACCACAGATAAAGATGGCGTATTAAAAAGAAACCAGTTGGAAATTAACGATGATACTTTGGCCAGTGTTGCGGAGTTAAAACACTTTGTAGAATATATTTTAGACAATAAGCCTCCTCTTATTCCGTTGGAAGAATCATGTATGGTAGTAACAATGGTGGAAGCTCTATATCAATCAGGCCGTGAAAACCGATTGGTGACCTTAAACTAAGGTCCTTTAAAATGAATATAGAAGATAAAAAATTACAAATAGCAAATGAAGGATATACTATCATAGAAAATATTCTTTCTCAGAAAGAATGTGATCATTATATTCAGATTCTTGAAGAATGTTATGATAAGTTTTATAGTAAATATGCCCAACCATACTCACGTTCCAAACACGGACTTGAGAATAAAGAAAATGAAAAAATTGTCCATAATTTGCACAATAAACATGTTTCTTTTCTCAAGTTGCTTGATCATCCGATGATATTGCCACTGGTATCCGATCAACTTCAGAAAGGATCTTATAATGACGCTGAACCTTTTATCCATGCTGCCAATGCGGGAAGAACTCCCATCAAAAATGCTCCACCACAACAGTTACATATCGACTCTAGATTGCCAGGGAGTCCATTCCCTTTAGTCATTCAAGTAATGTTTTGCTTGGAAGATTTTACCAAGGAAAGCGGAGCAACCCGAGTGGTACCGGGAAGCCATTTATTACAAATGTACCCTGAAAATGGTAAAGTTTATCCAGAGGAAATCGTATTATGTGCCTCTAAAGGATCCGCTTTAATTTTCAATGCTGGCCTTTGGCATGGCAGTAGTGCCAAAAAAACTGATCAAACTCGATGGTCTATTGTGTATAGATATGCCCGTTGGTTTATGAAGCCCTCCACCGACTTCAATAAAAATATGCCCCAAGCTCTTTATAATAAGTTGTCGGATTATCAGAAAGAATTATTAGGTTATAAATTTAATCCTCCACAAGATGAATTCACCCGTACTTCCGCCCGTTCCGAAGTTTTTGAAGAACCGGAACCTTATCTTTTGCCAAAATAAGCGATTCCAACAAAATACCATCAATGAAATGTGCTATCATGCAACCCACTTATCTCCCTTGGATCGGTCATTTCGATCTAATTGATCAGGTAGATAAATTTGTTTTTTTAGATAATGTGCAACTGGTTAAAAGAAGTTGGGATGTACGTAATCGAATTAAAACGGCACAAGGGGAACTCTATTTGACTGTTCCTATCAAAAAAACTAAACATCGGGATGAATTATTACACTATGATGCTTTGGTAAGCGATGAAACTCCCTGGAGGAAAAAGCATTTAAAAAGCATTGCGCTAGCATATAAAAAAGCGCCCTTTTTTGAAGAAGTTTACACTTTTTTAGAAAAAATGATCTCAAATCAAGAAAAGTTTCTTTCAAAATTAAACATTAAGATTATCCAAAATATTGCCAAAAAATTAGGGATTGAAACATCGTTCTTGAAAGCGTCTGCTCTTCCAAACCTTACAGGAAAAAAAGATATGCTTTTAGCTTCTATTTGCAAAGCCATAGCCTGTGACCATTATATTTCCCAACCAGGAGCTGCGGCTTATATTGAGGGCCAATCTCCCGGAGGCAGTTTGGTGAAAAATCAAATCGATCTTTACTACCATAATTACCATCATCCAGATTACTCTCAATTATATGGCACTTTTTTGTCTAATATGAGTATAGTCGATTTGTTGTTCAATCAGGGATTTCAAAAAAGTTTGGACATCATTCAAAGCGGTAGGAAAGAACCTATTGATTATTGTTCTTTTAGATATCAGCTGAAAATAAACTAAAATAAATTTATTTTTCGAAAACAGGGATTATAATGCAAATACGACCATATAAGCCAGGAGATGAACAAGGAATATTTATTTTGGATCGTGCCGTCGAACTCCATCCTTGGAATCGACGCAATGATTCCAATTGGTATTGGAAATATCAGGGAAAGAATCCAGCAGGCCAGTCTTTGATTTATGTGGCTGAGAACAATGGAGAAATTATTGCCCATTTTGCTGCATTGCCCATATGGTATTGGATTGAAGGTAAAAAGGTTCTGGTTTCTCATTCAATTGGTATGATTGTACTTCCAGAATGGCAGAATAAAGGACTGATAAAATTTGTGGCCGATCAATTGCTTGAAGAAGTGGAGAAACAAAGAATTCCCTTCACCTATGGTTACCCTAATGACAATGCCTATGACCTACACATAAAACTTTTGGGCTATGAGGATGCTACTATGCAGCGGCTTTTCCATAAAGAGATAAAAAATATTAAGAATGACAATACTTCAGAAACTGTATTTGAAGGTTTGAATTGGCAAAAGATTGAACGTTTTGATGACTCGGTTGATTTCCTTTGGAACAAAGTAAAAAATGATTTTCAAGTAATTGTGATTCGGAATTCAGCATTTCTGAACTGGCGGTATATAGATCGGCCAGATGCGCCTTATTATGCTTTTGGAGCTTTTGATGGTGATATTTTGGAAGGATACTGTGTTCTAAAAATTTATCAGGATGAAAATCTATTACGTGGCCATTTCATTGATTTATTTACACAAAGTGGAAATAGTAATTGCGGTCGATTTCTTGTGGAAAATGGATTACAGTTTTTTAATAATGAAAAAGTTGATGAAGTTACCCTTTGGATGCAGGGGTCGCCTTTTTTTGAAGATATTTTAAAAGAATATAATTTTTGTGTAGGTGGAGTATCAGGTGGAGGTTGGCCCGGCACTACTCGGCCCATGATATGTCGTTTCAATATCGAGCAGGAAAAGTATAAGTCTTTGTTGAATGAAAAGAACTGGTATTTTACAATGGGTGACACCCAGGAAATATACTAAACAACTTATTATATGAAATTGAGACTAGACCATATTGGCTTTGTAGTAAAAGATATCGAAAAATATAGGGATTATTATATCAAAACATTCTGTTGTAAGGCCTTGTCAGATATTATGGATGAACCGGCCCACGGCGTAAAAATAATGTTCTTGGAAACCGGTTATGGTGATATGCCCATGATTGAACTTATCACTCCGAGTTCCAAGGACTCAAAAGTGACGGGTTTTCTGGAAAAGACTGGTGGTGGGATCCATCATTTGGCATATGAAGTACTTAATATTCATAAAGCAATAGAGCATTTCAAATCCTTAGGTGCCCTAATTTTAGGTGATATTGTTCCTGGGGCAGGTCACAACAATACACCCACTGTCTGGCTTTATACCTCTGAAAAAAGTCTTGTAGAACTAATTCAAGAACAAAATGGTTAAAAACACTCAATATAAAATTTCGAAAAAAATTGAAAGTTTTCCTACTTTTTCGGAAATACTTACATACAGAGCCAAAGAATCATCCGCTAAAACTTTTCTTATTGAGGGTGATAATAAGTGGACATATCAGGAATTTGACAACCTCATAAATCGTTGTTGCTGCTATTTTTTTGATATTGGACTTGAACCTGGCGATACGGTTTCCTTTATCCTGCGCAACTCTGTGGATTATCTGATAATCTATTTTGCTGCTATCCGAAACAGAATAATCCTAAATCCTTTCCCTTATCATATGAGTAGTGATGAAGTCCTCCAAAAACTCGAGGATATAAATCCAGAATCAGTTTTTTGTCATAACAATCATTATTTATCTCTTTCTGAATCAACTTACCAAATCATAAATATAGATAACATAAGTGGTGATTGTTTTACGGAATATCTTCAGAACTTTAAACCTAACCTACAAAAAGTTTTGCCTATAGATAATGATGACGTTGCTGTGTATTATTATTCTTCCGGCACAACAGGTGGCCCAAAAATTATTGAGTACACTCATAGTAGTATGATATTGACTCAAGCATCTATGCTCCGGGCCAAGTTTACGGAACCGGATGATATACACCTTTGCGTTTTGCCCTTGGGACATACGGCGTCTCTGAGGTATACCATAAAGCAGTGCATATGCACTGGCTCAACAGTTGTGCTGTATGATTCCTTTTGGAAACTTCGTTCCAAGCTGTGGTCCGAAGTTCATAAGCACAAAGTTACCTTTATGGAAATCGTTCCCTCAATACTAATAGCCATCTTAAATACCCCATACAAGGGTTTTTTAAAAGAACAGGTAAGTTCCATGCGGTTTATCGGCTGCGGTTCAGCATTTCTTCCTCAAAATATTCAGGAGACTTTTGAAGAGAGATTTGGCATTCCAGTTGCAAATTTGTATGGTTTATCTGAAACAGGCGCCACACATTTTGATGATCCTTTTGTTAAAGGGAGAGTAATTGGTAGCATTGGAAAACCGTTTGATATTGTGGAAGCTAGAGTCTTTGGTGAAGACGGCAAGGAAGTTCAAAATGACGGGGTGGGCGAAATTGGAATAAAAGGTCCTGGTTTGCTGAAAGGATATTTGAACAACCAAAATCTTTATAAAAAATGTTTTCATAAAGATTATTTTATGACGGGTGACATGGTATGGAAGGATAAAAAAGAAAACTATTATTATGTTGATAGGAAAAAAGATCTCATTATAAAAGGTGGTGTCAATGTTGTTCCCTCCCAGATTGAAGAAGTTTTACAATCACATCCCATTGTAAGAGAGGCAGCAGTAATTGGTAAACCAGATATGCTCCTTGGAGAGACGATTCAATGTTATCTTGTATCAAAGGATGATAGCAACATAGATATCGGTGAAATCAAATCATTCTGTAAGAAAAAACTTGGCGATTTCAAAACGCCGTCAAAGTTTGAAGTGGTAGAAGCTTTGCCAAAGGGCCCTTCTGGGAAAATACTGAAAAGAGTGCTTCGTGAATCTGAGGTTGTATAATGCCGACTTTTGTTTGCGAAATCTGTAAAAGTGATAATACCGCAGTAATGAGAATACCCTCTAATATTTTAGGTTTATGACAATTGGTTTTATGTAAAGTATGCGGAATCCAATCAGAGAGTTCAGTTTATCCGTACTATACTAAAATTTTTAATTCAATTTTATATTCAATAATAATATGAATAAAAATATTTTAATCTATGGCGCTGGTGCCATTGGACGTGGTTATCTAGCTCCACTGCTACATATGTATGGATTTAGTATTAGCTTTGTTGATACAAACAGCAAGCTGATAGGTGAATTAAAAGAACGAAATAGCTATACAACTGCCATAACAGGCTCAAATAATTATAAGTTTGTGAGCATTCCCATTAAAAATGCTTTTTTATTTGGTGAAGAAATTAAAGTGGAAGATTTTGACATAGTTTTTAGCTGTGTTGGACCCAATAATTGCTACGATCTTGCAGAAGATTTAAAGCGCGCGAAAACGGTAATATCCTGTGAAAATGACATGGCAACGGTTAAAGGACTTCAAAAACTCACCGGTAACAACAACATTTATTTTGGTATACCCGATGTCATTGCGTCAAATACAGCTCCTCCTAAATTATTGGCGGAAGACCCCCTCATGGCTGTAACAGAGAAAGGCACACTGGTCCTTGAAAAAGGAGACTACATTTTGCCAGAAAAAATATTTCAGGTGGAGCCCAATGAACTGCATATGCACTGGATGTGTAAACTGTTCATTCATAATGCCCCACACGCGATTGTCGCCTATTTGGGCTGGCTAAAAGGCTATACCTACATTCATGAAGCTATGGCTGATAGTGATGTCAATAAGGTTGTAGTGGGATCAATTTCTGAAATTACTAAGGGCGTTATTGCGGCAGGTTTTGCAGAGAAAAATTATGCAGAAAATTATAAGAAAAAAGAGTTGAAAAGATTCAGTAATACACTGCTTTATGATACTATTAAAAGGGTAGCAAGAGAACCGCTAAGGAAAATAGCATACGACAACCGTTTGGTTCTTGGCCTTAGAATTGCATTGTTCAATGGTCAATTGCCCGTAAATACCGCCATGGGACTAAAAGCAGCATTACTTTATGGCGATGATAAAGATAAAGAAGCTGCTTATCTACAAAATATCAGATATAGTAGCAGTGATTCTGAAATTCTAAAAAAATTCTCAGGGATAGATCATTTTGATCCCATGAATAGATATATTACGGAACAGGATTTATATCCATTTTTACGAACGAGAGAAAAATGAAAAATGAATATTTAAAAATAGCAATACAGGCTGTAGAAAGCAGCGGAAAAATATTAATCGAATATTTTGAAAAACTTCATGATTTTAAACAGAAAAATAAAAACATTAGGGATTTAGTTACTGAGGTCGACGTCCTTTCGGAAAATAATATTAAGAAAATTATTGAAAATGACTTTCCGGAGCACAGTATTAATGGTGAAGAAACAGGTTTAATGAAAAAAGAATCCGAGTATTGCTGGCATATAGACCCAATCGATGGTACGGTAAATTATAGTCAAGGTATTCCTCTATGTGCCGTATCTGTTGGTCTACAATACAATAAAGAAATAATTGCTGGTGCCATTTATAATCCATTTACAGAGGAACTTTTCTTTGCCTCCAAGGGGAAGGGTGCTTTCTTAAATGGTAAACCAATTTTTGTATCTAGTAAAAACAAACTTAGAGAAGGTCTTTTTGTGGCTGCCTTTTCTTCTGATATTGAAAAAGAGAAATCAAAAGAATATAATATCTTTGGAAAAATAAATAATACGACCAGAGGTGTTTTGAGATTGGGTTCAGCCGCTCTGGCGCTGGCCTACCTTGCCTGTGGACGCATTGATGGATTCTGGGCTCATGATCTTTATCCTTGGGATGTTGCTGGAGGACTGGCTTTGATTAATGAAGCCGGTGGACAATTATCCAATGGAAAGGGTAAAGAATACTCACTGAAATCAAAGGTGTTAATAGCGTCTAATCCTCGTATCCACGGGCAATTAATTGATAAATTGACAAATTTATAGATAAACAATTATGTTAAAAACAAAAGCAATAATTCTTGAAAAATATGAAAAACCACTTTTTCTTGATGAGATAACCATACCAGATCCCAGTGCTGATCAAGTAATTGTGAAAATGTATGCCAGTGGTATTTGTGGCTCACAGTTAATCGATATTAATAATGGTAACAGATCTCAGCCAGCCTTATTAGGACATGAAGGAACGGGTTGCGTTGTAAGTTTGGGCAATAATGTCAAACATGTAAAAGAAGGTGATGATGTTGTAATTAGTTGGATGCCGTATGGTGCTGATGAGAATACGGATTATCTTCAGTGGTGCAATATATCTTGGAATAAAGAAAATATTAATACTTTAATCTTTACGTGGGCAGAACATACAATTATTCATTCCCAATTTGTTTCAAAAATGGATAGTGGAATTGATAAATATACTACATCGATAATTGGATGTGCAGGTATTGCAGGTTATGGAACAGTAATAAACATTGTTGCGATAAAACCGGGACAATCAACTGTTGTGTGGGGTGTCGGCGGGCTGGGAGTGCTTGCCATAAATGCAGCAAAGAATCTTGGTGCCAATCCAATTATAGCAGTAGATATTGATGATAAACGTTTGAAGTTTTCTAAGTTATTTGGCGCCACACATTGTATTAATTCTAATAATTCTGATCCCGTGAAAGAAATTCATAGAATAACCTCTGGCGGGAGCGATTATGTATTTGATATGGTGGGTAAAGCTGAAATAAGAGAGCAAACCATACTTGCATCTAGGCCTGGTATACCAGGGTACACTGAAGGAGGAACCATCGTGCTTACAGGATTCCCAGAAGGTGTTTCTAAATTCAATCCTCGTTCCATACTTATGGGTCAAAGAACATATAAAGGATCCCGAGGAGGCGCATGTATACCAGAACGTGATTTCCCCATATTTTATAGAATGGAAAAGGCAGGTGAGTTGAATTTGAAAGATGCGATAACAGAACGTTATAAATTGAACAATATTAATAAAGCTGTGCAGAGATTGAAAGATAATCAAATATTAGGTCGGGCAATCATTGAGATTGATGATAATACTGTATGAAAGTTCAAACTAATGAATTTAAATAAATCAAAAAATATATATAAGAGGAGTCAGAAGGTCTTGGCTGGACCATCAACGTTTGGCAAGGGAGTTGATCAGTTCGCATATGGCATCACCCCTTATGCCCTAAGTCATGGGAAAGGGGCTTTCACCTGGGACGTCGATGGTAATAAGTATATAGACACCATAATGTCATTGGGTGCTATTACTTTGGGGCATTGTCATCCTTTTGTTGAAGAAGCGGTAATTAAACAATTACAAAAGGGCACGACACTTTCTTTAACTCATGATCTGGAAATAGAAGTAGCGGAAATGCTTTGCGAGCGTATTCCCTGTGCTGAAATGGTAAGATTTGGTAAAAATGGAAATGATGCCACTACAGCTGCGGTAAGACTTGCTAGACATATCACTGGGAATAACCATATACTTTTTTGTGGATATCACGGTTGGCAAGATTGGTATATCTGTCAAACTTCAATGAATAGCGGAATACCCGATGACATAAAAAAATATTCACATAGATTTAATTATAATGATATTGAAGATTTGAAAAGACTATTGGAAAAATTTAATGATAAAACAGCCTGTATAATTATGGAACCAACATCACTTATACATCCAGAAGGCGACTACCTTAAGGAAGTGAGAAGGGTTGCTGACAAATACAATACAATTCTTGTTTTTGATGAGGTTGTCACTGGTATTCGCTTTGATAGAGGTGGGTATCAGAATGTATGTGGTGTAATACCAGATCTGGCTTGTTTTTCAAAGGCCATGGGTAATGGTATGCCAATTTCTGCGCTTGTTGGGAAAAAAGAATATATGGGTCAATCTCAGGAAATATTTTATTCTCTAACCTTTGGTGGAGAGACACTGAGTTTGGCAGCGACTAAAGCCACTTTAGAAATAACGGACAGAGAAAATGTTCCATCAGTAATTGCTGAAAACGGACAATACTTGCTAGATCAAATAAACGTATTAATTTTTAATAATGGCCTGAATGATGTTATTTCGTTCCAGGGTTATTCTTGTAGGAATGTAATGATTGTCAAGAATTATGGAGATATACCAGCAACTGATATTCGCACTTACTGGATACAAGAGTGCTCCAAATTAAATATATTAACTGCTGGATATCATATTGTTAGTCTGGCGCATACAAAACCAGTAATGGATGAATTGTTGAGTAAATATGATTTAGTACTTAAAGATATAAAAAATTCACTAACTGATAAATCTTTATGCAAAAAATTGGAATGTCCCACTTCATTAGAAGGTGCAAGAAATTTGTAAATGCAAAAAGTAAATTCTAATTCATGCCTAATTTGTAACAGTAGTGATCTATACCAAATCATAGACATTAAAAATTTCCCTTTATTTTTTGGCGCGATTCCAGCTGATAAAAAAGAAAACGTTGAGAAATTTCCTCTAAAAATTGCTTATTGTCGTAAATGTGGTCATGTTCAGCAAGTAAATTTAATTGATGAACAAACTATGAATCGCGTATATGATGCAGAATACTATAATTGTCCGAGTCCAGTATCAACTGGTATGGGAGTTAGTGAAATAAATAAATTCATTTCTTTTTTCAATAAAAATAATTTGAGAAAGGGTAAACTGCTAGAAATTGCGTGTTTTGATGGTTTTGTATTAAAAAAAATTCAAAACGATAGTTGGGATGTCTATGGCTGCGATCCATCTCCAATGACTGCTATTGCAAAAAATCTTATTGGTAAACAAAAAATTAAGAATGAATATTTTTTCAAAGGTTTATATGGCAAGGAATCATTCGATTGTATAATTTTCCGGAATCTACTAGAGCACATTTATGATTTACATAAATTTCTAAGATCCGTATCCTATAGTTTAAAGAATGAAGGACGTATTTTTATAGATGTTCCAAATCTGAAAACCTATGAACCGCTAGGAGGTTTTGGAATGTTTTTTCACCAACATGTATCTTATTTTTCTATTGATTCATTAAGAAATTTGCTGTTAATGCATGGTTACCAAATTGAAAGGGAATATAATGGGGATCCAAATTTATTTATACAGGCGGTGAAAATAGGATCAGTTAATAAAATACAAGAATTTGATTATTTAAAAAACGAAAAAAGGTTAAATAGTTTTCCAGAAAAACAGAACATATTGGTTAGTGAAATAATTAAATATTTTAATAATAATAATAAAACTAAAATTGCGCTTTTTGGTGCCAGCGCTTTGGCTACTTCCCTTTTTTCTATTTTAAATAAAAAACAAAGAAATAAAATTGTGGCTATATTTGATAATGATCAGGATAAAAATGATAAAGAACTGGTTGGTTCAAATGTTCCAATATCATCCCCATCTAGCTTTTCTCCTGAAAGTTTTGATTCTATTTTGATCACTACTTATTTTTTCGATAAAGAAATTCGTAAACAATTAAAAGCCAAAGATTGTCCATCGGAAAAAATTGTTTCAATTAATGATTTTACAAAAATTTATGAATACTAAAAATAAAGATGTTGTATTCAAAACTTTGCGTGAAGTATTTCCATCCCTTGATGGTGAAATTCATGAGGACTGGGGTCCTGAACAAATCCAAGATTGGGATTCACTAGCCCATCTAAATTTGGTTATGGCACTAGGAGAAAAATTTGATGTCACCTTGGAATTCGATGAAGTGATGTCCATAGAAATTGTTGGAGATATTTTTAAAATATTAGATAAAAAAGGAATTCAATGAACCAGATTATTAATATTGAAAATCATTTAGTCGGGAAAGATAATCCTTGTTTTATTATTGGTGAGATTGGCTCAAACCATAATAGAGATAAAAAAACAGTCATTAAACTGATCGATGCTTGTGCAGAAGCTGGTTTTGATGCGGTGAAATTTCAGATTTATGACGCTGAGGAGGCTTTCAGTAAGAATGAAATGACAACGGATGTTAAACTCGATCATATGTATGGTGTTAAACCCTGGTGGGAAGTCGCTCGTGATGTGATCTTGATGCCGAGGGAATGGTTTGGAGAAATGTTTTCATATGCCAGGGAAAAACAGTTAATACCTTTATCTGCAATCCATCGCAAAGAAGATGCAGACTTTTTGTTAGAATTTGATTTACCTGCTTTCAAAATTGCGTCCATTGACCTTCATTACCATCATCTGCTAAAACAACTGACGATTTACCAAAAGCCCATGATTGTCTCTACAGGAATGGCCTTTATGCATGAAATAGCAGAAACGATGGCATTATTAAATCAAGAGAATATTAAAGATGTAGTTCTTTTGCACTGTGTATCCTGCTATCCTCCTCGTCCCAATCAGTTGAATATGAGAAATATATCAATGTTAAAAATGATGTATGATATCCCTATTGGTTTTTCAGATCATTCTACCGGTATTACTAGTGCGGTAGTTGCTGTAACACTTGGTGCAAAATTAATTGAAAAGCACATCACTCTTGATAAGAATTATCCAGGGCCTGATCATCCCTTTGCCCTTGAACCTTATGAGATGAAACAAATGGTACAGGCAGTTAGAGAAGCAGAATCTACTTTTGGAAATAACATGCGAGTTCTTTCTCAAGATGAAAAGAATGCCAGAATAATGGTTCGGAGAAGCATCGTATTAAAAGCTGATTTACAAAAGGGGGATAAAATTACCATTGACAAAATAAAATTTGCCAGACCGGGAACAGGAATACCAACAAATGATTTTAAGTTTGTTGATGGACGAACAATAAAACAAGATTTGTCGGCAGAAACAGTTCTTCAGTGGAGCATGTTCATTGAATAAAAAAACAATATCCAGATGATTTGTCCAATTTGCAAATCAAATAATACGGATCTTTTACTAGACTATGGCCAATATCCATACTTTACTGTTCCAGTAAAGAAAAGTGATAAAAAGAAAATTATAAAACAATACAGTAGAGATCAGTTATTCAGTGAGTTAAAGTATACATCCTGCAAGGATTGCGGGCACGTATATATATGTAAAACGCCAGATCAGAATATAATAGATAATTTATATTCCAATTATTACTCCTATCCATCCGCTTTGAAAGGTGAATTCGAGCCTGATAGAGACAATAATTTTCTTAATATTTTTAAAGACGTATTTGATCCTATCTGCAAAGCGAGAAACCTGGAAAATGTACTAGAGGTAGGCTGTTACGATGGATTTATTTTAAATCATTTACAAAGATATGGGTACAATGTTAGCGGTTGTGATCCCAGTGAAGGGGCTGAAATAGGTAAAGCGTTTGGTTTAGAAATCCAAAGGGAATTTTTTGATCCAAGCAATTATTTAGATAACGGAATAACATTTGATATTGTTATATCAAGGCATTTTATAGAACATACAATTAATCCAAATGAGTTGATAATAAGCCTAAAAAGTGTGTTGAAAAGAGATGGATTGTTAATACTTGAAACGCCCAACATTCAACATTGTTTAGAGAAAGGCTTACTTGAGGTATTTTCATTACAGCATATTACCCTATTCACTGCTAAATCTTTGGAATGTTTAATGAATAAATTAGGTTTTGAGGTACTTTTAACAGAAAAAACACCTGATAATCTTATTATGCTTGCAAAGAGGAGCGCCACTCATAAACAAAGTAACCCTGGCTCATTTGGTAATACCATCAATCAATTCTCAAGGCAAGTTGTAGAAAATAAAAAAAGAATAAAAAATGCCGTTGAAGACTTTATAAATAACGAAAATAGCATTGCCATATGGGGAGCGGGAGGGTTTGGTATTGCAGCGCTAAATTTATATGATATACCAACTGAAAAAATTGATTTTTATATAGATTCTGCTCCTCAAAAATGGGGGATGGAATATATTACTAACTCGATCCCAATTATGTCACCCCTTGATGCAAAAGAAACCCCCCCGGATCTTATTATTGCAGCATCAATGTACAGTAGTGGAATCATGAATACTATTAGAGAAATGCAATTAAATTGTTCTACACTGCTCTTATCCCCAGATGTTTTATTAGAATTAGCACCTAATTCAAATTAAAAAGATACTTTATATAGACTATCTTGATAATATTTCTTTAGCCTATGGCTTTTTGTTAAAACCGTTTTTTAATAAAGTTGTATTTCATAACGCTAAAAAATCTTTTCAGGATAAAAAAGCCAGAAACTTATTAAGTAAATTGGGTGTTTATTGGGAAAGCTACCATGATGTACCGGTTAAGGTTTGGTGCCATTCATATAAGGATTTAAACCAAAGATTAGGTCAAGCAGCGTTAAAAAATAACATTGTAACAAATCAAATTTATTCAACATTAGTAAATTATTATCAATTTAATAAAGACGGTCAAGCAAAACTGAATGCAGTAATAATTAATGATCTCTGTGGTGAGTGGTTAGTTGAAGGGACATCATCATTTTGTTTAATTGATTACAAATATCCAAAGTCGAAATATAATATTTCTTATTTACCTAAAACCCTGGGGAATTATCTGCTCGCGACTGAACATGATAGGAGTATTAAGCCAATAAGTGTTTACATTATTTCTAAGGGCATTTTGGAAATATTAGCTTTTATAGCAAAAACGTCGATAAAAGGTTTATTTAAAGCAATAAAATTAATAACTGTTTCAGGTCGGATTTATCGAAGGGAAGATAGTAATAGCCAAAATAAAAATTGTAAAATAGCCTTTGTGCCTCATGCAGGAATGAAATATGGTGAATTTTTTAAAAAAACATATCTATTTGAAGACAATCAAAAAAGTATTCTCCATAAAGATAATTTACTAATATTAGCATTTAACGATTTTGATCCTATATCAGAACGTTATTGTAGATTGTATAAAATACCCTTTGGAAATATCAGCACAAGACCGATGAAGTTAGAAATAGTTTTTTTTATCTTTAAATATATTATCACGGGCAAATTAATTAGATACATCATTGGGAACTTAAATTTTAAAAACCTTTCAGCCACTTTAATTATTATAAAACGATTTATAATGTTATCATATTTTTTAAAAAATATAGATAATTATCCCAAACTTAAACTTATTTATTTTCATTATGATATACATGCTAATTCAACCTTTGTTCTGGCATGTTATTTGAAAAAAATAATAACCGTTTCAGCTCAAGAAAGACCAATATCTTCAATTTGGGGTAATAAATTAATTTTTGATCACTATTTATTATCAGGTTCATTCTTTGAAAAGATTTATAATAATAGAGGGAGTGTTATAGGAAAATATCATGTTATAGGTTTACCTAGAAGTTCCAATATTAAACTCTCTAAACTTGAACATAACTTTGATAAAATTATTAAAATAAAAAACAAATATACTTTATCAGTCTGTTATGATATTTTTCCATTAAGTTTTTTTCAAGAAGGTCTTGAAAGTGAAACACCTTCAAAAAAATCAATCAAAGATTTTTATAAAGCTTTGATTAAACTTTCAAAAGACTATCCTAATATATTTTTTGTAGTTAGACCAAAAAGTGTTCATTTGTTACAAGAAAAGTTTTTTAGAAAAATTATAAGTGAAATTAATTTAATTGATAATATTAAAATCCTATCTGATTTAATAAAATATAACTCTTATTCGTTGGCGTATTTAGCTGACATCATTATAGGAAAACATAGCACAATACTAGAAGAAGCTTTTGCTTTTGGGAAAAAAGTCATTTTTTATGATAGTGAAAAATATTTAAAAAACAGTGGTTACATTTATAATAAATCAAATTTAGTAGTACATAACTATAAAAGTTTAAGCGATCGAATCAAAAGTTTTACCACAAATGATAAGTCACAAGCAATAGATGAAAATCAAACCTTAAAAAATAATTACTTTTATCATAATAATGATAAAGATGGCTTTACTCTATTAAGGGATAAGGTAAAATATATTTATAATAGTAAATTATAATCAGATCACTAAATATTTAATGATTATATAATTAATAATATTTTTAGATGGAATAAAAACAAAGATATGCAAAATAAAATACCTGAAATATATTTATCTTCAACATGTTTTAATGAATCAAATCTTTTAGAACTTTGCAAAATGTTGGTAAGTAATGGTTTGGATAAGCTTGAACTAAGTGGCAATCTAAATCATATTGATCAGCGTCAATTATTAGAAATATTTAATAAGTACAATAATAAAATCGATTTTAATATTCATAACTATTTTCCCGCGCCTAAAATTCCTTTTGTATTAAACTTAGCTCATCCTGAAACGGTTGACATCTCGATTAAACACTGTATGAAAGCAATTGATCTTTGTTCGTATTTAGGGAAATCGCATTATTCATTACATGCGGGTGTCTCTTTCAATCCAGATCCTAAAGATTTAGGGTATGATCAATATCAATTACCATCAATAAATATAAATGAATCAAGAAAGATTTTATTTGATGCCTCTGTTCAGATTAGTAAATATGGTAGGGATAAAAATATAATACTATTACTTGAAAACAATGTGGTTACTAAAGCAAATTGTTCTGATATAGAGAATAATCGTTATCATCTATCAGAGTTAAATGAATTCAGTTACTTATTGCCAATATTTAATAACAACGATGTTGGAATATTAATTGATACAGGTCATTTAAATGTGAGCGCGCAGACTTTCAACTATGATCCTATTATTATGACAAATAAATTTAATCCATACATTAAAGTCGCTCAATTAAGTGAAAATGATGGAACTGCAGATCAAAATCTTCCTATATTGGAAGATTCATGGTTTTGGGATCACATTCAATGGGAAAGATTGGATTATATTTCTCTAGAAGTTACAGGTCAGTCAATTGAAACATTAAGAAATCAAATTGAACTAACAAAAAGAAAGGTAAATAAATATTTCGAAAAAAAGAACATTTAAGGATTTCGCAATAGGTAAAGATAAACCTGTATTTTTGATTGCTGAAGCAGGAGTTAACCATAATGGTAACATAAACACAGCTTTTGATCTTATAGATGCAGCTATCGAATCAGGTGCTGATGCTGTGAAATTTCAAACATTTATTACTGAAGAAAATATATCAAAAGATACGCCTTTAGCGAGTCATCATTTAAATAATGTTGGTACTAGTTTATCTCATTTTGAACTTATCAAAAGATTAGAACTCCCATTTGATTGCTTTAAACAACTAAAACAATATTGTAATGAAAGAAAAATTAATTTTATATCCACTCCTTATGATTTAAAATCTGCAGACTATTTAATTAATATTGATACTGAAATATTAAAAATTGCAAGTAGTGAGATGTTAAATTTTCCACTACTTGAAGTTGTTGGCCAATCAAAAATTCCAGTTATTATTTCCACTGGAATGAGTAGTTGGGATGAAATATGTGATTCTATAAATTTTATAAAAAAGTTTCATTCTGAAATTTGTGTATTAAAATGCACTTCAAATTATCCATCAAGCCCCGATACAATAAATTTACTTGGCCTAAATAAAATTTTTAAAGATTTCCCTGATCTTTTATTAGGTTTTTCTGATCATTCCGAAGGAAGTGAAATTAGCCTAGCATCGATAGGCATTGGTGTAGACGTTATTGAAAGACACTTTACACTTGATAAGGAATTATGGGGGCCAGATCATAAAGCATCAATGAATCCAAGTGAATTTAAAAAATTTGTTAACGAAATTCGAAAAGTGGAAAAAGCACTTGGTAGTTATGATTGGGATATACAAGATGCTGAGATTGTTCAAAAAGAAACCATGCGGAAAGGAGTCTACATCCGCCAAAGCATGAAAAAGGGTGAATGTGTAAAAGTTGAAGATGTAAAATTTCTACGCCCACTGGGGAAAATGACCCCTAAAGATTTCTTTTTAAATTATTTAAATCGACCTTTATGTGCTGATATATTAGCCGAATCTGAGTTAACGTCTGAAATTTTTTCTTAATATTTGATATATCACTCTAATAAATTTTAAATAAAAACATTATTAATAATTCATATCAATATAATTGTATAGGCTGTAAGCAATCATTCACTACAAAATATGCTATTGATCTTGATGATTTGCCTTATTATTATGGTATTGAAGATGTTGATTTAAAAAAAATATTCAATGGAAAATATTTTCCGGCAAAGTTAATTACTTGTTCGTTGTGCGGACTCACTCAACAATTAATACATGAAGATACAATAAAAGCAACTGATCTAATTTATCAGAGTAAAACAGCAGCTGTATCAACACCAATGTCTGATTATGGCTGGGGCGAGGTAAGAGCCAATGAATTTTTTGAACAAAATAAATTTTTATTTTCTCCGAAGGATGTTTTAGAAGTGGGTTGTCAAAACGGGTATTTGCTTTATGAATTGTATAAACGTGGTGCAAAAAAATTAATTGGTATTGAACCAAGCCCCCAAGAACCGATTGAAACAGATGGGTTTAAAGCAAATATTTATAATGAATATTTTGATTCTAAAAGATTTAAAGATGAAAAATTTGATACTATTATATCTCTTTTTGTTTTAGAGCATCTTGAAGAACCACTTTATTTTTTACGGTCGCTAACAAAAGTACTTAGTAAAAAAGGGCAAATAATTATTGCGATTCCAAATGCAAACTTTCAAATGGAGCAAGGAGACCCCGGATTATTCATGCATGAACATATAAGTCATTTTAACAGAGTAAGTCTAAACAATATTTTCAACTTAGCAGGGTTGAAGATTCTAAAATATAAAGAAACAAAATCTGATATATATTTAACGGCACAGAAAACAACATCCAAAATCTCAACCGATCAATTAAAAAATAATTTACCTGATCCATTAATAAATTATCGTGAAGCCCTGAATAAGGTATTAGATAATTTTAAAATAAATCTCAATGATTTAGAAAAAATTGGCCTTTGGGGTGCATGTCCGACTGCAGTAAATCTAGTTTTTATGACAAAGATCAATAACTATGTTCTTTTTGATGGTGACGAGAAAAAACAAGGAAATGAAATATCAGGAATTAAAGGGATAATTAATTCGCCAAGTAAACAAAATATAAAGAACTTAGTTGATAAGGTGTGCATAATTCCGTTAGGATTTCAAAGAATGATTGAAAGCTCACTTCAAAATTATGGTATAGGGCATTTCTCTCTTTTTAATTAATGAAAAGAATATTAGTCACTGGCAACAATGGGTTATTAGGACAAGTTGTTACTAAGGTATTAAGCGATAGTAATAAGTATTTTCCAGTATTCTTTAAAACAGAAAATTTGAAAAGGAATATTATAAATGTGGCTCATTGTCAGGAGGCTTTAGAAGGTGTAGATGGCGTGATTCACTTGGCTTCTTGCCAGGCATATAAAAATGCTACTGATGATGATTATTTTGATATAAATGTTCGTGGAACATATTTATTAAGAGAAAGCGCATTAAAAAAAGGTATAAATCTATTTTTATTTACATCCAGTCAAGATATATATGATAAATCTAAAATGCCTGAATTTGGATTTAATGAGAATTCAAAGGTTAAGCCATCATCAATTTATTCCCAATCGAAATTAAATGCCGAAAAAAAATTAATGAAGCTCGACACCAGTGGCTTAGTTATTTTTCGTTTGAGTGTAATCCTTGGGAATTGGTTAATCCCAAATAGTTTTTTTTATTTTCTGATAAATTCACTAAAAAAGAATAAAATCGAAATATATGGTGATGGAAAACGACTTTACGATTTCTTATTAGCACATGATATTGCCAGAGTATTTATAATGGCTTTGGATAATAATTTAGAGGGAGTTTACAATTTAGGTTATGGTAAAAAAATTGCAGTTTCAGATATTGCTACTATTCTTTCTAGAATTACAAATAGCACATTAACATATTTATCTCATGAAAAAGAAAAAACGAGCAGTTTTCTTGACTGCAGAAAAATATTGAATAAAATTTCATTTGTACCAACGGATATTTCTAAAAGCGTTGAACATCTCGTAAATCTTTCAAATAAGGATAATATTTATGAAAAATAAAATAATTATGGTGACAGGCTCTGGCAGTTTTTGTGGAATAAATATTATTAAATCTTTAAAATCAACAAAAAAATATAAAATAATAACTACAGATATTTTCCCAAACTCTGTGGGCGTTTTCTGTTCAGATAAAGGTTTTTTAGTACCCAAAGAATCAGAAGATGGAAAATTTATTGATAACCTTTTGAAAATTTGCAAAAAAGAGAAAGTTGAGTTATTAATTCCTGGATTTGATTCAGAAATTCCCTACATTTATAATGCAAGAAGTGATTTTGAGGTTTTGGGCACAAAAGTATTAATTGGAAATAAGTTGCTTAATGAAATTGGATGGGACAAATATAAATTATCTTTATTTTTAAAAAAAAATCAATTTCCTCATTTAAAATCTTTTGAAATAATTGATAAAGATAGAGCTTTAAATGAACTCTCTTTCCCTATAGTATTGAAGCCTAAATCAGGTTGGGGCCAGCGTGGTTTTAATATGATAAATAATATAAATGAATATAATTTTTACATAAATAATATTGTTAATCCAGAAAATTACATGATTCAAGAATTTATAGATGACAAAGAAGGTGAGTTCACAAACAGCGTTTCTGTCGCGATGGATGGTGATATATTAGGTTGTATATGTATGAAAAGAGAATTAGTAAAAGGTAATTCTCGTTTAATTACTATTGATGAATACCCTGAAGTAAAAAAACAAATGATCGCTATTGTAAAAGAAATAGGATCACCAGGCCCTATTAATTTGCAATGTCGTCTAAAAAATGGTGTTCCTTATGTTTTTGAAATAAATCCTAGATTTTCAACTACAAATTCAGTTAGAGCTGCATCTGGATATAATGAGGTAGAATTGTTGGTAGATCATTTTATTACAGGAAAGAAAAAATACATTACTAATTATAAAAAGTTAACAGCGATGGCATATTTAAATTATGCATTTATTAAATCAGAATCTTTGAATGAATTTAAAAAACAAAAATCAACTATTATTAAGGCAGAAATTGAGAATTTTCTTTGAATATTTTATTTATCAATGATCAATTAATTAAAAACAGCCTATGAGATTTGCTTTTAAAAAATATAATAATATTGATAAAGAATATTTTCATACTGATTTTCATATGCATTCAACCTGGACAGACGGCAAAAAAACAATTATTGAAATGGTAGATCAAGCAAAAAATATATCACTGACAGATATTGCTATTACTGATCATATTAGAGAAACATCAACATATTTCCCTAAATATTATGATGAAATTATTAGAATAAGAGAAAAAGAAAACATGAACATATTTGTTGGTTGCGAGTCTAAAGTAAAAAATTTTATGGGTGAAATTGATATACCAGAAAATGTCAAACATAAGGCAGAGATAAGAATAGTCAGTGTTCATCGTTTTCCAATTGGCAGAAAACTTATTGCACCTAAAATGTTTAATAAAAAAAGTTGTCAAGATATTGAATTAGAATTGAGCATGGCTTTGTTGGAAAATAGTAATAATGAATTTGACATTATAGGTCATCCGGGAGGAATGTCTTTAAGGTTTCATGGTGAATTTCCAACAGATTATTTTAAAGAGATAATAATAAATTGTGCAAAATATGGTATTGTTTTTGATATCAATTGTTCATATCATTCTTCTATAATTAATCAACTTAAACCATTACTAAAAAAATACAATCCATTAGTTTCAATTGGATCTGATGCTCACATTTCTGGTGCAGTTGGAAGTTCAATGAAATTTTATGATAAATATATTGATAATTAAATAAAGTAAAATGGAGTAATAAAATGAAAATAGTTATCATTGGCGCAGGGACAAGCGCGATTAATACAGCAGATATTATAATTCATGATCGCAACTTTAAACTCGTTGGTTTTGTAGGTACTGAAGAAGATGAAAAAAAGTATAACAATATCAATGTTTATAATAATCTTCCTTTTTTGGGGAGTTTTAATATTTTAAAAGAATTAGTTGATGATGGCGTTGTTGGTTTTATTGCAGCTATTGGCAAAAGATATATAAGAGAAAAACGGTTCTATGAAGCAAGTATGAGTGGGCTCACACCTATTAATGCAATTTCTCGAAGTGCTGTTATAGAACCATCAGCAATCATAGGCAAAGGTGTAACAATAGGTTCTGGTTGTATAATATCCCATGGAGTCTCAATTGGAGATAATACATGTTTAGATAGTGGTGTTATTGTTGAAATAAAAACCGAGATTGGAGAGAATTGCAACCTATCATCAGGAGTAATTATTGGAGGCTTATGTAATATTGGCCGAAATGTATCTATAGGTTCAAGATCAACAATTAGCCACCATGCTATAGTTGGGAAAAATAATTATATTCTTGCGGGTCAAGTCATTGAGAAAGGTCTAGCTGATAAAATAAGAGATGAAAAATAAAAAAATATTAATTACCGGCGGAGCAGGATATGTTGGCAGCACTTTAATTAGAGATGCGCTTGCTGATGGGTATTATGTTCGTTGTCTTGATCATTTAGTTTACGGTGGCAAGGCAATTGTAGGATTTATGAACCACCCTAATTTTGAATTTATTCAAGGTGATATAAGAGATAAAAATTGTGTTAACCAATGTTTAAATGATATTGATTATGTTATTCATTTAGCCGCGATTGTGGGTGATAAACCTTGCCAAGTTGCTCCTCAATCAACATATCAAATAAATTATTATGGCACAAAATTAATTGCAGAATTATCTAAAAAAGCTAAAGTAAAAAAATTTGTTTTTGCTTCAACTTGTTCAAACTATGGAATAAGTGATCCAAATATTTTTGCGGATGAAGATGCCACCTTAAACCCAGTATCGCTTTATGCTGAAACAAAAATTGATTGTGAAAGATTATTACAAGAATTAAGTGATGACAAATTTGCAGCTGTGAGCTTGAGGTTTGGAACAGCATATGGCGTCTCTTTTAGAACAAGATTTGATCTTGCCGTTAATTCTTTTGCCTATGAAGCATGGACAACGAACGAAATAGTAGTTTTCGCGGCAGATACATGGAGACCCTATATCCATGTTGCTGATATGTCTTTAATTATAAGAAATATATTATCTACAGAACTAAAAGATGTAAGTGGACAAATTTATAACGCTGGATCTACCTCGCAGAATTACATGAAGAAGGAGATGGTTGACATGTTGGTGAAAAAAATTCCCGACTTAAAAACAAAATATATTAATACTGTTGATGATAGAAGGGATTATCGAGTGAGTTGTAATAAGCTTGAAAAACTAATAAAATTTAAGCCATCAAAAAAAGTTGAAGATGGTTTTGATGAACTATTACGCTCATTTGAAAGCGGAATCATAAAAGAAGAGGATTTTGAAGCAAATAATTTAGATGCGATCACCATGTTTTTTAAAAATAATGAAAAAAAATTACTAAAATGAGTAAAATAATTATTCCTTGGGCAAAGCCAACTGTAGGTAAAGAAGAATTAAATGAAATAGTTGACTCATTTAATGCAGATTGGTTAACAATGGGTCCTAAAGTTGAAAAGTTTGAAAATAAAATGGCTGAATATTTAAATGTTCCTTTCGCCATAGCAGTTTCAAATGGTACTGTTGCTTTAGATATTGCACTAAAAACTATTGGCATTAATTATAGAGATGAAGTAATTGTACCAGCATTAACATATTTTTCAACTGCATCATCTGTTTCGTATCAAAATGCCACTCCAGTCTTCGTTGATATTGAAAAAAATAGCTTAAACATAAATGCTGATGAAATTGAAAAAGCCATAACAAAAAAAACAAAAGCTATAATTTTTATTGATTATGGGGGTAGTCCCTCTAATTATGATAAGATTGCAGAATTAGGATATAAGTATAATCTTTTTGTATTACAAGATGGTGCACAGTCCCTGGGCGCAAAATATAAAGGAAGTCCTGTGGGAGCACAAGCTGAAATATCTACGATGAGCTTTCATATGGCAAAAATAATGACATGTGTAGAAGGAGGAATGATATTCACGCATAATGAAGAATATAAAGATAAAATTATTACCAGGAGAAATATTGGTGAGTCTAAAGGTCAAAAATATATTCACCTTACCCTTGGTACAAATGCGAGGATGACAGATATGCAAGCTGCAATTGGATTAGCACAATTTTCAAAACTCTCATACATGCTTGAAGAAAGAAAAAGAGTTGCCAATCAATATGATAAGCTTTTTCAAGAAACTGATATTCAATTAGCTTTTAATAATAATAATAAAAATTATGAAAACGCGAATTTTTTTTATGCAATTATGATTTCAAATAGAGATAAAATTGCAAATAACTTAAAAAACAAACATGGGATTGATACACGTATTGCTTATCCACTTCCGCTTTATAAACAACCTGTTTATTCTTCCGGAGATTGTAAATCTAAACATATGAATTGTCCGATTACAGAACAAGTTACTTCCAGTATACTAAATTTACCTATTTTCCCAGAAATGTCTAATGATATGGTAAAAATAGTTGTAGATGCCATTATAGCCGAACGAGAAATAATTCGTACTAAACAAAATTAAATTATACTATTCAATTTAAATTAAAGAGTTAACTGAATTAAAGATTGATAGGCCAATAAATGATCATTAATGCAAATATCGAATCAGGGATTAATAAATTTTCCGAGCTTCCTAAAATAATAAAAAAACTTGGTTATAATTCACCCTGCGTTTTAGTTGACAGAAATCTATATAATGGCTCTGATTTTGTTTCAAAAGTGATTAACAATTCCATACCTGATAGTGGCATCATTTTTTATGACCATCCTTTTGAGCCAAGCTATCAAATGTTAGATAGTATGATGAAAAAAATTAATGCAAACAAGATACTAGAAAAAATTGATGTATTAATTGGCATTGGTGGAGGGTCCACAATGGATACAGCCAAAGGTTTAGCGATTTTATGTAATAATCCTGGTCCATCTATTCAATATAAAGGGTTTCCAACTGAATTGGCCAAGCCATTACCAGTAATAGCAGTGCCATCAACTACGGGTACAGGGTCTGAAGTAGTTTTCAATGCAAGTTTCATTGATGAAAAAACAAAAATAAAAATGGGGATTAATTACGATAAAAATTATCCTGTTATGGCTATTCTTGATCCACTTATTCCATCAAGTGCCCCAATCAATATTCTTGCATCAAGTGGTTGTGATGCTTTAGTTCATTCTTTAGAAAGCTTTATGTCAATAAATGGTAATCCCCAAGCAAGTTTTTTTTCTAAAAGAGCATATTCATTAATAATGAAATATATGCCATTATTATTGAATGGGGAAAATGATCTAGATAATTGGCTGCAGATGCAATGGGCAGCTGTTTATGCCATGTTTGCTTTGTCAAATTCAACTCCAGGACCAGCAGGCGTTCTTTCTTATTATTTAGGCACACATTTTAAAGTGAACCATGGTGTAGCTGGGGGTGCTTTTATTGGAAAAGTTTGTAAATATAATCATGAAAATGGTTATTATAATCTTTCAATGCTATATCAAAATGACAATAATAATCAATTGAATGAAAAAGAAAAAAGCGGACTGGTTATCAAAGAAATTCAGGATCTGCTTAAAATGGCTAATATCCCAAAAAATTTAAATGAATTTGGAGTTGACGAGTCAAGCTATGGAGGTTTTAATAAATTTGCAGCCGAAGCAATGGCAGCTTTTAATTTTAATCCTATCAAGATTGATCCAGATAGAGTTGCTGATTTATTTTTAAAAAATTAATAATTAGAAGGAACATGATATGCCTGGTTTTGAATTAATTGGCAAAGAAGAACATAAAGCAGTTAGTAAAATATTTGATGATGGTGGAATACTCTTTGCACATGGTTTTGATACAATGCGCAAAAATTTTCATATCAGAGAATTTGAAACGCTTGCCACTAAATATTTTAATTGTAACCATGCCCTTGCAGTATCATCGGGGACAGCTGCGATTAAGGTTGCTCTTAAATCTTTAGGTGTTAAACCTGGGGATGAGGTAATTACACAATCATTTAATTTTATTGCAACGGTTGAAGCTATTTTGGATTGTGGTGCTATACCCATTATAGCTAATGTGGATGAAACGCTTAATATGGATCCAACTGATTGTGCATCACTAATAACAAAAAAAACTAAAGTTCTATTGCCTGTTCATATGCTCGGCGTTCCGGTTGAAATGAATGATATTATGGAAATCGCAAAAGAAAACAAGCTTAAAGTTATGGAAGACAGTTGTGAAAGTGTTGGAGCCCAGTACTATGGGAAATATTTAGGAACCATTGGAAATGCTGGGGCATTCAGTTTCGATTTTGGGAAAGTAATTACTACTGGCGAAGGTGGAATGGTTCTGTCGAATGATTTGAATATTGATAAATTTTCGAGAGAATATCATGATCATGGACATGAAAATAATCCAAAACTTCCGCGAGGTAAAGATACAAAAACAAACTATGGTTTTAACTATCGAATGACTGAAATGCAGGCAGCTGTGGGTAAGGTGCAACTAGGTAGGTTAAATTATATTTTATCAGAAAATAAAATCCGTTACCAAATGCTTGAAAATAATGTGCCATCTTCAGTTACAGTGCGCAAAATACCAAATGGCAGTGACCCAATTTATGATACTTTTATTTTCTTCATTAAATCAAAGGAAGAGAAAGAAAGATGTATTAAAATTTTAACCGATGATGGCTTTGGAACAAAAAATTTACCAGATGCTATGGAATGGCACTGCACTGCATTTTGGGATCACGCGTTGGACTCTAAGCAGATAGAGCATTCTAAGAAGACAAAAGATTTGTTAGATAAAGCAGTAGCAATACCTATCTGGTTACGAAAAGATGTAGATGCTTATAATAAATTAGGTAAAAAACTTTTTAGTTAATAATGAAGTATAATGAACAAACAGAATACTGGGTCAATCGACAAACTGGTGAAGCCCGTTATGATTTTGATATCATGTATAATGATATATCGGATCCTTGGGGATGTGCAGAAGGTATTAATTCTCTTGAAAATAAAGTATTTCTTGATATTATTTTTCAACAAAACAAATCATTTGAAAATATATTAGATATAGGTTGTGGTTTGGGCACTTTATCTAATGAAGTTTATCAAAGAAATCTAAATTTTTGTGAAGGAAACGTAACAGCAGTTGATATCTCAAATAATGCTATTATAAAAGCACAAAAGGCATATCCCAAAATTTCATTCATTAAATTTGATCTTTTGAACGATGATTTTGATTGGGAAAAAAAGTTTAATCTAATTATCCTATCAGAAGTATTATGGTATTTAGTTGCTGATATAAAGGGAGTATTTACAAAGATAAATAAATATCTTTGCAAGGATGGAGTTGTTGCAATAAAACAGTATTTTCCTAAAAACCAAAAATATTTTAATAAATATATAAATGACTCTGATCAGTTAATAAAAATGCTAAGTAAACTTGATTTTATAAAAAAAACTATTGTTACTATTAATAATAATGATGGTGATGTAATCTGTTTAATGTATAAAAAATGAAAATACTTATATTTATACCTGCTCGCGGTGGATCTAAAGGTATTCCTGGGAAAAATATGGTAATTTTAAATGGTAAGCCATTAATTCATTATACTTTAATGACTGCTAAAGAGTTAATGCAAAATAAATCATTTCTGTGGTTGCCTTTTGTATCTACAGATGATCATAAAACAGCAACATATTGTAAAAAACAGGGATTTCATATGGATTATATGCGTCCGAAAAATCTTGCTGAGGATAAAAGCCTTATGATAGATGGAATATTGGATGCCTTGATATGGTTGAAACAAAACAAGGGAATTATACCAGACGCTATTTTACTCTTACAACCCACAACTCCTCTAAGAAAAACGGCCAATATAATTAATGCAATAAAAGAAGTTGATCGTGAAAATCTTTTCTCTCTTGTTAGCATAACTAGAATGCGTGAGCATCCATATGAATGTGTTAAAATGAATAAACAAGGTTGGTCTTATTTATCTAAACCAATTGGTCGACCTGCTGGAAGACAACAATATAATGATAATTATTTTTTCATTGATGGTAGCTTCTATTTTGCTTCTCTAAAATTTATAAAAAAATATCTGACTTTCTTAATAGAGAATAAAACCAAGTTTTTTTTATTGGATCATCTCTGGCCTATAGATATAGATGAAAAAGATGATTTACTTATTGCTGATGTATTATTAAAAAAGTATGGAAAAAATTAATAGAGTAATCTTTTTTTTTGGCACCAAATTCACTCAGCGTGATTACCGTCGTTTTGGTTTTGAAATCATTCAAAAAAGAGGTTATTCTGTTGAAGCTTGGGACTTTACCCCTTGGTGGAAGCCTTATTATTCAGAGAATTATACCCCCCCTGACCCAATTGAATTTTCTGGTCACAAAGTATTTAAAACATCTAAAAAAACTAAAGTCGCTCTGGCTTCATTATCTAAAACAGATATTATTTTTGACCCTTGGTCGATATCTTTTAGTGATAAATTTTACAAAATTAATGATGTCAAGATTGGCACATGGCTCCTTGGTTTAGAACCTAATAATTTTGATAACCGTAATATAAAATATTATTATGATAAAATTATTGCTAATCCATTTCAATTGATATTTGCTTTAAAAAGGAAAATACTTAACATGTTCGGTTTTATTCGATCTCCAGATTTTTTGTTAACCGGAGGCAAAGCTGCTCAAAATCATATTTACTATCTAAAAAACAGAAATAAGGACATTATCAAGGCACATGCTTTGGATTACGATTTTTATTTAGATAAAGAAAAAGATGTAAATATTAAATTAAATAATATTAGCGGTCCTTTTGCCGTTTTTCTAGATGAAGATATACCATTTCATCCTGACTACTTGCATCTTGAAGTAGATGCCTTTTGCCCTTCAGATATATATTACCCAGAAATCAATAATTTTTTTAAAAAATTCCGTGAAAAAACTGGTTTAAAAGTTGTGATTGCAGCACACCCTAGATCTGATTACAAAAAAAGAGGAAATCCTTATGATAATTGTGAAATAATTTATAATAATACAATTTCTCTAGTAAAACATTCTCAAATAGTACTAGCACATATGTCTACATCTATGAACTTTTCTATTTTTTATAATAAGCCGATCATTCTACTTGATTCAAATAAATATGATAAAACACTAAAAGGATGGATAGATACTAAGGCATCGGCACTTGGTTTAAAAATTATAAATATTTCTAAACAATGGAATATTAATTTAAATCAAATTAAAATAGAGAAAGAAAAATATTCTCTCTATATGGATCAGTATATAAAAGAACCTGGAACTCCTGAGAAATATACTTGGGATATTTTCTGTGATTATCTGGATAATTTAAATGCATAGCATTATTTTAGCACCTACTACATATGCTGAGTATTCTAAACTCCCTATTATTCGGATAGAAAAAAATATAAAATAATTACAAACGAAATAAGCCGTAAGTTTTTACCAAGTGAAATAATTCAATATGCTTCAAATGTAATAATTATAATTCCTAACCTAAATAGAAATTGTTAATAAAATAATTATGAATAATAAAAAAGAAATAAAGTTTGATTTTATAATCCCCGCTAGAATGGAGTCTTCACGGTTTCCTGGGAAACCACTTAAAAATCTTGCAAATAAATGTGTAATTGATTGGGTTTATAATAATTGTTTAGAAAGCAAATATTCTAATAATGTTTTTATCGCTACAGATTCAGACCATATTGCGAAATATTGTAATAAGACAAATAAAAAATATATTTTAACTGGCGAACATAATTGTGCTTCAAATAGAATTGCAGAAGCTAGTGAAAACTTTAAAAATAAGTGGATTGTGGAAGTTCAAGGAGATGAACCGCTACTCTGGGGACGGTTCATAGACACGTGGTTAAATAAATGTATAAAAAGTATTGATTATGACAATATTGATCTTTTTTTGTCTGTAGCTCATTTGGATTCTAAACATGCAGACAATATTAATTATGTTAAAATCGTCTCTGATATTAATGGCAAATTAAAATGGGTTTCACGATCAAGGATCCCTTCAAATTCAAAAGGTACTTTTAAAGGAGAATATTTTAGGCATACTGGTTTTCATTTGTGGAAAAATTCGAGTCTTCAAAAATTTTCAAAAATATCACCTAGTTACATCGAAATTTCTGAAGACACTCATGCAACTAGAATTGTTGAAAACAATTTTTTTGCTCAAACAATCACGCTCCCTGAAACACAGGCAATAGACATACCTGAAGATATTAAAGCCGCTGAAAAATTATTAAATAGGATGAAAAATGAAATCTGAAGAAAAAATATTTGAACTAAGGGTTTATACTGTCATTCCCATGCAGTATCCTAAGCTTTTAAAATTGTGGGAGGAAGAGGGAAAACCAATTATTAAAAAATACATGAATTGTATTGGTGTTTGGAACACAGAATCTGGACAATTAAATAAAATTTACCATCTGTATGAGTGGAAAGGATATAACCAAAGAGATGATGCGAGGCACAAATTTTATATAGATAAAAATGCAAAAGGTTATGTTAAAAAAGTTAAATCTTTATATCAATCTCAAGAATCATATATACTTAAAGCATTACCAAAATTGTATTAATTATTAAGTAGTTATTATGACAAAAAATAAGCAAATAAAATATGAAGAGAATGTCCACAATGTTCTTTCCGATGATGGTATAAGCCAAATTGATTTATTAAATGAAAATCAACTACATACAAAATTTTTAGAATTACAAAAAATTTCTGAATCGAAATCTTGGGCTAAAAGAATAGTATATAATGAAACTTTTGCAGCTCATTTGATTTGTCAAAAACCGGGTGAAACGAATAGAACGCATTTTCACAAAGATCATGACGAATGGTGGGTAATCCTATCTGGTGAAATTAAATGGTGGATAGAAGGTGAAGGAGTGATATTTGCAAAAAAGGGAGATATAGTATTTGTTTCAAGGGGAAAACAGCATAAAATTAAGACAATTGGTGAAAAAAATAGTTTTAGATTAGCGATCTCACCTCCCGACATACCACATTTTCACCCTGAAATAGATATGGCACCAAATGACTTTTGATTTTAATGCCCCTATAGCAATTGTTACCGGAAGTTCAAAGGGAATTGGAAAGGCCATTAAAAATTCGTTAAAAGAAAATGGTATAAATGTAATTGGTATTTCAAGAAGTTTAAATGAAGATAAATTCAATAAAAGATGTGATATACGTAATGAAAAAGAGGTAAAAAACCTAATAAATGAAATAATTAATGATTTCAAAAAAATTGATATACTAATAAATAATGCTGGAATTGCAACTAAAGAAGATATCTTAGAGACAACATTAATTGATTGGAATAATGTTATTTCTACCAACCTAACAGGTCCTTTTTTACTTTGTAAATATGTATTGCCTCATATGAAAAGTCAACACTATGGGAAGATTGTAAATGTTAGTTCAATAGCTGCTATAAGTTATAGTAAGACGGCTTCGGTTGAATATACTGTATCTAAATGTGGCCTGATTGGTCTAACAAAACAACTCGCTTATAAATATGGTCAATTTGGAATCAACATAAATTGTATTTGCCCATCACAAACAAAGACCGAAATGCTTATTAAAAATTTAACAAAAAAAGAAATACTAAATATTGAGAAACATATACCTTTGGGAAAAATTGCAGAACCAGAACAGATAGCAGATGTAGTCAATTTTCTTTGTTCAGATCAATCAAGTTATATCCACGGGTCTGTTTTGGATATAAATGGTGGCCAACTTTAATTATTAATAAATGAAAAATATTTTACAAGTGGGTCTTGCCGGTTATGGGTTTGTTGGCCAAAAAAGAAAGAAGTTTATTGATCAAAATCCATTTATGGATGTTGTTGCCATATGTGATATAAGATTTAAAAATGATTTATCTATGATAAATAATAAAAATTTAAACTATAAATATAATGATTTAGAGAAACTGGGGGATGAAATTCTTAATAGTAAGGAAAGCAATATTAAGTACTATCGAGACTATCATAATATGATTAAAGATTCTAATATAGACGCTCTATTTGTATGCCTTCCAAATTATTCTGCCGCTGAAGTAACTATTTTAGGGCTTGAAAATAACTGCCATGTATTCTGTGAAAAGCCACCTGCTCGTACTGTTGATGAGGTGTTAGATGTTATAGCCTGCATTAAACGTTATCCCCAGTTAAAATTAAAATATGGTTTTAATCACCGTTATCACGATTCAGTGAAAAAGGTAAGGGAAATAATAGATTTAAAAAAATATGGGGAAGTGATGAGCTTTCGTGGTGTATATGGTAAAAGTAGTATCATCCCCTTTGATGCGGGATGGCGGTCGGAGAAAAAATATGCGGGAGGTGGTATCTTATTAGATCAAGGAATTCATATGCTTGATTTGGTCCGTTATTTTTCTTGTGATTATGATGAAATCTATAGTTTTATTTCCAATGATTATTGGAAACATGACGTTGAAGATGACGCATTTATATTAATGAAAAGTAAAGAAGGTCAAATTGCCTCGCTACATTCTACAGCTACCCAATGGCAACATCGTTTTCGTCTTGAGATAATACTTAAAGAAGGATTGTTGGAGTTGGCGGGTATATTGTCTGGCTCGAAAAGTTATGGTTCGGAAACATTAAAAATAATTGAACGCAAACATGGTGAAAGCACGGGGGCACAAGAAGAAAAGCTGTATACTTTTCTTTCAGATAATTCATGGAAAGAGGAAATAGATGAATTTGCTGATCATATCATTAATGACTTACCTATCGAAAATGGAACAAGCTATGATGCATTAAAAGTTATGGAAATGATTTTTAACGTATATAAGGCAGATAAAAATTGGTGGAAAAATTTTAATAACTAATAATCGTGGGAAATATGAACAATCTTAATCAAGCATATAATGAAGTTTCAACTATTGGGCAATACTCAAAAAAATACTTTTCTTATTTAGGGAAAGTTCTTGAATCAATCGATGAGGATGAAATCAACAAATTAGGCGATTTATTTGAATCTGCCAGGGAAGGTAGTAATACTATCTTTGTTGCTGGTAATGGAGGTTCTTCTACTACTGCAACGACAATGGCTAATGACATTGGATTTGATATATTAAAAAAGACAGGTACGGATAAAGCTTTTAGAGTCTTATCACTTTCAGATAATAATGCTGTAATTACAGCAATTGCCAATGATGTAGGATATGAAAATATATTTATTAATCAACTTAAAATTCATTATCGCCCTGGAGATAGTATTTTATTTATCTCCGCAAGTGGTAATTCACCTAATATTATAAAAGCAGCAGAGTGGGTTAAAGATAAGGGTGGTGCAATTATCGGATTTTTGGGTTTTACGGGTGGGAAGCTCATTGATCTTTGTGATGTGAAAATCCATGTACAATCAGAATCAGGGGAGTATGGTCCTGTTGAAGATGCTCATTTGATAATGAATCATATTTTAGCTCATTGGTTTCAAAATAAAATAAAATAATTAATTGAATTTAAACTTCAAAAATAAAACAGTTATAATTACTGGCGGTACTCGCGGTATAGGAAAATCATTAGTAAAATGTTTTACTGATGTGGGTGCTAATGTAATAATTACAGGCACAAAGAAATATAGTAGTGTTAATCTGGATTTTTTGAAAAACAATAGTCGGATTCAATATTGCCAGCTTGATTATTCATCTAAAAAATCTGTCAAACAATTTATTCATTTGGTTAGAGATTTGGATAGAGTTGATGTTTTGATCAATAATGCTGGAGTAAACAAAATAGATAACATTTCAAAAATTTCTGTTGATGATTGGGATTGGATAAATACGATAAATTTGAAGGGGCCTTTTTTATTGACGCAGGCTTTGTCAGAAAACATGAAAAAACAGAAATCAGGAAAGATTATTAATATCGCTTCAATATTTAGTGTTATCAGTAAAGTGAAGAGAGCTGCTTATTCAGCAACGAAATGGGGTTTAATTGGATTTACGAAAGCTGTAGCTCTGGAATTAGCACCATTTAATATTCAAGTGAATGCAGTTTCCCCCGGATTTGTAGATACTGATCTTACTCGTAATATACTTGGTCTTGAAAATATGAAACAATTGGAAGAAACCATTCCACAAGGAAGGTTGGCGCAACCGGAAGAGATCGCAAAAGTAGTTTTATTTCTCTGCAGTGATCAAAACACATATATAACAGGGCAAAACATTGTGGTGGATGGAGGTTTTACCAGTGTTTGATTTTAAGGTCAAATCATCTGTACATGATTACGATGTGAAGTTTGTTAATGATGCTCCTAATATATTGAAAAATGAAATTCAAGATGGTGACGTTATTATAATTGATAATAAAGTAAGAAAACTATATCCTGATTTATTAAAAGGTTTAGAGAGCAATACAACTGTCATTGGTATTGATGCTCGCGAGGACAAGAAAAGTTATATGGGGTTAATTCCTATAATTCAGAATTTAATCAATAATGGATTCAGGAAGAACCATAGACTTATCGGTATTGGTGGAGGAATTATTCAGGATATTACGGCTTTCACAGCATCCATCATGTACCGGGGTGTAGAATGGATATTCTTTCCAACTACCCTACTAGCCCAGGGGGATAGCTGTATTGGTAGTAAAACGTCCATTAATTTTGGAGAATACAAAAACCAGATAGGCGGGTTTTATCCGCCGAATAAAATTTTTATTAATTTGGAGTTCCTAAATACGCTTTCTGAAGCGGATCGGCAGTCAGGCTTGGGTGAAATGAGCCATTATTTTGTAGTGGCTGGAGAAAAAGGCTTTAAAGAGTATAAGCAGGATTATGAAGATGCGCTTACAGATAATAATATTTTAGCAAAAATGATTTCAAACAGTTTAAAAATAAAAAAAAGTTATATTGAGATTGATGAATTTGACCAGCATAAGAGGCAGATTTTTAACTATGGTCATTCTTTCGGTCATGCCATTGAATCATTAACAGGTTATGTAGTGCCCCATGGTATAGCGGTCAGTTTTGGTATGGATATGGCCAACTTTATTTCTGTTAAAAGAAAATTCCTAGATAATTCCATTCGATTGGAGATAAGAGACCTTCTGCGAAGAATATGGTCAGGGTATGATATATCTGATTTGGAACTTGATAAATTTACAATGGCATTGAGTAAAGACAAAAAAAATGTTGGACAGGAACTGCGTTTAATCCTTTGTAAAGATTATGGAAAAGTTTTCAAAACTGCCCAGAAATTGGATGATGAGTTTAAGGGTTGGCTTAAAGAATATTTTGATAAAGAATTGGTCAACTAATTTACCTTACCGCCAAAACTCTGAGTACGCAGAGAAGTATCCAAAATATAATTAAACTTTGCGTCTCTGCGGTAAACCCCTAAAATGAAGATTTGGAAAAACACATCTACATTAGATGGTTTTGATGAAGGTCTCATCTTTACGGATTTAAAAAACGAAGCAGATATTGCGCTTATAGGGAGCAAACCAATTGATGTAGATGAAATGCCGAATCTGAAAGCCATATTCCGTGCCGGGATTGGCCGGGATAACGTGCCAGAAAAAGAAGCGAAAGAAAAAGGTATTGTTGTCAGGTATCCATCACAAGAAACTATTGATATTATTTTCGATGAAGCAGCCGGTTTTACCTGCAGTCTTATTTTTCACATGTTATACAGCAATGTGGGAACCCTGGATCCATGGGTAAAAGAGCCAAGACGTCAACTTTCACAACAAAATCTTCTGGTGATTGGTACGGGTAAAATAGGGACCAGAGTGACCAAATTGATGAAACCATTTATGAATGTTATTACATTCGAAATTTTGCAGAATAAAGCATCTGAATTGAAACAAATGATTCAAAATGCTGATTGTATAACCATTCATATCCCCAAGAGTGATGATAATCTATCTTTTATTGATGCAGAAAAATTATCGTGGATGAAAAGCGGTTCAGTATTGATAAACACAGCTCGTGGGGCGATAGTAGATGAAGAGGCACTCTATACAGAATTGGAAAATCACCGCCTGAAAGCGGCATTTGATGTTTACTGGCAAGAGCCTTATATGGGAGAACTAAAAAAATTCTATCCAGATCGCTTTTTCATGACACCTCATGTGGCTAGTGCATGCAGTGAGTTTATACAGGGTTGCAGAAAAGATATTGATAATCTGATAAATGATTTATCATAAGATCATTAGGTAATTAAAAGCAGTAAAAAGATTAATAAAGGAAACAATAGTTACCTTCACATGGCTTTTAATAGAAACATAGTTGTAATAGTAATTTAGTATTTGGAAATCGCATAGTGAAAACTAATAAAACGGTTATTATCTTAGACAGCGATAAATTTGTTTCTGAAGATGGAATAATTTACAGCTGGAACGGATACGAGGATGACAATTTTTCTATTTCTCTTTTGCAAGTTCTGGAAAATAATTCGGATGAGTTAAGGCAAAATTTTCTTAGAATACAGCGTAGTTTTGTTTCGACTCTTTACAAAAAGATTCTAGCGTTTTCCAAAAATACTGATATGGAAATGTCTCTGTTATGGTCCAGTCTTTTGATGGAGAAAAGTTCCTTCAAGTCCCCTTGTCTGATGGAGTCACTGCGTTTGCTTGCCTTGGAAAAGGAATTGAAAAATATTGAATATACCAACTTACGCTATATTGGTCCACATAGGCCTGTGGCAGATGCGCTTAATCAGCTTTGTGAACCTCGCAATATCAAATTTTCTTGGGATCGAACATCATTCCCAGATAGAGATTCGTTGTTGCGCAAGATTTGGAAGCGGCTGCCAAACCTTGTCCGATCTGTGGTTTTTCTGTTTCGTTATGCATGGAATCACTGGGATCTACGAAAGGTTGATAAACCAAATTGGCATGATTCTACAGATACAATTTTTTTATTTTCCTACTTCATTCATCTTGATCGGAAGTCCAGCGAGAAAGGGAAATTCTACTCGAAACAGTGGGAAGCTCTGCCGGAAGTATTGGAACAATCAGGGAAGTCATTAAACTGGATGCATCTTTTCCTCTACAGTCCGCTTGTCCCAAACACAACCACAGGAATAAGATGGCTCAATAACTTTAATAGAAACAAGGCTGTACACACCTTTTTGGATTCATACCTTGGTTGGGATGTACTTTTCAGTTCCTTATGGGACTATTGCAAATGTTACTTTTATTATTATTTTTCAAACCAGAAAATGGATGAGGCTGTATCATCATATTCCAATGGATGGCTTTGGCCGGTTTTACGAAAAGATTGGCAAGATTCCACCTTTGGCATAACCGCTATGCAGAACATACTTTGGATCCACCTTTTTGATAAAGTAATGGCTTCTTTACCGCACCAGAGACTTGGTCTTTACCTGTGTGAAAATCAGAGTTGGGAACGGGCTTTTATCCATGCTTGGCGCAGGCACGGTCATGGAAAACTTATCGGCGTAGTTCATTCAACAATCAGCTATTGGGACATGCGCTATTTTGACCAAGGAGATGAATTAATTAATATGCCCAAACCTGATGCCGTGGCTGTTAATGGCCCCAACGCTTGGGATACATTAAAGTCAGCCGGTCAGTTTATGGATCAATATGTAAAAGTAGAAGCATTACGTTATCAATACTTAAATGAATCCTCCAAGGATAAAGATTTGGGAAATACGATAAATGAATCATATGGAAAACTCCGTTTGATGATTCTTGGAGATATACGACCAGAAATAACCCACCGCATGCTGAGGGTCATGGAACAAGCTTCTACTGAGATTAAAAGTAGTTACAAAATTCAAATAAAGCCACACCCGGCGAATGCTGTGGATTTGCGTAAGTATCCTTTGCTAGAGGCCGAGATCGTTGAAGAAACCATGAATGATTTATTGCCCCAAACTGATTTAGTTCTCACTACAGTTTTTACCTCTGCAGGTCTTGATGCATTTTGTTTTGGGATCAGGGTGATATGCTATCTTGATCCATATGATCTTAATTACAGTCTTCTTCGGGGAATAAATGGTGTAGAGTTCATTAGTTCATTTAGTGATCTGCTCCAAGCTTTAAAACAAAATGTGTCCAGTTCACTTTATTCATTTAAGCCTGAAAATTTCTTTTGGTTAAATTCGGAGTTGCCTCGCTGGAAGGCTTTGCTTGAGTTAGATCAAAGACATATAGATGAAAAAATAACAACAAGTATTAACTGAAAAATAAAATAGGAAGTTTATGGATGTAATTATTTTATGCGTTGGCACAGGAGCGGGATTGAGTGAAGAGACTGTTAATAAACTAAAGCCCATGGAAGAAATCGGTGGAATGTCGGTACTGTTAATAGAGCAGTCCCGTGGCCTAGAATATAATCCAATACCAGATAAATTTGAACAGGATCCATGGAAACAATGTAGTCATAGACAAGACATACTAGCTGGGATTGAGTATTATAGAAAAAAAGATAAAGAAAAATTAGCCCGGCATCATCAATTAGATTTGCAGATTTGTGAAACATATTTTAAGCCTGTTTTTATACAAGGAATTTTTAAATTTATAGGTATTATAGGAGATTCTATATTTGCAGAAAGTTAAAATCTATATGGCTGGTTGTGGAGGTATGTTGGGCGAAGCATTCTACAAGAAATTTCGATATGAATTTAATTTAAAGTGTGTCGATATTGATATAAATGAAAATTGGCTAACGTATCTCGACTTCCGAGAAAGGATAGAATACAAAAAAGATGTTGCCAATTTCCAACCGGATTGGCTGTTTCATCTTGGTGCGTATACTGATCTAGAATACTGTGAGCTTCATGAAAAAGAAACCTATGATACCAATACAGAATCAGTCAAACATGCCGTGCATATCGCGAATGAGCTTTCAATTCCCCTGCTTTTTATCAGCACTGCGGGAATCTTTGATGGTAAGAAGGATGTTTATGATGAATCAGATAAACCCAACCCGATTGGGCATTACGCCAGGTCCAAATATTTGGGTGAAAAATATGTTGTTGAAAATTCTAAGGATTACCTTATCTGTCGTGCAGGCTGGATGATGGGTGGGGGACCCAAAAAAGACAAGAAATTCATTCAAAAAATAATAAAGCAGATAATTGGAGATAAAAAAGAGTTACATATTGTCAATGACAAACTGGGTACCCCCACTTACACTCATGATTTTGCCACCAACGTGAAACTGCTTATTGAAAAAAGACAGCGAGGTTTATTTAATATGGTTTGTAGCGGTTTAACTAGCCGCTTGGAAGTGGCGACTGAACTTTTACAAATACTTGAGCTGCAGGATGAAATTACAATTACCGAAGTTAATTCTAACTTTTTTGCCAAGCAATATTTCGCAGACCGCCCAGACTGTGAGCGGCTTATCAATAAAAAGCTCGATGAGCTGGATTTAAATATTATGCGGAATTGGCGGGTGTCCTTGCAAGAATATTTAAAACACTACTATTACGACTATATTCATCAAAAAGTATTCATTTAATATTCCTTTTTTGCATTTGTAATGAATAGTGATATTTTTTTCAGCGTAATGGTATGTTGCTATAATTCTGCACACTACCTGAAAGAAACAATTGACAGTATTGTAAACCAGACTTACACCAACTGGGAAATTGTAGCAGTGAATGATGGTTCAGCAGATAATACGGAAGGAATAATAAAGACCTATATTGATAAGGGTTTTCCCATAATTTACCATTATCAGGAGAATGCTGGTTTTGCCAATGCCAGAAATAAAGCGATATCTCTGGCCGGAGGGGATTGGATTGCTATTATCGATCATGATGATATATGTTTTCCCAACAGGTTGGCAAAGCAAGCAATGGACATTCAAAGTAATAAGGATTGCAGCCTTTTTTTTGGAGATTCTATTCATTTTACAACCAATGGGACAGTAGTAAGAAAACAGTTTGAAAAAACCAAACCTTATGATTTTGATTTGACCAAAGGTAATGCAAAAGATATGCTGATCAAACACGGCTGTTTTATTGATAGTGAAACCGTTATTTTTAATAAAAGTGCTGCGGGATCTATAGGCGGTTTTAATGAAAATTATAAATACATAACGGATTATGATTTTTTTTTGAAAATGTCGGAAAAATATAATTTTTACTGTAACCAAGATATTCTTTCGAAATGGAGAATTCATGATCAGCAGGCTACAAAAACAATGAAAACGGTTTCTTATGATGAACATATTGATCTTTATAAAAGATATTTAAATAACCATCAAATTAATTATATATCGAAAATTTATTTGTTAATCAAATTGATTAAAATTTTTATAAAGAAATATTTAAACATATAATAAGATAAGATTGCTTTATTAATTATTTTTCCCACGCCCGCACTGCTCTTAAATATGGCCTGGAACAATTGGGTATTAAACGAAATGACTGTATTCTTTTGCCCGAATATATCTGCGATGTGGTTTTACATCCATTGGAAGAATTGGGGTTAAAACATACATATTATTCTGTAGATGACGCGTTAGCTCCCAATTGGAATGAGTTGGAAAGTTTAGTTAATAATCGGACAAAGGCAATCTTGATGATCCACTTCTTTGGTCAGCCACAGAATATATATGAATTTAGGTCATTTTGCAAAAGACACAGTTTATTATTGATTGAAGATAACGCTCATGGCCATGGAGGAATGCTTGATGGTCAGCTTTTGGGGACATTTGGTGATTTGGGTATAAGTTCACCTCGAAAAATTCTAAATACATATAGCGGCGGTATACTATGGCTAAAAAATAAAAAATTTACTTATCCTTCCAATCTTCAACCCTATTCCGTTTCAACCAGTCGATATATCAAGAGAAATATATTTGGGCATTACCCCAATGTGAAAAATTTTGTCAAAAAAAAACTGCAAACAAAACCACAATATGAAGATCCCAGAGCTTTTCGTGAAACTACAATAAAGGACTATTCTATTGATAAGAGGTCTAAAAAAATTATTAAACAAACAAATTGGAATAAATTACGTAAAGTTCGCTATGAAGCTTATCAAAGGTGGCATAGGTACGCATTTGATAATAACCTAATTCCCGTATTTGAAAATCTGCATCCGGAATCCAATCCTTGGTGTTTCCCTGCTTATACTAATAATCAACAGGAAAGAATTCAATGGTTTGATTGGGGTTGGAAAAATAATATACAGATTTTTTCTTGGCCATCACTACCAGAAGAAATTCTTTACAAAAGAAGTAAATCCCTAAACCGTTGGAAAAAATTAATTTGTTTTGGAATTGAATGATTTAAGATTATCATTTTTGGGTAAGGAAAATAGTTTGTTAGGGGGAATTGATGCATTGCTTGGAGGTAATACATTAGGATGTTTAGCTCGCCAACAGTCTCTTGAGGTTCAAAAAATATAATGGATATAGTTGTTTATTCACGATTTGATGAGGAACTAAAACACATTTGGCAGAATTGCGAAAAAAATGTAGTTATTATGACACCCTTTCACTCCTATGCCTGGCTTTCACATTGGTACCAAACGATTGGCGGTCCAATCCTTAGTATAGAACCGCAGATAGTTAGTTTAAAACAAAATGAAAATACCATTGCAATCTTGCCTTTATGTATTCGAAATAGTTTTGGTATTAAAATTTTAGAATGGTTAGGTGGAGCAAACACTGATTACATGGGACCATTAGTTGTGCCTAAGTATTCAAATTATTTGATCAATCATAATTATTGGGATTTAATAAAATCAAAAATAAATAATTATGATATCATTCATTTTCAAAAACAAACAAAATGGTCAATGGAGTTAATGGGCAAAATAGGTTTCTCTGATAATAATGACAATATAATTTCCCGAAAAGCGATACTAAAACCTACTTGGGATGAATATTTTTCAACGGTTAAAAAAAGAATTCGTTCTGACTCAAAACGACAAAAACGTCGGTTAAATAAAATAGGTTATGTAAGATTTGTGATTGCAGAAAGTGCTAAGGAAAAAAAGAGTATTATTAAAAAAATGATTACTCAAAAAAGTAGACAATACAAGGAAACGGGGGTAAAGGATATGTTTGCTATTAATGAGTATCAAGATTTTTACATTGAATTAGCAGATATAAATTCTTTAATAATTAATATTCATTGTGCTGCTTTAAAAGTTGGGAATATTACAATAGCGACACACCTAGGTTTAGTACATGAAAATACTTTTTATTATCTCATGCCAGCATATGAAGGAGGAGATTGGAGAAAGTATTCATCAGGGCGCTTATTGTTGTTAGAGTTATTACAATGGTCTATTGAACAAGGTCTAAAATTTTTTGATTTCACTTCAGGTGAAGAAACATATAAAAAAGATTGGTGTGATTCCGAAAACAAAATCTATTCTTTTATAAAAGCTAATACGTTTAAGGGAGTTGCTTATTATAAGCTATTGATGATCAAAAATAATTTAAAAAAATCGCAAGTTATTTTGTATGCCCTGAAAAGTCTCCGAAAATTTATTAATAAGTTTAAATAGAAATGCGTAATCTTCGTCAGATTCTCCAAGTTGCTTATCCTATACTATTATTCGAGAGAATGTTAATTAATAAAGTTTGGGATAACAAAAAAGGAAAATTACGTGTTTTGATTTGTCATGATATTCCGCCAAATGGAGAAAAGAGATTTGCTTCATTACTTAACTGGTTATCACAAAGTTGGAATTTTGTAAGTCCTGGGCGGTTTGGGCAAATGATACAAGGCGAATTCCCAATAAAAGGCAATAACCTATTACTTACATTTGATGATGGTTTTAGATCTAATGCTATAGTTGCAGAATCAGTACTTAAATCGATGAAGATTAAAGCACTATTTTTTGTGGTTTCAGATTTTATCAACATAGAAAATAAAAATGAGGCTAAGCATTTTATTACACAAAATATTCAACCTGGCATATCTGTTAATCGCTTGCCAAAACATTTGTTTAATATGAAATGGGAGGACTTGGCAATATTACTTGAAAATGGTCATACTATTGGTGCACACACTAAAACTCATGTACGATTATCTGATATTCAAGAAAATATGTTTCTAGGTGAAGAAATTATTGAAAGTGCTAATGATATTGAAAAACATCTAGGAATATCAATAGAACACTTTGCCTTTACTTTTGGAGACCTTGCAAGTATTACACCTGAAGCACTTAATAAAGCACGAAATCAGTTTAAATATATATATACGGGACTAAGAGGTGGCAACGAAAAAAATGTTCCACCATGGGCTATTCGAAGAGATGTAATTAATCTCGAAGATTCAAAATGGTTGATTGGTTCTTTACTCTTTGGTTTGGCTGATAGGCTTTATGCTAATGATTTGATAGCATATGAATCATGGAAAAATAAATTATAGGGGATTTTTATAATAAGCTATATTAGAAAAACATTATCACTTAATATTCTAGAAATACATAATGGTTATTAACGTTATACCAATTAGAAATTTTTTATGTTTTAATATTATTATATTTCTTGCTCTTAGTTTTCCCCTCCAAGTAATAATGATGAACCCTTGGCCATCAACATTACCTTATTTTTTTTTTATATTATTATTTTTATTATCATTTAATAAATTAAAATTATCTATTAACTGGTTTAGTTGGAATCGTATAGATCTAGTAGTTGTAGTATTTATTTTTCTAGTATTATTACATTCATTCTGGCAGTTAATTTTTGGTATTATATCAATTTCAGAATCTCTCAAAACAATTTTTATTTATGTTTTTCCAGTATGCTTTTACTGGTATTTTTCTAGGAAAGCTAGACCATCAGAAATAAAAGCTATTTTGATAGGAATAATTATTTCTGGAGTAATATCAGCTCTTTTTTTTGCCTACGATAGTTATATGAAAATTGGGTTTGGAATAATTTCAGATTATTCTAAGCAAGCAGAGACTTATGTGAATATGAGAATGAATAATTATGGTGAATTTTCAAGTATGCGTGCGGTTTTAGGTTATAGAAGCTATGGGCTCATGGAGAAACATTCCATTTCAGCTATTTGGGTGGTTTTTGCTGCACTTGCGTCATTGTCATTAATTAGCCATAAAAGAAAATATTTACGTTTGATCTCCCTTAGCATATTTGGATTAATGCTTATAATCGCACTTAATTTTACTTCTATCGCTGCTTATTTTTTAGTTATTATGCTCGTTGAGTTTCATTATTATTCTTTATTAAGCGGAAAAATATCTAAAGCTCAACGGAGAAGTGTTATTTATTTATTTTCTGCAATTATAATAATAATATCAGTAATTAATATTTATTTAAATGAAAATATGATTGAATTTATTTTACTAAACTTAACTGGACAAATTCAGCTCGCGACCACTGGAGGACAACAGCACTTCTCCTTTTTTGATTTAATAATAAGTAGCTTTAATGGTTATATAGTTCATTGCATTAATTATCCGCTAATTATATTATTTGGAGATGGTTTTTCAGATCAATATGGAATGGGGAAAGGTGGTGATGTTGGATTTATTGAAACGATGGCTCGACTTGGCCTACCATTTTTTACTATTTCAGTTTATGGAATTATTAGAATATTTTATATAACATTAAAAAATATTTCTCCCAATCGAGATAAAATATACTCATTTATGAACGAAGTTTTGATTTTTTCCGCCAGCATAATTTTTCTATTATTGATTATGGAAATCCACTATTCAGTATGGAATAATAAATCGGTATTACCAATCTTCTTCATGGCTTTGGGATTATTAAGAACAATCATTTGGGTTCGACCTTCCTCGATTAATATTCCTGGAAACATATGATTCTTGGGATAGATGCAACTAATTTACGTTTAGGTGGGGGTATTACTCATATTGCTGAACTATTACGTTCCGTTGATGTAAGAGAATACGGGATACCAAAAGTTATAATTTGGGGTGGCATCGAAATCCTTGAATCCATTAAAAATCAATCTTGCTTGAGAATGCTTTGATAGGATTGTCAATCATTTCAATTATTATTTTTAAAGTAAACTTTTTGATTAAGAAGGTAATATTTTTAATCCTAAAATTAATTCTGTATTATCTTTATTTTTAGTATCGATGTTTATTGGTGGAATAATTAGTTATATAATTGTTTTATACTACTATTTATCTGAAAAGTGTTACAGCACTAACCAAAATAATAATTTTATTATTGGGTACTAATGAAAATGGATGAAAAGATAGATATAATAATACTATGTGGTGGAAAAGGTGAAAGATTGCAACCAATAACTAATGATATACCAAAACCTCTATTAAAAATTAGAGGGAAACCAATCTTATCATACATTATTGATCATTTGGGGAACTATAATCTTGATAATCTCATTATTACTACAGGATATAAGTCCAATGCTATACATAATTATATTAATGAAACTTATCATAATTCAACCTATAAAATAGTTGATTCTGGCGATGTCGATATTATTAAAAGAGTTCAAGACTCATTAAAATTTGTTTATAATGATTTTATGATTCTTTATGGCGATACTATTTCTAATGTTAATTTAAATGAATTAATTGAATATCATAAAAATCATACTGAACCTGTAACAATGACCGTATGGCCTCTTCGAAGTCAATTTGGGATTGTTGATGTCAGCGATAATGGTGAAGTCCTCAGTTTTCAGGAAAAACCAATTTTGGATAAATGGATTAATATTGGCTATTTTTATTTTAATAATTCAATGATTGAAAAAATAAAAAAGTATAATAAGTATGAAATATTATTAAAAAACTTAGCTAATGAAAAATATCTTAATGCTTATAAACATAATGGTATACACATCACTGTGAATACCATTAAAGAATTAGAGGAAGCTGAAAAAAGTATTATTGAAATATGAGGAGTAATGATGAATAATAAATTTTGGAAAAACAAAAATGTTTTTATAACAGGAATAAATGGATTTGTAGGGAGTAACCTCGCAGAAGAATTATTGAATTCTGGAGCAAAAGTTTTTGGATTAATAAAAACTATCGATCAAAAATCATATTTATTTTATTCAAAATTAGATAAAGAACTTGTACTTATTAATGGAGATATAACTGATAAAACATTATTAAACACTTTTTTTTCAGATCACGATATTAATATTTGTTTCCATTTGGCGGCCCAAGTTGAGGTTGGGGTTGCTGCCAAATATCCTTTTTCTACATGGGAAACAAATATAAGAGGAACTTATACATTATTTGAGTCAATTAGAGAGTATTCTAAAAATTTATCTGCTATAATCTTGGCTTCAAGTGATAAAGCATATGGTGAATATCCACCAGAAAAAATGCCCTATAAAGAGGATTACCCCTTAAATCCAAAATATACTTATGATACATCAAAAGCTTGTGCTGATTTAATTGCTCGATCCTACTCTTCAGAATTATTTAATATTCCAGTTGTTATTACACGTTTTGCAAATATCTATGGTCCGGGGCAATTAAACTTTAGTGCACTTATTCCGGATGCAATACGGTGTGCATTTGGCTATGGTGAGTTTATACCAAGATCCGATGGACAAAATATTAGAGATTTCTTATTTGTTAAAGATGTAGCCAAACTTTATTCAATCATAGCTGAAAACCTTTACAATAATAATGATTTGAAAGGTGAGGTATTTAATGCTGGGACCAACGATGGGAAAACAGTTCGATATGTGATTGAACAAATATTTAACCATATTAATAATCCAAAAGAGTTAACAAAGATCAAAAAACTTTTCGAGAAAAACAATAGTCCTCTGGGGGAAATTAATAATCAGATAATGGATTATGATAAGGTGAAAAGAGTTTTTGGTTGGAAACCAGAAACTCATTTTAAAGATGGTCTTAAGCTTACAATTAATTGGTATAAAGATTACCTTAGAAATAATTGATGAGAATACTTTTTAATATGGTTAGTCCTAATCGTGGTGGAGGGTTTCAAACCTACAATAATAATTTATTAAAAGGCTTATTAGCGAATGATAATAATTATTATCTGATATTTCTAAATGAAGAATCAATTAATTCTTTTTCTATTCCTGATCAGGACAATATTCAAATTATTTCTGTCTCTAGGCTTTTTTCAAAAACAATTCCTCGTTATATATGGATGCAATTTGTTCTTCCTATACACTTAATGATAAATAAAATAGATATACTTTTTTCACCAATGAATGTTATGCCAATTTTAGTTAAGATTTTAAAGATTAAATCTATATTAGTTGTTCACACTAATCTACTTTGGATGTACCCCGAAGTTTTGTCTCAATTGAGCAAAATAAATATTTTTTCACAAAAACTACTAAGAAACTTATCAGTATTAGTAGCTAATAAAATAATCGTTGATTCGGAAACTGCAAAAAAGGAGCTTTTAAGCTTCTTCCCAAATATTATTGATAAAACTCATACAATACATTTGGGTGTTGATCATGATCGATTCACAAAAAATAAAAAAAATGTAAAATCACTTGATAATATTGATATTATCAATGAAAATTATTTTTTAACTATTTCAAGTGCTGTCCGATACCATTGTTTAATAGAATTAATTACAGCGTATGATAATTTGAATAGTAAGCACAATAAAATCCCCAAGTTTGTGTTGATTTCCTCAAATATTCACGATCCAATATATTATAATGAAATCCAGGATTTCATAAAAAGCACCCCTTCTTCAAAAAAAATTATATTAATTGAAAATATTGATTCATCTTGTTTGCCAGGTCTTTATAAGAATGCAGAATTATATATTTTTTCATCATATTGCGAAGTTTTCGGATTAACAAACTTGGAAGCAATGGTATGTGGGACCCCAGTTCTAACTTCAAATAAATCAGCTTTACCAGAAATCTGTGGTAATGCAGCAGTATACTTTGATCCTTTTAATTCAAAAGATATTGAAAATAAAATGTCATATGTTTATTTTGATAATAAAATAAAAAATAAATTGATATTAAAAGGGTTTAAGCATGTGAAAAAATTTTCTTGGGAGAAAACATTCTCTAAAACAAAATCGATACTATATGATATTTAAATCAATTAAAGAATTCTCTAATAAAAATCGATTTAATATTCTTTATGTTTCTATAATTGATGAATACAAAAATCAATGGAATGTTATAAGAGGGGTAAATCAACTACGTCAGAAGACAAAATACCCGTTGTCAATTGATTTAGTAGGACCAGTATATAGACCTTCTCTTAAACGGTTGAGAAGACTTATTCAAAAGTTTTATCCAAATGAATCTTGGATACGTTATCATGGATCAGTTCCATATAATAAACTGAAGAAAAATTATGTTGAAGCAGATTTGGGGATCTGGGCTTCCAGTTGTGAAACTTTTGGAATGATTTTGTTAGAGAAGATGGTAGCATGTATACCAATTGATTGTTCGAATTATAATCCGATGTCTCAAATACTGGGTGATGGTGGCGTTTATTTTGATCCAGAAAAACTGGATCAAAATTCGAATTCTTTGGAACAGTTAGTTAATTCCCCATAATTACGTGAGCTAAATGCTGACATTACAGATGAACGAACAAAAAATTATTCTTAGGAAAGTTCTGCTAATAAAACCTTTAGTTTCATAAAAATAATTTTTTTTGAATCAATTTCAAATAATAATTAATAAAATTAGCACTAAGCTGATACCATTAAAATAAATAAAGTATGGATTTTCATGATAATTACTTGACATTCAGAGGGGTTGCTAAATATTATTATTTTTCGAAAAATTTTCAATATTTTACTAGAGATCAGATAGAATACTATCAATATAAAAAATTAAAAAAACTTTTGTCAATTGCTTATAAAAATATTGAATATTATCAGAAACTATTTAATGATATAGATTTTAACCCTATTCATGATTTTAAAACTCTTAGTGATATGAGTTATATACCTATTCTTACCAAAAACTTAGCCAAGGAGAATCGGAAAAAACTACTAAATAAAAAATATAATAATAAAAGTTTGAAACTGCGCACATCTGGTTCAACGGGAGAACCATTTGAAATTAATGTGTCATATAATTCATGGATAGTGGAGCAATCAGTAATTTGGAGACATTGGAACTGGGCAGGATATAAATTTAGAGATAAAATGGGAATTTTACGTAGCTATCTACCTGGAGATAATGGGCCATTGATTTATAAAGATAAATTGAGGAATTTTATATTTTTTAGCCCTTTTCATATGACTAATGAAAATATGAAAAAATACATTGATATTATTTTGGAAGAAAAAATTTCTGTTTTGAGAGGATATCCTTCATCTCTATTTGCTTTCTCAAAATTTATTAAAGATAATAACTACTCAAAACCTGATATTAAATTTTTATTAACCGCATCAGAAGTATTAACGCAGAAAGAAAGAGAATTAATTGAGACAGTATTTAACGCAAAAATTTATGATCATTATGGATTGGCTGACACTTGTGTCATGATGGGTGAATGTAATCAGCATAACGGATTACATAATTATGAAGATTATGGCTATTTAGAATTACTTGATAATAATGGGACAAATAAAATTATAGGAACAAATCTTCATAACTATGCAATGCCTCTAATAAGATACGATACGGGTGATTTAGCCATTTCTAATAATAATAATTGTTCATGCGGAAGACATTTTCCTTTGATAAAGTCTATTCAAGGTAGGAAAGACACTGTAATACTTACTCCCGCTGGTCAAGAAATACCTGTAGTAAATTTTTACACAATGTTTGATGAATTTCTTGAAATAAATAAATGGCAAATAATTCAGGGAAGTGATTATAAAATACAATTTTTATTGGATACTTTAGAATTAAATAATAGAAGATTAAAAGAACTTGAAACTGAAATTAAAAAAAGATTGCCCAATACAATAAAAACATCAATATTAAAGAATAAGATATTTATTAAAACAGGAGAAGGCAAAGAACCTCCATTCATTAGTAAAATTAATTTTGAATAATTTAGCTCTCTTTGATTTTGATGGAACCATAACAAATTCTGATTCTCTATTAGGGTTTTTAAAATATTTTGCTGGTAAAAAGAATTACTATATGATAAAATATATTAAATGTTTTCATTATTATTTATCATATTATTTTGGCTTAATAGGTTATGAAAAACTAAAAAGAAAAATGATTTATTATATAATAAAAAAGGAGAAAGTAGGCGAACTTAATATCATTGCTAAACAATATTATGAAAAATTTATACGAAATGATGTTAAAGTGACAGCCCTAAAAGCGTTAAATAAACATAAAAAAAAGGGGGATAAAGTTGTAGTAGTTTCCGCTTCACTAGAAATATTATTACAGTTCTTTTGCAAGGATCATGGATTAGATTTAATTGCTAACAATCTTGTTATCAGGGATGGAATTTATTTGGGCGAGATTGAAGGTAGAGATTGTAATGGTATTGAAAAAGTAAAACGTATCAAAGCTAATTATAATTTATCCAATTACAAAAATATATATGCTTATGGTGATTCTAAATTTGATCTACCTATGCTAGAAATTGCAAATTTTTCTAATTATAAAACTTTTAACTAGGTATTATGTTTAATCGCAAAATTTTAGAATTAGATCCTTACGATATATCTGATCGTTTTGGTTCTTCAATAACAAATGATAGACTTATTTTAGATTGGAATGAGTCTACAACGATCTTTTCAAAGAAATTAGATGGGGACTTAATAGATATATTAAAAAAGATTCCGATAAATTATTATGGAGATGTTGAATGTAAAGTCTTAAGAAAAAGTTTAAAGAGTTATTTAGATGTTTCAGCTGACTGCATTTCTGTTTTCAATGGATCTGACTCAGCTATCAATATTGTTTTTGAATGTATTATAGAATCTGGCAACCTCGTTCTAAAAAATGAACCAGACTATTCTCAAGTTGACACTTTTATTTTAATGAAAGGTGGTAAAATTGTAACGGTTTCTACGGAAAATATATTCGAAAACAATTTAAATAAAATAGAAAAGAGTCTTAATAATAATCAAATAAAAGCATTTTATTTTTCAAATCCCAATAATCCAACTGGGAAGATATTATCTTTTGATGAAGTGGAATCAATGGTTAGTAGTTTCCCGAGAACTTGGTTTCTCGTTGATGAAGCCTATGTTGAATTTACTAATGAGACTCTAGTCAAATTAATAGAAAGATATAACAATATTATCATATTTAGATCTTTTTCCAAGGGATTTGGTTTAGCTGGTCTAAGAATAGGTTATATTATTTCTAATGAAAAAAATATTTTTCAAATAAATAAAGTTAGAAATGGAAAAGAAGTAAATTCATTTAGCCAAAGTGTTGCAGTAAAAGCTTTAGAATATTTAGATGACTTAGATAAACATATATTTGAAATTAATAGGACAAAAAACTGGTTTAGCAATAAGCTTTCTCAAATTAATGGTCTAAAGGTTTTTGATACTCATACAAACTTTATTTTAATTAGCCATAAAAGAAATTCCGATTTAATAGATTATTTAAGATTAAAAAATGTTTTTATTCGTGATAGAAGCAATCTAAAAGGCATGGATAATTGTAGTAGAATTACAATTGGCACAATGGATGAAATGAATATTCTATATAGCCTAATGAAAGATTATTTTAGGTAATTATGAAACAGGTAATTCAGGATATTTCGAATGGAAAAACATCTATTGAAGATGTTCCACGCCCAAGGATACAAAATAATTCGGTACTGATTGCGTCATCAAAATCTCTGTTGTCTTCTGGTACCGAACGTATGTTGTTGAATTTTAGCAAATCGAATATAATTAATAAAGCTTATCAACAACCCGAAAAGGTAAAACAGGTTTTGGAAAAGATAAAAACAGATGGATTAGCTTCAACCATGCAAACCGTTCGTTCTAAATTAAATCAGCCAATACCTCTTGGATACTGTAATGCTGGTATAGTGGTTGAAAGCGGTGTGGTGGGATATAAAAAAGGGGATAGAGTTATATCTAATGGTAACCACGCTGAAATGGTAAAGGCCTCTTGCAATCTTATCGCCAAAATCCCTGATAACGTGGATGATGAATGTGCGGCTTTCACAGTATTGGGCGCTATTGGTCTACAAGGAATTCGACTGCTGAAACCCTCTATAGGTGAAACTATTGTTGTTACCGGCTTGGGATTGGTAGGACTAATGTGTGTCCAGATCCTGAAAGCTAATGGTTGCCGAGTTTTGGGTATTGATTATGATAATAGCAGATGTGAGTTGGCTCGCAGTTTTGGGGTTGATGTTATAAACTTATCTAAAGGTGAAGATCCTATTTCCATTGCCAAACAGTATTCTAATGGACATGGTGTTGATGGAGTATTAATTACAGCTTCTACAAAGAGCAATGAACCTGTTCATCAGGCAGCCACAATGTGCCGCAAAAGAGGAAGAATTGTTTTGGTTGGCGTTAGTGGCTTGCAATTATCTCGGGATGATTTTTACAAGAAAGAACTTATTCTCCAGGTCTCTTGTTCCTACGGTCCTGGCCGTTATGATCCTGAGTATGAGGAAAAAGGTCACGATTATCCTTTTGGTTTTGTTCGTTGGACAGAAAAACGGAATTTTGAAGCTGTACTAGAGTTGATGTCTGAAGGAAAGTTGGATGTAAAGTCACTTATTACTCATCGATTTCCATTTGAAGATGCCATACAAGCTTATGATTTGATTTCCAGCGATAAAAATTCCCTGGGCATTATTTTCGAATATAAACAAGATAGAAAAGCTATTCAAATGGAAAGTACAATACTATTAGGTTCCAATATTAAAAAAATTGAAGGAACTCCAACTTTGAGTTTTATCGGTGCCGGTAACTATGCAGGATCCGTACTAATTCCCGCCTTCAAAAAACAAAAGGTAAATCTTAAAACTATTGTTTCTTCCAGTGGCTTAAGTAGCACAATGAATGGTAAAAAATTTGGGTTTGAACACAGTAGTACTGATTCTGAAATTGCCTATAAAGATAAGGAAACCGATGCAGTTATAATAACGACTCGCCACAATACACATGCGGATTTTGTAATAAAATCTATTGAGAATGCCAAACACGTGTTTGTAGAAAAACCCTTAGCTATTAACGTTGAGGAACTTGAAGCTATCAAAGCATCTAATGTGAAACATCCCTCATCTATGTTGATGGTGGGTTTCAACCGTAGATTTTCAACTCTGACATTAAAAATCAAAGAAATTTTGGGTGATCAAACAGGTCCAATCTCCATGGTTATGACCGTGAATGCGGGATTCATTCCGCCCGAACATTGGACAAATGATCCTGAAATAGGTGGTGGACGTATTATCGGTGAGGCCTGCCATTTTATTGATTTGTTACGATACATAGCTGGATGTCCAATTTCATATTATCAAAATATTGCCATGAATTCACCAACAAACGATACGGTAACTTTGCAATTATCCTTTGAAAATGGTTCCATAGGGACTATTCATTATTTTACGAATGGGAACAGGTCTATATCTAAAGAACGGCTTGAGTTATTTAGTGCTGGACGTGTATTACAATTGGATAATTTTATAAAATTGAAAGCATATGGTGTTAAAGGTTTTAAAAAATTGTCCCTTCGCCGCCAGGATAAGGGTCAGAATAAATGTGCCAAAGCTTTTATTGATGCTATAAAAAATGGGTCCGCACCGCCGATACCTCTGGATGAAATTCTGGAAGTCGCTAAAGTTACTATAGATCTTTCTGAGCCGCATTAGATACATCATCGTTTGTTCCTATTCGAATTAGAACCCTTACATGCTATTAGATATTTTCCATTTAAATAAAAGAACAGATATTAAATGAAAATTTTATCAGTTGTTGGCGCTCGACCTAACTTTATGAAGATTGCTCCCTTTTCTCATGCAATAAGCAAATGGAATAATAGCCATCCGCTTAAAGAAATCGAGCATATTTTACTTCACACAGGTCAGCATTATGATGATTCTCTTTCTCAAAGTTTTTTTCAACAATTAAACATTCCAATGCCCGATATTAAACTTGGTATAGGATCTGGCACACACGCTGAACAAGTAGGGAAAACAATGATAGCTTTTGAAAAAGTTATACACTCTCATAAGCCTGACTGGGTTGTGGTTGTAGGGGATGTAAATGCCACATTGGCGTGTTCCATTACTGCAAAAAAAGAACATATAAAAGTTTGTCATATTGAAGCCGGTCTTCGTTCTCGAGATATGGCTATGCCTGAGGAAATTAATCGTGTGGTCACCGATCGCCTATCTGATCTTTTACTTACTCCTGACAAATTCGCATCTAAAAATCTTCTGGAGGAAGGCATCTCAAAGAATCATATTGTTCTTGTGGGCAATATTATGGTGGATACCCTAGAGGCTAATCTTAAAAAGGCCAGTCAGTTGGATTCATTAAGTATACTAAAGAAAAACCTCCTATCCGATAATATTCCATCTAATTTTCCTGAGGAATACGGCCTAATGACTATGCATCGACCGTCAAATGTGGATGAAAAAAAAATTCTTTATTCTATCATTCATTCATTGATTGATAATATTTCTTCTAAATTACCAATAATTTGGCCCATACATCCTCGAACATTAAAACAATTAAAAAAGTTCGGTTTATGGGAGCAGGTGAAAGAAAAACAAAATATTTATTTTCTAGAACCTGTTAGTTACCATGAAATGCTACATTTGAATCTTAATGCTCGAATTATGTTTACAGATAGTGGTGGTCTTCAAGAAGAATGCTGTATATTGGGCACTCCTTGTCTAACGTTACGTTGGAATACAGAAAGGCCTATTACTTTAAAAGATTTGGGGGGTGTTTCGTTATTAGTGGGTAATGATATAAAAATAATTGAAACTGAGTTTGAAAAAATGATCACAAATAATTATGAGACACCATCTTATCGCCCAAAATTATGGGATGGTCAAACAGCTGTCAGATGTTTGCGAGCCATTATGCGATATGATGAAATTGAATTAAACAATTAATTATTTTTTTTCTTATAATATTCATATTCATTGAATAAACCTAATTTCATAGAAATAATTCTATCCCATTTAAAATATTTATTTAATTTTTACCACACTATTAAATATCTAAAACCAATTCAAATTGGTTATAAAATTCAAAGTAAAATTTTACCAAGAAAATACAAAACAAAAATTGTTCAAAAAAAAAATAAAAGAAAAACATCTGGTAAATGGAAAAAGTCAAAATTAAAAAACTCCTCTATGTTAACCAAAAATAGGTTTTCTTTTCTGAATCATGAAAGCTCTGTTATAAAAAATACTGATTGGAATGATTCTAATCAAAGCAAACTTTGGCTCTATAATCTTCATTATTTTGATGATTTAAATTCAACATCTGGGAGAAATAGAGACAAATGGCATAATGATTTGATAAAAAAATGGATTGATGAAAACCCACCTGCTTTTGGTATTGGTTGGGAATCGTACCCAACCTCTTTGAGGATTACCAATTGGATAAAGTGGGCTTTAAATGGACACAAGTTAAAAGGATCTTGGGAAAAAAGTATTCTTCTTCAAACAACTCATCTTGTTAATAATATTGAATATGCTGTATTAGCGAATCATCTAATTGCTAACGCTAAGGCTCTCATTTTTTCTGGCGCATATTTTGAATCAAAATCAAATGTGTTTTTTGATAAGGGTATGGAAATTTTAAAGCAGGAACTAAGTGAACAAATTCTTCCTGATGGAGGTCATTTTGAGCTTAGTCCAATGTACCATGCTTTAATAATTGAAGATATTCTTGACTTAATAAACCTTGCTACGGTTTATAGTAATTTATTTCCAGCTAAAATAGTTAATCGCTGGTCAGCTTCCATCAAAAAAATGCTCTCATGGCTTGAAACAATGACCCATCCAGATGGAGAGATTTCTTTTTTTAATGATTCAGCATTTAAAATCAGCGCTCGCTTAACTGATTTAATAGCTTATGCAAATTCTTTGGGTATTCAATATGTATCTATACCTCTATCTAATTTAGTTCATTTAAAGAATTCTGGTTATGTTAGAATTAATAATAATAATTTAGTATCTTTTATTGATGTGGCTAAAGTTGGCCCTGACTATCAACCTGGCCACGCACATGCGGATACTTTATCATTTGAGTTATCAATCAATAATCGGCGTATCATAGTTAATTCAGGTACTTCTACTTATAAAAAAGGTAGACTAAGGCAATGGCAAAGGTCTACTGCTGCCCATAATACTGTTGAAATAAATGATGAGAATTCATCTGAAGTATGGGATTCATTTAAGGTAGCGAGGAGAACAAAGCCTACGAATGTTTCAGTAAAAAAATCAATCAATCGTTTTGAAGTAAAAGCGACAATTAATTTAATAAAAAAAGTTAAACATGCCCGTATTTGGAATTTTAATGATTATAATTTGTTAATAACTGATATAATATATGGCAGAATCAACTCTGCGAAAATGCGATTATATTTTTATCCTGATTGCAGAATAAATTTTATTAATGATAAAGCCATAGAAGTTATCAATAATGATGCAAAATTATTAATAAAGAGTTCCAATACATTTGAAATTATTGATTCCTTTTGGTTCCCAGAATTTGGTAAATCATTATCAAATAAATGTATAATATTTACAATGCATGAGGGGAAAAATATGACAGAATTTAAATGGCACCCAAAAAAATAAGAATATTATATATAAGTCAATTTTTTGATCCTGAAGTTGCAGCGGCGGCCAAACGCTGTTTTGATTATTCGAAATTATGGGCAAATATGGGTTTAGATGTACAAGTTTGGACATCTTATCCGAACTTTCCAACTGGTAAACTGTTTTCAAATTATAAAGTAAAGCTAATTCAAAAAGATAATAAATATAAAAAGATAGGGTTGAAAGTATTTCGCAATTTTACCATAATCCGCCCAAATTCTTCATATTTTAATAGGAGCGTTCTATATTTCAGTTTCTGTATTTCTTTGTTTTATAACTTATTGATTAATAGCAATCAAGTAAAAAAAGCAAATGTTATTCTTGGTACCTCAGGAACAGTTTTTTCAGCGTTTACAGCATATGTAATTGCGCAAATTTTCCATAAAAATTTTATTCTAGAAATTAGAGATATTACGTCATTACAAATTATGGCAACAAACGGAGGACGAAAAACTATTAGTTACTATATCATCAAGTGGCTTGAACTTTATATAGCTCGTCGCGCAAATAAAGTCGTTACGGTTACTTATGGTTATAAAAAATGGTTTTCTGATCATTGTATTCCCAAAAGTAAAATAAAAGTAATACCAAATGGTATTATTGTCAAAAAAAAACAATCAGAAATTTTGAGAAATAATAATAAAAAAGAAATCTTAATTTCATATTTTGGTACTATTGGTATATCCCAAGATATCCCATTTTGGATTGCATTAATTAAAAAAATTAGATATCAAAATGACATAACTTTTTTATTTATTGGCGATGGCCCAAAAGCAAAAGATATAAGCACACTAAGCCAAAAAATTTCAAATCTTAAATATATTCCCACTCAATCTAGAGAAAAAATTAAGGAATATTACTTACAATCTGACATGTGCATAGTTTCTTTAATCCCATCTAATGAATTTAGATATACAGTCCCAAGCAAGTTGTTTGATATTTTGAGTTATTCTAAACCTATATTGTTTCATGGGCCAGAAAATGGAGAAGCAAAACAAATCATCAATGATGGTCAAATAGGTATCAGTCTTCCCAATAATATTGATATTGCTGCCAAATTATTAATTAATAGATTACCACCAAGAGATACTCTTAGAAAAATGGGGGAAAATGGTGGTGTTTATGTTAGGAGAAACTTCAATAAATTAAACAATGCCGTTTATTATAAAAATTTGTTTTAATTATTTTAATAATGAGTCATATAATTATTTTTTACTTAAAAGGTATATAAAATATGTTTTATAGATTTTTCAAAAGCATTGAAGACATCATTTTATCTATTGCTATAATAATATTTTTTGTACCCATTTTAATTCCAGTATGTTTTATATCTTTTTGTTTGCAAGGATGGCCTGTATTTTATGTTTCTAAAAGAATGGTTAGTACTGAAAAAGAAATTAGAATATATAAACTTAGAACTATGGTTAGAGATGCAAATAGTGACAACTATGGTCTGGAAAAAAAATATTTGAATAATGGCTACCTTGATATCCCATTAACATCAAAAGTATATACGCCTTTTGGAAGATTATTGGAAAGGATACAGTTTGTTGAATTGCCACAAGTGTTTCATGTTTTTTTTCGTCAAATCAGTTTTATTGGTAATAGGCCTCTACCAAAAAAAAATGTACAAATTTTAAAAGAAAAATTTCCTAATAGTTGGCATAAACGATTTAATAGTCCTGCTGGAATGACAGGAATTGCGCAGGTTGTTGGTAAATTTGAATTAACTCCTGAACAAAGACTTGAACTTGAATCAATATATTCAAAAGTGTATCAAGAAGGAAATATTCTAAAAGCTGATGCATATATTTTCTTTTCAACAATTATTCTTTTGCTTCTAAAAGACGCTGTAGCATATAGGAGTTATGATAGTGCGAAAAAAATGCTTCTCTCATGTTTAAATAAATGAACATTTTAATTTTAGGCGCATCTTCTTCTATCGGCAAATCGATAACGAAGAGTTTTTCTAAAAATAATAGATTATTTCTTATATCTACAAAATATGAAAAAATAGAAGCGTTAAAAAAGGAAGCTTTAGCATTGGGCAGTCAAGGTGTAAAAATAATTGAAACTGATTTAGAAACCACAAAAAACATAACCGAGCTTATTCAAGATAAAATAGATATGATTATTAATGTTGCTTGTGCTTCATCAAGTTTAAAAAATTATAATATTGAACCCCATCGTCATCAATATTATACAGCTGTTGATTTGTCCAGCCCACTTGTTATCTTAGAGCATTTTCTTAAAGAGAAGTCAAAGCAGGGCGAAAGCACACAATTGTATTATATATTTATTAATACAATCTTAAGTAAAATAAAAAGCCCGGGTTATTCAATCTATTATTCTTATAAGATTTTACAGCAAGAATACATGAGCGGACTCCAGCGTAAATACGGTTATATTTTTAAATCAATTAATGTCATTGTGGGCACACAAATTAATAGAAAAAAAGAAACACCAAAAACAGTTAAACTTGCTGAAAGAATCAAGTTGGCTATTAAAAATAACGAATCAGAATTTATTTTTGGTCACGACGGAAAAATGATTTATATGCTTTACCGCATGAGCCCTTTGCTTAGTAATGGTTTAATATATATAAAACGCTTTCTATTTAGACAATAAAATCTAAATTCAATTTTTAATTTTAATATCTATACTATAGGTTGGGTACCAATCTCCTGATTTAGGTTCCCATAACACCGGGTTAAATCCACCCGCTGTTATGTCTATTTTATATTTAGCATTTTCATATATATTCACCATCAAAAACACATCCTTCGCCATCCCCAACTTCCCCTGTACTGAGCCTGTCGAAGTATCCTTGTCCCTCGTAGATTTATCGAAGAGGGATTCATTTCTGATATATACAAAACTTCCCCCCACACTCACCCGATCGCTTAGCTTCACCCTAAAAAGCAGTTGAGGTAAAAATAAATGCAAGGAACTATTATCCGTATAGGCTCTCATCCCAATAGCTGTGGATAAATCTAAGAATGGGGTAGCCAAGAACTGGTAAGAAAATCCGCCGTAGTAGTTATCACCACCGTTATGGGTTGCACTATAATAGCAGTGGATATCTAATTGCTTAGTCAGACCATATCCTAAAACCAAATAAGATTGACCTTGTTCGAAATAGTTGAAGGGGTTCCAGGTAAGAGAAATGTCCCAATTCCCTTTACCGGCGGCAGTCCCATGATCATATCCCCCCGATGCCATCAAAAAAATGGGCAAGAATAAGGATAGAAGTTTTGTTTTCTTTGCCACAGTTACCTCAAATTTAACCGACTTCTTAGCTTTTTCTGATATATAAATTCCCTTCTTTCCTTGTACATTGTAACAGCGTATTGATGTACCTGTTCCGCGTTTGTTTCCCTCTGAAGAATGACCTGTCGTGATGCAAATGTATATTGGTGGTCCTTCGGATTATTAATTATTAATCAGAAATATATCTTCTGCTAACTTCTAACTCATCACGTCCTACTTCTTTCTAATATCTGACCTCTTTAACCTCTTATTATTCCCATAAATAAACGCGCCTAAAAAAATAGAAAAGACGTATTAACTTCCCAAGGATTAATCATAGATATTTAATTATTCATCTGTAAAATGATACATATCCCCAAATCGAGTATATTAAAAAAAAAGATTCCCCTAAAACTTGTTGATAGGGTCTTCAGGGTTATTCCTTATTCCTTATTCCTTATTCCTTTCTTAAATGCTCAGGTATTTATGCCTTCAGATCCTGTTGGTTTAAAGTATTATGAAAGAAACCAATATCTGAATAAGAAAACAATACATTCAACATTTATCCGACCTTTCTTAAGTCATGATAATGGAAAAAGCTTGGAAATTCGATTGATGATAGAAAGTTATTTCAATACGGGTGTCTCCAATCAAGAAAATATGGATGTAAGGTATTTTGGTAAAGGGTCAGGACAATATATCTCATTCCAGGCAGCTTATTTAGGTCGATTTTTTGCTTTTGTATTTGAACCCTATATGCTTGGAGGAACTAATGACAATGCAGATGAAATCAAACGGGGAAGCCCCTTTGGTGTATTAAATGATTACAGAATAATTAAAAAGCATAATTTTTCAAGCGGCGGCCTTAGGCAGGGTGCATTTTTTTTCCATTGGAAGGGAATTGGCGCTGGATATGGGAAGCTGAATCAGTGGTGGGGAGAGGGGCAGCATACGTCCATTGCCATGACAAATAACACCCAACCCTTTTCGGCATACCATATAGGGACGATTAAGGAATTTCGGATTAAAAAAATAGGATTAATGGGCCGGTATGTATTTTCTAAATTAAATGAATTTAAAGATTACAGGGGCATTTATTACACTGCGTTGACTATGGGAATGACCTATTATGGAAAAACAATTATATCCATAGGTTTGAGCCGTAATTACCTTTCTGGCGGATTCAACGTTGGTGTTCCCTGGACAGCCAAAAATGCAGCCAATATTGTTTTTGAAGGGTTGTTTGTTGAAGACCTAACTAAACTCGACTATACTGTAGAAGGCCATGACCCATGGGACCAAACACTCGAAGGATTCTTTTCCATGACATTTCCAGAAAATAATATGAAAATATTTCTTGAGATTGGTATAAACGATCACCGTCAAAATATGGTCGATTTCATATCACAACCGGACCATGCTTCAGGATCAATACTGGGATTTAGAAAATACGGTCTTTTCGGAAATCCTAATTTATATATGGGATTTGAGTATTTGAATTTAGCTCAGGGAAAATTTCATAAATTTAGGGCCACACCCAATTTTTACGAAAAATCACATTACAATGACTTATCCTATAAAGGTCGCCGCTGGGCAGCACACAGTGGATCGGATTCGGATGATTTATTTTTACAATTTGGGTTTTTAAATGATAAATGGTCTTTCATACCAGGGTTCAATTTTGAACGGCATGGCCTCATTGCAAGCCAGCCGGCAGAAATAAAAATTGAATTAAGATTAGAAGCCAGTTATAAATGGAAAAATATTAGATTTATATATAATTATGAACGTGAGTACGCCAGACATCTAGGGTTCCCACCGGATAATGTATATGCAGGTGAAGTAACAGGTGAGAGAAGTTTGAATACGTCTATCCTTAGATGCGAATATTTTATCGAATAAACAATAGTTTATCGAATATTAATATCTTCGAATATTCGGAATAATACGTTAATATCGAACTATTCATTAATCATAAAAAATAACATGAAACGAACGGCATATTATATAATCCGATCATTATTGCTCTTTTCAATAGCCATAGGTCAAAATGCAGCGAATAGAGAGACAGGATCGAATGAAGCACAGCTCAGAAACCTAACAATCCAAAGACAAATAGGTACAGATCCAAAATTAACGGATCCAAATATGCTGGATGAATTGCTGGAGCTTGAAGAACAATTTGATTCTACAAATGTACCTGTAAAAATATTAGTAACACCCGCAGAAATTGAGTCCTATTATCGATTAAAATTAAAACGATTAAAAGAAGATATTATTGGCTTAAATGTAATTGAATCCTTGTTGGATTCTGCTGGGCGTCTAAATTATTTTGGGTATGATTATTTTTATAATTTTGAACAAAGAGAATTATGGGAAAGAACCATTCCCCCTTCCGATTATATTTTAGGTCCCGGTGATGAATTAATTATTTCCGTATGGGGTGAAACTGAAAGAAGAGAGAAAAAAATTCTTGCTAGGGATGGAACAATTTTCATAAATGATATCGGACTCATTAAAATAGGTGAACTGACACTTTCCAAGGCAGAAAATGTTATAAAAAAAAGATTTAGCCGCGTATATGCCACAATGAAGGGCGCGAAAGCAAATACGTTTATTGATGTGACCCACGGGAAAGTTTCCGGGAAAACACTCAATTTTACAGGGAGGGTAAAATCACCGGGATATCATGTAATATCACCATTTGTTGATCCCCTTACCGCACTCATTTATGCCGGCGGTGTTGATACCACAGGTTCTCTTAGAGATATTTTAATAATGAGAGAAGGCTCACAGTTGGATACCATTGATTTTTATAAGTTCTTTATAGAAGGCCAATCTTATCGAAAAATATTTTTGAGAGAAAGTGATCGAATCCATATACCTAACCGGGGTTCAACCGTAACAATTGCTGGGGAGGTTATGCATCCGGGAATTTATGAATTACGTTCCACCGAAA
>Ga0315339_1000188_pt1 | contig 95297 bp, 86 predicted proteins | sample ASW17metaG_FD_204514 | JGI IMG/M metagenome (GOLD analysis project Ga0315339, IMG submission 204514) | Ammonia-oxidizing marine archaeal communities from Pacific Ocean, United States - ASW #17 | ecosystem: Environmental > Aquatic > Marine > Oceanic | place: USA: California | collected 2016-12-05
CGGCGGGATCCGTCGACATGAGCTCGTGCCAAGTGAAGCGTCCGAGTTCGGTCATTAGCAACTCCGGTTCCGGTTGAAGAGCGATCGCATGCGCCGAGCGGTTATTCTCGGACACGTTGCGTTCGCCGCGCTACCTGCCGGTCCTGTGTCCATCCTTGAGCGCATCCTCGTCGAAGATACGGTCGAGTGTCTCCAGCAATCGATCAGCGTCGGCCGCCGAGAAGCACAGCGGTGGCTTGATCTTCAGAACATTGTGCAATGGGCCGTCAGTGCTCATCAGGATGCCGTGGTCGCGCAGGCGATTGATCACGTATGAGGCCTCGTCGGCGGCTGGCTCCAACGTATGTGGGTCACGAACCAGCTCGGCGCCGAGGTATAGGCCAAGGCCACGGACGTCGCCTATGAGCTCGTGCCGCGGTAGCAACGAGCGCAGCCCATCCAGCAGATGCTCGCCGACGACGCGGGCATTGGCTTGCAGGCCCTCCTCCTCGATCACGTCCAGTACCGCTGTCCCGATCGCCGCGGCCACGGGGTTGCCGCCGAAGGTGTTGAAGTACTCCATCCCGTTGGCGAAGGAATCGGCGATAGCATGCGTCGTGATTACCGCGGCCAGTGGATAGCCATTGCCGATGGGTTTGCCGAGCGTGACGATGTCGGGCACCGCGCCCATGGCGTCGAAGGCCCAGAAGTGGCTGCCGACACGCCCGAAGCCGACTTGCACCTCGTCGGCGATGCATACGCCGCCGGCCGCGCGTACGTGCTCGAAAGCCCTCGATAGATAGCCGTCGGGGGGCACGACTTGGCCGCCACAGCCGAGCAGCGGCTCGGCGATGAAAGCGGCGATCCCGTCGGACTGCGCGCAGCAGCGCGCCACGTCGTCCGCGTACCGGGAGGCGGCATCATCGTCGGTCGATTTGTAGGGCCCACGATAGAGGTTCGGCATGCAGGCGACGTGCACCCAGGGCGGCGGACCCGAGCCCCCCGGCCCGTCGTGCTTGTAGGGGCTCAGGTCGACGAGCTGCGAGGTATTGCCGTGATACGCGCCGTCGAGCGTCACGACATCGCGCCGGCCCGTGTGAGCGCGAGCCAAGCGAAGTGCCAACTCATTCGCCTCGCTGCCCGTGCAAACGAAGAAGCACACCTGCAGCGGCTCAGGCAACGTCTCGGTCAGGCGCTCGGCGTAACGCACGATGTTGTCGTGCAGGTATCGCGTATTGGTGTTGAGCACAGCGTTCTGCTGTGCGGCGGCGGCGACTACCTTGGGGTGGGAGTGCCCGACGTGCGGCACGTTGTTGACTGCGTCGAGGAACGGCTGGCCGTCGACGTCGTAGAGGAATTGACGGAAGCCACGCACGATCGTTAGCGGGCGCCGGTACGCGACGCTCAGCGATGGGCCGAGATGCTCGGCACGCCGCCGCATGATCTCCGCCTGCGCTTGCTGCGGTTCGTTGGAGAGCCGCGCTGGCAAGTCGAGAATCAGGCTGGGATCGGGTGACAGGCTCTTGTAGATCTGACGTTCGGCAGGCGTCGACACGCCGGGAAAATCTCCCTCGTTGCCGAGCAGATCGGCGACCACCTGAAAATGGAGGTGTGGCGACCAGTCGCCGTTGTCCGGGAAGTCGCCGATCGCGCCGATCTGCGCGCCCGCTTCGACGGCGGAGCCGCGCTCGAGCTGCGTCACGGAGTCCTCGGTAAGATGCCCGTAGAGGGTGTAGAAACGAGGTCCGTCCTCGGGATCGTGCTGCAGGATGATGGTCGGCCCATAGTCCAATGTGCCGGCGTTGATCCTGGCGCTTGCTACCGTGGCGGCAAGCGGTGCGTAGACCGGAGTTCCGGGGGACGCGAAAAGGTCGACTCCCAGGTGCACGGTCCGCCGTCGGGGTGCCTCGTTGGCCGGTGCGGCGAACAGGTCGCCACCGTACCAACACCGAGTCTCGTCGTAGCCTCCGTACCCCAGTGTGGCGTCGGCGCCGCGCAGGACGGCGCCGATCCGCTCGCTTAGTGCCGCCGCATCGAAGGTGCCTGGGGCACCACCGCCCATAGCGGTGCTGCCGACACTCAGGTCGAGCAGCTCCATGGCAGACGGGTCGACGCCGGGCGCCACCAACGCGGCGAAGCCGCCGTACTTGCCGGTAAGCCAGCGTCGCAGCTCGGCCCCGGCGGCGCTCGGCTCCCAGCCGCAAGCGTGACGAAGATGACAGGTCGCCAGGTTTCCGTCGATAGATCCGAGCTGCTTGAGCGCCGCCTCGGCGGCTCGTTGGCTGATCAGGAGATATTCGTTGTCGGGCTCGTCATCATGCTGCTGGGCGGCGTTGCAAACGCTCAGGCAGATGCGCATCAGAACCAGGTCGAACAGCACGTCCACTTCGGCTTCATGCAGTGGGAAAACCGCGTGGTAGCCGCCGACCACGTCTCGTGCGATCTCCAGCGGGTCGTCGCGGTCGAGCATTGCGTAGGTGAGGCCGACGGCGAGCTCGCCGACGGTCGGGGCGCGCAGGGCGTCGCCGACGTCGATGAGGCCTGCCACTCGCCGCTGCGGCCAACCGTCGATCTCCTCGAGGGAGCCGACGATGACGTTGTGATCATTGCCGTCGTTGTGAATCACGCTCGAGCGCAGTCGCGGCAGCACTGTATCGACGCTATCGGCAAAATGGGATCGGAGGTTCTCTACCCGGTCGCGCGTTTCGCCCGCAGGGATCAGCGGCAGCGTCGCCTCGAAGATTTGCTGGGCGCTCAGCAAGCTCCATTTCAAGCTGCGGTCGGCGGCTTCATGTTCGAGCCCCTCGAGAGCCGTGCTGACGTGGCCAAGCAAGTCGCCCAGCTGTCGGGCGAGCCGACGCGAGCGGGGACGCACGGTGGTCATCGGTAGCCCGTCCACCCAGGTGAGAAGACATGCCTGGTAGCATTCGCCAGCTGCGTCGATCTCCATCAGGTCGTTGCCGTTGGCTCCCGGGACCGGCTCCGGGAAGGCGTATTCACAGGGGTGGTCGGCCAGACACCGCAAGATGGCGTGCTGGAGATCGAGAACCGCACGGCGCTCGAGAGCGTTGAACAGCTTCAGGACATGGCGATTGCCGGCGGCATCACGGAGCAGAAAGTTCTGATCGCGTTCGCTGGTCAGCTCGCGGGAGGTTGCCTCCAGACCGAAATATTGGCGAGCGAAGCTCGACGCTTGATCGGTGTTGAAACGAGGGCGGGGTGCGAGCGGTGCCACGGCAGCGTCCGGTCAAGAAACGGGTGGCGCAGAGTGTACCTTCGCCGCGGCGACTCTAGCAGGCCGTGGTGGAAGTGTGCGCCCGACCCACGCTTGGTCAGCGGCGACCGCTCGGCGGGGCGCTGCGTTCAGTCACCGGCATACAGTCCGCTCGCCCTTGGCTAAGTCCGCCGCGCCTCGCATAATTCGCCCTGACGTCAAGTTTCGCACCCGGGCGGCGAACCCGGAGCAAGGGAATCGTCGCCCGGGTGCGCTTCTCCTCCCAGAGCCACTGTTGACCGAAACAACGCGCTCGCCGCACTCCACCGATTCGGCAGCCCTCATTTCACTGACCAGCGACCTGGTGCGCATTCCCAGCGTGCTGGGTGGCGAGGGGCCGGTTGCCGAGCGCGTCGGCGCCGAGATGCGCTTGCTCGAGTACGACGAGGTCGAGATCGACGCTGCTGGCAACGCCGTCGGCGTGGTTCAGGGTGCCGCCGACGGCCCCACGATTCTCTTCGATGCGCACATGGACACCGTCGACGTTTACCCGCGCGATGACTGGTCCCATGATCCGTTCGGTGGCGCGACGACCGATGGGCGAATCTACGGCCGCGGTAGCTCCGACATGAAGGGCGCTTTGGCGGCGATGATCCACGCCGTCGGCGCCCTCGATCGATCCACCCTCGCTGGACGTGCCGTGGTGTCGGCGTCAGTCGGCGAGGAGCTTATCGAAGGGGCAGCATTGGGTGTCGTGATGCAACGGCACGGCGCCGATTTCGTCGTTGTCGGGGAGGCCTCCGAGCTGGATATCGTGCGCGCCGGACGCGGCCGCGCCGAATGGATCCTCGTCACCAAGGGTCTGCCCTCCCATGCGTCGACGCCCGAGCAGGGCGTCAACGCCGTGCACTCGATGCGCGCCGTGATCGAGCAGGTCGAGGCGTTGCCAATGGCGAGCGATCCGTTCGTCGGCAACGGCGTCATGTGTCTCACCGACATCATCTCGGTTCCGCACCCGGCGCACTCGGTGGTGCCGAGTGGCTGCCGCGCCACCTATGAGCGCCGGTTGATTCCCGGAGACACCGAACAGCTGCTCGACGAGCAGCTGCGGGGAGCTTGCGTACGCGCCGGGGTCGACGAAGTCGAGATTAGCCTGGCCAAGACCGACTACACGACCTACACGGGGGTTCGCTGGGAGATCCCGAAGTGGTTTGCACCCTGGGAGATCGCGGAAACCCACGAATTGGTGCAACAGGCACTCCAGGCAGTCCGTGCCATCGGCCAGACGCCCGGTCTGCGCAGCTACCAGTTCTGCACCAACGCCGCATACAGCGCCGGCAACGCCGGGGTCCCGACGATTGGCTACGGCCCGTCAGGGGAAGCTCAGGCGCATGTGGTCGACGAGTATCTGGAAGTCGAGCAGTTGCTGGCGGCGTGCCGCGGCTACCGAGCCATCGCCCAGTCGATGTTGCGCTTGCACTAATCCCAGGCCGGTCCCATCGCCACGGGGCAGGGTGCCTCAGCGTCCCAGCAGACGCTCCATGACGCTACCCGTCTCGGTCTTGCCGGGGCGATGCACACGCCCCTCGAACTGGGCGCCTTCGGTGATCTGGATCAGCGGTGCCGCGACGTCGCCGATTACGGTCGACGTGAGGCCGAGTTCGATGCGCTCGGAGCCACGAAGGTTGCCCTTCACGCGCCCGAGTACCAGGATGCGCTTTCCCTCGACGTTGGCGTTGGCTTCCTTGCCGATGATGAGGCCGCCCTTTGCCAAGATCTTGCCGTCGACGCGGCCGAGAATGGTCAGGTCTTCGATAGCCTCGATGGTCCCTTTGAAGTTGATCTCGCGTCCGAGCGTGCAGGGCTCGGCGTCAACGTCAACCGGGCGAGGGCCGTGTTTCTGGGGGGACTGAGTCTTCGCTTCCATGATCTAGCACTCCAATCCTCCACGGATGTAGCCCGCGCGTATTGGATCCGGTTGATGGCACCAACACAAGCCGGTGAACAAAGGAACCCTCTCCCGGGACGGGTCTCGACGACATAGCTGGCAGAATGAGTCCGCCTGGGCCATTGGTGGGCTTGCGGGACACCAAACGACTGTTGGTACCTGGTTGCTTCGAACCTTGCCTCATGGAGATTCGCATGCGCTGTAAGTTGGCGATTCTGTCGGCCACCGTGCTCGTTGTCGTGCTGTCCGCCGTGCCGAGCGGCGCCCACGGCGGGCCGGCGCCGGGATCTCTGGATGGGCCGGTGCCGGAGTCCATGCTGGCCGGGCTGCAATACCACATGGTCGGCCCATCGCGCGGCGGCCGGGTGACCGCGGTGGCCGGCCACCGTGCGCGACCGGGGACCTTCTACATGGGCGCCAGCGGTGGTGGCGTGTGGAAGACGACCGACTACGGTCACGACTGGTTTCCGATCTCCGACGGTGCCTTCGCGACCGGCTCGATCGGAGCGATCACCGTCGCCGACTCGAACCCCGACATCATCTACGTATCGACGGGCTCCGACGGACTGCGCAGCAACGTCATCATCGGCAAGGGGGTGTACAAGTCGATCGATGCGGGCGCCACCTGGACGCACCTCGGGCTCGAGGATACCGGCAACTCGGGGGCGGTGCTGGTTCACCCCGACAACCCCGACATCGTCTATGTTGCCGCCATCGGCAATCCCTTCGCGCCCAACCGACAGCGCGGCGTCTACCGTAGCCGCAACGGGGGTGTTACCTGGGTACAGGTGCTCTTCGTCTCCGACAAGACGGGTGCCGTCGACCTCGAGTTTGCGCCTGGCCGACCCGACGTCATCTACGCCAGCATGTGGGAGACCGAGCGAAAGCCGTGGACGATCATGTCGGGGGGCATGGAGGGCGGCGTGTTCAGGTCGGAGAACGGCGGCGACAGTTGGCGCCGAATGACCGACGGCTTACCCACCGGGCTGCGCGGCAAGTCGGACCTGGCGGTGTCGGCCGCCGCTCCCGAGCGCGTCTACGTGCTGATCGAGGCGCCGGAGTCGGCAGGGGGTGTCTACCGCTCCGATGATCGCGGCGAGACCTGGTCGCAAGTGACCGACTTCCAGCCCATCCGCAACCGGCCGTTCTACTACTGCAACCTGCACGCCGATCCGAGCAACGCCGACCGGCTCTGGGGCATGGCGGAGGGGTTCTATCAGTCTGAGGACGCCGGCGAGACCTGGGCGTCTCGACGCGTACCGCATGGCGACAACCACGATCTGTGGGTTCATCCCGACGACCCGAACGTGTGGATTCAGAGCAACGATGGCGGTGCCAATATCACCCGCGACGGCGGCGTCACCTGGTCGACTCAGAGCAACCAACCGACCGCCGAGCTCTACCAGGTCGATATCTCCGACGAGTTCCCGTACCGGCTGTTCGCTGGCCAGCAGGACAACAGCACGATCTCGGTTCCGAGCCTGCCGCTGACCAATCGCGCCGGCGGCCAACAAGCCTACTGGCAGGAGCATGGCGGCTGCGAGACCGGGCCAGCTGTGCCAAAGCCGGGCGATCCCGACATCGTCTACGCCAACTGCAAGGGCCGCTTCGGAGTGTTCAACCGTCGCACCGGCCAGGAACAGCACTACTACGTCGGCTACTGGAACCTGTATGGCCGTAACCCGAAGGACCTGCCGTATCGCTTCCAGCGCACCGTGCCCGTGCACGTGTCACCACACGATCCCGATCGCGTCTATCACGCTTCGCAGTACCTTCACGTGACCGAGGACGGTGGGGTGACCTGGAAGACGATCTCGCCCGACCTCACCGCGTTCGATCCCGAGACTCAGGTGGTATCGGGCTCACCGATCACCCTCGATGTGACCGGCGAAGAGCATTTCAGCGTGCTGTATGAGGTCCAGGAGAGCCCACACGAATACGGAGTGATCTGGGCCGGCGCCAACGACGGGCCCATCCACATCACCCGCGACGGTGGCGGCAGCTGGCACAACGTCACGCCGCGCGAGCTGGGGCGCTATGGCCGCGTGCAGACCATCGAAGTATCGCCCCACGATCCTGCCAAGGCCTACGCCTCGGTGCTGCTCTATCAGCTCGGCGACTTCTCGCCGTACGTATTCCGCACTGAGGACTACGGCACCAGCTGGAAGCGCATCACCACCGGCGCCAACGGCATTCCGGCGGATCATCCGGTGCGCGTCGTGCGCGAGGATCCGGTTCGTGAGGGGCTGCTCTACGCCGGCACCGAGTTCGGAATGTTCGTGTCGTTCGACGACGGCGAGCATTGGCAGTCGCTGCAGCTCAACCTGCCGGCGGTGCCGGTGACCGACATCAAGGTGGTCGACGGCGACCTCGTGCTATCGACCATGGGACGCAGCTTTTGGATCCTCTACAACGTGTCGCCGTTGCGTCAGATCAGCGATGCGGTGGTGGGGTCGGCAGCGCACTTGTTTGCGCCCCGTGACGCGGTCCGGTTCCGCGGTGGTGGCGGGTCCTCGTTCGGTCAACGACGTCCCGCCGATCCGCAATACCCGCGTATGGGTGCCAACATCGACTATTGGCTGGCGGGCGATTCACAGGGCGAGCTGACGCTGGACATCTTGGATGCTCGCGGCCAGGTGATCCGGCAGCTATCCAGCGCCTCGCCGGGCGAGACGGTGCGGACGCCGGAGCCCGGAATGCGCGACTCGCGCCTCGAGCGTGCAGGTACGCCGCGGCTCGAGCTGGGCGCCGGAATGCATCGGTACACCTGGGACCTACGCTATCCCGGGCCTTGGCACCCGGCCGGCGACCGGCGGCGGTCAGGGCAGGATGGCCCGATGGTGCCTCCTGGTAAGTACACCGCTCGGCTCTCCAACGGAGATTGGTCGTCGACTGTCGAGCTCGACGTGGTGATGGACCCGCGCGTTGCTGCGGAGGGTATCTCCGTCGCCGACGTGCGCGCTCAGGCGGCGCTGTCGTTGAGCGTGCGCGACACCTACAGTGCCGCCAATCATGCCGTGGCCCGTATCAGCGAGGCGACGGCGACGCTCGGCGATGATCTCCCTGCTGAGCTGCGAGAGATCCGGGACGCCCTGGAGGATTCGCCGCGCCGCTACACCCCGGTGATGCTGGTCAGCCAGCTGCAGTACCTCTACGACAATCTCAATCGTGCCGATCAGCGGCCGAGCGGCGACGCCATAGCGCGCCACGACCAGCTGAAGGCCGAGCTCGACGGCCATCTGGAAGAGCTAGAGAGGCTGTTTTGGTGACCGACGGCTAGCTGGCGCCATCGCGCTCTGCCGAGTCAGGCTGTCTGGAAGGCCCGGGCTCGGTACAGGAAGTCGACGATGTTGCCCTCGTGTGGCTGCAGCCAATTGAGCTGGATCGTCGGGATGGCGCCGAAGTTCAGTCGGTCGATGTTTTGGGCGTCCAGCAGGTTGCGCCGAAAGTCCGCGTCTTCGGTGATGGCGCTGGCCACGAGGGTGTCGCCGATGGCGCCGATCATCTGCTCCTGGGGGCACTCGACCACGGTTACGAAGGGGAACATGTATTCCTTCCCGGCCATCGGTCGCTCCGGCGAGTCGCAGTGGACCACCGTCGGTAGCAGGTAGTCGCAGCGTTCCTGCTCCACCAGGCGGCCGGCGTCGTGATACTGCCCGCTGTTGTCCTCTACGCCCTCTGAGTCGAGGTTGGCGTCGATGTCCTCGGAGATCGCTTTGGCCTGGCCGGGAACGGTGAACGCGGCGAGCTGCGCTTCTTCGTCGTCCGGCGGCAGGGCCTCTACGGCGGCCAAGCGAGCCGCCAGCGCCTCGGCAATGTTGCGCGTGTGCCGCGACGCCCAGATGCCCGAGCAGTTGATGCACGAGCGGCCGGAGTTCACCAGCACCGAGTCGACCATGAGGTCGAGGTGTTGCTCCCAGTCGTCGACCGTGTCGTCGCCGAAGAGGATCTTGCTGAAGCCGGGGCCGTGCACCTGAACGCCTGGGTTGGCGCGGTATTGCTCCACCGTAGGCAGTCCTCCAAAGATGAGGCTGCGCTGCGTGTTGTTGAGCACTGCGGCCCCCACATCGGGCCCGCCCGGGTAGACGGCGATTGCCTCACGCGGCACGCCGGCCGCAAAGAACGCCTGCGACATTCGCCATGGTGTCCATGGCTCCTGTGGCCCCGGCTTGAGTACCAGCCCGATCTGCAGCGGGATGACCGGCAGCCACAGGGTGTGTACCCCCGGAGAGTTCGACGGCAACACCAGGCCCAGCGCATTAGTGGTGGCCTGGTAGCTGCGCATCACGGTGCCTTCCTTGCCGAACCCGCGCGCCAGGATGTCGAGGTCGAGATGGCGGGTGAGCGACTCGAGGATCTCGTCCATGTGATCGAGAACGAATCGCAGCTTGTCCATGTTCATGCGGCACATGTGCTCGGAGAGCCCTGTGGTCGCAGACTGCTGGCGAACGAAGTCCTCGGGCGACTGCTTGCCGTCACCAAGCGGCAGGTCGGCGCTGGTGAACAGCTCGCCGGCCTTCTTGACCATGGCCAGCAGCTCGGACGGGGCAACCTGCCGCAGCGCGTCGCGGGCCCGCTGCGCCTTACGCATGTCGCGCGCCACCATCCCCTGGCTCGCCTGACTGACCCTGGCGACAGGCTCGCCGGTGGCGAAGTGGACGACCTCCTCGGTCTCGAGGCTTTCGTAAGGTTCGCCCCAACGCAGGACTGGAAAGTGAATCATGGGCTTTTCTCAGCCGGCTCAGGTTATCGAAGGCGTCCGTTCGCGGATCAGTACACGCCTACGGTCGTCGACTTGGCGATGCGCGCAAACGGTCGTACACCGCTGACGCCGTCCCAAGGGTAGCTCTCGTACGGCGGCTCGCGCTCACCTTCGTCGCGCTCCAGAAAGCGCGGCATGAAGAACTCTTTGGTGAGCGTCGTCAACATCACCCTTCCAGTCTCTCCGTAGGGCACCAGCCGGGTGGCGTCGTCGGGATCGACCACCTGTACCGCGGCGCGCGGCTGCGGCGCATAGTAGGTGATCTTGTAGCCGTTGTGTGGGCCGCTCGGCGCGCTCGCTGCCAAACCCATGAGGGTGTTGCCGTACGTTGGGGTCATGTAGGCGCCGTCGAGCAGCTCTTCGTGAGCAAAACGGTTCCATTGCGGCGTGAACTCGGTGCCACCGGAGAAGATGCCGCTGATCCCTGCCTGCCGGATCGTCGTGCCCTTGTCCTCGAGGCGCAGCGCCAGCGCCTCGAGCAGCTTCGGGGTGGTGAACAGGCAGCGAATCTCGTGGTTCGACTCGAGGATCGTGACAGCCTGGTCGATCACGTGGTCCTGGTAGGCCTTGAGATGCTCGGTCCAGCCTTTCTTGATCAGCTTGATCACCCAGCGCGGGTCGAGATCGACGCAGAAGCAGATGCCGCCGCGATGGTGCGACAGGTGCTCCACGGCAAGGCGCAGGCGTCGGGGGCCGCTGGGGCCGAGCATCAGCCAGTTGGCGCCCGGTGGGAAGTGCTCGTCGGGGAGCGTCTCGGAGAACAGCTCGTAGTCGGTGCGGAAGTCGTCGATGTTGATGCGGCTCTTCGGTGTGCCGGTGGTGCCACCGGTCTCGAACGTGAATACGGGGCGATCCGCGTACGCTTTCGGGACCCAGCGTCGCACCGGGCCACCGCGTAGCCACTCGTCCTGGAAGTGACCGAACTTCACCAGATCGTCGAAGCCGCCGATGGTGTCGCGCGGATCCCAGTCCTGCTGCTCGGCCCACTGTAGCCAGAACGGGCAGCCGGTGGCGGGATCGAAATGCCAGGCAACGATGGCGCGCACCTGATCATCAAGCGCCTGACGCGCGGTGGCGGCGCGGCCTTCCAGATCGGGCTGCAAGGCCGGAGTGGTCGACATCGGATCTCGCTTCGTTGGGTTGGCGGGCGGGAGCAGGCCCATCCTAACCCCACGCGCCGATCGGTGCCGGTGCTATCAGGCCCGCCAGAACCCCACGACGGCCTGCTAGTGCTGCGTACCGCTATTCATGGGGCGTAGCACTAGTGGCTCAGTGTTGATCCTGACCATGGCCGGCGGCGTCATCGATGACCGACCGCAGGCGATCGATGCCGACATCGTGGAAGGTGAGGCGGCGCGCGTCGATGCGCACCCGCTGCACGGCTTGCCAGTGGCGGACGCTGGTCAATTCCACGCCGTCGCTACGCAATTGCGCCGGCATCTCGATCAGGCGCGACGAGGGCACTAGATACATCCGGGCGCCATCGCTGGTGTCAGCCACGACGATCCAGGGGCGTGAAGACTCATGCCGGGGCAGACCTGGCTTGCCCTCACGCTCGAATTTCAGCTCCTCCCGGTTGGCGAGAAATCCGGTCTCCAGTCCGATGCGGGCACGCTTGCCGGTCTCGCTGGCGTACTCGAGCTCGCTTGCGGTCAGCGCTACGGTTCCGTTCGAGCCGTCGGCATAGAGAATCTCCGTGGGTAAAGCGCTCCAGACTCCGGGATCGGAGCCAGCTCGAGCTTGGGAGGGCAGACACCGATGGCAGGCCAGGTAACCCGCGGTGAGCTGGAAGCCCATCAGGAGTCGATGGGCGAGTCCGGGGCGCGCCGCTTCCGTCGGCGCGACGACCAGCCGGACGGCTTGCAGAGCCCATAGCTACTCGCCGGTGTGTCCGAAGCCGCCCGGCCCACGGTCGGTCTCGGGCAGCTCGTCGACTTCGTCCCAGACGATGCGTGGAACGGGCGCCACCAGCATCTGGGCGATGCGCATGCCGCGCGTCAGGGTCACCGACTTGGCGCCGTGGTTGATCAGCGGCACCTTGATCTCGCCGCGATAATCGGCGTCGATCGTTGCCGGCGTGTTGGGCAATGAGACGCCGTGTTTGACGGCCAGTCCGGACCGCGGACGTACCTGCGCCTCGTAACCAGGCGGAAGCGCGATCGCCAGTCCGGTCGGCACCAGCTCGATGGCACCGGGCGTCAGCTCTAGCGGCGAGTTCAGTGCAGCGTGCAGGTCGACGGCGGCCGAGTCGTCGGTCTGGTAGCTCGGCAGCGGTAGGTCGTCGGTGCCGGGCAACCGGCGCACTAGCACACGAACTTCCGGACGGCTCAATCTAGGTTTCCGATCGCCCAGAGATTGGTTTCGCTGCGGATATAGATGCGTCCGTTGCTGATCGCCGGGGTGGCGAAGATCGGCTCCCCCAGCGTGTTGGTGGCCAGCACTTCGAACTCGGGGCCGGCTTTGATCACGAACACCTCGCCGTCGGTCCCCGCCAGCATGAACTTGCCCTCGAACGCCACCGGCGAGGCCCAGAAGCGCTGGGCGACCGGCATGCGGCCCCCCTCGTAGACCACCTCGCCGGTAGCGGCGTCGAGGCAGCTGACGATGCCGTTGTCGCTAATCAAGTACACGTAGCCGCGATACGACAGGTTGGACGGCACGTACCCCATCCCCTTGTTGTAGGACCAGGCAACGCGTTCGGCGTCCGTGTCGATTGCGGCGCCGTCGAGTCGCACCGCCTTGAGCACCTTGTCCGGGTAGCCCGCGGTGAACAGGGCGAGGTTGTCATGTAGCAGCGGGTAGTGCACTGCGTTGCTTTGCAATCCGGGAATGCGCCAGAGCTCGTCGCCGGTGCGCGGGTCGTAGGAGACAATCCATTCGAATCCGTTGGTCAGCAGCTGCGGTTGATCGCCTCGCTCGATCAGCAACGGCGTCGACCAGTTCGATTGCACCCGCCGCGGCTTCTTCCACGCCACCTCGCCGGTATGTGTGTCGAGCGCTACGATGAACGAGTGGTCGCCTGAGTCCTCGTCGGCGAGCACGATCAGTCGGTTTCCGTACAGCACTGGCGAGGTGGAGACATCGAGCCCGAACTCCACCACCGGGCCGATTTCGGTGCGCCAGAGCTCGTTGCCGTCGAAATCAAACGCAAACACGCCCGGTACGCCGAAGTACGCGTAGACGGTCCGGCCATCGGTCACCGGGGTGGGCGAGGCGTAAGATCCCCTGCGGGCCCGATCGTCGTAGGGCAGGTCCGTGTGGGCGAGCTTGTTCCAGACGATCTCGCCGCTGTCCGCATCGATCGCCACGACCCGATACTCGTGCACGAACTGCGAGCCCCAGCTATCGGGGTGCCGCCACTCCTCGCCCTCGAAGTAGTGAACCAGTGGCTTGCGCCCGGGAACCTCGTCGCCCTGGATCGCCGTGGTCAGGAAGATGCGGTTGCCCCAGACGATCGGCGAGGAGTGGCCGCGCCCCGGGATCGGAGTCTTCCAGCTCACGTGCTCTTGCTGGTTCCAGCTGGTGAGCAGGCCTGTTTCGTGCGAGATCCGCAGTCCGTCGGCGCCCCCCAGTGCTGGCCAGTTCGAGTCGTTCTCGTCGTCGACAGCACCTAGCAGTGGAAGGCCGAGCAGCAGTGTGACGGCGATCACCGCCAGGCCCGAGAGCACGGTCCGCATGGTGTTCGACTCCAGTTGGGGGGCGGGGAGCGCTTGCCGCCCCGCTGTCGATAGGGAAGCTACCGGGAAGCCGGCGCCGATTCAAACGGCCGCGTGGGGACAACGTCCAGAACGAGGTCTCGTAGGAGGCTTGCTGGAACCTCCTCCATCAACGGGGTGCGCTGGGCCTCGAGTTGCCGAGCGTACCTCGGGTCATCAGGGAACCCGTAGAGAAAATCAGGAAGTTCCTCAAGTGTCTCGCGGCGCGCTCTTCTAGCTTGGCAACAGTGAGAGCGACTCGGCCCTCCTCGACCCACCGCTCTCACGCAGCGAGTCGGCGAAGTGCTCGCACAGTGGCGGCGGCCGGGGTCGTTGGCTAAATCGGCAGATTGGCCAGTGGACACGATCCTGGCCGTTGCCTGTCCGCCGTGACGACGGGGCGGAGCACATCACCTATCGGATCGACAACGGCATGTTGGAACGCCGCGTCGAGTGCTGGACTGGCGGCTCTTGGGTGTTCCCGAGCAGTCCTTCCAGGCGATTACCGATCAAGGTCGAGGACGCTGAGTCGGGCTTCGCATACTTCGACGCTGTGGGCAATCAGATCGGCGCCTCCGGTGCGCCGATGAGTGCCACCCTACGCGACCTGATACGCCGTGTGCGGATCACACTGTCCTTGGAAGGTGCGGCGCCAGAGCTGCCGGGCATGCCAGCGCCGAGGTATGCCACTCGAGCGGGTCCTGAGAATCATTCAGGAGGGCTCGGGCAGCCATTTCGACGCGCTCTGCGTCGACGCCCTGGAAAGGGTTGTTGCGGAGGACGCCGAGTTCCTGGAGCGGCTGCGCGCTGTCTGATCAGCAGCCGAGCTTCAGACGTACCCCACGTCCGCGGTCAGGGCGGTCCGGCCGCGCATGAAGGTTCCGTTGCCGCGGGCAACCTGTCGACCTTCCACGTCGACCAGGTGAGCTTCGCCGAGCCAGAGTGACCGCGAGCGGTGCACGGCAGTCCCCGTGGCTATCAGCTCCCCTTCCGTGACCGGTCGCAGGAAGTGGATGTTGAACGACGCCGTCAGCAGGAACTGATCGTCCACCAACGAGCTGCAGGCGAAGAACGCGGCATCGTCGAGCGCCTTGAAGTACATTGCGCCGTGCACCGAGCCGGCGCCAATCATGAAATCGGGGCGCACCGCGAACCGAACCTCTGCGGTGCCCTCGCCGATGCGAATTTGAGGGTCGTACTGGGCGTTCGCTGGCGCGCCGAGGTACATGCGCTCCAGCTTGCGGAAATGCTCCTCGTCGGGGCGTCCGCTCAGTTCATCGGCTCCGACTGGGCACCTGCCTCGAGGGCGAACAGGCGATTTCTGGACAGGATGTACAGCGTCCCGTCCTTCGCGTACGGGGTCGTGTAGACCGAGGCGCCCAGGTTCATCTCGGCGATCTCCTCCATCTCCTTGCCGGCGCGTAGAACGATCACGTCGCCGTCCTCGTCACCGAGGTACACCTTGCCGTCGACCAGAAAAGCCGAGCCCCAGACAGCCGCGAACGTGTCAAAGGTCCAGTAGTGCTCGCCGGTGTCGGCATCGAGCGCGTAGAGGAAGCCCGACAGATCGGATATGTAGACGATGCCGTCGCCGATGGCGGCGGTCGACATGGTGCGATGGAAGTCGCTGCCGCCCCGGTGCCAGATCACAGCCGAGTCGGTGATGTCACCACTGCCGCTGGGGTCGAAGCACCAGAAGTGACCGGGGGCCTCACCGTGCTCGGGATCCTGGCCGACGCCGATATAGGCCTTGTCGTTGTGTATGACGACGGTGGAGAGGATGTTGTTGCGTGTGCCGCGCCCGCCGAGTCGCCACTCGGCATCCTTGGGGTTAGCGTCGAACTTCCACAGCAGCTCGCCGGTCTCTGGAACGAAGGCGCGCACCCAACCGTCGCCACCCGGGAAGATCACCATCGGCCGGCCCTCTACCACCGCGTAGGTCGGGTTTGTCCAGGTGCCGTGCAGGATTCCCTCACCGGGGTCGGCGTTGTCCCACACCAACTCACCAGTGTGCTTGTTCAACGCCACGAAGCTGGCTCCGAAGGGCGACGGGATGGCGACATGGCCTTCGTCGACGCCGTTTCCGGTGGAGGCGAAGATCAAATCGCCCACCACCAGCGGCGAGCTAGTGGCCAGGTTGTGCGGAAACGCGTCGACCTCGCCGATCATGTCGAACGACCAGATGCGGTCGCCATCGATCGGCGAGCTGTGCTCCTCACTGGTGTCCGGCCCGTCGTTCTCGCCGTCGCGGTGTCCCTCGGTATCGACGCAGACCACGTGGGCCTGGTTGGAGACGTAGTAAAGACGGTCCCCCTCGATGTATGGCGTGGAGCAAATGCCCTGTAGCGGCCAATCGTTGACGCGGCCGGCGGACAGCTTGTCGGAAACCATCTGCCAGAGGAACTCGCCGCTCTCGGCCTCGAATGCCATGATCACGCCCTTGTCGTTGGGCAGATCGGGATTGCGCATTCCCTCGTTGTTGGTGCCGATGAACACCTTGCCGCCCACCACCACCGGGCCGGCGTAGCTTTGCGAGCCGACGCCGACCGACCACTTGACGTTCATGCCGGTGCGGGTGTCCCACTCACCGGGCAGCCCGGTGTCATCCGAAACCATGTTGCGGCTCGGGCCGCCGCCGAACATCCCCACTTCTACGGCGGCCGCTGAAGCCGGCTTGGCTATGGCCGGCGCTCCTGTCGCCGTCCCACGCACTGCGGCGCCGCTTGCCACACCTGCGACGATCGTTGCCGCCATGACCCCGAGGTAAATCTCCCGACGCGTCATTCGCTCACCATTACCTTGTAGTTATCGAAGTAGAGGTCGACCGGGGAGTAGCCATAGATCCCCGGAGCGCCGTGCCGAATTGGCAACGGATCCTCTGCGGTGATCGTCCATTCGGCTGGCTCGGGCTCGTCGCGTTGCCAGATCTTGCCTCGCACGATGGCACGATCGGCGGTCTGATCGACCCGAAGCTTGGCCGTATACCAGGTATCCATATCCCATTCGAAGGGCACTTGCTGCGCCATACGCAGCTCGGAGGCCCACGATCGCAACTGAAGCCGCTGGTGGTTTCCCATGAGGTCGAGTGTATAGCCGCCGTTGACGACGCCACCGTCGGGGCGGCGGCGCCCCTGTTGCGTGCCGAGAAGGTCTATCTGCACGGTGACCCTCGACGTGCTCTCGGGACCGGTGTAGATCACTGACCGATTGAGACCCGCCGCAGCTGGCGGCTTGTGCAGCACGGGCTCACCGCCGAGCTCTGCCGTGGCATAGCGTCCGGCGCCGATCCAGTGCCGCGGCTTCTGTCCGGACGAGAAGTCCTCCGTCCATGGAAGTGAGCCGCCGATGCGCACGCGGGCGCGAGCCGTGAGGTCGCCGATCGTCGCAACGACATGACCCGCCTGGCTCCCGGCAGCTGGGTCGGGGACGAAAACGCCCTCGGAGCTCAGCGACCCCGACAGGCCCTGTAGCGACCATTTTGCGGCGCGCGTGCCGATGTATCGGCCCTGTGCATCGAAGATGCGGGCGGCGAAGGTGACGGGCTCGTCATCGTTGGTCACAACATCGGCGGGAACGACGCCGGCGACGCTGGGGGCGGCGCCCACCGGCGCCAGCTCAGGAGTTGCGGCGCTGGCGCTTGCCGCCGCGTTGAACGGTCGGCTGCGGTCACCGAGACAGAAGATCCCGTTCTCGGTGGTGAAGTAGATGCGACCGTAGGCGATTGCCGGCGAGCCGTAGATCTCCGCGGAACGGTTCTCCGCGGGAATATCGATGCGGTCCGCATCGAGTACCGTTGCTCCGTCGCTGCCCGGCTCCAAGATGACGAAGTTGCCGTTGACCTCGGTGACGAAGATCTTGCCGTCGGCCCAAACCGGCGAGCTCTTGCCCACCGTGCCAATGTTGTGGACCCAGAGCTCATCGCCGGTCGCCGTGTCCAAGGCCAGCAGGTTGGCCGAGTTGTCGAGCAGATACAGGACGTTGTTGTGCAGCAGCGGTGAAGCGAACCCCACGGTGATCTCGTCGGCGCGCCAGTTCTCGTGAGTATCGGTCACGTTGCCGCTGCCAGTAGCGTCGATGGCCACCACACGGCCCTGCGGGCCGCCATCGAGGTTCTCTTCGCTGTGGCTGGCGTAGACTACGTTGTCGGCTACCACCACGGCGGTGTTGATTCCGCGCTTGCTCAGCTGGTACTTCCAGACGAGTTCGCCGGTGCGCGCCTTGAGCGCATAGATCCACCCGTCGGCGGCGCCGCCGATCATCAGGCGTTGCCCAGCGATCTCGGCAATCACCGGCGTCGCCTGGGTGTTCATGTCCTTGGGGTTCTCCTCGCTCGGGTTGGAGACCCATACCACCCGGCCGTCGCGCTTGTCGAAGGCATAGAACCGATGGCGCGGCGGCCCGAACTCCCCCCAACTCGTGCCGATCAGGCCGAGGATTACGCGGTCCTCGTCGACGATTGGCGTGTGGGTGCGTCCGCCGTAGCCGGAGGCGCGCCCGTAGGTCTCGCCGAGCCGGATTTGCCACACGGTTTCTCCGTCTCGGTCGAGGCACGCCAGCAACCCGTCGACCGTGTGAGCGTACAGATAGCCGGTCTCGGCGTCGGCGGTGATGCCGCCCCAGCCGACGCGCGAGTAGGGGGCGGTGGTGTTGTAGATGACGTAGTCGCGCTGCCATAGCAGCTCGCCGGATTCGGCGCTCCAGCAGGCGACGGTCTCGTGGGTGTCGTCGCGTCGCCCGTTCGCGCACGCTCGGCCGTCGAATACCACCGGCGTAGAACGTCCGACGAGATCGCTTCGCCAGATCTGGTTGTCGCCATCGACCGACCAGCTGAAGATCAGGCCAGTGGCCGGCGAGACGCCGTTCTGGTGCGGGCCGCGCCAGCTGGTCCATTCGTCGCCCAGCCGAGCCGCGGCCGGCTCGATGGCAGAAGACGGCGTGGCGAGAACGGTCGGCAAGATCGCCAGAAGCGCCGCGACGGGCAAGCGCGCGGCAACGGCCAGCGATGAGGAAAGCGAGCCTTGGGTGCGGGACGTGCGCATGGTGCGTTCTCGAGGTCGGGTACGGAGCGGGGAACTGCGTTTCGAAAGCGGAACGTCGATCCTTTGAGTGGGGTCGGCGGATCAGAGCGATCGGATACGGGAGTCAGATTATCGTACGTTTGCCGCTGCGGAGCGTGCAAGGTTCGCAGGGCTGATGGCAGCGTCCGTCTGCGGTGTCAAACGGTGGGACCGTTCGCTTGCCCAGGCGGGAGCGCTTACCGGGACCGCTCGCCCGCTTAGCCGCCGAGCGTGCGGGCAGCGAACCAATAGATACCGACCGCGGCGATGGTCAGCGACGCCGGCACGACGATGCGTCGACGGTACCAGGGACGGTTGTGGAAACCTCCGATGACCAGGACGGCGCCGCCGATCACCGCCAGCTGACCCAGCTCGACGCCGACGTTGAATCCGAGCAGGGCGCCGAGCGCCTGCCCCGGCGGCAGCCCGATCTCACCCAGTACACCGGCGAACCCCAGGCCGTGCAGCAGCCCAAAAGCGAATACCAGGAGTGGGCGCCAGGGGCGAAGCCGGTCGGTGAGGGCGTTCTCGAGGCCAACGTAGGCGATCGATAGCGCGATGAGCGGCTCGACGATTGATGCTGACAGTTGCAGTACGCCGAGGGCGGATAGGGCCAGCGTGAGGGTGTGGGCGATGGTGAAGGCCGATACCTGAAGCAGCAGCGGACGCAGCTGCGCGCTCAGCAGGAATAATCCGAGCACGAACAGGATGTGGTCCACGCCCGCCGGGATGATGTGTAAGAAACCCAGCCGCGCGTACCGTAGGCTGGCCCCCACGGAGCTCGTGGATGCGGTCGGACGGAGCGCCGCATCGAGCGCGAACGGGGTGCTCTCGTCACCACGCGCCAGCGGCTCGCTCGCGGTTGCGCCGCTGTGCTCGTCGACGATCGTCAGCTGCACCGGCGCGAAGGCGCGCGAGGCGCGGAAGCTCACCTGCTTGGCGCCGCTCGGTACCGCACCGGCGAGCCAGGCGCGCACCCCCAGGAAAGTCGGCGGCGAAGCGTCGCGGGTCAGGCCAGCCGCCCGGTCAGGAAAATCGATCCGCACTTCGGCACGTACACCGTCGAACAGGATGCGCACGCGACGCTCCAGCAGGTTGCGCAGGCCTTCGATACGTTCGGCAAGCTGTGCCTCCGATAGACCGGCGAGCGCCGCAACGAGCTCGGCATCATCGCTTGCGGGGGCGGCGCCCAGCGCCAGCGCGTCGAGGTCGAGCTGCATGCTCGCCTGAAAGGTCGCGTCGGGGCGCAGGACCAGTGAGACCCGGGTAAACCCGAAGTTGTGACCGCCAGCCGATGCTGCGACCGACGTCAGCCCGATGACCAGAGTCGCGATCGCGGCGCGGCGCACCAGCGGAGGGCGCAGCGGACGTTTCTGCTCACGAAGACGGTAGCTCATGGCGTGTGCCCGCTATCGTATAGGGTACAGGGGGGCCTTCGGCGACGGGCTCCTACGATCGGCTCCCGCGATTGGCCCCACGATTGCCCCGAGCTCGGACATACCTATGAGGCAGGCTACAGTGCTCCGTATCGCATGGGCGATCTCGACATGCGCTGCGGGCCCTTGCGAGCGCTTCGCAGCAAGCGAGCCCCGACGGCGTCGAACAGTACCGATTTCACCGTCGTCTTCGATGAAGCTCAGGCGGTGTTGCAGGCCGACAGCGAGGCGGCGGCGGCAGCATTGTGGCGCTCAATCGACCTCCGCCAACCGACGCTCGCGCGGTTGTCATGGCGCTGGAAGATCGATGGCGTGCTCGACACTCAGGTGGACGAGCGAACGCGGCAGGGCGACGACTACGCTGCTCGGGTCATGGTGGCGTTCGCCACCGACGTGTGGGACAGCGACACGCGCGCCCTTGCCTACGTGTGGGCGCGGGACCTGCCCGTAGGGGCGCGCTTTCCCAATCCGTACCGCCAACGAGTTACCACCATCGTATTGCGCAACGGTGACGACCCTACTGGCGGCTGGAGGGCAGAGGAGCGCGATCTACTCGCCGACTACGAGCGGGCCTTCGGCGAGCTGCCCGATCGTATCGGTGGCATTGCCTTCATGGCGGACACCGACAACACCGACACGCAGGTGCGCAGCTGGTTGTCTGACCTGCGTCTCCTCGCCCTTCCGGAGCTGCCCGACTGAGGCGGCCGTTCTTACACTTCGTACAGCTGCGTTCGATCGTCTCTCAGTCGATGCGCCGGTCGCCGATAGCGTAGAGCCCGCTGGCCGTGCGGATGAAGATCTGGCCGTCCGAGATCGCCGGTGAGCTCAGCGTGTAGTCGCCGAGGTCGTTCTCGGCCAGGAGCTCGAACTCAGGCCCGGCCTTGATCACGCTGGTGAGACCGTCTTCGCTGGTGATGTAGATCTTGCCATCGGCAAGTACCGGCGAGGCGCTGTAAGTGCCTACAGCCAGCCGTATCGGTCCGTAGATGCGCTCACCGGTCTTGGCGTCGAGGCAGAAGATGACGCCATTATCCTTGATGCTGTAGAAGTAGCGCCCGTCGGTTACCGGAGTGGGCACGTCGGGTCCGTCGTTGAATGACCACATGCGATGGGTCTCGGTGATGTCGCCGCGGCCGCCAGCGCGCAGCGCCAGCAGCGGCCGCTCCCGCGTCGGTGCGTAGATCACCCTGTCCATGACGACGGGCGAAGCAACGATGCGGTATGCGCCGTTGTTCTCGGGATTGAGCCCGTCGGAGCGCCAGAGCTCCTCACCGGTCGTTGGGTCATGCCCGGTCACCACGTCGCCGCCGGTGAGCACGATCTCGGTGATGTCGTCATATTGCAGCAATGCCGGCGTGGCGTACGAGTCGGGGGATTCTCGCCTGGCGTCGGTGGGTCGCTCGACGCGCCACATGGTCTCGCCGGTGGCTGCGTCGATGCGGAGCACATACGGCGTGTCGTTGGTCTTCATGCCGTGTAGCACCTGCACGAAGAGCGCGCCGTCAAAGAGCAACGGCGACGATGCGTAGCCCCAGTTCAACCCGAACTTCCCGTAGTCGGCGGGGATGTCGCGACTCCACCTCTCGTTACCGTCGAAGTCGAAGGCCTTGAGAATTCCCGTGCCGGTCATCACCCAAACGTGAGTGCCATCGGTGACCGGTGACGGCGACGACATGTTCTGCTTGCGCTCTCGGTGATCGTTGCCGCTGAGCACCCGACCCCACCGGCTCTTGCCGGTCGCCCGGTCGATTGCCCAGAGCGAGATGTTGGTACCGTCGCCGACGTTCAGGAACACCGTGTCGTCCCAGATGATCGGCGTGGCGCCACTCCAGGCCGGCAGGTCCAGCTTCCAGGTGATGTTGGTGTCGGTGTCCCAGGTCGTCGGCAGCCCGGTCTCGGCGCTCACGCCGTTCAGTGCCGGGCCCCTCCATTGCGGCCAGTTGTCTCCCTGGCCGCTGGAGACGGAAGCAAGTAGGATGACGAACGCTAGGGTCAGGCTTCTGCGCAACGGAGTTTCCTCGGCGGAGGTGGGCTGGTCGGGGGCTCAGAGACGGTCTCGGACACCACAGTATTGTACCGGGTGCGAACGGCCACTGGCGCGCAATGGGGGTGGATGATGGCGACGCTGGCGCTGTTGCAGGTCGGGGTGACCGCAGTGGCGGCGCGACAGATCGGTCTTCGGCTGATCGGGACGCGGTGGCGCTTGCCGCGACCGGGCATGCAGATCGCTGCCGAGACCGGCGTTGGCTTGCTGCTGATCTCGTACCTCATCTACGGCGTGGCCAATCGTCGTCTGGGGCCGGGCGATCGGGTCTATCTGGTGAATATGCGTACCTGGGGATACTTGTTGGATCTGCCGGGTCGCGGTGAGATGCAGCCGTTTCCGAACGGTTGGCGCTCCGACTACACTTTCGAGCACTATCGCCTCGAGCGCGCCCTGGTGGACGCTGCAGGCCCTGGCGAGGTCGCCGCGTATTTCCGCGACCAGGGAATCACGCATCTGATGATCGACGAGCAGCTGACGCTATCGCTCGATGCGTTGGCCCCTTGCGAGGGTCGTCTCATGGTGGAGTTTCTACGTCGTTACGGCAGCCTGCTGTACCGCAATCCACGTGACCGGGGCCAGCCCTTGTGGCGCCTGAATATCGGGGAAGGGCCTCGACCGTGATGAAGCGTGTCTACCAGCAATACGTGCTTCCAGGAGTCATCTTCCAATCGGTGCTCATCGGCGGCGCATACGCCACCGGTCGCGAGATCGTCGAGTACGGCGCCAAGTTCGGTGCCGCGGGTTTGTGGAGTGTCGTGGTAATCGGGCTCGGCTTCTCGCTGATCAGCGCGGTGTGCTACGAGTTCGCCCGCATCACCGGGGCGTTTGACTATCGCACCCTGGTTCGCGAGCTGGTCGGCCCCGCCTGGCCGCTCTTCGACGTGCTGTACGTCGCCATGGCTGTGGTGGTTATCGCGGTGGTCAGCGCCGCCACCGGCAGCGTCGGGGAGCGCGTGCTCGGGATGCCCTATTGGCTTGGCGTCGGCATGGTAATCGTGCTGGTCGGCCTGATCAACGCTCGCGGCCGTGCCACCATCGAGGCCTTCAAGACGATCGGCTCGGTGCTCCTTTATGTGGGCTATGCAGTGTTTGCCTGGACCGTGTTGAGGCATTCGGGTGCCGCGGTGAGCAGCACGCTAGCCAGCGGAGATTCCTCCTATGTGGGAGAGGTCTCAATCGGCATGATCCTCGGCACCGGATTGCTGTACGTCGGCTACAACCTGGCAGGTCTGCCCAGCACCCTGTTCGTTATCGACCGCCACACGTCGCGAAGACAGGCGCTCGGCGCCGGGCTGATCACCGGGTTGCTATCGACGGTGCCGTTTATTCTCACCTTCCTGGCGGTGATGGCGTTCTACCCTGACCCCGAGGTGCTCGGGGCGGAGGTCCCCTGGCTGGTGATGCTGGAGAGCACCGGTGGCCGCGGGCTTATCGCGTTCTACGCGATCGTCGTGCTGTGGACCCTTGTGGAGACCAGCGTCGGCATGATCCACGCGCTGATCGACCGCATCTCGGTGAACCGTGTCGAGAATGGCGGCGACCCGCTGGGCCCACAGGCTGCGGCGCTCATCAGCGTTGGTTTGCTGGTCTCGGCGGCGTTGCTCTCACAGCTGGGAATCATCGCCTTGGTGGCTCAGGGCTACACGCTGATGGCCTACGGGTTCTTGGCGCTGTTCGCGTTACCGCTGCTGACCGTCGGGTTGGCGCGGATCGCGAGAGCCTGACAAGCCTACCGGGCTTGACAGCCGCAGCTTGCTTAATCAGTCTATCCGCATGAACGGATTGACGGTGGCGACCGAAGCGCCTTGTATCTTCGATCTGCTGGCGAATCTCGCCGACACGACGCGCACGCGCCTGCTGCTGGTGCTCGAGGGCCAGGAGTTCACCGTCGGCGAGCTCTGCACGGTGCTGCAGATGCCGCAATCAACGGTAAGCCGCCACCTTAAGGTGCTGGTCGAGGACGGATGGTTGGTGGCGCTGCCGGATGGCACCAGCCGACGGTACCGAATGGCGGTTCGCAGTCTCGATTCCGAAGCGGCGGAGCTATGGGCGCTGGTGCGGGAGCGCTCGGCACGGCTGCCGGCGGCGCGTCAGGACGCTTCACGGGTGCGCGCCGTGCTGACCTCCCGGCGCAGCCGCTCGCAGGAGTTCTTCGCCGCAGCGGCAAACGACTGGGATCGCCTGCGCCGCGACATGTTCGGCGAGCGCGTCGACCTGGAGGCGCTACTTGGTCTTGCCGACCCCGACTGGGTAGCTGGCGACCTGGGCTGCGGAACCGGACGCGTCGCCGAGTCGCTGGCGCCGTTCGTTCGCCGTGTCGTGGCGGTCGACAGCTCGCGCGAGATGTTGCGCGCCGCGCGAGACCGCCTGCGCGAAGTCGACAACGTCGACGTGCGAGAAGGCCGGCTCGAGGCTCTGCCGCTGGACGGCGGCGAGCTCGACGTGGCCTTGATGTTCCTGGTACTGCACTACGTTGTGCAGCCCGAGACCGCGCTTGCCGAGGCGGCGCGGACGTTGCGTCCGAACGGGCGACTGCTGGTCGCCGACATGACGCCGCATGACCGACGTGCCTACCAGCACGACATGGGGCACGCCTGGCTTGGTTTCGAGCGGCAGCAGGTCGCTGGCTGGCTGCGCGATGCTGGACTGGATTCGATCACTTACCACGAGCTACGGCCGGATCCCGACGCGTCGGGACCGGCGATCTTCGTCGCCACGGCACGCCGGGCGCCGAACCCTTACGAGGAGTAGTCAGAATGGAAGCCGTTACTGAAAAGCTGCACGCCTTCGATGTTGCGCGCCAGATCGGCCGTGATCCCTTCAAGGTCGCTGACCTCGCCCTTGCCGAGCTCGGTCGCAAGGAGATCACCCTGGCCGAGCACGAGATGCCCGGGTTGATGGAGGTTCGCCGTCGCTACCGCGCCGACCAGCCGCTGGCCGGTGCCAAGATCATGGGCAGCCTCCACATGACGGTGCAGACCGCCGTGCTGATCGAGACGCTCGTCGATCTCGGCGCTGATCTGCGCTGGGTGTCGTGCAACATCTTCTCCACCCAGGATCCGGCCGCGGCGGCGGTGGCGGTGGGACGGCCTGAGACCGGCGGCACGGTGGACAACCCACGTGGCGTTCCCGTCTACGCCTGGAAAGGGGAAACCCTGGAAGAGTACTGGTGGTGTACCTCTGAGGCCTTGACGTGGCCCGACGGCTCCGGCCCCGACCTGATCGTCGATGACGGCGGCGATGCCACGCTGGTGATCCACAAGGGGTTCGAGTTCGAGGAGGCCGGCGTGATACCGGATTTCGATGCTGAGTCCGATCCCCAGGAATGGGGCGTGATCCTCGACCTGCTACGCAGCGACCTGGAGCGTGACCCGCAACGCTGGCACAAGATTGCCGACTCGCTGCGCGGTGTCTCCGAGGAAACCACCACCGGCGTTAACCGGCTGCGGCAGATGGAGAAAGCCGGCACCCTGCTGATCCCGGCGATGAACGTCAACGACTCGGTCACCAAGTCGAAGTTCGACAACATCTACGGTTGTCGCCACTCAGTGTTGGACGGGCTCAACCGCGCCACCGATGTCATGATCGGCGGCAAGTTGGCCGTGGTCTGCGGCTTCGGTGAGGTCGGCAAGGGCTGTGCCCACGCGCTGCGCGGTCAGGGAGCGCGTGTGCTCATAACCGAGATCGATCCGATCTGCGCACTGCAGGCGGCGATGGAAGGCTACGAGGTCCGCACTCTCGAGAGCGTGGTGGGCTCGGCAGATATCTTCGTCACCACCACCGGCAACTTCGACATCATCACGGCCGACGACATGGCCGCGATGAAGGACAAGGCCATCGTCTGCAACATCGGCCATTTCGACAACGAGATCGATATGGCCGGGTTGGCGCGGGTACCCGGGATCGAGAGGGTCAACGTCAAGCCGCAATATGACGAGTGGGTCTTCGCCGACGGTCATAGCGTGTTGGTGCTCGCCGAAGGCCGCTTGATGAACCTCGGTTGTGCCACCGGTCATCCGAGCTTCGTGATGTCGGCGTCCTTCACCAACCAGGTGCTGGCGCAGATAGCGCTGTGGAAGGACGAGGAAGGCTTCGAGCGGCAGGTATACGTGCTGCCCAAGAAGCTCGATGAGGAAGTCGCCCGGCTGCACCTCGATCACCTGAGCGTTCAGCTCACGCGACTGACCCAGAAGCAGGCCGACTATCTCGGAGTCGATATCGACGGCCCCTACAAGCCGGACGAGTATCGCTACTGATTCCCTGCCGCAGGCGGCGGGCAGCGGACTTGTCCCGTCGCACTCGCTACAGGCGCCACACTACTTGTGCGGCGCAGCACTAGTCCGTCAAGGGCGGAATGCGCAGAACCTGACCCGGGTAGATCCGGTCAGGGTCGTCGAGCAGCGGCCGATTGGCCTCGAAGATCACCATGTATTTCATGGCGTTGCCGTAGTGTGCCTTGGCGATGCCAGACAGCGTGTCGCCGCGCTCGACGGTGTAGAACGCCGGCTCGGGGGCGTCGCCTTCGACGGCCATTTGGTCGTCGACCTCTGCCACACCGCGAATGTTGCCGACCGCCAGGATGATCTTCTCGTGTTGCTCTGCCGAGGCGGCGGTTCCGGTGAGCGTCACGACGCCGTCAACAAAACCGATGCCGAGGTCGTCAGACGCTGGTCGTACTTGGAGAGCATCAGGTGGAGCGTCGCTGCCGAGGTGTTCGCTCCAGCCGGCTTGATCTCCGGAGTCTCGGGGACTGCGGGCGCCTCAGGCTCCTCGTCGTCCAAACCCAGAAGCTTCTCGCCCGCTTCCTTGACAAAGTTAAACAGGCTCATTCGACGACTCCTGGCCGGCTGAGCAAGCGTGCCTCCGACCTGTTATTGACGGCGATGGCGCGCACTATAGCGCAGCTTCCGTTACATCGTTCGCGTCGTCTTGCCAGCCGCCGGTGCTCAGAGCGGGCGCCAGACGAAGCCTTCGCCGCGGCGTAGGAATACGGCGATCGCGCGGCCATAGATGCTTGTCTCGGCGATGCGTCCGAACATGCGACCGTCGTGACTGTTGCCACGGTAATCACCCATCACCAACACGTGGCCGGGCTCGATGGTGACCGGACCGTAAGGTCCACCCCCACCGCTTGAGAGGTTCAGCTCGGCCTGCCGCTCACCGAAGCCCTCGATCCAGGCATCCTCGGAATCCTTGCGAGTCTCACCATTGACGAGAAGCTCGCCACGCTGGATCTCGACCTCGTCGCCCGCAACCGCTACCACCCGTTTGATCAGTCGCTTGCTTGTCTCGGGGGAATCGAAGACCACCACCTCGCCAACGCGCGGGGTATCGCCCTTGGTGAGCTGCCAGCCGAGAAACGGCACGCGGATACCGAATGCTGTCTTGTTGACGAGCACGCGATCGCCCGGCATGAGCGTGTACTCCATCGAGCTCGTCGGCACGACGTAATGGTCAGCGAGCGAGGATCGTCCCGAGAAGAGCACCAGCGCCAGCGCGGCGATGGCCAGGACTTCTTTGCCGATGGAACGAAGACGATTTCCCATTGTCATGAGATTCTGCACGCTTGCGCAGGTCAGTTGCTAGCACGGCCCCGTAGGCACCTCCGCAGAGGCCGTGCCCCGACGACGTATGCTTGATTCCGTGACAGTATTTTCAACCGCCGACGAGCGGTGAACCGAGGAGGTAGAGGTTGCGGTTGTCGACGCGGAGCTTCGCGCTTACCTGTGGGTTTTTCTTCGGTGGCACCGTGGCGCTTGTAGGTGCGTTGAACATGCTTTTCCCGGGCTATGGGGCCGCCGTGCTGGGTTTGTTCGCGGCGCTGTTTCCGGGGTATGAGGCCAGCGGCGCGGTGGTTGATTGGGGTGTCGGCATCGCCCTGGCGTTCGTTGACGGTGTCATCGGTGGCAGCATCTTTGCCTGTGTCTACAACCGCCTCGCCTCGTGACAGATGCAAACGGCAACATGCGGGTGAAGGACGATGTTGAGCACTCGCTACCCTGGGTCGATGGTTTGACCCTCGGGGCGATGCTACGCATGGTGGCCGAGAGGGCCCCGGACCGATCGGCGTTGGTGTTTTCGTCACCAGGTTATCGGGTCAGCTACGGGGACCTTGATCGTCAGACAGATGAGGTCGCTCACGGGTTGCTGGCTCTGGGCATCGAGCATGGCGACCGTGTCGCGGTTTGGTCGACAAACCGGCCGGAATGGGTGCTTCTGCAGCTCGGCGCAGCGCGGATCGGAGCGGTGCTCGTCACGGTGAACCCGGCGTTTCACGAGGACGAGCTGCTGTACGTGCTGCAGCAATCGGGGGCCAAGGCGCTATTCCTCACCGATCGGTTCAAGTCGACGGACTATTTCGCTACCGCCATGGCCGCCGTGCCGACAATGGAGCGGACGAGTCCTGGGGAGCTGCGCGATGCTCTGGCTACCGATCTGTGCTGGGTGGTGGCGTTTCCCGACCAGCATCCGGAGTGCATGTTGGGATGGGCCGAGATGCTCGCACGGGGTGCCGATGTCGAGCCGGAGGTGCTGCGCGAGCGTCAGCGGAACCTCGGCCCGGGCGATCCGATCAATCTGCAATACACATCGGGCACTACCGGCTTTCCCAAGGGCGCCATGCTGTCGCACCGCAGCCTGCTCTACAACGGCTGGTACGTCGGCGTCGCGCAGCGCTTGACCTCAGCCGATCGAATTTGCTCTCCGGTACCGCTGTACCACTGCTTCGGCTGTGTCATCGGAGTGCTGGGATCGATGACCCACGGTGCCACGCTGCTCGTGCCGAGCGAGTACTTCGACCCGGCCAAGACGCTCGATTGCATGGAGAGTGAGCGCGCCACGGCAATCTACGGTGTGCCGACGATGTTCATTGCGGAGCTCGAGCATCCGTCGTACCCCGGGCGTGATCTGTCGTCGCTGCGAACCGGCATTATGGCGGGAGCGCCATGCCCCGTAGAGCTGATGCGCCGCGTCCTCGACGACATGGGAGCGAGCGAGATGACGATCGCGTACGGCCTCACCGAGACGTCACCGGTTGCTACCCAGACACTGCCCGACGATGCGATCGAGACACGCGTTGAGACCGTCGGGATACCGTTTCCTGGCGTCGAGGTTCGCATCATCGAGCCCGGGACCGACGAACCGTGTGCCGACGGGGTAGCCGGCGAGATCTGCATCCGCGGCCACAACGTCATGCTCGGCTACTACAACATGCCAGAGGCAACCGCGCAGACGATCGATTCTGACGGTTGGCTGCACTCCGGCGATCTCGGCATGCGCGATGCCGATGGCTACCTCCGTATCACCGGTCGGATCAAGGACATGCTCATCCGCGGTGGCGAGAACATCTACCCCCGCGAGATCGAGGAAGTGCTCTACCGGCACCCGTCGGTGGAGCAGGTCGAGGTGATCGGTGTGCCGGACGCACGCCTCGGCGAGGAGGTTTGCGCCTGGGTGAAGGTCGTGACCGACGCCGAGGCCTCGGCCGACGAGCTACGCGAGTTTTGCAGGAGCAATCTCGCCCACTTCAAGGTGCCTCGATACGTGATCTTCACCGACGACTTTCCGACCACCGTGAGCGGCAAGGTGCAGAAGTTCAAGCTGCGCGATCTGGCTGCCGAGAGACTGTCCGACGATTCTCGCCGATGATCGGCTACAGCTGGATCGACTCGCCGATGGGCCGCCTCCTGGGGGTGGCCGATTCGGCCGGTCTGCGGATGCTGGAGTTCGAGGGGCCACGGTGCGGCAGCCTCGGCGAGGATTGGATCGAGGATGCACATGCGCTAGCGGACGCCGCGCGGCAGCTTGCCGCCTACTTTGCCGGTGATCTGCGGACCTTCGATTTGCCGCTGGCCCTACACGGCAGCGTGTTTCAGCAGCGCGTCTGGGAGCAGCTACGGATGATCGAGTACGGCGAGACGATCTCGTACGGGGAGCTTGCCCGGCGAGTCGGCGATGCCAACGCGGCCCGCGCTGTGGGGCTGGCCAACGGCGCCAACTCGATCGCCATCGTCGTGCCCTGCCACCGCGTCATCGGGGCCGACGGCAGCCTTACCGGGTACGGCGGTGGGCTCGAACGCAAGCGCACGTTGCTCGAGCTGGAAGGAGCGTTGGCGGCCGTCACACAGCCGAGCTTGTTCGGCTGAGAACCGTGATGTGTTTCGAGCCTGGGTTCTCTCAGCTTGGCGCCGCCGCGGCAGCACTGCGCCAACACTTCAATCGGCGAGTCCGGCGGCTCGCGTGAACGTCGGGCGCAGCTCGTCGGGTACACGGCACGGGCGGTTCTGAGCGTTGATCCACACATGGTCGGTTCGTCCGGTCGCCAGCAGTGCGGCATTGCGATGTCCTTCGTAGGCGAACTGCATGCCGCGGCTGCCTAGACCCTGGATCCATGCCGTCACGTTAACGGTGTCGCCGTAGCGCGCCGGTCGCCGGTAGCGCACCGAAGCGCCGGTCACGGTGAGCCGGAAGCCGGTGCTCTCGATGTCCGCGTAGGATTGGCCAGCATCTGCGCACAACCTGGTCCGCGACAGCTGGAACCAAACGAAATAGTTGGCATGGTGCACGATCCCCATGCCGTCGGTTTCGGCATAGCGGACCTTTACCGGAATCGTCGCCCGCCGAATCTCAGTCATCCGGTGACAGCCCCGCAGGCGATGAGCGCCAGGGAGCAGGGTTGCCCTTCAAGTGTCGCCAGGCTGAGGCCGTGGTTATCCAGGCGTACATGATTGAGGTCACGGGCAACGTCAACGCGAAGGCCGTCGGTGCACCGAGGTAGCCGACCACCGGCAAGAAGTTCACCGTGGCCAGCAGCCACGCAAATGCCGCTGGTGCGGCCAGCGCAACGTCGAGTTGCATGGCGCCGTAGATCGCCAGCGCGGGAGGAAGGGTGAACATCAGGAGCACGCCCAGCCAGACGACTGGAATCAGGATGTAGTGATAGCGCAGCTGTTCGAAAGCGCACCGCTCCACTGTGCTGCGGACTTGACCCAGCGTTCCGTAGCTCCGTAGGGAGGTGAGGTCTGGATCCAGCCCCAGCCAGCACTTGCCGCCCCTGAGCTTGATTCGCTTTGCTAACGCCAGCTCGTCGACGTGATGCCCGAGCTCCTGGAAGCCGCCAATGTCATCGAACACGCGACGGCGGATCAGCATCATGCTTCCCGCCGCCGCCGCCGTTCGTGACCTCGGATCGGAGGCGCTACGGAACGGGAACATGAAATGGAAGAAGTACAGCAAGGGCGGGACCAACAACCACTCCCAGAGTGTGTCGCAGCGCCGTTTCACGACCACGGACACGAGATCGAGGTCTTCGAGGGAGGCTTTCGAGAGCATCCGTCCCAGCGAGCTGGTCGGGTGAAGCACGTCGGCGTCGGTGAACAGGATCCATTGACGCTCGGTGTCGCCTTCCCAGCCGTGCAGAGCGGCCTCGGCTCCTGCTCCCAGAGCGTGGAGCTTGCCGCTCCACCCTGATTCGATCTCCTCGATTCTGACGATCTGTAGCTTGGGCTCCGCCTCGGTGCCGTGCGTCAGGCGGGCAGCTAGCGACGCTGTGTTGTCGGACGAGCGATCGTCCACCACCACCAGCCGCCGGTACCAGTCGCTTTGCTTCACCAGGCGCGGCAAGGTGCGTGGGAGCACCGAGGCCTCGTTGCGCGCCGGAATGACGATCACTAGCTCGCCATAGTCGCCAGGCCGGGGCTGTCGCGCCGCCGCGTCCAGGTGCAGGCTCCATTGGGACGGCCACCAGCGACGCCGCTCGACCACGACGATGAGCCACAGCACCAAGGAAGCGGCGGCGGTCACACGCAGGCCTGTCTCGATCAGTTCCGGCGTCACGTTTGCCTCGTCGACCGGGTTCCCTTCGATGAGTGCCATTCTGGGGTGCTAGAGAGTGTAGTCGGCTTCTCGATTCGATACCGGCTGGATGACCTCGATGCTGCCGTCCACGGCGATTCGCAGTCGCTCGGCGGACAGAAGCCTTTCGAATTCCTCGGGGTCTACCGATACGACCGTGAAGGTCCGCTGGTACATCTCGTCGGCGACGATCGCTGCCAGCGTCAGGAACGTATCGGTGCCATCGGTGATGATCGCCGCCGGCGCCGTACCGCGCCGTACCGCTTCGAGCAGCACTGCCGCGGTGGTGCTGGATCCTCGTGAGGCGGGCAGCGCGAGGATCTTGTCGACAGCGATGCAGCCCGATAGAGGGTGCCGCCGGTCGATGATCTCGCCGGAGGTCTGATCGTAACCGCCCCAGAAGCTCAGCGGCTCGGTGCTGGCTAGCGCCGCGCCCTCGACTGCGCCTGCCACCAGCACCCGCCCCTGGATCACCCCTGCCATAACGACTCGTCGCGCTCGACTCGGCCAACGATGGCCGAGCGAACACAGTCGGCCAGGCTCCCGAAGGCGACTCGCGCGTTCAACAAGCCCGGCGAGTAGTAAGCGTACTTTGCCGAGTTGGTCATCAGCGTGCCGATCTCGGGCGGCAGCATCGGCGTGGTGAGGATGCACGTATCAACGGTAACCCTGGCGCCGAACTCACGCAGTGGCTCCAGCAACCCGGCCTGCTCGGCGAGGGCGCGCATCATGCGCCCCGTGGTTACCAGAAAGAGGACATCAGAATGACACTGCCGGCCATCGAGCAGCGGCGCCAAGCGGCGGAACTCCTCGAGCGAGAAGTGTGGACTCCCGAGGACCACCACGTCGACCTCGTTGCCGTCGAATGTGGTGAGCTCGGCCCGCGCCTCCCGCAAGTCGTCAACGCTCAACTCGTGGGTCTCGGTGGGTTTGTGACCCTGAAACGCTGCCTCCAGGGTCGCTGCCTCGGGCGTGTGGCCGACCAGGTGAAACAACGCTACGGCTCCGGCCGACGCCCCGCCGGCCCCCAGGGCCTTGAGGTCGTCTTCCGAAGGGGTGGCGGTAAATCCGTCGATGACCGGCACCCGCTCCTGGGCAATCTTTCCCATCAGGTAGCCGAGGACGGCACAGAACGAATCCTCCCGCTGCAACGTCTCGGGGATATCCACCAGTCGCAGCAAGACCTCACCAGTGCGATTCTGATCCAGGTGCAGGCCACGCGCCGGGACTCGGGCGGTTATCGCCGCGCAGATGTCCATCATGTCCGGGTAGCGCTCCGTGCGGGCGCCGATAACCGAGTTCGCAAAGGCAATTGCGTTGGATTCCCCCCAGGCAATTTGTTGGCCCAACCTCGGTCGCATGGCTGTTTGATAGGGGGCACACGTCCACGTGGGCGTGCAGCCCATGCGCTCGTACGCCTGCATCTGCCGATAGGCCTTCTCGGCCCATTCTCCGGGCACCGCCCACTCTCGCCAGTTGTCGACGTCGACGCCGCTGACGTTCGCCGTCGACGGAACTGCGACGCGCGCGCCCATGTGCACCAGTCGTTCAGCGAATTCCAATGTGGCCTCGCCCTGATACACCGTGCTGTCGATGTGCGCCTGCGAGATGTCGATCATGCGCTCGACGTCCAGAGCTTCAGCCATGCGAACAAGGATCGTCATTGCGAATCGGCCAGCCGGGCCGTGCTCGCCGGCGAGCAATGAGCGATCCTTGGAACTCAGTTCGAGCGGCATGCGATCCTCCAACGCAGGATTGTCGGGGTAGACCGGGTCAAGCGGCAAGTCCTCGCCTGGAAGATCCGCTTATCGGGACCGGCGAACCTCCGTTACAGGCATCCCGCCGCAATACACTCTGCAGGCGTGCCACTATTTGCGAGGCGCACGCTAGTGGCCTGTAACAGATAATCGTTGCATATCGCAGGTGGGATTTGCGGGAGAGATCAAGGCGCGGGGAGGAAGGTGATGTTTGGGCATCGTCGACGAGGCGCAACGCCGATATCGCCCGCAACTGCCCATCTGTCCAGAGGATTGCGGCGAAATCGGCCCGTCTGCGGCGTTGCTCCTCCTCGACGATGGGCAAACATCATCTCGTCGTCGCGCCTGGCGTTCGGACCCATTTCGCCACCACGATATGCAACGATTATCTGTTATAGGCCACTAGAGGTAGGGAGCGATGATTGAAGCTGGGTTGCGGTCATTGCGCTGGCTGCGTGCGCGATCCTGGTGGCGCCCGGCGTCGCTTGGCAGAGTGCTCATCCTGCCGGCGGCGCTCCTGGCGCAGCGTATCGCATTCGGGCTGCCCGATCTTGTCGAGAGCGCATACAGCCGGAGCCTCTATCCGCTGGTGGCCCACACGCTCGCCTGGGCCAACGCCTGGTTCCCGCTCTCGGTTGCCGAGGCCATCGCGCTGGCTGTCCTGACTTGGCTGATGTGGCGTCTTGTTTCCCGGTGCCGTGGACGCGTCGCCACCGAGCCCACCCTCCGACCATGGCTGCAGCGAGCGCGGGCCGCGGCCGGCCGGCTGGCACTGCGCACCTGGATCGTGGCGGGGTGGGCATTTCTGGCATTCTTGCTTCTGTGGGGCTTCAACTACGCGCGGCCGCCGCTGGCAACCCGGCTGGGCCTCGGGACACCGGAGATCGAAGCACCCGAGGTGCTGGAGCTCGCCGGGCGGGCGGTCGCCGCGGCCAACCTGGACCACCGTCAGCTCGGCATCTCCGTCGACGCGGCGAGCCGATTGCCGATGACCCTGCGCGAGCTCAACGCAGCAATCGACGCCAGGTATCAGGCTCTCCGGCTGCCTGGCGACGAGCTGGGGAACCTCGCATCGCCGGCCAAGCCGCTGTTGTCTTCGACTCTCTTCTCGTATCTCGGAATCAGCGGCATCTACATCCCGTTCACCGGTGAGCCCTCCTTCAACCGGTTGGTGCCCGCCGTCGCACTACCTATCACGGTGGCACACGAGAAGGCCCACCAGCGCGGCATCACCGACGAGGGCGAGGCTAACCTGGCCGCGGCGCTCGCCTGTGCCGGTGCCGACGATGTCTACCTGCGTTACGCGGCTCACCTGTACATCGGCATCGTGCTGGTCGGTGCGGCATCGCGCTATGCGCCACACGAGGCTGCCGAGATCTGGGCGAGCCTCGATGGCGGGCCGGCTGCAGATGTCGATGCTATTCGCGAGTTCTGGGACAGCTATCGCAGCCGCGCCACTCCCCTTGCCGCGGGCATCAACGATGCCTACCTGCGCTCCAATCGTGTGCCCGGAGGCGTGCAGAGCTATGGTCGGGTGGTCGGGTTGCTGGTGGGCCTCAGTCGCCGGGGCGAGGTGCTTGCGTCGCCGGCTGGCAGGCCGTGGTGAAAATGTGGTGGGTCTGGTTGCGGCGAGCTGGGCCAGATGGAAGGCAGCCTGCTAGGTAAGCAGGTGGCGTGCCGCGGCCGTGACCTGATCGACGGAGATGGCGTCGATCTGTTCCGCGGTTGCGACTACGTGCCGGTGCGGCGTCGGGGGTATGAAATGCGGGTCGCCGGTGCAGAAGATGCCTAGCGTCGGTGTCCCGACCGCCACGCTCAGATGCAGGGGGCCGGTGTCGTTGCTCACGGTCGCACTGCACTGCTCGAATGCAGCGGCCAGTGTGGCGAGCTCGCCGCACCCACCATCGGCTATGCGGTCTCCCAGCCCTTGGCTCGTCGCCTCTTCGACCACCTGCCGCACCGCCCCCTGCTCGCCCGGACCGGCGAAGATCAGGAACGAGTGCGGTATCTCCGCCGCGAGGCGAAGGGCGAGCTGCGCAAATCGCTTTGCTGGCCAGAGCTTGTGGGTCTTGGCGGCGCCGACGAAAAAAGCGATGCGCGGTGCCAGCTCGACGGTCGGCAGACGCAGCGCCGCGGATCTTCTGTCCCAACGACGGCGGGCTTTGGCGGGGATCCGATAGAACGGGGCGATGCCGGCTTGTCGACTGGCGGGCGGTGCCGCCGCCAGCCCGGCCTGCACGAGGGTGTCGATGTGGGCGCCAGTCATGTAGATCGGCGGGTGCGGCGTGTCGATCCAGGGCCGGTAAAGACGTCCGGCGCCGGTCTTGTAGCGGCGCCCGATGCGGAGCGGGGCGCGGGTGGCCGCGGCCACCACAGCAGTCTCGGTGAACGACTGAAAGTCCACCACCACATCCCAGCTGCCGAGAAGAGCCGGACGCAGCAATTCGTTCAATAGCTGTCTCACGGCGTGCGGTCGCAGCCTCTTCAGTGCGAGACGGTCAAGCGTGAAGAGCTCGTCGAGCACTTCGAGCCCATCGAACAGCCCGGCGCAGCGAGAGTCGGTGAGAAACGCCAGGTGGGCATCCGGATAAGTCGCCTTGAGGAGCCTCAGGGCCGGGAACGTCAGCAGTGTGTCGCCGAGTGCCGAGAACCGGATGCCGAGAATGCGCGCCGCTGCCGGCAGCTCGACTGTCGCGGGGCGGGTGGTCGCCAGAGATTGGGAAGGCATGGCGGCGCGCACGATAGCACGAGATGGGTGCATCGCCGTTGTTGTGGGCTCTCAGCCTCGTCGCCGTCAGCGCACCGTTGCTTGACGCTACGGGAAGCTGGTCTCTTCGCCGTCCTTGGCCTCCGGCAGTCCGAGAGCCGCCCGCGCGATGCGCTGTTCGAGGTCGGATGCGGTCGGACCAGGTGTATTAGTCAGGACGATCACGTTGAGGTCGTCGTCGGGATAGCGCGCCGCCATGGTGACAAAACCGTTGATGCCGCCGCCATGCGCCACCCGTCGGTGGTCGTCGACCATGTCTACCCCGAACCCGTAGCCGTAGTCGAGCGCGGTGCCATCGTTGAGCGGTGCCGGCGTCGTCATGCGCTCATAGGAAGCGGCGCTCACCACCTCGCCGCTCTCCAGAGCCTGCTGCCAGCGCAATAGATCGAGGACGTTCGAGCACAGAGCCCCGGCGGCGAAGGGGTGAGTCATGTCGATCAGATCGTCGTTGACCAGCTCGCCGTCTTCGTTCTCGTAACCTTCGGCACGATGAGGAATCAGCTTCTTCTCGTCGCAGTAGCTGGTGTCTTCGAGCCCCAGAGGATCAAAGATCTCTTGCTGGAGGTAGTCGGCGTATGAGGAGTCGGTGATGTTCTCGACGATCATGCCGAGCAGGTAGAATCCGGTGTTGTTGTACCGCCACTCGTCGCCGGGCGCGAAGTCGAATGGCTGGTCGGCGAGCAGGCCGAGCAGCACGTCGTGGGTGATCGGCAGCGGTATCGTGCGGGTCCATGCCTCGCCGAGGCCTGTGTAACTCTTGATCCCCGAGGTGTGGTTGAGCAGCTGATGTACGGTGACCCGGTGGTCGCCGGTGGGAAAGTCGACGTAGTCACCGATGTCGTTTCCGAGCACCACATCGCCCCGCTCGACCAGCCGCATGATGGCCGCAGCGGTGAATTGCTTGGTGATCGAACCGATCCGGTAAACTGTCTCGGCAGCTGCGGGGACGTCGTTCTCGAGGTCGGCGCTGCCGTACCCCTTGGCGAACCGCAGCTCGTCGCCTTGCCACACGGCTAGCGAGAGACCGGCGATTACGCCGCTGTCAAGCGCTTCGCCGACCCAACCGTCGACGCTCGACTCCAGCTCGGAGGTCGGGCGCGCTGACCGACCCTGGTGCTCGATGTTGATGGAGCAGCCCGAGCCCAAGAGGGCGACGGCGACGGCGATTCCCAGACGTCGGCACAATGAGCTCATGTTGCCTCCTGTTTGCTGATCCGCGTACCTGCCGGCAGGGCGAGAAGTACAGGCGGATTCTAACGGCGCGATCGGCGCGCCACCACGGCAGCCCGCGCGTCGCCGCTGCGAGGTATGGTTCTGCTACCGTCCGGCGGAACGGCGAGAGTGGGTGGAGGAACGATGCGACAAGCGGTGCTGCGTGAGCTTCCCGACGCCCGCGTGATCGCCCGGGCTCCGGGCCGCGTGAATCTGATCGGCGAGCACACTGACTACAACGGCTTCCCGGTGCTTCCCATGGCGATCGATCGCAGCATATGGGTGGCCACTGCGCCGCGCGCCGCGCGTACGCTGCTCATTCGCAGCGTTGAGGCGAACAAGTTTCCGGGTGAAGAGATTCCCCTCGACCAGCTCGCTCAACGCCGGCGCGTCGGAACCTGGGTCGATTACGTCGTCGCGGCGGCTCGCAAGCGTCCGCCAGCCACCGGACTGGAGATGGTGGTGGCTGGTGACGTGCCGCCCGAAGCCGGTCTGTCTTCGTCCTCGGCACTGGTAGTGGCCAGCCTGTTGGCGCTCTCGCCGGCTGGTGATCGCACCCTGCTCGCTGGGCAGGCTCGCCTCGCCGAGCGCTACGTCGGAACTCTGTCCGGCGGTATGGATCATGCGATCTCGCTGCTTGCTCGGCCTGGACACGCGCTCCGCATCGACTTCAGGCCGGTGCGTGTTGAAGCGGTCGCCATACCCGCGTCGCTCGGAGTGGTGGTGGCAGATTCCGGTGTTGCTGCGGCCAAGTCCGGCGCTGCCCGCCAGGCCTACAACGATCGCGTGCGCCAGTGCCTGACCGCTGCGCAGCAGCTCGGCGTCGACGACGGGCCGCTGGCCGATGTGGGTGAGAGGGAGCGACGCCGAGTGGGGGCGATCCAGGATCCGGTGCTTCGCCGGCGCACCGGCTTCGTGTTCGACGAGGCAAAGCGCGTCGAGGCGGCGGTCGAGATGCTCCGTACTGGAGACCTGCCGGCGCTGGGCGCGCTGCTCGACGCGTCGCATGCCGGGTTACGCGACGAATACGAGGTCAGCCATCCCACCGTAGATCGGCTGGTCGAGACGGCGCGCGGCGCCGGAGCGCTCGGGGCTCGTGTCGTCGGCGCCGGGTTCGGAGGATGCATCGTCGCGTTGTGCGAACGCCAGGTGGTGCCCGATCTGATCGCTGCGCTCGGGGCAAGGGCTTGGCGCTTCGAGGCAGCCGGACCGGCCGAGCGCTGCGAGCTTTGAACCGGTCCCATCGAACCGGTTCGTCTCAGGTGCGCAGCTCGCACGGTCCCGTCAGAGGTTCTTCAGCTTCCAGGTACCTCGACGGAAGTAGTAAGCGGACACTACTGCCAAGGCCGAGAACGAGACCGTCATGGCAACGAAAACTCCGTTCGGTCCCCAGCCGAGCACGTGGGCTGCGAACCAAGCGAAGGGCAGCTCGAAGATCCAGAAGCAGAACAGGTTGATCCAGGTCGGCGTCCACGGATCGCCAGCGCCGTTGAAGGCGTTCTCGAGCACCATCCCGTAGGCGTAGAACAGGAAGCCGGTCGAGACGATCCGGAGGCACAGCACGCCCCATCGGTGCGGCTCCGGGAGGGTGGTGAACAGGCCAACGATGAATGGGGCAAAGACGATGAACAGCGCGCCAATGCTGCCCAGGAAGATGAGGTTGTAGAGGCCGGCGATCCAGACGGATTTCTCGGCCCGCTCGGGTTTCCCGGCTCCCAGACTTTGCCCCACCATAGTGGCCGCGGCATTGCTCATTCCCCAGCTCGGCAGCAGCGCGAATAGGATTAGCCGGATACCGATCGCGTAGCCAGCAAGCACCTCGTCGCCGAAGCCGGCGAGAATGCGGATGAGCCCCACCCAGCTGGCCATGCTGATGAACACCTGGAACATCCCCGCCCCCGAGAGACGTATGAGCCTCCACATCAGCTCTGGCAACACCTGGAGATGCTCGCGACGGATCTGCAGTCTTCCGCTGGCTCGACTGAGCAGCCAAAACTGCGCCAACACCGCTGTGCCGCGGCCGATGTTGGTGGCGACGCCGGCGCCGAGCACGCCGAGCTCAGGGAACGGTCCGATGCCGAAGATGAACATCGGATCGAGGAAGATGTTGATGCCGTTGGCTAGCCAGAGCACACGCATCGCCACCGCGGCGTCGCCGGCACCACGGAAGGCGGCGTTGATCAGGAACAGAAGCAGCACCGTGGCGTTGCCTCCGAGCATCACGCGGGTGTAGCCGCTGTTGGCGATCACCTCGTCGGAGGCACCCATCAGGGCGAGTAGCTGCGGTGCCGTGGCTGCTCCGACGACGGCGATCAGCGTCGCGATCACCACGCCCAGTCCGATGGCCTGCACCGTTGTTCGTGCTGCGGCGTCGGGGTCGTGCTCGCCGATCCGGCGGGCGACCATGGCGGTAACTCCGATCGACAGGCCCAGGCCGACCGTGAAGACCAGCGTCATCATCGACTCGCTCAGCGCCACGGTCGCCACCGCCGCCGGCCCGAGCCTGGAGACGAAGAAGACGTCGACGACGGCGAATAGCGACTCCATGGCCGTTTCCAGGACCATCGGAACGGCAAGGAGCAACACGGCGCGGCCAACCGGACCCTGGGTATAGTCCTGCTGGGTGCCGCGCACGGCGTCCTTGAAGTCGTTCCAGAAGGTAGATGCAGTGCTCACGGGAGATCTCCGGCGAGGAGCTAGAGGCGGCGCCAAAGGCGCGTGATGACCGCGGTGGCGCCGGCGGCCAGCAGTGCGAGGATGAACGCCCTGCCGGTGCTCCCGTACAGGAAATAGCCGATCGAGAACAGCGTCATATAGACGGCGGCGGATCCCAGCAGCATGCAGCTGAGCGCCGTCGGGAACGAAGTCGCCGCGGTGTCGGTGGTCTCCAACGGTTCGCCGGCGGCAGCGGCGCGCTCGACAACCGCCGCCCAGCCGCGTCCCCCCGGCCGGATCTGTCGGTAGAACGAACGTAGCGTCGCCTCGTCGGTCGCCGGGGTTAGGAACGTCACCAGCAGCCATCCGACGGTGGTAACGGAAACGCCCACGAGCAACTGCTGATGCGCATCGGGCGCCGTGCCGAAGACGCTGGCGTGCGCGAACTGGAACCAGCCCGCCACAGCGAACGAGATGGTCATCGCGGCGATCTCGCTGGCGGCGCTGATCCGCCACCAGAACCACCGCAGGATGAACAGGAGCCCGGTGCCGGCTCCGATCTGCAACAGGATCTGAAACGCCTGCAGCGCGTTGGACAGCAGCAACGACACGGCGCACGCGGCGATCATCAGAGCTGCAGTAGACAGCCGGCCGACCAGCACCAGACGTCGTTCGGAAGCGTCCGGCCGCACGAAGCGCCGGTACCAGTCGTTGACGATGTACGACGCTCCCCAGTTGAGGTGCGTCGAGATCGTCGACATGTACGCCGCCACCAGCGAGGCGATGACCAGGCCGAGCAGACCGGTGGGCAGGAAGGTCAGCATCGCCGGGTAGGCGAGATCATGTTGGACGACGCCCGGATCGACCTCCGGGAAGGCGGCGCGCAGCGAGTCGAGGTCGGGGAAGACGACAAGCGATGCCAGCGCCACGAGGATCCAGGGCCACGGGCGCAGCGCATAGTGGGCCACATTGAACAGCAGCGTCGCCCCCTGGGCGTGGGCTTCGTCCTTGGCCGCCAGCATGCGCTGGGCGATGTAGCCGCCGCCGCCCGGCTCAGCGCCCGGGTACCAGGTGGCCCACCACTGAACTGCCAGCGGCACGATGAAGATACCTATTACCAGCGAGGAGTCGGAGAAATCGGGTACGAGGCCGAGCTTCGGGGTGACCTCGGGATGCGCCAGGAGCGCTCTGAGCCCGCCGACCTCGGGTTGCTGGAGCGCATACCAGGCGGCCGCGATCGATCCGAAAAGCGCCATCCCGAACTGCACGAAGTCGGTGAGGATCACCCCGGTCAGCCCGCCAAGCATCGCGTATACGAGGGTCACGGAGCCGGCGATCAGCACCGTGGAGGCAGGGCTGAGCCCCAGCATCACTCCGCCGATCTTGATCGCCGCCAGCGTCACCGACGCCATGATCATGACGTTGAAGAACACCCCCAGGTACATGGCCCTGAAGCCGCGTAAGAAAACGGCGGCCCGCCCGGAATAGCGAATCTCATAGAACCCGATGTCGGTCTCCACTCCGGAGCGGCGCCACAGGCGTGCATACACGAAGGTCGTGAGCATCCCGGTCAGCAGGAACGCCCACCAAACCCAGTTACCGGCGACGCCGTTGGTCCGGACGATGTCGGTGACCAGATTGGGAGTGTCGGTGGAGAACGTTGTGGCCACCATCGAAACGCCCAGCAGCCACCACGGCATTTTCCGCCCCGATAGAAAGAATTCAGCGGAGCTCGAGCCGGCGCGGTGTGCGACCGCCACGCCGATGAGCAGCGAAACCGCCAGAAAGGCCAGGACGATCGCCAGGTCGAGAGGGGCGAGCTGCATGGTTAACCCGGTAGAAGCGGGCCCGCGGTGGTCGGGTTAGGGCTTCGGTTCGTCCTTCAGCACCGTGAGGTGCTCGAGGTAGCGTGATCGCGCCGCGATGAAATCTCGGTGGTCGAGCTTTAGCTCCGAGGCGATCTTACGAACTTCGGCATTCTCGTCTCCGGACACCGAGCCGTCGCTCGCCGACACTGCGAACAGGCAGTCGAGCAGCGTGAGCTTCTGACCTCGGTCAGCCAAGCGCTCGAACTCGCGCGTCACCAGGAAGTTCTCGGTGCCACCGAACAACTCGTTGTGCTGCTTGGCCATCGAGGCCACCAGTACCGCCTGGTCGGCCGGCAGTCCGCCACGCTCGGAGATCAGCGTCTCCATGGCGCGCGTCTCGTCTTCGCTGATATCCAGATCGGCGTGCGCCACGCGGCCGAGAATGTAGGCGAAACAGGCGACGTAGCGAGCGTGATCGGGCTCGAGCTCGCCGAGCTCACGGGCGATGCGGCGTACCGTCTCGACGTCTGCATCGTCCGGTTGCGGTCGCACCGCCCGTCCGGTGAGCCATTCGAACAGCCCCATCAGTGCACTGTGCTCGAGTCGCCGCCTTGCAGCACAGCCATGTTCATCAGTGCGATCACCAGGCGGCTCCGGTGTTCTAGGTTCGGTGCTTCGAGCAAGGCCTGCTTCTCGGTGTTGTCGAAGGGACACACCATGGCGAGTGAGTTCACCAGCTCCTCGTCGCCGCTGTCATCGATGGCGCGCCAATTCGCGTCCAGGCCGAAGGTCTCGAAATAGGTACGTAGGTTGGCGACGAGGACCTCGCGGTCGATCTCCGCCGGGGCCGTGGCACCGATGTCATAGGTGAAGCGCTCCCACTGCGGCTCGACGAGCCGGTAGAGCCGGTCCGATGGGATCTCCCGAATTACCTCGAAGCGCGAGATCCCCACCAGACTGGCCAGATAGTGCCCTCCTTCCGCTTCCTTGAGGGACGCGATCCGCCCCGCGCAGCCTACCGACTGCAGGTCTGGATCGTGCTCGTGAGTACCCGAGCCGGTCGGCTGAATCATGCCGATGAGCCGGTCGCCGGCCAGGGCATCGTCGACCATCTGCAGATAGCGTGGCTCGAAAATGCGCAATGGCAGTCGGCACCCGGGAAGCAAGAGCGCCGACGTGAGAGGGAAGATGGGCAGGACGTCGGGCATGCGCTGCGCCCCCGGACCGATGTTAACGTTGCCCATCTCTCTGTTATAGCACCCCGGAGCAATGTAGTGCCGTACGCGAGAGGCGCCGGCAGGTCCCGCCCGACCAGCGCGCCGGCAACCATGCGGAGATGCGTATGATCGTCCACTGGAGTGGCGCAGCTGGGAGGTCGCGTTCCGTGATCGCCGCGCTGATCCTGTCGACCGCGTCCGCTGCGGCCATGGCGGCGCGTCCTGTGCAGCAGGATGAGCAGGACATCGATGTATTCATGCAGCAGGTACTGCTCCGCCGAGTGACGAACTGGGAGGACCTCTATCGGTACACCGTTCGCGATCGGGAGAGCTTCGAGGTAGAGGGCCCGAGCGCGGTGCCTCTGGGGAGCTATCGGGGCGAGTACACCTGGTACGTCCGTGACGGCATCATGGTGCGCAGTCCCGATCGCATCGATGGACACGCGGTCAGCGATGCCGAGCGCGAGAAGTTCGAGGACGATTGGTTGCGTCGCGCTCGCGACCGTCAGGAGAAACGCCAGGAACGGCGCCAGGAGCGCGCCGACGTCGCCGCTGAGTCGGGCGACGAGCAGCCGATCGAGCGCGACTATTTCCTCGGATTCCCGTTCGAGCCGGGCAACTACTACGTCGCCGGCTGGGAGGAGTTCGAGGGCATGAGCCTCGTCAAGATCGAGTACTACCCCAAGAAGCTCTTCGAAGACGACGACGACGAGGGTGAGGAGCCGGATCCCGATGATCTGGAATGGGCGCACCGATTCCAGAAGACCTCGGTGGTGACGATGTGGGTGCTTCCGGAAGAGCACCAGATCATCAAGATCGCGTACGACAACATAGGCCTCGATTCCATGCCGCTGCGCTGGCTGGTGCAGGTCGGCGATGTCGGCGCTGAGATGATCATGCACAAGCCCTTCCCGGACAAAGACGTGTGGCTGCCGCGTGAGATCCGTGCTTCCGGCGAGGCGACGTTCGCCAACGGCTCATACGATGTGCGCTACTCACTCGATTATCATGATTATCGTGAGACCGAGGTTGGCGCCGAAGTTCGGTTCCGTATTCCGAGGTTGCCTCAACAGAATGAGTGAACCGGCGCGTCGTAGCGGCGACGCGCGGTGCGGCGATCCGGGGTGGCCACTCGTATCGCTCATCGTTGCCCTGGCCACCGCGCTGAGTGCCGCTCTGCCGGCGTCGGCGAACGAGCAGGAGCAGGCGCTCTCGACCGCGGCGCTGTCTGAGTTGGTGATCGAGGTGCGAGTGCACGGGAACTACTCCCTCTCTGATGAGGAAGTGCTGCAGATCGCCGGGGTGGCGGTGGGAGACCGCGTGACCGCGGCCGACCGAGCTGCGATCGGACAGAGGTTGCTCGACAGTGGCCGTTTCGCCACCGTCGAAGTGCTGCCGCGCTATCGGTCGCTGGTCCCTACCGACCGCGTTCTGCTCATTCTGTCGGTGCAGCAAAAGACCTCGGCGAGCGACAAGCTGCTGATCATGCCGGAGTTCCTTTACAACGAAGACGAGAAGCTCAGCATCGGTGCGCGCGTCGCTGTGAGGAGTCTCTTCGGCGGCGGTGAGCTGATTTCCATGCCGTTGACCTACGGCGGCGTCGATCGCGTGGCGATCGAGGTTACGCGCGAATGGGACAGTGGCTATCGAGTCGGCGGCTCGGTCGGCGCCCGGCGATTCGAGAACCCGCAGGCCCATGTCGACGACGCGCGACTGGGCGCCGCGGCGTTCGTCGAGCGCCGGCTGAGCGACGCGGTGCGCCTTCGACTGGATGGCGGGTACGCCGACGTCGACTTCGGAGGCTTGCGCGAGACGATGTGGACCTACGGGGCGAGTCTGAGCTTCGACACTCGCCCCAACGTGTCGTTCCCCTACGACGCCGTGGTTGCCAGCGCCGTGTGGCAACGCTTGGAGCCGGCTGGCGGTGCCAGCGCCAACCGCTTCCGTTTCGAGCTCGCGGCCTACAAGACGCTCGTCGGCCAGGCAGTGGTCGCGGCGCGCGCTGTGATGCACATCACCGATGCCCGGTTGCCGGCTTATGAGCGCCCATACGTGGGCGGCATGGTGTCGCTTCGTGGCTACCGGGCCGGAGCGCTTGGCGGCGACAACGCCGCGTTTGGCGGCGTCGAGGTGCGGCTACCGGTGACGACTTCCTTCAGTGTTGTGCGCCTGGGCGTCACTGCGTTCTGGGACATAGGCACGGCATATTCGTACGGTCTGCCGATATCGCGTGCCCAGTTCGAGAATGGCGTCGGAGCCGGAGTGTTTCTGGTAGCGCCGCTGGTGCGGTTGAACCTCGACGTTGCCAACAACCTCGAAGGCGATACGCGCGTGCACTTCGGCCTCGGGTTCAGCTTTTGAGGCATGGCAGCGGATGGCGGCTCGCGGCCTCGGAGCGAATCGTCGGCGGCGCATTTCGCCGTTGTCACCTGCCGAGATGTTGAGCCAGTAGCTGCATGCCGCGCCGTGTTCGCTCCGGCGCGGCGGCTGTAAAGCAGACGCGGACGTGAGTCGGATACGGTCCGAAGCTGGGTCCTGGGGCCACCAGAACTCCGTTGTCCAGGCAGTCCTCGAGAAAGCCCATGAGGCCACGCCCGTCGAGACGCCCAGCCACGTCCACCCAGAGGAATTGACTCCCTTCGGGGGGCGGGACACCGAGCAGGCCGGCCATCTCGTCGCCCAGCTGCTGGTACATGGCCTTGGCCGAAGCGACCCAGGCGTCGCCGCGGCCGTCGAGCACCTTCGCGGCGGCGATCTGTGAAGCGGTGGGGGTGCTGTAGAAGCTGTGGAGGCTCACCTTGCGCAACTCTCGCATGTGGTCTGCCGGACCCACGACGTATCCGCAGCGGTTGCCCGCCATCCCGTACGCCTTGGAAAAGGAGTGCACCGAGTACGTTCGATCGGGCGCCAGGGCGCGCGCGTAGCAATGCTCGCCTCGGTAGACGTAATCCTCGTAAACCTCGTCGGCGAGGATCCAGAGATCGTATCGCTGTGCCCACTCGACCACCGCAGCCACGATTGCTGGCGGAATCACGCGGCCGGTCGGGTTGTTGGGTGTGCCCAGGTAGATCGCCACGCTGCGCTCGGTACGCTTGGCGTCGAGTGTCTCTACGGCGGTCTCGGGTGAGTCGGCTACACCGATGAACGGCACTGCCACCGGGTGCCCCGAAAACGATTGAACGATCCCCGCGAACAGCGGCCAGTAGGGGGCGATCAATAGCACTTCGTCGCCAGGATCGATGGTCGCCCCCACCGCCGCCCCCAACGCGCCGGTGGCCCCGGCGGTGATGAGGACGTTCGCGGTAGCCGTATCGGCGGCGGTGTTGGCTTGATGGCGTTCGACGACGCGCTCGAGCAGCAGCGGTAACCCGTGCGGTGAGGCGTAGCGGTGCATCCCCGGGTGCTGGTCGACCCGGAGGTCTTGCATTCGGCACCCGTCGGCCGGTTCCATCCAGGTGTCGCCGACGTGCAGCGGGTAAACCTCGCCCTTCAGGGTCTTGAGACGCTGCGCCAACCTGGAGAAGAGCGAGCCCTCCATGCCGGCTACCGAGCGAGCGACGCCAGGGTACAAGGGCATGGCGAGTACGATAGGGCATGTGACAAAGCACTTCTATTCGAACTCGTGGATCGATCGAGCGGCGCCGCTGCGCCTGGATGCGGACTGGCTGCGCCAGCGCGTCGGCGACCCGACATCAATGTTCTTACCGGTATGGCGGGATCGCAGCCTGATAGCAGCGGGCGATGAACCGGCTGCCGGCCTGCTGCACGGAGCGGACATACCACCGCAGGTCGCGCTGCACGAATCTGTCTTCCTCGGCTTGGCAGAAGGCGGTCCCGCAACCTTCGCAGTATTGCTCCCGGATGCGCCAGATCCCCACTCATCTTGGCTCAAAGGCGGCGCCACCTTCGGCGATCTGCGTCAGTTCGGCCCGGTGATGACGCCGCAGGCCGCCGGCTTGCTGGCCTATGCGCGCGCCGTCGGCCATTGGCACTCTACCCACCGGTTCTGCGGGGCGTGCGCCGCTGCCACCGAATCACTCAACGGCGGCTGGCTACGACGCTGCAGCAGCGTCGACTGTGGTCGCCAACATTTTCCGCGCACCGATCCGGCGATCATCGTGCGGGTGGTGCACGGTGAACGAATTCTCCTCGGCCGCCAGGCAGCATGGCCGAAATGCCGGTACTCGGTGCTCGCCGGGTTTGTCGAGCCCGGCGAGAGTCTCGAGGACGCGGTGCGTCGCGAGGTGCTAGAAGAGACGGGGATCGTCTGTGGCGAAGTCGGCTACGTGAGCTCGCAGCCTTGGCCATTTCCGGCTTCGCTGATGCTCGGGTTCAGCGCGGTGGCCGAATCCGACACGATCACGCGCGGTGATGAGGAGCTCGAGGACGCACGCTGGTTCTCGCGCCAGCAGATCGTCGACGCGGTCGCGGCGGGCGAGCTGCGACTGTCGCCCGAGATCTCGATCTCGCGCACTCTCATTGACGCCTGGATCGATCGGTGACTCGGCTAGTCGAGAATCGCGCGCGCCGATCAGGTGGTGGGTGCCTTCCTGTGGAAGTGGTTCCCGGGCGATGCACGACTGCGAGACTTCGAGATGTCGAGCGCCGCAATGCGCCAGGTGATCTCGCGGTACTGGAACGTCGACAGCTAGCAGGCCGCTTCCAACCACCGCCTGCCAGGTGCGGCCCGCAACGCGGTCCTCGGGTGCTAGTGTGGCTCGGCCATGGCCGAACTAATCGCCGGTGAGACACCTCCCAAGAAGCCGACGCAGCCCGAGGCGGTGCTCACCCGTCGAGGCGCGCAGCGCGTGCGCGGCCTGCACCCGTGGATCTACCGCAGCGATGTACAGCGGGTTCGCGCCCAAGCGGGCGACCTGGTGCGCCTCAAGGGGCCGCGCGGGCGCGACGTCGGGTATGCGCTCTACAGCGATGCTTCGCAGATCGCTCTGCGACGCTTCTGCGATCGCGGCCCACGTCCAGATGTCGGCCTGTGGCGAGACCGATTGGAGGCTGCGATAGCGTACCGGCAAGCGCTGCGGATCGATGCCGACGCCTACCGCCTGGTACACGCGGAAGCCGACGGATTGCCGGCGCTCATCGTCGATCGCTACGCCGACTATCTGGTCGTGCAGATGCTCGCCCAGGGCGTGGATCGTCGCTGCGACGAGATTGTCGAGTTACTTGTGGACCTGCTGGCTCCTGCCGGGGTGCTGGCGCGCAACGACGGGCGAGTGCGCGAACTCGAAGGGCTGGAACGTCGCACAGACGTGCTTCACGGCGAGATTCCGCCCGCCGTACGGATCCGGGAAGGCGCCGTGCAGCTGGACGTCGACCTCGAGGGCGGGCAGAAGACGGGCTTGTTTCTGGATCAGCGCGAGAATCGCGCCGCTGCCCGAAGCTACGCACACGGTCGGTTGCTCGACTGCTTCAGCTACCAGGGCGCCTTTGCGCTGCAGCTGGCACCGGGGTGCGACGAGACGATAGCGCTGGAGATCTCCGACGAAGCGGTGGCGGCACTACAGCGCAACGCCGCCATCAACTCAGTCACCATCGATGCGCGCGCCGTCAATACCTTCGATCACCTTCGTGAGCTCAGCGATCGGGGCGAGACCTTCGATACGATCGTTCTGGATCCTCCCGCATTCGCCAAGAACAAGGCGGCGCTAAAGGGTGCGCTTGGCGGCTACAAGGAGATCAACCTGCGTGCTCTCAAGCTGCTGAATCCAGGTGGCTACCTGGTGACCTCGAGCTGCTCCTACCACCTCAGCGAAGCGGCGTTCCTGGAGGTGATCGAGGCGGCTGCGAGCGACGTGCGCGCTGAGTTGATGCTGGTGGAGCGGCGTGGCCAAAGCCGCGATCATCCGGTTCGCATCGGCATGCCGGAGAGCCGCTACCTGAAGTGCATGATCCTCAGGAAGCTCGCCTAGCAGGCGACGCGATGTCGTCATCCGGCGCCGCGGCTACTGCGCGTCGGGGCCCTTTGTCTTTCGCATCGCCATCACCATTGAATCGGTGCTGGCAAGAGCTTGTCGGTGGCCGGCGGAGCGGAGTGGATGAGCGCTCCGCGTCAAGAGCGAGCGGCGCGAGCGAACGGACTGAGAATTCCGAGCCGATCACGTAACGGCACGACGTTGCCGTCTACATCGCGTAGCGGCCATGGCGGATCGACACCCTGGGTCAGCGGGGTTGCTATCAGCAACCCCAGGGCACTTGCCAGCAAACCGAAGAGATCCGCCGGCAGGGTCGGGAACAGCATGCTGCTGGCGAGCCAGGTCGTGACTCCGGCGATCATGCCGGCAAGGGTGCCGAAACGATTTGCCTTCGACCACCAGATTCCGGCGATGAACGGCGCCGCCAAGCACACCAGGGTGATCGAGGCAGCATCGAGCATCAGCGAGTAGATCGTCCGCACATAGAGCGCGATGGCGAGTGCCGTGAAACCGAATACAGGAACCGCAAGACGCGCCGTCATCAAGCGAGTCCGATCGCTGACCCTGGGAAAGAAGAAGGGCACGATGTCCGCAGCGACGATGCTCGCCGGTGCGAGCAACGCGCTGTCGGCGCTGCTCATGATCGCCGACAGCAGCGCCCCGGCGAAGATCGCCATGGCGACCGGATGTAGGTGACGCATCGCCAGCTCGGGGACGACGAACTCCGGGTCGACCAACCCCGGCAACGCGATGGCGCCGACCATGCCCAAAAAGACAGGGATCATGCCGACGGTCAGATAACCGATCGCCGCCAGATAGGCGGAGTTCTGGGAAACAGATTCATCACGACTCGAAAATGTTCGTTGCAGAATGCTCTGACTCGACAAGCTCCCAAGAGCGACGATGGCCCAAGCTCGCGCGTAGTTAAGCCAAGAGCCGAGATCGTGCTGTCGCGGAATGATACGGAAGCTGCCCTCGGGCAACGCTGCCATCACGACGCCAACGCCGCCGAGATCGCTGATGACGATTGGCAGCAGCAGCACCAAACCTGCCGTCAAGATCAGGACCTGAGCGAAATCGGTCACCGCCACCGCCCACATACCGCCCGCTGTCGTATAGACCAGGACGATCACGGTGGCGACCAGAACCCCAGCAGTGGTCGATACCCCCACTAGTGCATGGAGGATGTAGCCGAAGGCAACCAGTTGCGCTCCGGCCCAAGCAACGTGGCTGACGGAAATCGCCACCGCCGCCAGCATGCCTGCGGTGTCACCGTAGCGGCTCTTGAAGAAGCCGACGACGGTCAACAACCGCAGCCGTCGCAGCATACGAGCGAAGAACAGACCGATCAGAACGAGCACCAGCGCAGCGGCAAAGGGAACTGCGATGACGCCCAGAAAGCCGTCTTCATAGGCGGCGCCGGCGGCACCCATGACGGTGCCAGCCGACATCCAGGTCGCCACCAGCGTCGACGTACAGAGCCACAGCGGAAGGCGGCGTCCGGCAACGACGAACTCGGCGGCGCTGCCGACACGGCGCGCAGCGAAGATGCCGATCACCAGCATGCCAACGAGATACAACCCGACACCGGCGAGAACGATCTGTTGATCGCTCAAGGTTCCGGGTCCAGGCACCTTGTCGGCCGATGGCCTCGTTGGGCTGAGCTATCGGCGCCAGTCAGACAACCTACGCCGCTTACTCTGATGGGGGATACAGGTTGTAGACGAAGAAGGCGACCTCGTCTCCTGTGTTCTTGAGCTTGTAGTGCCAACCAGGGGCAAGGTAGACGGCGTCGTCGGGGCCGAACTCGATGTCGCCCTCATCGCTGGAAAGCGTCAGCTGGCCACGAATGCAATAGTAGGTTTCCTCGACGGGTCCCATCCAGTATTCGCCCGGCCGAGCCTCGTCTTCCGGCATGGAGGACCACCAGCCGGTTTCTACGCCCGGGTCCAGGCTGGCTACCCCGAGCATGAGCTCCGAGCCCTGGCGCCCGCGCGTGATCAGCCGCCGAATGCGTAACCGCTCGGACGAACCCTCGACGACCCCCCACGGAACTGCGTCGTAGTGGATCTTGGCGGGCTTCGCTTCTGGTTTGGACATTTTTCTACTTCCCGTTCAAGGCCGACTGTGAGATTACGGAATTCTAAGTCGGGGTGAGAGGATTTGAACCTCCGGCCCCCTGCTCCCAAAGCAGGTGCGCTTCCAAGCTGCGCCACACCCCGTAGTCAGGGCTCAGGATACAACGCCGCAACGCAGCGGTTCGTGCGGTGGGTTAGACTTCTTAGCTGGCGGGCCAGCCTCGAAGGAACTCGATCATTGCGGCGATCGCCTTGCCGCGATGCGAGCGCTGCGACTTGTCCTCACCTGCCAGCTCGGCAAATGTGAGCTTATCGCCAGTGGCCTGAAAGATCGGGTCGTAGCCGAAACCCCTGTCGCCGCGGGCCCGTCGTGTGATTCGACCGGTGCAAACGCCGCTGCACTCGTGCACCAGCCCGTCAGGTTGCGCTAGCGCGACATGGCAAACGAACTGCGCGCCGCGGTTAGCCTTGGCTACGTTGACAAGGCGCTCGAGCACCGCACGGTTGCGTTGGCCCGGCGACAACCGCGGGTCGATATAGCGGGCGGAGTACACTCCCGGCTCGCCGCCCAGTGCGTCGATCTCCAGGCCCGAGTCGTCGGCGAGCGTGACGCAACCGGTCAGTTTGGCGTAATGCAGCGCCTTGCCTCGAGCGTTGTCAGCGAACGTGTCGCCGGTCTCCTCGTACTCGTCAGTTCCGGCCGGGAGCGCGCCACACCGCCAGAGACCTCCAGCGAGTAGGGCCTCTATTTCTTCGACTTTGCCGCGGTTGTGGGTACCGATGAGCAGCTCGGCGCGCGCGTCGGTGTCTGATGGCGGCGGCAAACGGCTCACCGAACTAGCTGTGACCTAGTACAGCCAGTCGCCATGCGGGGATACCGGACCGGCGAGATCAAAATGACCGGTAAGCGTGTCCACGCCGCGGCCGTTGACGAGGAATTGCACCGCCCGTATCTGCGGGAACGATGTAGTCAGCGTGCCGACGACTCCATAGACGGCATGGATCTCTGCCAGGCTCCCCTTGGGCATGGTGGCCGGCAGATCGGCTCCGAAGTCGACGTAGGCGATGCCGGCCGTCGATATCCAAACCTCGCGCACCTCGGTTCCCGGGGGCAGCGGTGACCCCACCGTGTTGATGAGCTGTTCGATTGCCAGCTGAGCCTTGGCGGCGAGCGTCATCGGCGCCTCGAGGCGTTCGATGCGCGCCACCAGCCGTCGGTTCGAGGAATCGATCAGGAACAGCTGCAAGGTCACCGGTTCGGTGGCTATTTGCGTCGCCTCGTTGGGCGATGCTGCTTGCGGATCGACGCCCATGGCTAGGTCGGCGCTTGGCTCATCGGCAATAAGTGGCTGGCTCGGCGCCGTCGGGCGCCCCAGCCGATTCACCACCAGCAGCAGCACCGCCAGTCCGATAGTAATGGTGACGGCGATAATGCCAACGCGAAGTGGGAGGGAGCGAGCGTTAGAAGCCATGCTGGGTGCGCCGCCGTGCCACTTAAGGGTTGGGCGCGCCGGCGAGCACGGCGTGCTGTTGGCGGAAATTGTCTATGCCGCGAAACAGCGCCTCGGCGAGCTGCTGCCGGAACCCCGAATCAGCGATCATGGCGGCGTCGGCGGGGTTGGAGAGGTAGCCCAACTCCACCAATACCGCGGGCATCGTGGCGCCCTTGAGCACGCGAAGCGGCGCCTGTTTGACGCCGCGATCGCGCAGCTGCCACAGACCGTTCATCGATTGCTGTATCTCCTCTGCCAACAGACTGCTTTCGCGTAGGTGCTGAGTGTGGGCCAGATCCCACAGGATGAAATCCAACGCCTGTCCGTCGATGCCGCGTACCGCCTGCGGGACATCCTCGTTCTCGCGTTGCGCTACGCCGCTGGCGATCGTGTCGCTCGCCGCGTCTGAGAGAAAATAGGTCTCCGGGCCACGCACGTCGTTGACCCGGTAGGCGTTGGCGTGAATGGACACGAACAGATCGGCCTCCCAGTTGTTGGCCTTCTCCGTGCGGCTATCCAGATCCAGGTCAACGTCGTCCTCACGAGTCATGAACACCTGCAGTCCGAGGCGCCGGTAGATCAGCTCGCGCAGGCGCACCGCGATGTCGAGGGTGATGTCCTTCTCCGAGAGGCCGCCAATGCCCGGAGCTCCTGCCGCCCGTCCGCCGTGACCGGGGTCGAGCGCGATGGTGCGTAGACCACCGCCGAACGATGGAACCTGTTCGGCTGCGTCGAGCGGCCCTTCCGCTGCCGGCGTCGAGTTGCCCGATAGCAGCAGCGCGACGGCAACCAGAGCGGCGACGGGCAGATAGATCAGACTGGTTGACGGTCCCTGATGGGATGGCTGCCCTTCGATTGGCACGGTGAACTTCCAGCGGAGGCTGTGCATGGCTTACCCGGCGACGTGGTCAGTGCCATTTCGAGAGCCGTTGCTCGTGCGGTTGCCTCCCGGCGTCGCGACACAATGCTGCCAACCTCTGCGTCGGATGCCACCCCACTACGGCTCCGAATACGGGTTCATTCTAGCAGGGTGCCGAAGGACTCTCCCCAACTCGCCGTAACCAGGCCCAACACACTTTCACCACGGCCTGCTAGATCATGTCGCGCTCTTCAAGCACCTGGCGCGCTACGCGGAAGCATTCGAGCGCCTGCGGCACACCGCAGTAGATCCCCACCACATGGATGATGGCGCGGATCTCCTCGAGGCTCACTCCGTTGTCGATGGCACCGCGGCAGTGAAGCTTCCATTCGTGCATCTTGCCAAGCGCCCCGATCATCGCCAGGTTCATCATCGAGCGCGTTTTCGCGTCGATTGCCTCGTCACCCCATCCAAACCCCCAGCACCAGGCCGTCATGGCTTCCTGGAAGGGGCGGGTGAGGGCGTCTGCGCTGTCCATGCTCTGATCGACATAGTCTCTTCCGAGCGTAGCGCGACGGTTTTCCAGGCCTTTCCCGAACAGTCCCTCATCCATGCGAGATCCCTCACCTTGCTAGCGTTGCGAAAAAGAGTCGACGTCTTTCCTGGCAGGCCCGCCATACTTTCACCACGGCCTGCTAGCGCATTACGAACGGATCGGCCATCGGTGCGTCCGAGGTGTTGATCCAGATGGTTTTCACGCGTGTGTAGTCGCGGATCGCGTCGCTGCCACCCTCGCGACCGAATCCGGAATGCTGGTTACCGCCGAACGGTGCAATGGGTGACACGACGCGCCAGGTATTGATGTAAGCGATGCCGCTCGACAGAGCCTGGCCGACGCGCATAGCGCGGCCGATGTCACGGGTGAACGCCCCGCCAGCAAGTGCGTAGCGGCTGCTGTTGGCAATCTCGATCGCCTCGCCCTCGTCTGAGAACTGGCGCACGCTCAACACCGGCCCGAAGAGCTCCTCTTGGATGGTCGGTAGTCCGTCGTGAGGGCAATCGATGATGGTGGGCTGCCAATAGAAGCCTTGCGGCTGATCTGACGGACGCCCTCCACCAGTCAGCAGCGTGCCGCCGCTGGCGATCGTGTCGGCCACCAGCCCTTCGATGCGGTGGCGCTGCCGCGCGGTGCAAAGCGGGCCCATCTCGGTGGCGTGGTCGAGCGGGTCGCCTATGCGGATCGACTCCGCTATTCGGATCAGTCGGGCCAACAGCTCGTCGTGGACGTTCTCATGCACGAGCAGGCGCGAACTCGACACACACGACTGTCCGGCGGCGCCGAACACGCCCGCCACGATGCCGTTCGTGGCGCTGTCCAGATCGGCATCGTCGAAGACGATCAGCGGCGACTTGCCACCCAACTCCAGCGACAGCGTGGCCAGATTCTCCGCCGTGTTGCGGACTATGTGGCGAGCGGTTTCTGTGCCACCGGTGAACGCCACCCGAGCGACGTCGGGGTGGCTCGTCAATCGCTTCCCACAACGTTCGCCGAAACCGGTGATGATGTTGACCACTCCGGGTGGAAACCCGGCCGCGTCGATCAGTTCCGCGAACTTCAGCAGCGTCGCCGGGCCGTCCTCCGACGCCTTGAGCACTACGGTGTTGCCAGCCGCCAGCGCCGGCGCGAGCTTCGATGCGGTCAGAAGAATCTGTCCGTTCCAGGGGATCACCGCGGCCACCACGCCGAGCGGCTCGCGCACCGTCATGGTGATCATGTCGGGCTTGTCGATCGGTAGCACGGCGCCCTCGATCTTGTCGGCCATGCCACCGAAATAGTGGTAGTAGCTCGCCATGTAGGCAGCCTGCCCGGCGGTCTCGCGAATGATTTTGCCGGTGTCTCGCGTCTCGATCTCGGCAAACTCGGAAGACCGTTCAACCAGCAGGTCGCCGAGTCGGCGCAAGAGGTGGCCGCGCTGAGTGGCCGTCATGGCAGCCCAGGGTCCCGCGGTAAGGGCGTTGCGGGCCGCGGCGACGGCTCGGTCGACGTCTTCCTCGCCCGCCTCGGGCACCGTTGTCCATACAGTCTCGTGTGCCGGATCGATGCTCTCGAAGCGAGCGCCGTCCGCTGCCTCGCAAAACGCGCCGTCGATAAACAGCTTGAATTCCACTGGGATCATTCCTCCTCAGGCAGGAGATGCAGATCGGAAGCATGCTCGTTAAGGAAGTCGAGTAGCAACTGGGCCATTGCATCGGCCCCTTCGACGGGAGCCATGTGCGCGAGATCGGGCAGGATCACGGCGCGGCCCTTACCGAGCGCCGCTGCCAGCGCTCGCGCCATGTCCGGCGTCGATCCGCTGTCGAGGGCGCCCGTGGTCACCAGGGCGGGGCAGCCGATGCGGCGCAGGTCGGCGTTCCTGGGACGTTCCGGCTCGGCGAATATCTTGTAGGCGGCGAGGAAGTGCTCTCGCTTGTTGCATAGCAGCCGGGCGCGCACCTGGCCGATCGTGCCAGGGCTCCGCGCGATGAACGCCGGCGTGAACCAACGGGCGATCGCCGCGTCGATGATGCTGTCGGTGCCATCCTCGGTGGCCTGGTCAAGACGCGATTGCACCGCAGCGATCTGCTCGGCACGACGCTGGAAGACGCTGCTGATCAGAATCAAGTGAGTCAGCTTGTCCGGGCAAGCCGATGCGAACCGCCGGGCGATCAACGCGCCGAGGGAGAATCCGACGAGCGTGACTTGCTGCAGATTCAGATGGTCGAGCAGTCGCTCGAGTTGGTCGGCAAACCCGGCAAGGTTGATGCCGAGCGCACCCGCCCCGGACTCGCCGTGCCCCGCCAGGTCATAGCGCACGATCGTGTGCCTGCGGGCGAGCCGGGTCACCATCGGCGTCCACATCTTGCGGTCAAGGCCGACGCCATGGATCAACACCATCGGCGGGCCCGAGCCAACTATCTCGTAAGCGGTGTCTGCGATGTTGCTGGCGATGGATTCTGTCATCGGTCTCCCTGGGCGGAGTGGCGATCTACCGTACTTCGGGAGCAGCTCTCACCGCGAGGGCTGCGGCACGGTTCGCGGCAACGGGTAGCGGGTGTCTGGCGGAAACGCATCGCCTGTGGTTGAGTCCGACGCTTGAGCGGTACACCAGCACGAGGCCAGTCGAGCATGCAGATGCGATTTACCCTGGTGATCAACATGGAGCGCATGCACCCGGACGAAGACATGCGCGAAGTGGCACGTCACGTCACCGAGATGGTGCAGATGGCGGACGTCGGCGGTTTCGACATCGTCTGGGCCGCCGAGCATCATGCCATCGAGATGACCATCGCGCCGGGCCCGTTCCAGCTGCTGGCGCATTTCGCCGCCCACACATCGCGAATTCGCCTCGGTACCGCCGTGGTCGTGGCCCCCTACTGGCATCCGATCAAGCTGGCCGGTGAGGCCGCGATGATCGACTTGCTCTCCGACGGCCGCCTCGAGCTCGGCATCGGTAAAGGTGCCTATCAGCGCGAGTTCGATCGCATGGTTGACGGCATCGATCTGAATCAGGGCGTGCCGATGATGCTCGAGATGATGCCGGCACTGAAGGCTCTTTGGCGAGGCGACTACGCGCATGAGGGGAAGTACTGGTCGTTCCCCGCTACCACGTCGTGCCCCAAGCCGGTGCAGAAGCCGCATCCGCCGATGTGGGTGGCGGCGCGCCATCCGACGTCGTTCGATTCGGCGGTAGAGAACGGCTGCAGCGTCATGACCTGGGCGCTGACCCGACCGTTCGCCGAGGTCGAGGCCTACATGGGTCGCTTCGAGGATGCGCTCGCCAACCACCCCGACGTCGAGCGGCCCCGCTTCATGACCATGCGACACACGGCTGTCTACGAGCGTCCGGAAGAGGCCGACACCTACATCGACGCGGTGGTCCGGCAGGGAGGTCAGTTCGAGAACCTCTTCGGCCAGCTGGCGCCGGTAGTCGACGGGTTCCCGGAGGCGGTGGCTCCCGAGAAGTTGAGGAATCGGGCTGAGTACGAACCCCAGATGCTGCTCGAGAATCTCATCTTCGGCACACCTGGACAGGTGGTCGACAAGCTACGGCCCTATGCGGCGCTCGGCGTTGACCAGTTCTGCTATTGCGCCAGCTACGGGTGCCCGATGCCCGAGCAGAAGACGTCGTTGCGCCTGTTCATCGACGAGGTGATGCCAGCGTTCCAGGAGACTTGACGCCGCGGAGAGAAATAGATCGATATAGCACTGGCGGGGGAGGCTAGGCGAACGGAGGAGTCGTTGCGAGCAAGACCGCAACTGTGCCAACGACGTGCGAGAATCGGCGCACCGATCCCAGGAGCCGACCATGCCGATCTTCGAGTACTCGTGTACCAAGTGCAGCAGCGAGTTCGAGGTCCTCGTGTTGAAAGACACCACGCCCGAGTGCCCGTCGTGCGGCAGTCGAGATCTCGAGCGTCTGATCTCGCAGCCCTCGATTCAATCCGAGGGCACTCATCGCTTGGCGATGCGCGCCGCCAAGAAGCGTGACGCCGCCCTTGGCAAGGACCGTGCGGTAGAGCAGCGCAAGTACGAAGAGAGTCACGACCGGCACGGCTGAGCTCCGGACTACGTGGTGATCCGCGCCCTCGCCCCTGTAACAGCGTTGCTGTTCGGTGTGGCGATCTTGCTCGCCGGACAGGGTCTGCAGGGCGTCCTGATTCCCGTGCGTGCGGCGCTCGAGGAATTCTCGACCGTGTCCATCGGTCTGATGGGCGGGGCGTACTTCCTGGGGTTCACCTTCGGCTGCCTGCGCGGTGGCGACCTGATTCGCCGTGTGGGCCATGTGCGGGTGTTCGCCGCGATGACGGCGGTGGCCTCGGCGGCGCCACTGCTGCACGGGTTGTGGGCGGTCGCCTGGATGTGGGCGCTGTTGCGGGTGATCTCGGGCTACTGTTTCGCGGTGCTGTATGTGGTTATCGAGAGCTGGCTCAACGAGCACGCCACCAACGAGACGCGGGGCACAGTGTTCTCCGCGTACGTGCTGATCACGCTGACCGTTCTGGCCGTCGGACAGCAGATGCTGCTGCTCTACGATCCGCAGCGCATGGCGCTCTTCGCCATCGCCTCGGCGCTGGTCTCGTTGGCTGCGGTACCGGTGGTGCTTTCCAACTCACCCAAGCCGCAGCAGCCCGACACGATCAAGCTTGATATCGGCCATCTGCACCGGCTTTCGCCGGCCGGCGTCATCGGCTGCTTCGCGGCCGGACTCGTGGCCGGCACGTTCTGGTCGCTGGCGCCGCTGTTTACCGCCGCTCACTCGTCGGATGTGGGGCTGGCGGCCTCATTCATGACCGCGAGTGTGCTGGGTGGTGCTATCGGACAGTGGCCACTGGGTCTGTGGTCCGATCGTGTCGATCGCCGGCTGGTGCTGGCGGTGATCGCGCTGGTGGCGTCTGCCACCGGGGCGACCATGTGGCTGATGGCGCCGCAGCTGTCGATAGCGGGCATCATCGGGCTCGCGGCGCTCTGGGGAGCGGTCTCCTTTCCGATGTACTCCATATCCACTGCGCACGCCAACGATTACGCCGCGCCCGATGAGTACGTTCTGGTATCGAGTGGCCTGCTGTTGATGTACGGAATCGGAGCAATCATCGGGCCGTTTATCGCCTCCGGCATGATGACCTGGCTGGCCCCCGGCGGCCTGTATCTGTTCACCGCTCTCGTCAACGTCGTCTTCGGCGTGTATCTGATGTATCGGACGGTGCGGCGGACACCACCGTCAGAGCGTGCCCAGTTCAGCGACGCTCTGGCGTCGGCGCAGACAGCTTCGAGCGTTTACGAAGAGGAGCTGTACGAAGAAGAGCAATGACCGTCGGAGCGTTAGTCTCCGAAGCCGAAGTCTGCGGTGGCGCGCCCGCCAGCGATCGTGACCTCTCGAGTTAGCGTCCCGAGCACTTCGTGCCGCGCCTCGATGACGTACGTCCCATCGGGGATCTGGCCGATCTCGTAGAGTCCCTTCGGGGTCGTCGGATACTGTGGTCCCTGCGCGGTGGCGAGCTGGGGCAAGCCGAGGATCACGACTAGAAGGAATATGGCGCGCACTGTCATCACGCGGGGACGCTCCTGCTGGGGCGAACTCTCGGCGCAACCCTACTCCATCTGGGCTATCGTGGCGGGTGCAAGGCGCGTTCGTCCTGAGTGGAGCGAAGAACCGTGAGCACGAGCGATTTCATCGAGGTCGGTAGTCTCAGGATCGCCAAGTCGCTTTACGACCTGGCTCGATCGGAGATCGCCCCCGGCACCGGTCTGAACCCCGACGAGGTGTGGAAGGCTCTCGGTAGCATCGTGGAGGATCTAGGGCCCCAGAATCGCAGCCTGCTGGAAGCCCGCGCACTGCACGAGCGACAGCTCGACAGCTGGTACCAGGAACGAGTCGGTCAGGTTATCGACGCGGGCGAGTACCGGGAGTTCCTTCTGTCGACGGGGTACCTGATTCCCGAAGGTGAGGAATTCCAGGTCACCACCGAGAACGTTGATCCCGAGATCGCTTCCATCGCCGGCCCACAGCTCGTCGTGCCGGTTGACAACGCCCGCTACGCCTTGAACGCCGCCAACGCGCGGTGGGGCAGCCTCTACGATGCGCTCTACGGGACGGACGTGATCCCCGAGGACGACGGGGCAACGAAAGACCTTATCTACAATGCCGTCAGAGGTGCCCGAGTCGTCGCATGGGCCGAGCGGTTTTTGGATGATGCAGTGCCGCTCGCTCAGGGCAGCTATTCCGAGGCGGTCGAATTCGGGCTCGAAGATGGCGACGGCGGCAAGCGGCTGATCGTTCGGCTCGCCAGCGGGCAGCAAACGTGGCTCGCCGAAGAGTCCAAGCTCGTCGGCTACAACGACGAGGCGGGGACACTCAACGCGGTGGTGCTTCGCAACAACGGGCTGCACATCGAGATTCGAATCGATCGCTGCGATCCGATCGGGGCGACGCATCCCGCCGGCGTGAGCGACGTGCAGCTGGAGAGCGCCGTCACGACAATCCAGGACTGCGAGGATTCCGTCTCCGCGGTTGATGCTGCCGACAAGGTCGTCGTCTATCGAAACTGGCTTGGGATCATGAAGGGGTCCCTGGAGGTGTCCTTCACGAAGGGCGGCGAGCCGGTCACCCGCCGGCTCGATCCGGATCGCGCGTATCACCATGCCGGTGGCGGAACGCTCACCTTGCCTGGCCGCAGCCTGCTGTTCGTACGAAACGTCGGGCTCCACATGGTTACGGACGCCGTGACGACCACTGCAGGGGAGGCGATCCCCGAGGGTTTCCTCGACGCGATGATCACCGCCTTCGCTGCGGTTCACGATGTGAACGGCTCCGGCCCGGTGCGTAACAGCCGCACAGGCAGCATCTACATCGTGAAGCCCAAGCTCCACGGGCCAGCGGAGGTGGTTGCCACCGTCGAGCTGTTCGAGCGTGTCGAGCTGGCGCTAGAGCTGCCGCCGCGGACGATCAAGATCGGAATCATGGACGAGGAGCGGCGCACCACGGTGAATCTCAGGGAGTGCATTCGCGCCGCCAAGGATCGCGTGGTCTTCATCAACACGGGGTTCTTGGACCGCACCGGTGATGAGATCCACACCAGCATGCAGGCCGGGCCGATGATCCCGAAGCCGGAGATCAAGAGCTGCCCGTGGATGCTGGCGTACGAGGATTGGAACGTCGATGTCGGCATTGAGAGTGGCCTCCCCGGGCGGGGTCAGATCGGTAAGGGCATGTGGGCGATGCCGGACCTGATGGGCGCGATGGTCGAGACGAAGGGCGAGCACCCTGCCTCTGGCGCCAACACCGCGTGGGTGCCCTCGCCAACCGCCGCGACGCTGCATGCGCTGCACTACCACCGAGTGAACGTACGGGAGGTTCAAGCGGCGACGGCTGCCCGCCCGCGGGCCGACCTGGGCGCTATCCTCACGCCACCGCTTCTCGGTAGCCGCCGATTGACCGACGAGGAGATCCAGCAGGAGCTCGATAACAACGCGCAGGGCATTCTCGGCTACGTCGTCCGCTGGGTGGCGCAGGGAATCGGCTGTTCCAAGGTGGCGGATATTCGTGACGTGGGCCTGATGGAGGATCGCGCCACGCTGCGAATCTCGAGCCAGCACATCGCCAACTGGCTCCACCATTCGGTGGTAACTCAGGAGCAGGTGGTGGCCACCTTCGAGCGGATGGCCGCGGTCGTCGACCGACAGAACGCCGGGGATCCGGCCTACGTGCCGATGGCCCCGGGGCTTCAGGACAGTATCGAGTTCCAGGCTGCGCTGGACCTGGTTCTGAGGGGCCGGGACGAGCCGAACGGCTACACCGAGACCGTACTGCATGCGCGGCGCAGAGAGTCGAAGGCCCTGAGCGGTGGGCAAGCGGCGGAGCGTTCGGCGTCATGACGCAGTGGATTCGAGTCAGACACGACGGTGACATCAAGTTCGGAGTCCTGGCCGACGAGCAGATCGATGTTTTCGCGGGCGACATGTTCGATCATCCGGAGGCCACGTCGGAGCGCATTCCTCTGGCCTCTGTCGAGGTGCTGCCTCCCTGCCTGCCGACCAAGATCATCGGGCTGTGGAACAACCTGCGCGCTGCCGCGGCTCAGCAGGGTCGGACGAAGCCCGAAGAGCCGCTTTACTTCTTCAAGCCGCCTTCCTGCGTCCTCGGCCCGGGGGGCACGATCGTCAAACCCCGATCGTACGAAGGTCGGGTGCTCTTTGAGGGCGAGTTGGGTGTGGTGATCGGTCGGCGATGCACGCACGTCTCCGAGACGGAGGCCGCCGATTGTGTGTTGGGGTACACATGTGTAAACGATGTGACCGCGGTGCAGCTGATCCACGACGACCCGTCGTTCGCCCAGTGGGGTCGCTCCAAAGGACTCGATACCTTCGGTCCGTTTGGTCCCGTGATCGCAACGGATCTCGACCCGCAGTCGCTTCGGGTGGCGGCCCTGGTTGACGGTGTTGTTCGGCAGGACTATCCGGTGAGCGACATGTTTTATGGTCCGCTCGAGCTCGTAGAGCGGATCTCACGCGACATGACGCTCTTGCCCGGCGACATCATCGCCTGCGGAACGTCGATGGGAGCCGAAGCGATGACGCCCGGCTGCACGGTTGAAGTTCGCATCGACGGGATCGGGACACTGTCGAACGATTTCGCCGGTGCTGCCGCGCCGGTGCCCTCGTAGCTCCGAGCCTCAGGCGGTGTCGATCAGCGGAGCTGTCGAAAGAAGGCTCGGATATCGTCGACCAGCAACTCGGGCTCCTCGAGCGCGGCAAAGTGGCCGCCGCGTGGCATCTCGGTCCAGCGGGTGATGTTGTAACGCGCCTCGACCCAGCTTCGCGGTGACACACGACCTCTTTGGGGAACACCGCGTACGCGGTGGGGACTTGCACGGGCCCAGCCACCCTCGGGCTGTCTGAATGCGCCCCTTCGTAGTAGAGGCGGACGGAAGAAGTGATCGACTGGGTCACCCAGTAGAGCACGACGTTGGTGATCAGCTCGTCCTTGCTGAGTCTGCTCTCCACATCACCGTTGCTGTCGCTCCACTTGCGGAACTTCTCGACCATCCACGCCACCCACCGGCGGGGCCTGGCGGTCAGGGTCGCTAGGCTCGGCGCTCGAATCGATCCGCGCCTGCCGTCGCCCCTCGAACTCGGCGACCCGCTCCGCCGCGAGCACCTGGCCCTGGCCCTCGGGGCGTTGCACTGGAGTGATCGTTGCGTTGGTCTAGTTGCCCTGCAAATCCGGATGGCCGTCGGGTGTTCGCGGCATGACCCATGGATTCGTTCGAGCTGCCTGGGTCTGAGTCGTCACGGCTGACGCCAGCCCGGCGGACACGGCTGCGCCCCAAAGCGCCAGGCTCACCAGAGCTCTTCCGCGTCGCCCGAGACCGCTCCTCTCACCCTTCATTGGCTACCGACTGGTTCAGTGACTTGACTAGCGAGATGGCCATACCGATGCCAATGAACAGCACCGGGAACGACCCGATCAATACTCCGAGACGAATAACCTGAAGCCCGCCGACAAGCATCATGAAGATGGGGAGCACGCCGATCACCAACGCCCAGAACAGCCGGTGTCCTCGGGTGGGATTCTGGTTGGCGCCGAGCTTGGCAGTGACCGTCGCAGCGAGGGTGTACGACGCCGAATCATACGTCGTGGCAACCGACACGCTGCCGACCACGGCGAGGACGGCGAGCGCTATGGCGCCATAGGGTAGCGATGCGACGATCCGGGCGGTCGCGACATGCATTCCGCTTTCGGCCAGGATGGCGCTCAGCGGCAGCATGTTCTCGAGCTCCAGGTAGAGGGCGTAGTTGCCCATCACGAAGTAGACGATCCAGCAGCCCAGCGTGCCGAAGAAGACCATCGACAGGATGACTTGCCGTATCGTCCGTCCTCTCGAGATGCGGGTCACGAAGATCCCAACCACCGGCGCAAAGGCGATCCACCAGGCCCAGTAGAAAATGGTCCAGGCTTCCACGAAGCCCGTAGACTCGACCGCATCGGTCCAGGTCACCATGCGGACGAAGTTCTGCACCATGAAGCCGACGGTGTCGGTGCTGGTCTTGAGGATGAAGAGCGTCGGCCCGACCAGCACGATGTAGGCGAGAAAGGCCAGCACCAGGACAACGTTGAGATCGCTGAGTCGCTTGATTCCCCGCTCGAGACCCAGATAGACGCTGAGCCCGAACAGCCCGACGCAAAACACCACGATGCCCATCTCGAGGGTGAGCGACGATTCGATGCCGAAGAGCTCAGCGGTGACCGCGGCGATCATCGGCGCGATGAGTCCCAGCGAAGTGCCGGCCCCGCCTAGAAGGCCCAGCATGGCGGCAAGGTTGACCAGCCGCCCGACGATGCTGCGATGACCCTGCGGCCCGAGCAGGGCGTGCCACGATGTGCTCGTACACAGGTGCGGAACGCGTTGCACGTAGAACGGATAGGCGATCGCGATGGTCGCTAGGGCATAAAGGCTCCAGGCGGTCACCCCCCAGTGGAACGGCCCATAGGCGGTGGCCCATTCGATGGCCTCGACGGAGCGAGGCTCGGCCCCGTACGGCGGAGCGTTGTAGTAGGTGATCCACTCCACGCCTCCCCAGACCAGCAGCGAAGCGCCGCTGCCAGCGCAGAACAACATCCCGGCCCACGAGAACGTGGAGAAATCCGGCCGTTCGCCGTCTCCTCCCAGGCGCACGTCACCGAAACGGCTGGCGGCGAGCCAGGTAAGGAATAGCATGGTGCCGATAGCGCACCACTGGTACAGGAAGCCGAAACTGTGTGTCAGTCGGTCGTACAGATCGGAGACGAACGCCGCGGCGCGCTCCGGCATGAGCCCCAGCGGAACGCAGGCGGCCGCTACGACGGCGATGACCATGGTAAACATCACCCGGTCAATCGCCGGGTCTGCTACGGTCTCGTCGCGGCTCGCCGGTTGGTCCGTTTCCGAAGGCTCCATCGATGCAATCGCCTCGTTGCCTTGAGCAAGGACGTCAATGTCCCGCGCGGCGAGCAATATCCCACGCGGCCCGCTAGTTGTGCATCCTGATGGCGCGGACATCAAGTGACGGCGAGGGACCCCACGCATAAGATGAGGGGCCGGCGCGGGGCGAGGCTCGGCGGAGGTCCGATCGAGGAGGCTGGCGATTGAGCACTGGACTGCAGGTGGTTGGAGGCGCCGTCAGCATCGGCGGCCGAAAGCTGTCGGTCTCACGGGCGATTCGTGCCGGGGATTTCGTTTTCCTGGCCGGGCAGATCCCGCTGCGCAACGACGAAGTGGTTACCGAGGGGTCGATCGAGGAGCAGACCAGGATCGTGCTTGATCTGATCAAGAGCACGCTGGCGGAGGCTGGATGTGCCCTCGAGGACGTGGTGAAGTCGATGGTTTGGCTGCGTGACAGGGCCGACTTCCCCGGGTTCAACGACGTCTACGGTGAGTACTTCCCGGCCGCGCCGCCGACGCGCTCGGCGGTCGTCAGCGACCTTCTGGTCGACGTTCGGGTCGAAGTCGAGGTCGTCGCCTACCGGCCGGCTGGGGTGGAGCAGGGACCGGCCAAGCCATGACTGCGGCAGCGCCGTGCACCACCTGGGCGATACGGTAGTGACAACGCTCGCAACGCCCCCGGTGTCGACGGTCGGAATCGTCGGTACCGGTGTGATCGGTGGCGGCTGGGCGCTGCACTTTCTCGCCCGGGGCCTAGACGTGGTCGCCTTCGATCCTCATCCGGAGGCCGGCGCGCGCTTTGAACGGTTGTCCGAGACTGCCTGGCCGGCGCTAGAGCGGCTCGGTCTCGAGGCGGACGCATCGCTGGAGCGGCTCAGGTTCGTCGACACGCTGGAGGCAGCGGTGGCAGACGTGGATATCGTGCAGGAAAGCACACCAGAGAATCTCGATTCCAAGATCGAGGTATTCCGTCGCATGGACGCCGCCGCTGCCCCTGAGACGCTGCTGCTATCGAGCACGTCCGGCCTCGCCATGTCCGAGATGCAGGTTGCTTGCGAGCACCCGGAGCGTACCGTCGTCGGCCACCCGTTCAATCCGCCCTATCTCGTGCCGCTGGTCGAGGTGGTCGGTGGGCAACATACCAGCGCCGCGGCAGTCGACCGCGCTGCCGAGTTTTATTCGGCCGTTGGCAAGCGCGTCGTGAAGCTCCGCACGGAGTTAGCGGGTTTTATTGCCGCCAGGCTGCAGGAGGCGATGTGGCGCGAGATGCTCCACATGGTTGCCAATGACGAAGCGACCGTGCAGGAGATCGACGAGGCCATCGTCGCGGGACCAGGACTGCGTTGGGCGGTCATGGGACCCGGCCTGGGGTTTCATGTGGCGGGGGGAGAAGGCGGCATGGCGCATGTGCTCGACCAGTTCGGTCCTGCTCTGAAGTGGCCGTGGACTCGGCTCGAAGCTCCCGAGCTGACCGACGATCTCCGTCGTCGCATGATCGACGGATGCAACGAGGAAGCCAACGGTCGCAGCATTGCGGAGCTGATCCGCGAGCGCGACGACAGCCTGATCGAGATCATCAGGGCTCTCGATCGGCGCAACTCGGAGGGTGACGATGAGTGAAGCCGTTGCTGTCGTGAGACGAGGCGGCGTGCTCGAGGTCACCCTCGACCGGCCGCCGGTCAACGCCATTGACCTACCCACAAGCGTTGCTCTCGGCGAGGCGTTTGCGGAGCTACGTGATGATCCCGATCTGCGGGTTGGCATCATCACCGGCGGTGGTGAGAAGATCTTCTGCGCGGGTTGGGACCTGAAGGCGCTCGCCGCCGGTGCTATGCAGCTGGAGCGCTGGTGGGAGGCTGACTACGGTCCCGGAGGATTCGCCGGCCTGACCGAGCTCTGGGACCTGCACAAGCCGGTAATCGGCGCGCTCAACGGCCATGCGATCGGTGGTGGGTTCGAGCTGGCGCTGGCCTGCGACCTCCTGTTGGCAGCGAGTCCTATGAGCTTCCGACTGCCGGAGCTTCCCCTCGGCATGGTGCCCGACGCGGGTGCCGTACAGCGTCTGCCGCGCCGCCTGCCGCGCAACATCGCGATGGAGATGCTCTACCTCGGCCGCTGGCTCACTGCCGACGAAGCAGTCGGCTTCGGGCTGGTCAACGCGGTCGTCAAGCCAGCCGAGCTGATGACCAAGGCACGTGAGTGGGCCGATCGGATTGCCGAGGTCGCCCCCCTGGCGGTGCAAGCGATGAAGCAGGTGACCTCGGGCCTGGAGGGTCTGCCCCCTCGACGTGCCTACGACACGCTGCGGGAAGGCAACTTCGAACACTACGAGCGCATGATGACCTCCGACGACGCCAAGGAAGGAGTCGACGCTTTCGTTGAGAAACGCGACCCCACGTTCAAGAGCGAGTAGCGCTGTATGGACCTGAAGCGCCTGCTAGCTCCACGAAGCGTGGCGTTCGTCGGCGGGCGCATCGCGGAAATGACCATCCGACGCTGCCAGGAGCTCGGTTTCACCGGCGAGATCATGCCGGTACATCCGGAGCGCGAGTCACTGGCGGATTTGCGGTGCTACCCGACGCTCGAATCGCTACCCCGCGTACCCGATGCGGCCTACGTCGGGGTCAACCGTGACCTGACCGTCGACATCGTGGCGCGTCTCGCGGCAATGGGTGCAGGCGGCTGCGTGTGCTACGCCGCCGGATTTGCCGAGATGGGCGACGAGGGCCGGGCGGTTCAGGATCGCCTCGTTGAGGCGGCCGATGGCATGCCGGTCGTCGGCCCCAATACTTTCGGTCTCCTAAACCTGGTCGATGACTGCGCGCTCTGGCCCTACCTGTTCGGTGGAGGGCACGTTGAGCAGGGCGTGGCGCTGATCTCGCAGAGCGGAAACATCGCCATGAACCTCACCATGAACCAGCGGTCTGTGAGGTTCACCCATGTGATCGGCACCGGGAACCAGGCCGTTCTCGGGCCTGGAGACTATCTTGACGCGCTGCTGAACGATCGCCGTGTGCGCGCCGTCGGCATGTACCTGGAAGGCCTGGACGATGTGGGCCGCTTCCAACGAGCCGCACTGCGAGCACTGGATCGGGGCGTTCCGGTGGTGGTCCTGAAGGTCGGGCGTACGGCGGCGGCCGCCGAGCGCGCCAGTACCCACACGAGCTCGCTGGCTGGCTCGGACTCGTTGGTCGATGCTTTCTTCAGACGGCTCGGGGTCATCCGCGTCGGCTCGTTGACCCAGCTGCTCGAGACGCTCAAGGTGTTCGACATCTCCGGCCCACTGGACGGCAACGACTTGGTGACGCTGTCGTGCTCGGGCGGAGAGGCGGCCATCCTCGCCGACCTGGCCGCTGAGCACGGGCTCCGCACGTCGCCTTTCTCGGAGGCACAACGACGCGACCTCGAAGCGGAGTTCGCCAACTACGTGACGGTCTCCAACCCCTTCGACTACAACACCTCCATCTGGGGTGACGCGGCGGCGCAGGAGCGCTGTTTCACGACGTCTATGGGCGGTGCGCATGATGCGGCGCTGCTCATCTACGACCATCCGACGGTGCAATCGGCGGAGGTCGACGAGTGGATCGTCGCCCTGGAGGCGTTCGTGGCGGCCCAGCAAGCTACCGGCATGCGGGGGTTCGTCGTCTGCACGATCACCGAGCTGCTGCCTGAGGCGCTTCGTGAGCGGCTGATCGCTCGCGGGGTTACGCCTTTGCAAGGATTGGACGATGCGCTCTTCGCGCTCGCAGCCGCGGCCGCCTATTCGCGTCGGCGTGCAGAGGAGCCCCGGCCAATTGCGCTGGTCGCCGTGGCGCCGACCGATGCCGGGCTCCTCGATGAGTGGGAGAGCAAGCGGCAGCTGCGTGGCTGTGGTCTGGCGCTGCCCGCCGGCGACGTCGGCGTTGCCGCCGAGGTGGTCGACATCGCCAGTCGGCTGGGGTACCCGGTGGTTGTCAAGGCGTTGGGGGTGGAGTTTGCCCACAAGTCCGAGATCGGGGCGGTGGCACTCGGCCTGCGGTCGGACACGGATGTGCTGGAGGCGGTTGATGCGATCGCGAGGTCGACGGCCGAGCGCAATGAGCAGGCCGGGCGCTTCCTCGTCGAGCGGATGATCGAAGGGGCCGTAGCCGAGCTCCTCGTGGGGGTGAAGCGGGACCCCCAGTTCGGACCGAGCATGGTCATCGGTACGGGCGGAACGATGGTGGAGCTGCTGGCCGACACCGCCGTGCTGCTCCTTCCGACCGACCGGCAAGCGGTGGAGACGGCCCTGTCTTCGCTCAAGGTGGCGCGCTTGCTCGACGGATTCCGCGGCGCGCCGGCTGGCGACCGGAGCGCTGCGATCGACGCCATCCTCTCGGTGGCGGAGTTCGCCACCGACCGTTGGGATACTCTCGTGGAGCTCGATATCAACCCACTGATGGTTCTTCCTGCGGGCCGCGGGGTCGTCGTCGCGGACGCGCTGATTCGTATGTCTCGGCAGCAGCTCGAAGGTGAGGCAACATCATGAATAGCGGCGTGATTGTTACCTGTGCGGTCACCGGTTCCGGTGACACCGTCGGCAAGAACCCGGCTGTACCGGTTACCCCGGCGCAGATCGCCGATGCCTGTATTCAGGCGGCCGGCGCCGGCGCCGCCGTGGTACACGTCCACGTACGGGATCCCGAGACCCGCAAGGGGTGCCGCGATACGAATCTGTTCCGCGAGGTCGTGGAGCAGGTCCGAGACCGCGACCCCGACTTGATCATCAACCTCACCTGCGGGATGGGTGGCGACTTCATTCCTGGTGACGACGACCCGGCGGTGGCCGGACCCGGATCCGACCTGATCGGCCCGCTCGAACGGTTGGCCCACATCGAGGAGCTGCGTCCGGAGATGTGCAGCCTCGACTGCGGCAGCATGAACTTCGGGCTTGGCCACGAGGTGTACATTAATACCACCGCCAACCTCGAGATCATGGCGGGGCGTTGCAAGCAGCTCGGCGTCAAGCCCGAGCTCGAGGTCTTCGATCTCGGCCAGATTCGTTGCGCCAACTACCTACGGGATAACGGGCTGGTGGAGGATCCCCCGGTGTTCCAGCTCTGTCTCGGTCTGGCGTGGGGTGCGGGCGCCGACGCCGAGTCGATGCTGGCGATGCGCAACGAGTTGCCGGAAGGCTCTAAGTGGTTTGCATTCGGTGTCGGTCGGCAGCAGATGCCGATGGCCGCCCAGGCAGTCCTGCTCGGCGGTCACGTGCGCGTCGGGCTCGAAGACAACCTCTACCTGAGTCGCGGCGTGCTGGCCAGCAACGGTGAGCTGGTCGAGAAGGCGGTGCGGATCATCGAGGAGCTCGGAGGTCAGGTGCTTGGCCCTGGTGAGGCGCGCAAAGAGCTCGGATTGGGCGGTCGCTGAGGTCGAGGCGCCCAGGCCCGCCACACTTCCCCCACGGCCTGCTCGGCCTACGCGGCCCGTGGGGGTGTGAGCGTGCCGCCAGCATCGAGGCTCAGCACCCATTGCAAGAGACCGTTGGCGTGAAGCTGGTGGACGCCGGAGCTGGCAAGCTGCCGGAACTTGGCCTCGAGCTCGCCGTAAGACAGGGGGTTCTCCGGATCTCCTTTCGGAGAGCTCACGTGCCGATCCCATGAGCCCCCCTGTGTCGATCGCAAGCGCAGCTGCACCGGCCATTGTCGCGGGTAGAGAGCCTCGAACTCCGGGTCCACGTACACGGACACGTTGGCCAGCAAGCTTCGCACGGCGGGGTCGGCAATCGACTCGGCGCTGAAGTCTCCTGGAGACACGTGCCCGTATGCCAGCGCCGCGGCGATGCAGTACTGCAAGCTGAACTTTGCCGTGTAGGGGTCCGCTGGCTCTGGGTTGTCGCACAGGTCCAGGGCAGCCTGGTAGGTGCCGATCTCGATAGCGTCGAGCTGCTCTCCGACGATCTGTGGGCGCAGATCTAGCGCCGCATCGATCCCGGCGTGGGTGTGGCGGCAGCTGGAGTGTGGCTTGATCGATACGCCGGCGATTCGCGGATGATCGGTCCAGCTATCGAGCCCGTCGACCACTCGCTGCGGCTCGGCGTCCGGAGCAGTGGCCGCGAAGAAGCCGCGCTCCCCCTCGAGAATCTGGCTCGCGCCAGTAAACCCCCGGCCGCCGAGCTCCGCCGACACGAGTCCGGCAGCCGCGGCGCGCCCGGCGTGCAGATGCTTGCTCATGGCGCCGTCGGCGTTGAACTCCCAGAGCCCGCAGGCCTGCGTGCCGGCGTTGCCGAACGCCCATACCCACTGATCTGCGTCCAGATTCAATAGCCAGCCGGCGGCGGCGGCGGCGCCGAAGACCCCGCATGTGGCGGTGTTGTGAAAGTAATGGTAATGGCGCTTGCCGACCGCCTCGCCGACGCGGATCGCCACCTCGTAGCCGACTACGACGGCCTCCAGGAAGTCCCGAGCACTGGCGTCAACCGTCTGCGCTGCGGCGAGGGCCGCCGGGATCACCACGGCGCCAGGATGGAGTACCGACGCACGGTGAAGGTCGTCCATCTCGACGATGTGCGATAGCCCGCCGTTGACGAAGGCGGCGACTTCCGGGGAGCGCCGCAGAGCGGTTCCTAGAATGCTCGTCGCAGCTTCAGGGCGCTGCCTGGCGTGCTCGATGAGCATGTCGCCAGCTGCTGTCGCAGTTCCCGCCAGCAGCGAGCCCAGCCAATCGAGCACGTACGTCGGTGCGATGCCAACCGCAGCGGAGGGGAGTCCACGCTCTCGGTCAACCACAAGCTGCTGCGCCAGCTGCCTGGTGAGGGAGGCTGCGCCCATCGTCCCTTCAATCCATGTTGCGTTGGTCCAGAATCTGGTAGATTAGCACCGCCGCGCGGACTGGACCGACGTCGGCCTCTGACCCTACCGATGGCACAACGGCTCAGTTCCGAACAAGAGCAGATCCGGCGCGCGGTTCGCGAGCTTTGCAGCAACTACCCCGATGAGTACTGGCGTCAGGTCGACGCCGACCTCAGGTACCCGGAGGAGTTCGTCGCGGCGCTCAGCCAAGGAGGATGGCTGGCCGCCCTGATCCCGGAGGAGTACGGCGGCTCTGGTCTGGGGGTGTTCGAAGCCAGCATCATTCTCGAGGAGATTAACCGCTCCGGGGGCAACGCCGCGGCCTGCCACGCGCAGATGTACATCATGGGCACGCTGCTGCGGCACGGTTCGGAAGCTCAGAAGCTCAAGTACCTACCCGACATCGCCAGCGGCGCGCTCCGCTTGCAAGCGTTCGGCGTGACCGAGCCGACGACGGGCTCTGACACGACGCAGCTCAAGACCACCGCCGTGCGGCAGGGCGACCGCTACGTGGTGAACGGGCAGAAGGTGTTCATCTCGCGGGTCGAGTACTCCGACCTCATGCTGTTGCTCGTGCGGACCACGCCCGCCACCGAGTTGGTCAAGCGCACCGACGGGCTGTCGGTGCTGCTCGTTGACCTGCGGCAAGCGGTCGGCAACGGCATCACCGTTCGACCGCTACGCACGATGATGAACCACCAGACCACCGAGCTGTTCATCGACGACCTGGAAGTGCCAGTGGATGCGCTCGTCGGCGAGGAGGACAAGGGATTCCGATACATCCTGGATGGCTGGAACGCCGAGCGCATATTGATTGCTGCGGAGTGCATCGGTGATGCTCGTTGGTTCGTTGAGCGCAGCTGCCAGTACGCCAATGAGCGCGTCGTGTTTGGCCGCCCGATTGGGCAGAACCAGGGAATTCAATTCCCTCTCGCTCGCGCCTACGCCGATCTAGAGGCGGCCGACCTGATGCGCTTTCGGGCCGCCGAGCTGTTTGATCGAGGAGAGTGGTGTGGGGCGGAGGCCAACATGGCGAAGCTGCTGGCAGCCGATGCTTCCGCCGAGGCGGGCCGCGTCGCCTTGCAGACACACGGTGGCTTCGGCTTTGCCGAGGAGTTCGACGTCGAGCGCAAGTATCGGGAGACGCTTCTCTATCAGGTTGCTCCGGTATCGACGAACCTCATCCTCGCGTACATTGGCGAGCACGTCCTCGGGCTGCCGAGGTCGTACTAGTGGTCTGTGACGGGCCGTTAGTACCAGGCGCCAGGCCGCTCGAAGGGATCACCGTGGTGGCGGTGGAGCAGGCTGTCGCGGCGCCGTTTACCAGCCGGCACCTGGCCGACTTGGGGGCGCGGGTCATCAAGATCGAACGACCCGGCCATGGCGATTTCGCGCGCTCGTATGATTCGGTTGTCGATGGGCTCTCGAGTCACTTTGTCTGGCTGAACCGCTCGAAGGAGTCGCTATCACTCGACCTCAAGAGCACTGCATCGCGCCCGGTGCTGGAGCGTCTGCTTGATCGCGCAGACGTGTTCCTCCACAACCTCGGGCCCGGTGCCGCCGAACGTCTCGGCCTCGACGCGCCGGTGCTGCGCGGCCGCTATCCACAGCTGATCGTATGCACCATTTCGGGATACGGATCAGGCGGACCCTACGGTAATCGCAAGGCGTACGACCTGCTGGTACAGGCCGAGAGCGGACTGATGTCGATCACCGGCTCGGAGGAGACACCGAGCAAGGCGGGTATCCCGGTCGCTGACATCGCCGCAGGCATGTATGCGTACTCCGGGTTGCTCGCGGCATTGATTGCGCGCGGTCGCACCGGCGAAGGTGCGGCGCTCGAGGTCTCGTTGCTGGACGCACTCGCCGAGTGGATGGGCTTCCCGCTCTACTACACGGCCTACTCGGGAGCACCGCCTCGGCGTAGTGGGCCCCGGCACGCCGCGATCGCGCCCTACGGCCCGTTCCGATGCGGCGACGGCAAGGTGGTCTTTCTGGCCGTTCAGAACGAGCACGAGTGGGCACGATTTTGCGAGCGTGTGCTGGGCAACGCTCAACTCGCCGCCGAGCCGCGCTACGCGACCGGGCCGCAGCGCGTCGCCAACAGCGAAGCGCTCACCGCGCTCATCGAGAGCGTCTTCGAAGCGCGCGCAGCCCAGCAGGTGCAGGATGCTCTCGAGGCCGCCGGCATGGCGCATGCCAGAATGAACACCGTGGAGGAGTTCCTCGCCCACCCGCAACTCGAGTCGCGCCACCGCTGGCGCGAGGTTGATTCGCCCGTCGGTAAGCTGCGCACCCTGCTGCCACCGGTTACGACCGCTGCGTATGAGCCCGCTCTGGGGCCGATTCCGGAGGTAGGAGAGCATTCCGAAAGTATCCTGGAGGAGCTCGGGTTCGATGCTGCGGAGATCGCTGAGCTACGACAATCCCAGGCAATCTGAATACCTTGGAACAACCGTCAGGAGTCGACGAAATGGCCGTCAAGCGAGGCTGGCAGGGAAGGGTCTACGAAGACTTCGAGGTGGGAGACATCTACCCGCACCCGCTCGGTCGGACGATCACCACCGCCGATAACATCTGGTTCACCATGATGACCCAGAACACCAACCCCATTCACTTCGATCATGAGTACGCCAAGGGCACCGAGTTTGGCCGGCCGCTGGTCAACTCGACGTTCACCCTGGCGCTGGTAACCGGTCAGTCAGTGACCGATATCTCCCAGAACGTCATGGCCAACCTCGGGTGGGACAAGGTACGGCTCCCGCACCCGGTATTCGAGGGTGACACGATCTACTCGCGCACCGAGGTCCTGGAGGCTCGCGAGAGTCAATCGCGACCCAACGTCGGCATCGTTCGCGTGAAGACCACCGGGTTCAATCAGGACAGCGTCACGGTGATCGAGTACGAGCGAACGATCATGGTGTACAAGCGGGGCCACGTGCCCCCTACGCCGCGCGATCGGGTCGACGACTAACCCGCCAGGCGTAGCACTAGACGGCGCGCGAGCTGGGGAGTGCAGCCAGAGCAAAGCGGCCCGCCTGCCGCCGCGACCAGCGACTCGCCGTTAGCATCGATAGAGCTGCCGAGCCGGCGAAGCCGCGAGTGGCAGCCAGGACAGTGCCGACCGGGCGCGAGTCCGGCCAGTAGCGCAGCAGGTAGGAGTTCGCTGCGCTGCCGCTGTTGACGGCGGTCAGCACGGGTCCTCATGGGCCAGGCGGGCAACCTCGAGCGTGTTGAAGATACCCGGCGAGGCGGCGGCGAAGGCTGGCGTATGGGCGACCTTGAATCCGAACACCGTGGGCCCCTCGTAAACGAGCGGGAGAATGACTTGAGCAGGGGCCTGCCCCGCACACACACGTCACCCCTGATCCCACAGCCCGCCCGACAAGATCGCCAGCACGAGCGGAATCGAAGGGTCGCTGGGTGGCTCGCGAGGGTCGGCTGAGCTCGCTGCCGATGGATTCAGGTAGTCAATATTGGTGACGATGAAGCCCTTCTCTGACTCCTAAAACCAGATCAACCCGCTGAGGCCGACCCGGAGTATCGCGACAGGGTCTAGATTAAGTTGATAGTGCCGAGCTGTGACCTCAGGGCAGAACAGACATCAACAACACAAGGATCAACAATTGAACGATGTAGCCGATCACGCAAACTCCTACAGCTCGCAACGTGCTCTCATAATCCAGCGCTTGCCTGACCGCGATTACCATCGTCACTAGCATCCAAATTGAGGTAACTAGAAAAACCATCACAGCCAGCCCTGGAATGACACCTAAGATTCGGATCAAGCCGGGGGAGCTCGAGAATCCAGTAGTGCGCAGTAATTCCCCGAGATCTGCTTTGGTCTGTGGCTCTGGAAGGAATTTCGTGCCAATAAAGTAAGTGAGATAGGCCCAGACATACCACCCGATTAGGGCTGCGATCGTTCCTAATAAAATCCCGCCAAGCCCTCCTCTGGCACTTCCCACTCCAGCCGCCATACTGGACAGAACAACAACCGCCATGGCTTGACGCATTGCGCCCGTGTCAGCCTCAACCTCTTCATACAACTGAACGTCTAGCTTGGCAGCGCGAACAATACGATCCCAAAAAATAGTCATTAGCTCCGCCCTATTCGAGTCCGCGAACGTAGTGGATAAAGCAAGCCTAACCGGTTCAAGCCCAGCGGGCAGGTGGCGCAGGAGTCGATCCTGCGGGTTCACCTCGTGCCGAGGTTTGGCAGCAGGAAGCTCGATGCTATCCGCAGGGCCAAGTCACCGCACCCAAGAGCCGTCGACCCCGGCGTATTCCGATGACGGCTAGGTTGCAGGAGGCGCTACAGACGCTGCGCCGCCTGCGGGTGCTATGCGAGATCGATGGCAGCCCTCTGACCCAGAAGGTGGTGCAGAACCTGGTTCGCAGGGCGGCGCGGCGCGCCAACCTGCAGCACGAAGGGGTACATATCCTCAGGTACACCTTCTGCTCGCACCTGGCGATGCAGGGTGGGCCGGTGCGCGCCATCCAGGTGCCAGCCGGGCAGGCCACCTGACCACCACGCAGCGCCTCCCGACAAGCTTCAGGCCCTTTCTCGGACCTGAAGCAGTGGAGGCGGCGGGAATTGAACCCGCGTCCGAAAACAATCCACACGAAGCGTCTACATGCTTATCCCGCCGAAAAGGTTCGCGCCTCGCCGACCCGGCAGGCCAGCTGGCGTTGCGCTAGTCCGGGTAGTGTCTCGCCGCCTCGCCCCCGAACGGAACTTGACGACCAGCCTGCTGAATGGCGTTCGCACCGACCCTTGCAGGCCCGGGTCGGGGAACGCTGACGGGTGTTTAAGCCGCCAGAGCTACCGGTGTGTTGGCAGTTGTGTTTGTTTCCACGTGGGATTAGCGAGCATACGTGGAACGCTCGGCATGCAGCCTCGGCTTCAGTGTTCCCGTCGAATCCTGACGCCCCCGACTCTACGGCTGTCTCCGACACTACCCGGAACCGAAGTCGAGCTTTCAGAATAGCACTGCGCGGCAGGCGGAGACTAGCGAAACTCGGCTACTGCTGTTCGGCTTCGATCGGCAGCTCGACGCCCAGCCGATCGTGGATCTCGACGCGCTCGCGGAACTTCTCCATGTCGATCTTTTCGTTGGCGAAGTCGCGGATGTCCTTGTAGCGGATCGAGATCACATACTCGGCCTGGTCCACTCCCACGCCGTTACGCCGCGCTAGCACCCAGGGGTTCGGCGGCAACACCATGATCGATACCTGGTCGTCGGAGTCGAGACCTCGCAGGACGGTGCCGAACTGCGCCAGCGCCTCGAGCGCCGCATCGTTGACGGCGTTGGCGATTTGCTCATGGTCGCGCTCGAGGATCTGCTTCAAGCTGCGCTGTCGGTCGATGGCGCCACGGAAGTACGCCTGGCTGTCACGCAGACGCGGCCGTCCCCGGGCCAGCTCGTATTGGCGCCGTCCCTGTCCGGTCGCTTCCTGCTCTCGATCGAGCGGGGCTCCATCGGCGCCTTCGGCAGTGGGCGCCAGCGAGAGGCGGATCTCTTCCAGCACAGCCTCGAACCTGGTGAGCTCGTGCAGGGCTTCGGCGTCCACCGCCGCGGCGTCACGTTCGATGAGCATGCGTAGATCGCCTACCGAGCGCATGAGCATGTCGGCGCGCATGTCGATCAAGCCCGGGGAGTGGGGGTGTTCGTCGAACCCGGCGGTCATGTTGGCGCGAAGCGCGGCCATTCGTGCATCGAAGCTACGCGGCAGCACCGCTACCTGGGGTGTCTGGATCGAGAACATGATGCCGTAGCCATCGAGGTAGAACCCGTGGGCGGCCATCGGCTGGCCCACCTTGACAACCATCGGCTCCAGATTCGCGAGGTGGGGCTGACGAGCGTCGTCAGGGTCGCCGTTGCGCTCCAGATCGATCGTCGTGTTGACCTGCAGCGAGACACGCTCCTGAACGAGATCGGTGAGCAGGCCCTCGAAGACCTCGAGCTGTCGCTGTCGCTGGGCCTCCTGGCCCTCCGCTGCTGGACCTTCTGGAACGGGGCCCTCCGAAGCTGGGCCTTCCGAGACAGCCCAGGAGCTGCCGCCGGCGAGCAGCAGCGCGGCCGTCGTGCCGACCATCAGCCTGGCGAAACGCCCAGTGGTCGTCGCGTTAGTCATCGCGCTGTTCCGGCGCCTGTGGCTCCATGTCACCGCCGATCCGGGTAACCAGGAAGTCGATGACCTCGTTCGCATGCTGTAGCTCAAGTCCGGTTGAAGAACGCAACAGTCCCAGCTCGTCGAAAACGACGCTCAGATCGCTGGTGCGTTGGGTATCGAAGGTCTGATACAGGTCGGTCAGCAACGAGTCCATCTGCTGTTGCTGTCGCTGCTCGGCAGCAGCGACCATCTCTCGTACAAGGATGCGGAGCTGCCGCTCGCGATCGGCCGGCGCCCCGATCAGCAGCGGATCGATGCCGAACTGGCTTCGGGACATACGGAAAGGCTGAGCCTGGCCGCCTGCGCTACGGCTGACAGCCGGGCTACTGACGACAGCGCCGCCGACACTGGCGCCGCCGACATTAGTGCTGCCGACACTAGTGCTGCTGACTGGCCCAGCCGGAACCCGGCCGACGGAAGCCTGACCGGTTTGCGCCTGGCCCGCCACCGAGGTGGAAGCGGTCGGCTGTGAGATCTGCTCTGCCGGCAAGGACGCATTGGCGCGCGACAGGCCAGTGCTGAGCGTCCAGCCCGTGTCTGTGCGTGTCAGGCTGGTGCTGGCGAACGCCGCGAACAGCAGTATACCGAGCACGAAGCTCGCTGCGACGGCTCCGCCCTTCATCCAACCGAACGTACTGATGGCGTTGGTGCTGATCTCTCTCGGCATGGTCACGAAGGCGATGCGCGCCGGTTGGCCTTCGATCTCCTCCCAGTCAGCCAGGTCATCGTGCACGGCGCGGAACGCCTGCTGCATGCGTATGAGATTCGGATGTTCGTCGATGCGTTTCTGCGCTGCCTCGCGCTCTGCTGCATCGAGCTCGCCATACTCGAGCTCGATCAGTAGCTCCCGTAGGTCGTCGCGATCGCCGCTCATAACTCCAACCCCTCGGTCTTCAGGTGCCCCAGGCTCTTGGCCAGCGATTCGAAGCCATGGTAGAGGCGGGATTTCACCGTACTTTCAGGTGTGCCGAGCACTTCCGCGATCTCGCGGAACTTCAACCCGTGGTACTGCTTCAGGATAATCACTTCGCGTTGCGCTTCCGGTAGCTTCGCGATGGCCGCTTTAAGCGCGCTTGATCGCTGGCGTCCCATTGCGGAAAGATCGGGCGCCTCGGCCGAGTCCTGTACGAGCCGAAGCTGATGCTGATTGTCGTCGTCCTCCAGCGCCACCGTCGGTCGCGACTGCTTGCGGCGGAACTGACTGCGACACTGGTTGAGAGCGATCTGAAACAGCCACGATGAGAATGTCGCCTCGCTGCGAAAGCGACTCAGGTTCGAGTAGGCCCGTAAGAAGGCCTCCTGGCAGATGTCGCGTGCCTCCTCGGGGTCGCCGAGGTAGCGGTAGATGAACTTGTAGAGTGGCCCCTCCCATCGCACGACGAGCTCGTTGAACGCACCGACGTCACCGCCGACGGATCGGGCTACGAGCTGCTCGTCGCTGGGAGCTGTGGGCGCTTCTGCCATTGTGGTTCCAGAGGCCCTTACCATTCTCTTATCTCCTAAGAATGGGACGCATGGTCGACCGAAAAAGTCGATATGGCCAACCTTCGGATCATATTTACGAGCCAGCGTGGCCGTCTAGTGGACAGTAGCGCCACCGGCCGCAAACCCGCTGCCAAGTTGCTCGGTGGGACAAGCTGCCTGCACGAGAGAGTTTATCAAAGGTGGTATCGGCGTCCGCCGACACCAGCAATCGTCCGCGCGAGCGACTTGATCAGCTCGGTGCGGGTGCTCTGAGCGACGTCGGGTTACTGGCGCTGGTGATCGGCCACGGGCATTGCAACCGTTCGGCCTTGGCAATGGCGCGCTCGCTGCTGTACCAGGGTGGGCTGCGAGAGCTTGCCCGTCGCGAGTCGCAGGAATGGCGCTCTGAGCCCGGCGTGGGCGCCGTCTCGGCGGCGCGCCTGGCGGCGCTCTTCGAGTTGGCTCGTCGGCTTGCGGGCCCGGCGCAGGCAGCACGGTCAGGGTCACATCTGGAACGGGTGCCGTCCACGCACCGCCCGGGATTCTGAAGTGGTCCGGCGCGTTCATCTGGAACAACGACGGCGATACCGGCAAGTTGTTCGACGAGCAAGGTCGGCTGGTTGCTCAGTTCTCCGGGACAGGGCGATGGGCATTCTAGCCACGACGCTATTGCTTGCCGTTGCGGCAACCGTCCCGCAGCAACCCTGGAGCGGCGAGTGCGTTGGTGTCACCGACGGCGACACGATCAGCGTCATGCACCAGGGCGCTGCCGTCACGATTCGGATCTGGGGAATCGATGCGCCGGAGAGCGGTGCCGAGTACAGCAACCGAGCCAAGCAGTTTCTGTCGCGCCGTGTGTTTCGGAAACAGGTGCGCGTTACCCCGAAGGACACGGATCGATATCAGCGAACCGTGGCCCAGGTGTCGGTCGACGGAGAGGACATCGGCCAGGCGCTAGTTCGCGAAGGGCTCGTGTGGCACTGGCCCCAGTACTCGCATAACGACACGACGCTAGCTGCTGTCGAAAGCCAAGCTAAGTCTGCGCGCCGCAACATCTGGTCGCTGCCGAACCCCGTCCCGCCGTGGGAGCAGCAACGGGCGTTACGAGCCGCCGACCAGGCCGTGCCACCGGAGACGGTTTTTCACGGCAATGTGAACTCGAAGATTTTTCACGCGCCGTGGTGTCGCTACTACACCTGCAAGAATTGCACGCGCGTTTTCACGTCTCGCGACGATGCGATCCAGGCTGGGTATCGACCGGGGAAGATATGTAAGGCGTGAACCTCTAGTCTGCCCGCGCTAGACTCGCGGGCTTGGAGGGAACTGAACGATGAAGCAAACAGTCTGCCGAGGGATAGCGCCGCAGTATTGGTGGCAGTGGCTGCCTACGCGGTCGCGGACACCGTCAAGGGGAAGGGCAGTATTAACAAACCTCTTATCGTGGCTTGGCTCGGCGAAGGGCCGACGCAGATTACGGTCACATGGAAGAAGACATCGACGACCCCGCTCCTCATCGTCATTGGTGACGAGACGGATGATCTCTTGTGGTGCGCAAGCGCTGGGCACGACTCGAAGAGCCGCATGATGCGTTGCGACTTCAACGCTCTGTTCGACTTTTACGCTTTGGCAGTCGGAGCAACATCAGGCTCCGACACCTTCGAGTTAACAATGACCTCGGACCCAATCGAAGAATCGAGAGCACAGGGCCGGCAGGCATCGCGAAGCCTAACCGCGCGAGCGGAAGAAGCAATCCAGAGGCTAGCCGTATTCGCTGCGCGCGCGGAGACGGCCAAGTTCCAGCAATAGCATCTGTCCCCTCGCTTCATGGCCGTGACTGGGAGCTGAAGCGGCTCGTGCCGACGGACCCGTAGCGCGCTCAGCTGAGTCTCTCGTTGCTGCCGCGCTACCTCTCCCTCCCCTCCACCTCAGCAGCCTCCAGAAGCAACGCTAGCTGCTGTTCTGGGATTGCCGTCGGTGTCATCGCCAGGTTGACCAACGTCAGATCGCCCAGCGTGCGGATGTTGCAGGCACGCAGGGCTGAGGATGTCTCGATCCAGATGCCGTCTAGATGAGCTATCTGGGTGGTCGAGGTTAGCTTCATGCGCGGGAGCTTACTCCCGTCCAGGACCGCAGAGGCTACCGGCTCCACGAGCCGCACCCGGAATGGTGACCCGTGGGTGCGTATAGGGTGCACTTCTCGTCACCACAGACCGAAAAGCCCCTTGATATAAGGGCTTCTGGTGGGTGGCGGAATAATGTTCCACAATCTCCCTTCGGGAGACCCGACACCGAGCCGAGAAGACGTCGGAATCACCCGGCGGATTCTGCAAGCCGGTGAGTTGCTGGGCATTCGTGTGCTAGATCACCTGGTCGTTGGCGCCGAGGGGTTCGTGAGCTTCAAGGAACGCGGGCTCCTCGAGTAGTTGACAGCCGAAACCCTTCACTCGATCAGCGAAAGGAAGCAGCAATGATCTCGATCAAGGACTTCATGGAAATCGATCTGCGCACTGGCCGCATCGAGACCGCCGAGCGTGTCCCGAAGACTGACAAGCTGATGAAGCTGACGGTGGATCTGGGCGACGAAACACGGACGCTGGTAGCCGGCATTGCCGAACAATACGACGCGGCGGAGTTGCCCGGGAAGAAGGTCATCGTCGTTGCCAACCTCGAGCCGGCGACGATTCGAGGCGTGGAATCGCAGGGCATGGTCCTAGCCGCCGATGTCGACGGCAGCCCTATGCTCGCGACGTTTGATCGTTGGATTCCACCGGGGCAGCGAGTGCGTTGAGGCTCATCGACTCACACGCTCATCTTACCGACGAGCGCTTCGACGCGGATCGCCGCGAGGTGCTGGCGCGTGCCGCAGCCGCCGGCGTCGAGGCGGTGGTAGTGATCGGCTACAACGTGGAGTCCAGCCGCCAGGTGGCCGACCTGGTGGAACCCAGCGGTGGCGCCGTTGAGGGGCAGGCACGGCGCGTCGTCGGGGACGATGCGGTCGCGCCGGCCCTCTACGGCACCGTCGGTTTCGCGCCGCACAACGTTGCCGAGGCGCACGCCGCTGCTCGCACCGAGGTGCAGGGACTGCTAGCGCGTCCGCACATCGTCGGGGTTGGTGAGATTGGACTCGACTACCACTACGACATGCCGCGCGACGAGCAGCGCGAGCTCTTTGGTGACCAGCTTCGATGGGCTGTGGGGCGTCAGCTTCCCGTGGTAGTGCACAGCCGCGAGGCCGAGGACGACGTGATTGCGATGATCCGCGAGGCGGGCGCCGAAGCCAACTCCGATCGGGCGCGGCTGCGAGGTGTGATCCACTGTTTCACCGAAAGCGAGGGTATGGCAGCGTCGGCGGTTGATGCGGGGTTCTACGTATCGTTCTCGGGCATCCTGACGTTCGGCAACGCCGAGGATCTCCGGCGCAGCGCCGCCACCGTGCCGATCGGGCGGACGCTGATCGAGACCGACGCTCCCTATCTTGCCCCGGTACCGCACCGTGGCAAGCGCAACGAGCCGGCGTTCGTGGGCGCTGTAGCGGAATGCCTGGCAACAATTCACGGGATCGACGCCGAAGAGGTGGCGACGATTACCGCCGCCAACTGTCGGACGCTATTCGGTCTCGCTGGTTAGCGCGTTGGTCGCCAGCACTGTCTCGACGCGGTGGGCGATCTGCAGGAGTTTCGACTCTGCCAGCTTGGGTCCGACGAGCTGGATGCCGATCGGTAGATCGTCGCTGCCGACGACAGCGGGAATCGAGATCGCCGGCAGTCCGGCAAGGTTCGCTGGCACCGTATAGATGTCGCTAAGATACATCGCCAGCGGATCCGCGGTTCGCTCGCCCAGCTCGAAGGCCACGGTGGGACTCGTCGGCCCGATGATGGCGTCGACGCCAGAGAACGCCGTGTCGAAATCGCCACAAACGAGGGTACGGACGCGTTGCGCTCGTCCGTAGTACTGGTCGTGGTAGCCGGCCGACAGAACGAAGGTGCCCAGCAAGATACGTCGTTTGACCTCTGCGCCGAAGCCCTCGCTGCGGCTGCGTCGCAGCATCTCCAGCGAGCTCTCGGCTTCCTGAGCGCGATGTCCGTAGCGCACGCCGTCGTAGCGAGCCAGGTTCGAGCTCGCCTCGGCGGTGGCGATGACGTAGTAGGTGGCTACCGCGTGGGCGGCGTGTGGCAGCTCGATCGTTTCGATCTCGATGCCGCGATCGACGAACGCTTCGAGCGTCTTCTCGAAGCAGCTGGCCACGGCGCCGTCGATGCCCTCGCCCTTCCAGTCGGAGGCGACCCCTAGGCGGATCGGAGCGGCGGAATTCGCCAGCCGCTCGGCATAGTCATCGACGGGTTCCTCGAGGCTCGTGGAGTCGCGTTGGTCGTGTCCTGCAATCGCCTTGAGAACGTGAGCGCTGTCGGCGACGTTGCCACACAGCGGGCCGATCTGGTCGAGCGACGAGGCGAAGGCGATGAGCCCGTATCGCGACACGCGTCCGTATGTAGGCTTGAGTCCGACGAGGCCGCAGAAGGCAGCCGGTTGACGCACCGAGCCTCCGGTGTCGGAGCCCAGAGCCGCCGGTACCATGCCTGCCGCCACTGCCGCCGCCGGGCCGCCGCTGCTGCCACCCGGAACGCGCCCCGGAGCCTTGGGGTTGTCGGTGGGGCCTAGCGACGAGTTCTCTGTCGACGACCCCATGGCGAACTCGTCCATGTTGGCGCGGCCTACGGGAATCGCTCCGGCGTCGAGCAACCGCTGCACGGCCGTCGCCGAGTAGGGAGCGACCCAATCGCGGAGTATTCGGGAGCCGGCCGACGCGACATGTCCCTCGAAGCACAGGTTGTCCTTGAGGGCCACCGGAACGCCGGCTAGCGGCAGCTGCTTGTTCCCGGAATTGGAGTCGAGCTGACGGGCGGCGGCGCGAGCCTCTCGCCCCCATACCTCGATGAACGCACCGACGTTCGGGTCGCGCTCCTCGATGCGTTGCAGCGCCGATTCGACGCGCTCCGTAGCACTGAACCGACCGCTACGGATTCCCTCGACCGTGGCAGTTACCGAGAGGTCACCGAGAGCGACGCTCATGAGCCGTCCACTAACCCGGGATCACGCGCGGCAGCGCGAATTGCTCATCGACGATCTCGGGCGCGCCCTCGAAGGTGCGCTGGCGCGACAGCGACGGCTGCGGCTCGTCGGCGCGCCGCACGTCCTCGTCCTCGCGCAGGTTTCGAGTTGGCTCGATATCCGTCACGCTGACCTCCCGCAGCTGATCTACATAGGCGAGGATGCGGTCGATTTGGGGGGCGAGCTCGGAGCATTCGTTCACCGAAAGCTCGAGCCGTGCGAGCTCGGCGATGCGTTCGAGGCGCTCTTGTCCAGACATGGGGCGCAGTGTACTAGCAGGCTGTGGTGGAAGTGTGGTGGGTCTAGCTCTGTATGGCCCAGCTATTCCAGCCGTATATCGACTTGAGGACATAGGGCCAGTCGAGCCCTCCGTGTCGCTTGTCGAACAGTACGCGGTTCGAGGCTGCCGGCATGAGGGCGTGGCCCTCGAACTCTTCGTTCCACGAGCCGGCGATGACCAGCGGTGCGGGTAACGCTGGCGTACCGAGTCGCTTGGCGTGAACGTTGCTCAGGTGCTCGTCGGTCAGCTCTTGCATGGCTGCCAGAAGGCCCGCGTAGTCGTCGCGGCTGGCCAGTAGCGATGGTAGGCGAGCCTTGGCGAACCCGGCTGCACTCGACGGGATCACCAGCAGGGGGTCGCCGCTGTAGCGGTTGCGCACCGAGCGGTAGGCTGCAATCGTGCGCTCGACCGACGTGCGGTAGATTGGCGCGCATCGGTCCGAAGGTGTGAGATCCGAACACGAATACCACCGGGCGATCGTCAAGCTTCAAGAGTCGATTGGTGTCTACCGCGGCAAGCCAGCTACCCATGCGGCGGAAGTCACGCACCAGCTTCTCGGCGGCGGGCCCTTCCGGGGCGAAGTCGATCCGCTTGGTCGTGCCCAGGCTGATATTGCTCTCGTACAGCAACCCGAACCGTCGTCGGTCGTGGTTCGCGGCGCTCAGGTAAGCGCGCTCATAGGCCTGCAGTAGCCGACGCTCGTCGGTCCACGACAGCAAGTCGGCGCTGATGCCGAACTCTTCCTTGAGCGCGTTGAATTCTTCCTCAGTGCGGCGATCGCGCGACATATAGCTGCCACCCAGGTAGCGGACAGTAGCCGGCTCGCCGCGACGGCGTCCCGGTCCGTACCAGCCGTAGTGCCAACACGCCACGATGGGTCGCGGCGGCAGGCGGGTGCCGATAGCAGGACGCGCCGCGTCGTAGCGCTGCAGCTGATCGGTTCCTAAGCGCCCGCGGGAGAGGAAATCGAGGCGCGGATCCCAAGCGTCTCGTGGCTGCGGTCGCTCGCCGCGCACCCATTCGTGCAAGCTCGATGGTCCCGAGAGCAGGGCCCGATCTGTCTCCGAGATCACTCCGTCGCCATCTAGGTCAAGCGGCCAGTGCCACCGCGACGAGGCGCTAGTAGGTCCCGCGCAGCGGGGCGCGCCGAGTGACGATGTAGCTCCCAGGGCGCCGAGTACGAACTGCCGTCGATTGGTAGATTCGGTCAGGCTCACTGAGCGAGGCGGTTGGGTCGCGGTCGCGACTCGAGCCAGCGGGCTCGGCCGATGTCGAACTCGGTGTCCTCCCCTTCCATCAGCCGTGCCAGCAGGGGGCCGATGCCGCGGAACCAGGCCTCCGCCATGACATCGTAGCCGAGCTGATTCGGGTGGATTACGTCAGAGTAGAGGTCACCGTGGAACAGCAACGCCGAGTGCAAGTCGACGAGGACTGCGCCGTTGAGGGCAGCCATCGCTGGCAGCAAGCTGTTGACTGCGACGATGTGATCGTTGAGGCCGCTAACGAAGGCTCCCTCGGCCCGCGGGGGCAGGTTGCCGAGCAGCGGCAGGCACCCCGCTGCAGTCACCGCGCGCACCATGCCGGCGAGGTTCTGCGTGATGGTAGCGGTATCCACGAGCACCGCGATGTCGTTGGCGCCCGACAGGATCAGCACGTACTGCTTGGGGTCGATGATCATCAGTCCGGCGAGTCGTCCCAACGCGTCGGTCGTCAGCTCGCCGCCGACGCCGCTGTTGATCACCACGATATTGTAGCCGGTGAAGCTCGATAGGTAGCTGCCCAGCGGTACCGTATAGCCGTCGACCGGCGTCTCGATCAGGTCCTCGTCTACCTCGACGCCGAGCGTGATGCTGTCACCGAAGCCGCGCCAGGTCCCGGGGAGCGAGATGCTGCCGGGTATAGTGGTACGCGAGCTTGCTTTGTTCACGGTGCCGCCCTGCGGAGCTTGCAGCCGTAGGCGCCCGGCGGCGTCCGTCGAACCGGCTGCCCGCGCCGGCCCACTCGGCGACTGCCAGGCCGCCAACGTCGTTCCATCGGTTCCCAAGGTAACGTCGAAGCGGCCGTTGTAAAGAGTGGTGAGGTCGACGGCGCCGGAGCCGCGCCGGCCGTCGAAGGTGATGCTCTGCAGCTGCGACCGGCCGTCTGGCTCGGGCCGTGCCCAGAACACTTCGCCGAGCCCGCCTCCCACCACTTTGGGGCTGGTGGCCGGCGCCGGGGCCAGCTTGCGCGGCGCGGCGAATGTGCCGCCGCGCTCGCCGCTCGCGCGTATCTCATAGCCGACTGGGGTGTAGGTCGACCAAGCTACCAGCAGCCGTCCGGTCGCTGTCCGCGCGATCGAGGGCTGAATATCCGGAACGTCGTTGTCGCTGAGCGCGATGGGCTTGCTCCACCGGGCCGCCGCCAGACGGCGAGACATCCATACTTCGGCGTCGTTGCCGTCGCCTGCTGCCCAGACCACTACCGGGCGACCGAGCCTGTCGAGCGCGATGGCTGGCGCCATCGGCTCGCCGGGCGCTGGCGGTAGGCGCTCGGGATCGGACCATCGGCGGCCGTCCCAGCTTGCTGCGTATAGCGGGTCGCCAGGCTGCGGCGCAGCCGTTTCCCCGGCTACCCAGACCACCCACACGCCCTCGTCGTGCGCCGCAGCCGCAGGATGGTGATTCTCGCGTCCCGCGCTCGGTGCTCGCCCCGCCCGATGCCAGGATCCTGCTTCCCAACGTCGGCTCCAGAGGCGGCTACCGTCGTCATCACGGCGCGCCGCCACCAGCAGCAAACCCTGTTGTGTCGACACCAACGTCGGGGCTCCGTCGCTGCCGGAGCGCGCCGGGCCTACAGCATGTGGAACATTGCTGGCTGGCACTGCAGCCACGACGCGATTGCCGGCTGTGTGCCGCGCCGTCCAGGCCATTGCCGGAAGCGGTCCGATAGCGACGGCCGGCCGCAATCCCAGCACGGAAGACGATGTGGCGCCGCGCCCGGCAAGTTGGCCGGGGATGGACGGGCGTGCCATTCCGCTGGTGCGCGAGGACAACAGTCCGCCGATGGCGAGCGCAAGGGCGACGGCGATGCGGAGCCTGCTCACGATCGGTTACGTAGCCCGGTGTGGGGAGGGAGCGCCGGCATGGGGAGGCCGGCTAACATGAAATCGTTATCGACGACCGAGCGTGCCTCAGCCCAGCCTCGATATGCTAACGATCGTGGCTCGCATGGGCAAGAACCGGGTGGGATTGTCGTGCCGCTGCCGATGGGTCATAGCCTGGCTGCCGGAGTTATCTATGCGACGCTGGACGAGGACGGTACGCTGCGCGGCTGGCGGCGGCTGCTGGTGGCGGTCGGACTGGCGAACACGGCGGATCTTGACCTGTTGCCGGGCTTGTTTGTCGGCGACCCGAACCGGTTTCATCGCGGCGCCAGCCACTCGCTGATCACCGCGGCTGTGGTCGGCTTGCTCGTCGCCGCCGTTGCCTGGCGGACACATCGCTGGGAATGGCGACTACGCGGCGAACTGCTGCGCGGGCCGTATCAGACGGCCCTGGTCGTCGGTCTTCTGCTTGGCTCGCACGTGCTGTTGGATGCGTTCACCGCGGATCCGAGTGTGCTAGTGGGCGAGCAGATGCTGTGGCCTGTCTCGGACGCCTGGATCCAGATCTACCCGCTCTTCGAGCGCGCCGACAAGATGGCCGGCCGGGCGACGGCCAGTGAGTTCTTCGGCAGCCTCATCTCGATGCACAACGCCCGCGCCATGGCACTCGAGATGGTGCTCGTCGGACCGCTGCTGTTGTGGGCGCGCTGGTGGCGTCGCCAGGCAGACGATTGATTCCGGTCGTAGCCTCTCGCCGCTACTCGTAGCACTAGAAGCCGGCCGCTATCTGCGGCTTCAGCTCCATGAGGTCGGCAGCTTGCGGCACCAGGCCGAGCGATTGCTGTACTTGCCCGTCGTATCGCAGCAGCACGATGCGTCCGGCCTGGAGGCCCCAGATGTTCGCAGCGATGTGGGCCTGCAGGTACATGCGGATGTCCTCGCGCGCACCGTCGATGGTCTCGTCGTCTAGCGGTACCCGTGCCGTTTCGAGCTGTTCACGCAAGGACGGCCAACGCAGGAACTCGATGAACTCGTCGACAACGGCGTCGTCGACGTCGAACTCGTTGAGATAGGCCTCGAGAGTGGTTGGCAAGGTTGCCTCATGTTCGGCAACGTAACGGGTGGCGAACTGGAACGTCAGCCGCCGGTTATAGAGCCACATTGCCAGGCTCGATACCTTGGTCGGGTCGATGACAACGTCCGGCACGATGCCGCCGCCGCCGTACACGGGGCGTCCGGCGTCGGTGTGGAACGTCGGCCGATCAACCGGCTCGGCGCTGCTGTCTGAACCGTCCGCCGTGTCGGTACCATCGTCCGAGCCTTCGATAGCCTCCCAGTCCGGGTTGAAGTAATCTTCATCGTCGCCGTCTTCGTAGGGGCGCTGAATGAGCCGCCCGCTCGGGGTGTAATACCTGGCGATCGTCAGAAAGAGGGCCGACCCGTCGTCGAACGGGAACTGGTTTTGCACCAGCGCCTTGCCGAAAGTCACCTGTCCTACAACCAGCGCGCGGTCCCAGTCCTGTAGGGCACCAGCAACGATCTCCGAGGCGCTTGCCGACTGATGGTCGACGAGCACGATCATCGGCGTGTTCGGGTTCGTATCGCGATCGGTCGACAAGCTTTCGCCGCTAGCGTTCGCTGTACGCCCCTTGGTAACGAGGATCTTCTTGCCGCTGGACAGGAACTTGTCAGTGATGCGGATCGCCTGGCTCATGAGGCCGCCACGATTACCACGCAAGTCGAGAATGAAGGCTCGCATGCCGCGTGCTTCGAAGTCGCGCAGGTGTTCCTCGAGCTGAGCTCCGCCCTTTTGCGAGAAGGTGCTGAGCCACACGTAGCCGACATCGGTCTCCAGCATCGTCGCCGCCAGGATGGACGACACCTCGACCTGGTCGCGCGTGATGTTCACATCCCATTCCTCGTCGAGGGCAGGACGCCGTACCGTCACGGTGACACGAGTCCCTTTAGGACCGCGCAGCTGCCCGAAGATCTCCTCGTTGTTGAACCCCACCGCATCCTCGCCCTCGATGCGAACGATCTGATCACCAGGGCGCAGCCCAAGCTGTTGTGACGGACCTCCCTCCAGAGCGTCCAATACCGTGAGCACGCCGTCGAAGATATCGAACTGGATGCCGATGCCGAAGTAGTCGCCTCGGTAGCGTTCTTGTAGGTTCCGATACTCCTCGGCGGTGTAGTAGTGCGAGTGGGGATCAAGGTTCTCGAGTACGCCGCCCACGGCGTACTCGAACATGTCCTCCGCCCCGACTTCCTCCACGTAGTACATCTCGATGATTTCGAACATGCGGCCGAGGACCTCGAGCCGCTTGTAGAAGCCCTGCGCCTTGCCGAGCGCTAGGGGGCCGGCCGCGACCGAAACCGCCAGCGCGCTGACGAATGCCGTTATGAGAAGGGTCTTGCGCTTGACTGTCATTGCATCCAGCGTGTTGCGATGGAGGGGTAGCCGTCGGGTGCAAGAGCGACGAGATCACGAGTTGGTTCACGCGCGTTCGAATGCACTTAAGATAACGGATAGCGCTGGGCGGTGACCAAGCGAATCGACATTACGGTCCGATTTAGACAGGCCAACCCAGCATCTCATTCCAGACTAGCAGCGTCGGAGGGACACCGCATGGATCTGTTGGTGAAGACGCTCGAGGGGGCGGCACGGTGACCGACGGCAGCGAAGGGATTCTGCCGCCTGCACTCGACGATGCTACCGGTGACCCCGGGAGGCCTCGGCGCCCCGGACTCCCGTGGGAAGCGGACGATCCCGGCCGCTCAGCCGCCGGCGTGCTGGAAACCGTACGGGTGGTGCTGTTCTCACCTACCGAGGCCTTCCAGAGCATGCGTCGCAGCGGCGACGTCGGTGGGGCGATCGCCTTCCTGCTTATCGGGGGCACCTTCGGGAGCTTTTTCGGTTTGTTGTGGCAGGCAGCAGCCCGCACCATGCTCGGCTCATTCGGCGGCGTCAATTTCGGTGAAATTGCCATTGCCAACACTATCGGGGTCATCTGGTTCATCTTTGCCCCGGTGGCGGTTCTCGTGTTCGCCGTTGTCATCACGGGGATCTATCACCTGTCGTTGCTGGTGTTCGGCGGCGCTCCGCACCCTCCCGAGACTACCCTCAAGACGGTGTGCTATGCGGCGGGCGCCAACTACATCTGGCTCGCCATGCCGTTGTGCGGCGGCCTCGTGGCGACGCTCTGGGGGATCGTCAGCTCCATTATCGGGTTGAGAGAAGCCCAGGAGGTCCCGGCCGGGCGCGCCGCTGCTGCCGTGTTGGTGCCGTACGTGTTGGTGTGCTGCTGCCTGCTGCTTTCGCTCCTGGTGTTCGGTGCAGCCATCGGCGCCCTCGTCGGAGCGGTAGGCGGGTGAATGGCCCCGGATTGCCGGCGGTCCGGTTGGGGCGGGTCGCGGTCGCCCTGACGGCAATGGCTGCAGCCAGTGGCCTGGGTGTGGCCTGGCTACACCCGCTGTGGGCGGAGCATCTCGCAACGCGCTGTCCGTTGCTGGCGATCTTCGGAATTCCCTGTGTTACCTGCGGTGGGACCCGCGCCATGGTGGCGCTGGTAACCGGTGACGCGATCGAGGCGCTGGCCTGGAACCCGCTGGTGGCACTCGGCGGACTTGCCGCGATCGCGTGGCTGCCACTGGCCCTGCTGATGCTGGGCGGGTTGATCAAGCCGCCACGCATGCCGGCGATCCTGCCGGTCGCTGGACGCGGCGCGATCGTCGGCGCGTTGGCGCTGAACTGGGCGTACCTGTTGCTCTGGTTTCGCGGATGATACGGCCCATCGCGATCCAGCAATAAGGATTTCTGACTCAGGACGCTAGCGCTACTCGCCGAGGCCGAAGATCCGGCTTGCCTGGAGACGGATCGCGTCGGCGAGCATGCCTTCGCCCAGGTAGCGATCATCGATGCGCATCTCGAAGTGCAGGTGCGCTCCGCCGCGGGTGCCGTTGGCGGCGGCGTCCATACCCGAGTTGCCGACGAACCCAATGACCGTTCGCGCCCCGATTGCGGCGCCCGGCTCGATGCCGGGAGCGATGCCCGACAGATGGGCGTATCGAGTGACGATACCGTGGCCATGATCAATCCAGATCTGACGACCCCTCAGCAAGTCGAGCTCGGCGGGGGGCGTGGTTCCAGCGGCGCGCGATGTGGCGATGACATCGGCGTACTTATCGGGCGTCATCTCCATGTAGTTGAGGTCGGCGCGCACCACGCTGCCGGCCTTCGCCGCTACGACCGGGGCGCCATGGCCGGTCGGCACGCCCACGTAGCCGCCGTACATGTCGAACCCCTGGTGAACGCCGAAGCGGTAGGTACGGGACGCGCCCGGCAGCAGCCGGTCAGCGTCGGGCAGCTTGGAGCCCAGCACCGGCAGCTCGAATCCCGAGAGGCGCCACGCGTCGTATCGCCGAGCAAGCTCGCCAACAAACTCGCGCACCCGCATATCCACGAGCTCGACGTTGCCGGGCCCGCCGGCCGCCAGCGCGGCAGCATACGGCTCGGAGCGCAGCAGCTCCTGCAGGGCCACCGGCACCTCGCCTTCGTCGAGAATCGAATCGCCGCCGTAGTCCCAGGCGGTGATTCCGCCGCTAGGCTGTAGTTGGCCTTCGGGGCCGATCAAGGCGTCGTAGGCAACCACTTCGGGGGCGCCATCGTCATCGCGATCCCAGTACCACAGGCGTGCGGTGGCGACGATGTCCTGCAGACGGAGATCCGCGGTACCGCTGGCATCGGTGTCGTACAACGTAGTGTTCACCGTGTACGTCGGACCCGATGCAGGAATCAGGTCCAGAAAGAACACCGCAGCTCCCGTGGTCACCAGGAGCAGCGCGATGAAGATGAGCACGGTTCGATTCATGCGTTCGCCAGGATGGTATAGGGAGCTGCTCAGAGCAGCGTAACACGGGGTAAGCTTGTGCTTGGGCGGTTCCCCGAGCGCTCGACCATCAACGATGCAGGGAGGCGACATGGTGTCCAACCGCAGTGCGCGGGTGGTGTTGTTGAGCGCGCTTGTGCTTGCCCTCTGCTTTGGTACTCACGTAGATGTAGCTGCACAGGGAATCGACTGGGACGCGCTGGGCGAAGAGGCGATGGCGTTGCTGCGCCACTACGTGCGGATCCGTACCGTGAACCCACCCGGAGACGAGCATCTCGCGGCAGAGTTCTTCGCCGCTCTGTTCGAGGCCGAGGGCATCTCGCACGAAGTCTTTGAAAGCGAGCCGGGCCGAGGCAACCTCGTTGCCCGCCTGCCGGGCAACGGCATGCTCGGTGGCCACGTGGTGTTGCTCAACCATACCGATGTCGTGCCGGCCGACGAGCAGTTCTGGAACGTCGACCCGTTCGGTGGCGATGTTGTGGACGACCACATCTACGGTCGTGGGGTGGCCGATATGAAGGCCGACGCGGTGGTGCAGTTTCTCGCCATGGCGGCGCTCCATCGCGCTGGCATCGAGCTCGGTCGCGATGTGATCTTCATGGCCACTGCGGCCGAGGAGACCGGCGGCTTTGAGGGGGCCGGGTACGTTGTTGTCGAGCGGCCGGACTTGCTCGAAGACGTCGAGTTCGTGCTCACCGAGGGCGGCAGTGTGCGCATCGTGGCCAATCGTACGGTCCATAGCATCGAGACCACGCAGAAGACTCCGCTCTGGCTGCGGCTTACAGCGCGGGGCCCGGCCGGTCACGGCTCGCGCGCTATCACGACGTCGGCCGCCAATCGGCTCATTCGGGCGTTGGACCGTGTCCGCACCTACCGTCCGGCGATCCGGCTCGTGCCTGCCGTGGCCGAGGCGATTCGAGCAGCGGCAACCGTTGAGACTGATCTCGATCTAGCTGCCGAGATGCGCATCATCGAGCGCACCATCGCCCGGCCCCTGATGCTGGATGCGTTGGAGGCCCCGTTCGGTAACCTGCTACGCAACACCATCGCGATCACCGTTCTAACGGGGAGCGCCAAAACGAACGTGATCTCGGCCGCCGCCACCGCCGAGCTCGATTGCCGGCTCCTTCCAGGCGAGAGCTCGGAGCTGTTCATCGCATCATTGCGCGACGTGATCGACGACGACGAAATCGAGATCGAGACTCTGTTGAGCTTCGAACCCTCGGCGTCCCCTCGCGACACCGCGCTTTGGAGAGCCATCGAGGAGGCTGCCCGGCGCGATGACGCGCGTGCCGTGGTGATCCCGACGGTGCTCGCGGGCTTCACCGACAGCCACTTCTTCCGCGAGCGCGGCATCGTTGCCTACGGCTGGTCACCGATCCGCTTGTGGCCTGGCGACGGTCAGGCGCACTCCGTCGACGAGCGTCTCTCCGTCGAGTCGATCCGTCGGGCGCCAAGAATGCTGTTCGATGTGCTGACATTGCTCGCCAGTCTGCCCGGGAGCTAGCTGGAGAGTTTGGCGGCGTGATGTCGCCTCGGACAGCGTCACCGTCTGGTGCCCCGTGAGCGCTTGCTGCCCGCGCGTGTCGTCGACCGCCGCCCTGCTCTACTCCCCAGGATCCCCCGACACCGGCTCGTCGAACGTCTTATGCGCATAGTCGCGCAGCGTCTCTAGATCGTCGATCGACAGATCGGCGCGGAGCGTCACATCGCGTCCGCTGCTGCCGGCCGTGATGCCGCGGTCGAGGATCGAGAAGACGTCCGGGTCGCTGCCCTGGATCATCATCTTGCCGAAGGCAAGCATGCCGTTGAGCGAGTCGCCGAGCAGCTTGGCATCGGAGGACTCCTCGGTGCGGCCGCGCAGGCTGACCTGGATGCCGTTCGCCATTCGTAGCGAGATGATCATGGCGTTGATGCGGTCGAGGGGAATCTGCTGCATCGGCATGCTGTCGTCTGGTGTTATGTCCTTGAATAGCGCGTTTTGGGCCGAGACGAACCAGGTTTCACTGTCGGGATCAACGTCCTCGAGCAGGGCCATGAGCCGGGTGTTCGTGCTTGTCGACGCGGCACCGTTGGCGACATCGACGATGGCGCGAATCGTGCGACCGCCGCCGATCGCCAACGTGCTGTCGTCGAGGATGGTCAGGTAGCCATCAACCTTGTCGTCGTCCTCGTCAGCGCCCTCGCCATTCTCGCCGTCGTCGTCCTCCCGCCCCCATCCATCGGCAGCGTAGAGCGTGTGGCCGCCGTACTCTTCGGTC